>WNFQ01004948.1_pt1 | contig 19006 bp, 24 predicted proteins | sample 5400171 | NCBI WGS metagenome assembly WNFQ01 (sample SAMN13153356, study PRJNA577476) | soil metagenome | isolation source: 20 cm soil under Madrone tree | place: USA:California | collected 2016-06-14 | reverse complement strand
ATGTTCTCCCTCTCGGCGCAAAACGATCTATAGACTGTACAGGTATTTGTTCCTCGCACCACATACAAACCACATAGTCCATCTTTCCAGCAGTATAGCTGTAAATAACTTATCGTATGAAAACAAACGCCCAACAGAAATAACCGCTACTTTGGTCGTCCATCTGTCATCATACCGAGTAACGATCCGGGCGTTTGGACACGCCTGTCATCAACTCCCATAAACCGAGTACCGCCACCAATACCAGGTGCTCCTGGAGTGGGAGCGAGCAGATCACTGACACTTGCGCCGTGTTTTCCAGCTTTTGGGGAGCTAGACGTCTTGATCCTCAGCAGGAGCGAGGCAACTGATTCATCCTCGGGCGTCCACGATGGGGAAGGCTGTGATGATGCGAGGATATTCTTGGTTGATAGACTCGCTACAGGGAGTTCAAGACGGAGCGATGGTGGTACTTGGGGGCTAGTAACTGGCCCGACAACAACAGATGCAGGTGGTGTCGGAAGCTGGACGGGGTTGACCAACGGGGTACGCGACTCTGAAAGGCCTTGCTCTGTGATGGATGAGGGAAGCCAGGATGAAATGGACGGAAGGCGAGTGCTTGGTGGGGGGTGGCCGGGTGGGAAAATGGATTGTGTAGGGGCAGGACGCTTCATGGGCCTATCCGCGATAACATCGGCGGAAGAGTTGGAGTCGTAATCATCACTTGGCGGCATTGCCTCATGCTTGCGTTTCGGCTTGTGGACAGGGGAAACCCCCACGTTCGAACATCGTGCGCAACCACGAGACTCGAGCACGTGGACCTTCTCCTGTAGTTCCTGGACGTACAGAACGGCCTTCTCGAGGATCTCCAGCTTGAATTCTTTTTCTTGCTTCTGCTTGCTCTTACTACCGGGCTTCTTTGGGTCCCCGGACTCAAACTCGTCGTCCTCGTCGTCCTCGTCTAGGCTCTCATCACCGGTGACAGACAGCTTCCGCCCGGCATCGACAGGCACTAGATTCCGTAGGGTGGCGAGGGTGTCGTTGATTTTGGTGCGCCTGGCCTTCTCGATACGGGAATGATTTTGGCGGCGCATAGACTCGCGCGCAGCACGTGACAGAGTGCTGGGCTTGCGCCCACGACGTTTCGGTTCGGGTACTTCAGGAATGAGGTCGTTATCATCGGCGGGAGAGGTGGCATCTGCGATGAGAGAGGGGATGGCGGGGGCGAGGGAAGGAAGGGATTGTAAGGGTCTATCTGTGCCTGACAAGGTTGTCCCGGCCGTAGTCGGTCGCTTTGCGCGACGTGGGGGGTTAGAGCTAGCGGTGTAGGGAAGGAGCTCGTTCCGAGAAAGGTCCATTGTGTAGTGGGTATGAAGGGGTGAGGGGGAGGGATGAGGGACGAAAGGTTAAGGGTGAGAGTGGGGTGGCCCTGAAGAGTGATAGAGGTCAAGCGGCGTCGGAAGGGGGAGATTACAGCACGGTTAATGATGAACATCTTTTGTGCTCGCGTGCTCTCTTAAACGTGCGTACCGTGGCAGACGACCCAAATGGCGAACCACGATTGGCCAATCTCGCACCGCCCACACACGTGCGACCACCGGTCCAGGTCGTAAACCCCGTCGCGTGATCCATCTTTCCTCTCACACGGCTCCCTGACACACCTCTGGGAGTTTTTTCTCCGTAGTTTGGCCACAACGAACGTTGCATCCCCACGTGAAGTGCAGGCCAGTGCCCCTCTCCACCCCACGTATCTGGCCCCTCTTTTTTCGTGGGTACACGTGTATGGGTACTGTATTATATTCCAGACCCGCGTCATCTCATCATCGATCCGTCTCGACCACACGCCTGCTCTCCCAGCTCATGATGAACTCCGAGGTGGCTCCCAGGCGATGCGGTCTGATGACACCAGTGACGACTGCTCCTGCCTTCGACCAATACCCGTTCTCATGAAATATTCCGTCGAGCACAGTTCGCAGGGTTACTTTGATAACGTGAATTTGTCCTCTAGACGTCTTTTCAACACCGATAAGGGTTCTTAGTTGTCTGCGCAAAAATCTTGCGAATTAAGAGCCTATATGCTGTGCAGGTCATTTCCTGTTGCTCATGGCGGGTGTCTGACTGGCTACACGGACGCCGTATGCCCACCGAATGCCCAGCAATGCAATGCATGTACGGGGACATTGCTCACCATGCCGATCCTGCTTGCTCTTTAGCAGCTTAAATAAGCAGCACCCATATGTGCACACATGGTACAAGGTTTGGAGAAAATGCGAAATGCGTCCGGGGTGCGCAAAACTTGTTTCAATTTTGGTGTCTTATCCACGTCATCGGTTCCCGAGCTACTGCTGTAGTCATTCCTTATCTAGACATCCCCGTGTGTACCTTCTGGTATCTCGGCGTCAAAGTCTCCAACGTTCAAATACAGCGAGATTGTGCATATCGTACGGAACCAAAGGTCCTTCTCCAACGGTCCAGGCCAGTCTCCGAGGTCTGGAGCCCCTTTCGGAGCCCCAACTGGTTGACAGCTGTGCCTAAATCCATTGGGTAAGATCCGAATATCATAACTTTTATTTCCAACTTCTCAAAATCTTCTCACTGGCACCCGCCTTTGCTCACTACATGTTGCAGGGGCACAACTATTTTGGCAATTAAAGTTCAAGGGAACATACTTATTACCCGAGGTGTCGTCGCGATTGCGGACGAATGTCCATGTACGCGGCTCTTGCACCTATTCCGTTGTGCAAGTGGGTAGCTACAATACCGTATCACATCTTATAAAGATGCTTAATTACACTGTACCTTGTAGTGTAAGTTAGACGATGATAGCCTCGCTCTGCCCCGCGGCGTCAATTGTAGGCGCGTGTTGTGCGTAAGTGTGGGACCGGAGCTTGAACAAAGAGCGCACAAGAGGCCAGAGTGTTTTGATTCTCGGGCTCCCTCCAAAAAGTTATCAAATACTTATATGATACCCAAAACCCATGACCAGACAATAAAGAGTACCTCGAGAAAGGGCAAGTTGAGCAACTACGAACCGCGGCCGCCCTACACATTGGTTAACCAATCCTTTGAATAGGTACTCGCAACCGCGCGGAGTAGAAGTCAATCGTGTATCAGAACAAGCACAACATCATAGATACGATCTATCCTCGTCGGTTAGCCAACTCGATGATGCTTTTGCTTCGTCGTCTTGCCGGCCAGCTTGGGCTGAGTCTATCGCTTCCCGCGCCAGCTTCCGCAGTTTTGACAGGTGTTCTGGCGCGCGTGTTTTCGACGGCGAGGAAGTTCCCAGCGTCGGTTCCGCCTCGAGACGTGCTGCCGACTAAGAGGAGAGAAAGAGGTTTGGTCTCATATGCTTGAGGCGGCGTGGTGCAGGTTAGGAGACTCACAACGTCGTCGTCGTCTCCAGTCATCTCAATGACCATGAGGAAGAACCTCATGGCCAGCGGGATGTCCTGAGCTGTGTACGCCGTTTCCCCAGCCTGGAGCACGTAAAACGGATTCTGTGGTGTCAGCACCAAGACGTGGGATAGAGACTGCAGAGCCGAGGTATATCTGGGTTCGGTATCAATATGCAAATATATCTGTATTTGCGGGAGTGGTATGCGCACTGGTGCTGTGAAGCGTATATGTCTGCGAGCTCCAGCCAAGCCTCCACGTCGGTGTAGAACGTGTCGACAAATTTGCATAGCTCCTCCACTGCACGGTTAATTTTTCCCAGTTTCCTAAGCACAGAGATTTGTCGCTTCCATATCGCCTTCAGTTTTGCAACCACATTCTCAGTTATCTAGGTGACAATTGAAGCGCAGAAGGGAAATAACACACCGCATTTGATGGGTCTGCCTCCAACACCTGCTCGTAGAATCGTAAGGCGGCCTCCGGACCCTCGTTTGTCTCTGCCTCCTTCAAGATGCCCTCGAGGCACTGTACTCGTGGCGACCCCGGGAATTCAGCGGATAAGCGATTCAAACAGCCCTAGAGACAATCGCATGGTAAATGCCAGCCCAGATACTAGGATACAATGGATTGGGGGACTTACTTTGGCAACATCGAGGCGTCCGACATCAATAGCCGCTAACGCCAGAGATTCTAGGGATTGCCAGGCTATAGTGGAATGGAGTGATCAGCTGCTGGGGAATGATTATTAAGAGAGGGCAAGTGAACGCGCAGTCATCACCGAGCTTGTCTAACGCGTTGTTGCGGAAAATAACGACACCGCTTTCGAAGATTTGACGTGACGCCCGCGTATTTTTGGTACTGTAGTTGGATAGTCGTTGAAGGGCGCTGGCGAGTTCCATCGTCAGCTGGTACGCCGCTGCCACGCGGTCGTAGGAGAGCGAGGGAGTGGCGGACTAGTCGGGCCGAAAGCGAGAGAGAGCACCGACGGGGAAGCCACGATGTCCGCCAAGGCAGATCCACCTGGTACGAGGTCAGAATGTTGCACGCCCATTACATCCGCAGAACATTGAAATTATTGTTTTGAAGTCTCTCGCATGCTGAGCGATCTCGACATGACCAGGATGTCATCCGAATCCGTAATTTGCTACTTCTCGCACCTGTCGCGGACGGCGCCCAGTGGCCCTCCCCAACGTCCGCACCGGTGCGACAGCCCGTACGTGTCAGCGTTAATATCCCATACAACCTACGCGCTGCAGCGGATGGCGACGACATTTCAAAGTCGATAAACTACGGCTCTTTGTCGAAGCGGATCCTCGCGTCCGTCGAGGATCCCTCAGGCTCATCAGGCTCCACTTGCACATTCCGCAGTCTCGAGCATCTCTCGGATCATATTTTCGGGACGTGCTTCGGTGCGTTCCCGGAGATCCAGCACATGACCCTCGACGTCGTCAAACCCAGAGCGCTCCCTTATGCCGACGGCATCCGCGTCCTCTCGTCGCGTACACGAGACGGTTCTCGCCTCGCCCCGGACCGCTTCGCGATCCAGCAGCTTCTCTGCAACGTCATTGTCGGTCTAAATCAATGCGAAAGAGAAGATAAGCAACTGGTGTGCTTTGATGTGGAAATATCCACACCTACGTCCAAGGCCCTCGAGCCAGAGAACACGTTCGACTTTCGACTGTTAGCGAAGGACATACGCCAGGTATGGCTGTCTGTTGGAGGTCGTCACGCTGCTCCGTCGGAACGCTGACCAGTGGGGTAACAGGAAGTTGATTCCTCCGAGTTCGTGTCCCTCGAATCGCTTGCGTCCTTGGTTGCGAAGATCACGCTTCGTCACGCAAATCAGCCGGACGATATAGTCGCCGTTCGCGCTGCGAAGCCCAAGGCCCTGGTATTTGCAGATGCCGCCGAGGTTGAAATTGTTCGAACATCTAATGACTACCCAAACCCGACTAAGGCTGAGGAATCTGCTCTTGGATTCCCTTCACTTGGGCTTGACCCTCCCATTGGCCCGTCGACCCTCGATTTCCTAACGTCTTCTCCACCTGGGCGACACCTAGTCGCCATCGCCCTTGGGTCCAACCTTGGGGACCGCTTTGCAAATATAGAGGCGGCTCTGCGTCTCTTGGATCAACCAGAACTTATCCCAGTGGTCAAGGAACAGGGGACATCTACGAGTTTAGCAGTTGTGAACACCAGCTTCTTATATGAAACCACGCCGATGTATGTCACTGATCAGCCCAATTTCTTGAATTGCGCTTGTATCGTACGTTCCTTTCAGTTATATGCTGCTAGCTCTCAGTCTCAGCCCTTCAGATTAGAACCAACGTGATGCCCTTTATGCTCCTGGAAATCCTCAAGACTGTAGAGCGCACCATAGGGCGAGTACCTTCAATCCGTAACGGTCCACGAGCAGTCGACTTGGATATTCTATTCTACGACGACGCCTGTATCGACACCAGACCCGAGTCTCTCAGGGGGAGTCTGGAGCACCTCGAGGAACATCTAGTCATCCCACATCCTCGGATGACCGAACGAGAATTCGTCCTGCGTCCTTTATACGAGTCAGCATTTCTTTCATCCTTTCGAAAGATCGGGTGTTAATCTCCCAGGTAGTATGGTGCCAGACTTTGTTCATCCAGTGCTCCTCAAACCGATCCACGAGTTGCTTTCGGACGTGCTTAAGGCATCCCCCGTCAATTCCCCCGCCATGATCAAAGTCATGCCCTTCCCTACTTATCCCCACACGACCTCCGAGCACGCACCACCAGTCGCGCATGTTCCAGATATCCCGCACACTCTAACCGACTGGAAGTTCCCGCCTGCTAGATCCGCTCTCTCCGCCGCCAAACAAGCATCTCCTCTGCGCCGAACACGTCTCATGGCAACTCTGAACGTGACTCCAGACTCCTTCTCCGACGGCTCAGATCACACCACACTCTCAGCAGCCCTCAATTACGCAACGTTTTCCGCAGCCGCAGGAGCGGACATCATCGACGTTGGCGGGTACTCAACGCGACCAGGCGCGGCGCACGTCTCCCCCGACGAAGAGAAGGACCGCGTGGTGCCCGCCATCGCAGCCATGCGTGCCTCACTCACTCCCAAAAACACGACGCCAGGAAAACAGAACACGCCGCTGATCAGCATAGATACGTTCCGCCCGGACGTGGCGCGCGCGGCCGTCCTCGCAGGCGCAAATTGTATCAACGACGTACACGCCTTCACGGGCCCGGACTATCCGGCCACCGCAGCATCGGCATCGGCGTACATGACAGACATGAAAAAGACCGCCCGCCAGCTCGGCGTCCCCATCATCTTAATGCATTCGCGCGGCGATGCGGGTGTGAACAAAGATTACCCGAACTATGACTCAGTCCTGCAAGGTGTGGTCAAGGAATTGGGCGAAAAGGTCGAGGCGATCGTGCGTGGCCCAAGAGGTGTGCGGCGCTGGCTCGTCATGGTCGACCCTGGTGTCGGTTTTAGTAAGTCTCTTGAAGGCAATCTTCAAGTGCTGCGCGAGTCCGCTTCCATCACCGCAGACATACGTACAGAAGATGGTGTATGGAACCCTCTGCGTGGATACCCGCTATTCATTGGTGTATCCCGCAAGTCATTTCTCGGGGCCATTCTTTCGCGACCAGATGATGACGGGACATATCAAGGCCGTCAGACGACACCAAAGGAGCGTGGGTGGGCTACAGCGGCCGCAGTTGCATGTGCTGTGCAACAAGGTGTCGCAGTTGTTCGAGTGCACGATGTTGCCGAACTCGGTGATGTAGTGAGAGTTGCTGATGCAATCTGGAGCTAGCATGTATCATTAATATTTTACACTACTGTCGCCGCCATCATTCACAGTCAAAAATGCGCAGGATATGCGGATACAGTGACCAAACAATGGTACAACCGCCATATGCCTTCTCTGACACACCAACGGGAAACCCTCCGATGGAGGCGAAATGGGTTTGGGCGGGAGTTGATCGGGCCTGTGATTTTTATTTCTCGGGGTTTGGATTCCTGTGATGCAAAAAGAGCACCAGTCAGCACCACTTCACCACTAAACCGAAAGTGAAGAGGGAGGGGGGAATCAGATAGGAGCGAAAGACGATGATGCATGTTTGTCTACACGATAGTTTCGGTGTGAACTATGCTTATGATTTTGCTATTCATCAGATAGGGAGAGGTCGCTCGAGCACCCAGAGAAACACGCGCGATAATAGGCCAGAGAGTACACAGAGCAGAATGGACCCACATTCTCCGCTTGCCACCAGGGAGTGTTGTGACATTCACGAATCTGAGAAATTTCGTTCAGCTCGAGCTCCTAGGAATGCACGGGTGATGACCAGCACGAACCGGCGGTTGTAAAGCATCCGCTTCTTTGCACGGCCTTTTGGCGTTTTCTTCTTCTCCTGCTTTTCGACTTTGGGTGTCTGCGACTTGACTTTGCCAGCGCGGGCGAGAGATCCGTGTACTAGACGTGGCAATCACACTGCGTGAGTGATAGATACATAGTTATCTTGCGAACGACTTGACACACCTTTTCCCATTTTCTTGACGTTGAGCTGCAGTGGACGGACGGACGATCGACAATCTGGTCAATTCTATACAGCACTAAAATCAAGGTTCAATCTCCGATAGAGCCAACTGCTCGGTGGCACTACACATACGTCCTGGTGCTGGGTATCACAGCAGTGAAGTATGGTGAGTAATTTTGAGAGGATGTAGACTAGTAGCATAACTGCTCGGACATCGGACATCACAGACATATTCGCGAGTGATGGGCTTTCTCGTGCACAGAGATCATAAAGCGCGATGAGAACAAATGTGATGAAACCGTCAGCGACAGTGATGACTAACGAATGCGGCGACACAAAGGCAATGACAACCAAATGAAATATCGCCCTGACGGCAGATACCCAGACACGGCGCATCGTTACGGAGCCTCGGCTCTCGCAGCGCGGCGTGCCTTCTTCGCAGCGTTGGCAGCCGCAGTTTTCGCCTTCTTTGCCTCTGCTTTTGCAACCTACATAAACCATAAGCCAGGCGAGAACATCGTGAACGGTGGAACAAACGAACCTTCTCTGCCTCTTCCTTTGCCTTGGCTTCCTCCTCAGCACGGCGCTTCTCTTCTTCGGCCTGGGCCTTTGAAGGTCCTCCGCCAGGGCCTGTCTTGTTTTTGCGCTTCGCTTCACGGGCTTCCTTCTCTTCCTGTTTAATGCGCTTAATTCGGGGGTCAGCCGAAAGGGCTACGTCCACGACATTTCTGAGACGAGCAGTATCCTCTTTCTTGCGACGCGCACGTTCTGCCTTGTTCTTCTTTTCCGTGTATCGCTTGTCGTCACGGCTATATGCAAAAAGATAATGAGTTTTGATTCAGCCCAGAGGAGTGTACCATACTTGTCGCTCCCTTCGTTTACTTCTTTGTCAAGGTATTCAAAGCTGCGCCAACTGTCGAAATTGTACCAGAAGTCATAGAAAGTTTCGACCTTCTCCTTCGAGTCCGAATATTCACCGAGAAGGGGTACAGGCTGCTTGCGACTGAAGCGCGCCTCACGTTCAAATACTGGGGCGAACAGTTTGAAGAATGCCGAATTTGGATCCTTTGCCTTTGTGACCTGCTGCGCTGTAGGTACGTCGGTGTCTAGAAGGTCGTAATGAGGGTCAACAGAATCGAATTGGCGGCGTTTTTCTGGGTTGGTGAGGACGTCATTTGCTTTCTGGATACACTTGAAGAAGGTATCGTCATTCGAATTGCCGACAGCGCCAGCTTTTTTGTCAGGGTGGTGCTTCAGCACCTTTTTGCGGTCTAAGTCCAACAAATAACGTGAGAAGTTGGAACAGGATTTCGGAGGCGTACATACGGGCGATTTTGATCTGCTCCGGAGTAGCTCTATATCTTAGATGTGACAGCCCAAGGACAGCATAATGGTCTTGTTTCTAGAATAAATAAAAAATACAGGACAGGACGTAGTATCACAGTAGCAAAAAAGATAACTCGCGACTTACCTTCCACTCCTTGGGGTCCAGCGTTAAGAGATCTTCGGTCTCTTCTTCATCACCAACACCGAGGTCATCTTCATCTGCTTCTTGTTCTAGGTTTTGTCTTCGTTTTTGCGCCTCCTCTACATGTTTATCATGCTCCTCGAAAGAGAGGTCGTGCACGACCCTTCGTACATGAGCCAGATATGCAGGCCCAACAGGAATGAGCTTGCGCTCAACAAATGCTGCGGAGCAAAAAGGGGAATAAGAGGCAAATGAGCAGATATCGGGGTCACCCACGCGAGATGGATTTTCCTTGAGAAGGTTCCTGTTTCCAGTCTCTTGGAGGGGGGAGAGGGACGACAGGGAGGGTGATAATGTCGCCCATGATCAATCATACGGCTGAGTTTTCTAGTACACGCATTGTCCAGTCGGCATCCTTTTCTCTGCCTCGTTCCCAAAAAAACATCCGTGGGAAATGGGAATATATTATGTACACGTGATCTGACGCGTCCAAGTCGCGTTCGATGCGAGTGGAACAGTCAATTGGATGCTAATCAGGGGTATCTCGGTCAGCGGCAGAGCGCTGAATAAGTTTCGTGCAGAGTCAATGTCCGCTACGAGTCGCCAAGTCAATCTACCACACCGTCAGTCAGCGTCCAGCTCCAAAGTCTTGTCTGCGTTGGATACGTCCCTTTTAACGACATACTTTCGGCCAGATGAAGACGGTATCATTGACCTCACTACCGATGAGAATGACGCGATTTCCGAGGTCATGGAAGCTCAGCTGATGGGCCGTCGTCCTTCGGGTGCGAGTTCGTGAGTACATGAGAGCACGTATGTGATGCCAGCTGACAATCGCAGGGCTACTTCGACGGATCATGTGGACAACCGCCGTTTGAAGAAGACAGACTCTCTGAAGGAGAATGAAGACACAACTAAGCAAGACCAGTCACTTACCAGTAGAGGCACCAAATTGTCGTTTACATTGGCCTCCCGTCCTGCGTCTGCCAATTACCAGAGCTCTGGCGTTGTAACTAAGCCTCCGATGGACCAACAAGAGCCTGCGCATCTACCCTACAACTATGCGCACCACATCCCAAAGCCTAAAGTAATTTACATCAGAGACGAGGGTCGTGCTAATGAGATGGTACTTAGTCTGAATGGGTAAGTCAATGACTAGAAGGTCAACTATCGCGACAGATTCATGTATTATTACAGCGCCGTTGGCCTTGACCTCGAGTGGCCTATCACTTCAAAAAGAATTGGCGGCGTCAAAGAGGGAAAGGTCGCTCTTGTTCAACTTTGCGATGCTGACATCATTCTTCTCATCCATGTCAGCAAAATGAAACGTGTGTACTTCTGACTGTTTACAAGAGGGTATCGAGCTGTGCGCTAACCATTTACACAAGGGTTTCCCGAGAATGTAAAAGTGCGGGTGTCCTCTTCGTTAAATCACGACATTTCTTAGTGATTGTAGGAGCTCATTGAATCCTCGAAATTCCCAAAGGCCGGTGTAAACATCCGCAGTAAGTGAAACCTACTGTGATGGGTATCTAGTGGGCTAAGGATGTACGAACGATTCCAAGATGACGGGATGAAGCTGTTTCGCGACTACGGTATCCTCGCTTCTAATCTTGTCGAACTCGGTGCTCTAGCATGCCAAGTCGACAAGAACTTTGCGTCTACATTCAAAAGACCAATTGTATCGCTCGCAAAGGTAGTCTCCTATTTTCTACAGAAGACGCTGGACAAGGGCCCAGTGCGTACAAGCGACTGGAGCAAGGATCTTACGCAGGGGCAGATGAAATGTAAAGTATTCCGGCAACATCAACCTAAACAAGGGGATCATCTCATAGAATGTAGATGCCTCGAATGACGTCCACTCCGGGCTGATAGTTTACAAGTGCCTCATGAAGATTGCTCGCTCGTCAGCGACACAGCTTACGCCCGAGCGCTACACGGCAGACCTGGCAGGGGAACTAAAGGGAGGAGGCGACAACGATGCTATTTGCCGAACTAGCCACCATAGGAAGGCGCCGTCGCCTTTGGGGGGAGGAGGGCCACCTCACCAACAGGCATTCACCCTCTGGCGCCAAGGCCACGGACTGTTGGATATCTGCATCAAGATGCGAGACCGGGCCAACCCACAAAGCGAGACGGTGGTGATGTGGGTTCACTTCAGCTTGTCTCGAAGAGGCGTGTTTGCTAACTGGGAAACCGGACTTTAAATGCAGCTCGTATATTCTACGGGCATTGAACGAGGACCCAACGCTCCCTTTTTCTCTTGAGGACCTTATTTCCCTGGTTAGGCTGGATAGTTCATCCTGGATCTATCACAGAGATACCATTGAACGATGGGTTCAGGAGGGCCGCGGTCTTAGCTTAGGATAATGGATCACGGAGCTCTTGTGTCTTTGCCTTCGAGCATCTACTATGACTAGTGGATGTCACAATCTGGAAGAAAAAACCGAGTTATAACACTGCGGGCAGACCACTGAATTGAATTATATAGTGGTCTGCCTGCAGTGTTAATTCCAAACTCTTATGACTGAGGTCTATCGTGTATGTACGCCTCGTCACAGGTATAAATTATAGTACATGGTAGTGGTAAAGTAATGCTTCACGGAAGTGACGTAGTTTTACTATGCGCTGTCAGATGTGATACTATGCAGTAATCCACCTCCTTAGCTCCTTATTACGACCCGATACATGCTCCGCCCTAACATCCGCCCTGCCTAATTCTTCGAGCCTCTCTTGGATCTTTGTGTATGCCGCTCGTGCCGCTTCCTCAACGGGCATACCATCAATGATCAACTTGACGAATACATTCGCGTCGTATAACCCATTTGTATCTTCCCCAGGAGCTTGACCCTCCTCCGGGTGCGCTCTTCCCCAGTGCACTTTGAAGTCAGGTTGACGACGGCAAGTCCAGGTACAACCATTAATCCGGCAATAAATCGAATGCGGAAGGTACGACTCGATGTGACGATTTCGCTCTTGTACCCGACGGAATTCTTTCCCACAGTTAGGGCACACTAATGGGTTCGAGGGCGTCGGCTCATTGTGTTGAGTATCGAGGGCTGCATCGAGGGTTGCATGTGCATCGAGGGCTGTGTGAGCATCGAGGGCTGCATGAGCATCGAGGGCCGCATGAGCATCGAGGGCTGCATGAGCATCGAGGGCCGCGTGAACATCGAGGGCTGCATGAGCATCGAGGGCCGCGTGAGCATCGAGGGCTGCGTGAGCATCGAGTGCTGCATGAGCATCAAGGGCTGCGTGAGTGTCGAGGGCTGCTTGAAGGCGAAGGGCTGCTTGAGCATAGATGGCCCGCTGAGCATCGATGGCCCGGCGAGCATCGATGGCCCATTGAGCGTCGATGGTACGTAGAGCGTCGATGGCCCGTTGAGCGTCGATGGCCCATTGAACGTTGACAGCTCGTTGAGCATCGAGCAGCGATAGAAAGCCAGCCAGCAGGTTAGGATCCCAAATATCCATTGAGAAGGGGCGGGGAACGGCGAGGTACTTCATATATACGAATTGCGACGACTGGTTGCTCCCTCTTCAGGTTTGGCGCCAGCTGTGCCAGTGCCGCGTTGAGAATCAAGTACATGCCAAAGACATGAGGACGCGTGCCACAAAATGTGCAGCGACGAAAGCGGGTCATTCGCTCAGAGTCCTCCATGTCGTACGAGCTGCATACTTGTCTAGTCGTTGTCCTGCTGGGCTCTAGTGGGTCGCACAACTCAGCTTCGCAAACGGTGGGTGCCTTACTGCAACTTTCCATCCATCAGTAAGGGTGAAGACGATGGTAGCGCTTACCTGGCACCTGTAAGTGCCAGTGCCAGTGCCAGTTGTTAGTTGCCAGTTGCCAGTTGCCAGTGCCAGTGCCAGTGCCAGTTGCCAGTGCAGGTGCAAGTGCCAGTACCCATATTAATTGCAACTACCGGCACCCGACTTCGAAGACGAGGACCGGAAATTGATCAGGGTTGATGGAGAGGAAAAATGGGAGATGAGCCACATTATTAATCAGCAGATGTACCAGCTTCATTTGTCGCTTAAAGGTGGAAAGGGGGGGTGGAGGGGTAAGATTAGAGGAGGGTGGAAGGGAAACAGGGATGAAGGAGAGGGATGGACTGGGATTACAGTATGTGGACGGAAAAAATGTAGGTGAAATTTTGGACCCCACTCTCTGCGTGAAGTTCCTCCACTTCAGTCAGAGTCGCAGTTTGTACCACGATGAATTCGGGTTATCCATAGAATCAATAACCAACTAGTCTGCTCCCAGTGACCGCAAACACAGCTCCAACTATGTGTTGCTGGTCCACTGATCAAATCAAGGAACTTGAAAGGTTTGTTACGTTAGCCATGATTGCACTGGCACCACGCACGTTTGATTTGTAAGCGACGCCGCTGAGAGTGCGACACGCGTTGCCGCACATGTCCTTCAATGCCATCGCGCCAACACCAACTGCTGCGCACTCTCTAGTCGAGACGGAAAGTTCCACTGGGTTATCATCATGCGCTCCAGTTCTGGCCAGCCTGACGCCAACAACACTGGTGGAGGCCGGATCTTCCAGCACAAGCATGACATCGCGAGGTCCATGACTGTCTGCGTCATCGTGAAGATCGGCGTCTCTATTAAATGATTTCCAACGGTCCTGACTGCAACACTGGCGGCCGTATCACCGAGCTTGTGGAGGGCATTCCTGTCGATTCCCACCATCGATCAGAACACTGAGGTCGGGTTCACTTACCGCGTCTGGTTCAAGGAAGCCGTTAGGATCTTGGCAACCAACGATGTCCTCCGTTGTCCGGATGTCTGTGCTCTCGAGCGTGAGTTGATCCAATAAGGCGAGGCGCAGGATGTGAATACCATCGCTGGGGAAAGCGAAGCATTCCATGTTGCACAGTCATCGGCCTGATCCAGCTCTTTGATATTGTCTTATCGCCACCCTACTCGTCACTTCTCTCCAGTGTACGGTAACTATGAATTTAGTTCATAGCACTTGGAACGACCGCTTTCTCGTTTGCATTGTACATACGAATAATGATTTTGAAATTTTTAGCACAGACGATGGTCGAAACTACTGTACAGGGTATATGGACTTAGGACAAGAGTCAAAATAGTGGATTAAAAAAACATTGTAGGTTTCTACGACTCTATCTTTACAGCAAGTTCCTCCTCTTGCTGGGGAAGTGCAGGCCTCAAAGATGGCTGCCCAACTCATGTAACTCCGTCGGATATAGATGCTGCTCGTCAACTCTCAGTACTCCGGTATCCATGCCGCGCAGCCCCACCCTGAGTCTATAAGGCCGACGGGCGTGTAGTTCTCATTAACAAGAGTATTGCCGAGATGTGACCGTGGGTGAAGCAGATGTGATACGGCTTTTGACGAGTGCACACTGCAAACTTGCGCATCTGCGGATCAGCACTCAGGGACGAGGTGCAACAATATTGGGAGTGGAACTCAGCTAACAATCCGAAGGGGCCCACATATTCATGCCGGTAGATACAAAAACTCTGTAAGGGTGTGCCTATAAATCCGTAGATGGTCGGTCCAAAGACGTCGGGCCCAGCTGACGTAGTTCTGTAAACGATTCATGGTACTGTATCGCATAAGGTGGTGAGCTGTGCATCAGAAAGTTCCTTGGCAGTATGAGGCATTCCTGCAAGTGGCATGCTGAAGACAAGTGCCATGAATGTGAAGGGAGTACCAGCAAAGCCTACAAGTACATAGAGGGTGGTTGGCACGAAAATAGTGGTATTGACAGAGACGTATCGGGTAGAGAGGGCATTTTTGACTGTTGTGTTGCGGCCATGGTTGGCGTAAAGGCCGAAAGGGAAAGAAAACGGGTTACGAAGGGTGGCGAGGTCTCCGAGTCACAGCCGAAGTAGAGCAACCGGTAGTAGATTTCTTCAAGAATGCTCGACATGGAAAGCCAAAGGCGTGTTGGCCACGTAACGCTTCAACGCGGGATTGTGAGGAATTACAAGATTACAAGATGCGAGTGCTGGGACCATGAAGTGACTGGCGGACTCGTGAGCCATGGCACTGCGCTCACGTAACCGTCCATCTTGTCGCCATGTTACTTACTACGACAACCGACTACATAGAAATGCCCCAGGCTCCTCAGATGATCAGTGTGACAACTCATAAGAGGTTATGACCTTCTACCGCTTGTGTCAACCCCGTGAGCGCCAAACTGCCTCACAATCTATTTTTTTCGATTTAGTGATGCTACGTGCCTTTTAACGACATGCTTTCGGCCAGATGAAGACGGTGTCACTGACCTCACTACCGATGAGAATGACGCGATTTCCGAGGTCATGGAAGTTCAGCTGATGGGCCGTCGTCCTTCGGGTGCGAGTTCGTGAGTACATGAGAGCACGTATGTGATGCCAGCTGACAATCGCAGGGCTACTTCGACGGCTCGTGTGGACAACCACCGTTTGAAGAAGACAGAGTCTGAAGGAGAATGAAGACACAACTAAGCAAGACCGGTCGGTCACCAGTAGCCTGAGAAGCACCAAATTCTCGTTTACATTGGCTTCCCGTCCTGCGTCTACCAATTACCAGAGCCCTGGCGTTGTAACTAAGCCTCCGCTGGATTGACACGAGCCTGCGTATCCACCCTACAACTACACGTACCACATCCGGAAGCCTAAAGTAATTTACATCAGAGACGAGGGTTGTACTAATGAGATGGTACTTAGTCTGAATGAGTAAGTTTACAACTAGATGGTCAACTATCACGTCAGACTCATGGGTTATTACTGTGCCGTTGGCCTTGACCTCGAGTGGCCTATCACTTCAAAAAGAATTAGGGGCGTCAAAGAGGGAAAGGTCGCTCTGGTTCAACTCTGCGATGCTGACATCATTCTTCTTATCCATGTCAGCAAAACGAAACGTGTGTACTTCTGACTGTTTACAAGAGGGTATCGAGCTGTGCGCTAACCATTCACACAAGGGTTTCCCAAGGAAGTAAAAGTGCGGGTGTTCTCTTAATTAAATCACGACAATTCTTAATGGTTGTAGGAGCCCATTGAATCCTCGAAAATACCAAAAGCCGGTGTAAACGTCCGTAGTGAGTGAAACCTACTGTGATGGGTATCTAGTGGGTTGGGGACGTGCGAACGATTCCAAGATGACGGGATGAAGCTGTTTCGCGACTACGATATCCTCGTTTCTAATCTTGTCGAACTCGGTGCTCTGGCATGCCAAGTCGACAAGAACTTCGCGTCTACATTCAAAAGACCAATTGTATCGCTCGCAAAGGTAGTCTCCCAATGCAGTCTCCTATTATCTACACAAGACGCTGGACAAGGGCCCAGTGCGTACGAGTGACTGGAGCAAAGATCTTACGCCGGTGCAGATGAAATGTAAAGTATTCCGGCAACATCAACCTAAACAAGGCGACCATCTCATAGAATGTAGATGCCTCGAATGACGTCCACTCCGGGCTGATAGTTTACAAGTGCCTCATGAAGATTGCGGGCTCGTCAGCGATACAACCTACGCCCGAGCGCTACACGGCAGACCTGGCGGGGAAACTAAGGGGAGGAGGCGACAACGATATAATTTGCCGAACTAGCCACCATAGGAAGGCGCAGACACCTTTGGGGGGAGGGAGCCACCTCACCAACAGGCATATACTCTCTGGCGGCAAGGTCACGAACTGTTGAACATCTGTATTAAGGTGCGAGAGCGGGCCAACCCACAAGGTGAGACGGTGATGTGGGTTCACTTCAGCTTGTTTCGAAGAGGCGTGTTTGCTAGAGTGGGAAAGGGGATTGTAAGTGCAGCTCGTATATCCTACGGGCATTAAACGAAGACTCAACACTCCCCTTTTCACTCGAGGACCTTATTTCCCTGGTTAGGCTGGATAGCTCATCCTGGATGTCACCGGGATACCATTGAACGATGGGTTCAGGAGGGGCGCGGTCTTAACTTAGGATAGCGGATCACTGAGCTCTTGTGTCTATGCCTTACAGAGTCTACTATAACTAGCGGACGTCACAATGTGGGAGAAAAAATGAATTGCTTATGACTGAGGTCTATGGTGTAGTACATGATAGTAGTCAGTGCGGAGTGAAGCTAGTGAAGACTGACTCCCTGAAAGTGACGTAGCGTACTATGCGAAGTGACAATTGCTGTCAGATGTGGTACTATGCACCTCCTTAGCTCCCAATTGCGGCCTGATAGCTCCGCCCCAACATCTGCCCTTCCCAATTCTTCGAGCCTCTCTTGGATCTTTGAGAATGCCGCCCGTGCCACTTCCTCAATGGGCGTACCATCGATGATCGACTTCACAAATACCTTCGTGTCGTATAACTCATTTGTATCTTCCCCAGGAGCTTGACCGTTCCCCGGGTGCGTTCTTCTCCAGTGCTCTTTGAAGTTATATTGACGACGGCCCGTCCAGGTACAGCCATTAATCCGGCAGTAAATCGAATGGGGAAGGTACGACTCGATGTGACGATTTCGCTCTTGTACCCGACGGAATTCTTTCCCACATTCCGGGCATGCTAACGCGTTCAAGGGCGTCGACTCGTTGGGTTGAGCACCAACGGCTGATTGAGCATCGACCGCTGGTTGAGCGTCGATGGCCCGTTGAATGTGGATGGCCAGTTGGGCATCGAGCAGCGATAGAACTCTAGTCAGCGCCGGGCTAATAGAAGGAGTCTACATCGATATCAGCGTCGATCCAAGCGAAGAGGTCTGTCAACTTACAGCAGAATTCCAAGTAGACATGGGGAGCATTGACTCATTGGGTTGGGCACCAACGGCCACTTGAGCGTCGAGCAGCGATAGAACTCTAGTCAGCGCCGGGCTAATAAAAGGGGTCTACATCGATATCAGCGTCGATCCAAGTAAAGCGGTCTGTCAACCTACAACAGAATTCCAAGTAGACATGGGGGGCGTCCACTCGTTGGGTTGAGCACCAACGGCCAGTTGAGTCTCGACGGTCAGTTGAGCGTCGAGCAGCGATAGAACTCTAGCCAGCACCGGGCTAATAGAAGGAGTCTACATCGATATCAGCATCGATCCAAGCAAAGCGGTCTGTCAGCTTACAGGAGAACGCCAGGTAGACATGGGGAGAGGTGGTTTGTTCGAGTGTGCAGTCTGCAAGCTTAGAAGCATTATATATAGGGCTTCTGGACCGACGTACCTCTCAGGTTTTGTGCCAGTTGGCACTGGCAAACTAGCATTCTGATTACACGTCAAAGACATGAGAATTTCACTTTTTTGCTCATCCTGAATCCTATGATGACATCTAAACTTGAACTGTGAGGATTAAAATGGAGCAGGGCACTTGCCACAAAAATGTGCATTGACGAAAGCGGGTCATTCGCAGCTTAAAAATTGTGATGTAAGTAAGTTCGGAGTCCTCCGTTATACAGTATGTCGGTATCAATAAATACAAGCTGCATATTTGTCTAGTTGTTGTTCTGCTGGGCTCTAGTGGGTCGCACACCTCAGCCCCGCAAACTGTGGTTCGCCATTCTAGAACTTTCAAACGATTAGTGAGGGTGAGGATGATGGCAGCAGATGCTTACGGCTAGTAGCTTGTGCCTGTAAGTGCCAGTGCCAGTTGCCAGTGCCAGTGCCAGTGCCAGTTGCCAGTGCCAGTTGCCAGTGCCAGTGCCAGT
>WNFQ01004661.1_pt1 | contig 19009 bp, 19 predicted proteins | sample 5400171 | NCBI WGS metagenome assembly WNFQ01 (sample SAMN13153356, study PRJNA577476) | soil metagenome | isolation source: 20 cm soil under Madrone tree | place: USA:California | collected 2016-06-14 | reverse complement strand
CTGCGTGAGAACTCACGCCCGCCGTGCCGCCAGCAGGTGCGTCCGCGGGCGCACTTGCTAAGCCAGGGAAACCGGCTGGGCGCCAGGTCTCGACACTTCAGCAAGGCGAGGTAGGCACCGTCTTACGACCGAGACCTTCGGGGCAGCATCAAAACGCTGACCCCGATGTCGCTTATTGGCGCTTTTGCGAGCAAGATCGCAGATCGACCCGCTTTCCGGGGGAAGAGCGGTCATGCAGCGCACATCACCGGGATAGCCGAGTTTGGACCCAACTCGGACATGAGCGGCGGCTTGCTGCGATGCACGGTCCTGACCTGCTATAGTTAGCCCGCGATCCGCAGTTGGTGTGTTGGTACTGATAGCGCAGGGAGACCGCCATGCGCTGGGTTCATCTGACTGTCATTGTTTTGCTCGCGGCGGCTACTTTGCTTTTTGTCCTGCAGAATCGCGACGTCGTAACAATGTCCTTCCTGGGATTCAGCGTCCGAGCGCCTCTCGCAATCCTGATTGCAGTCGTCTACGTCATCGGAGCTGTAACGGGCGGCAGCTTGTTTGCGCTATTGCGTCGATCCTACAAAGGCTCGCAACGCGATCGCTCGCTCTAAATCTCCCAGCGCAGCCGTCTCTTGCCGTCCCAAGGTGTGCTACCCTGTCGATTGGAAGCGCCGGATCACCCTTGCTGCCTCCGACCGTCAAAGGTCGCCGATGTCCATTTTGGACACTTCCTTTATCGCCGCCTGCATATTGTGAAGGTGCGCCAAGAGTACTTCGCGCTGAAGCGGCGCGTTCACTTTCGCTGTCATGTAGTAGCGCTGGTCGATACGCTCGACTAAGCCTATCTCGATCAGACGTTGCAGCTTACGCCGGACAGTGTGGCGCGGCATTTCGAGATTGCGCGACAACTCGCTCAGCACCATCGGGCGCTCAAAGGCGTGCCCAATGAAGACCTCTATGACGGTGAATAACAGGTCGCCTGCTTCGCCAAGTGTTAGATCAGGGGCGTGGGCGTCCCGTGCGATGCGCATGAAGTTAAGGAGCGAGCGGCCTAAATGAGCGCGCTCGCGGCCGTATTGTAGGGTTGCCGCCATTACGACCTCCCATTTTGCTGTTGCTGTTTGGCCTTCAGTTTAGCAATTCCCCTTAGACTTTGCGCTTTTCGGGAATGACCTTCATAGCAATCGCAGATTGCCCGGAGAGTCTCCAAGGGCCTTGAGGCTACGTCTCAATCTCCTACGGGCCTGATGAAATCGAGCAGTACCGGCAGGCGGCCGACTAACGTCGATCGTATCCCGAAGGGCGAGAAGCCGGCCAAGACGCTCGTCGAATGCGAATGAAGGCGACATCGCAAAGGGGCGAGCGGCTGCGTTTGAGACGTTGATAGGGCCCCCATATCGATAGAAGCCTCGTCCGGAAGCTTTACAAGCGCCGGCTGCGTTTATCAGCACCAAGCCGAAGGCGTGACGGAGAGCATTCCCATCCCACCCATAACAAAACGGCGTGTGTACAACCCGTTAACTTGCAAATTTTGCGTCCGCCACTTTCCGTACGGTGCGTTGCGGCAGCAGCGCAAGGGTATGCCGCGCGATCATCAATTCCTCGTCGGTCGGTACGACCAAGAGTACAACCCGGCTCTCCCGCCGCGAAATGAGCGATTTGCCATCCGCATTAGCGGCTGGATCAAGAACGGCGCCAAGCCATGCGAGCTTCTCTGCGATGCGGGTGCGAACCGTCGGTGACTTCTCGCCAATTCCGGCCGTGAAAACGAACGCATCGAGGCCGCCCAACGCGGCCGCCAGCATCCCGGCATTTAGCCCGACCCGGTAGACGAAATAGTCGACGGCGAGTCTCGCGCGGGGATCAGAACTCGATTGGAGATCTCGCATGTCATTGCTGATGCCGGACAGGCCTTTAAGCCCGCTATCACGATAGAGCAGATCCTGAACCGCCGTGGGCGTCATACCTTTTTCGGTGAGCAGGTAAAGCAGGACTCCAGGATCGATTTGGCCCGGCCGGGTGCCCATGGGTATCCCGTCAAGCGCCGTGAAACCCATCGTGCTTTCGACACTGCGGCCGTTTGCCAAGGCGCACATGGACGCGCCGCTGCCGAGATGCGCGACGATCGCGCGGCCCGCTGCCACACCCGGGGCGACCTCGCGCAAACGCTGGGCGACGTATTCGTAGGAGAGCCCGTGGAAGCCGTAACGACGGACGCCCTCCGCGTAAAAATGTTCCGGAATGGCGAAATGGTCCGCGACAGCACTGTGGCCGTGATGGAAGGCCGTGTCAAAGCAGGCAACCTGAAGCAACTCAGGGCGGCTCTTCAACAGTGTGCGGATCGGCGCCAGGTTGTTTGGCTGATGCAGCGGTGCGAGTGAAACGTATTGCTCAAGGTTCGCGACCAACGCTTGGTCGATGACGACGGGCCGGTCATATTTCGGCCCGCCATGAACAACTCGGTGGCCGACCGCGACAAGGTTGAAGCTCTGGGTCTCGCGAAGCCAGGATGCTACGACGGCAATCGCCGCAGGAACGTCGGGGACCTTGTCCGACGCATAGGTTCTGTCGATCAGCAATGACTTGTCATTCGCCTCGGCAGCCAACCGCGGCCGAGTGCCGATGCCGTCGATCTGCCCCTTGATCAGGCGGCGCGGCGCGCCTCCCTCAATGCCGAATATCTGGAACTTGACGCTCGAAGAACCAGCATTGACGACGAGAAGCGCATCCATAACGATCAGGTCTTCGGCAACGCCGCAGCGCGTCGGCGTGCATCGGCGTACAGGACGGCCGCAGCGCAAGAGGCCATGCGCGAACGCACGGAGTCAGCGCGCGAGGTCAGGATGATCGGCACGCGCGCGCCAAGCACGATGCCCGCCGTATCGGCTTTGGCCATAAATGTAAGATTCTTGGCCAGCATATTCCCCGCTTCCAGATCCGGAACGATCAGGATCTGTGCGCGCCCGGCGACCTCGGACTCGATGCCCTTGATTCTCGCTGCTTCGAGATCGATGGCATTGTCATAGGCCAAAGGTCCATCGAGGATGCCGCCTGTGATCTGCCCACGGTCCGCCATCTTGCAAAGGGCGGCTGCGTCGATGGTGGATGGTATTTTCGAGGTCACGGTCTCCACGGCGGAAAGAATTGCGACGCGCGGGGTGCCGAGGCCAACCTGCGTGAACAGGTCGATCGCGTTTTGCACGATGTCGCGCTTGGCGTCGAGGTCGGGAAAGATGTTGATCGCGGCATCGCTGATGAACAGCGTCTCCGAATAGCCTGGCACATCCATGATGAAGACATGGCTGATCCGACGCGCCGTGCGCAGGCCGGTCTTGGCCGAGGTCACCTCGCGCATGAGCTCATCCGTGTGCAGGCTGCCCTTCATCAGGAGTTCGCCTTTGGACTCGTGGATCAGCTCGACCGCCTTCGCCGCCGCGGCATCGCTGTGCGGCACGTCGACGATCTCGAGGCGGCCGATATCGAGACCATGCTCGCGGGCAACGCTTGCAATCTTGGCGGCCGGTCCCACGAGGATCGGAACAATGATGCCCACTTCCGCCGCTTGGATGGGGCCGCGCAGCGCAGTCTCTTCGCAGGGGTGAACGACGACGGTTGTCGCCGGAGGTACCTGCTTGGCCCGGGCGATCAGCCGCTCGTATTTCGAAGCGGGCGGATCGCCGAGCGGGCCAATCGCCGCGATGTTAGCGATCTCGCTGTCCTTCAACATGCCCCTTCCTCGATCAGCAGAAACACATCGCCCGGCCGAGACGCTCAGTCATGATGCTTTCGCCTGTGTCTCCTGCCGAGCCGACCCGATAACCGTCAGGTTTGGGGCTGCGGTCGATGCATCATCGAGGCCGAACAGGCGCGCGACCGCATCCAAACGCTTCTTGTCCTCGACGGAGAATTCGCCGATCGCGCCCAGCGCCTGCCTGATGAGGCCAAATGCCTCCCGCCGGGTCTCGGCATCGGGCGGAAGCATGGACGGAATCGCGGCGAGTGCATCTTCCGTGTCAACCAACAAAATGTAGAATTGCTCGCGCACGAGCGCCTTGAACGCTGATAAGGGCATGTCACCATGCGTGCGGCGAATACGGCGCACAGCTTCGAATCCGCGCTCATCGACCGATCCTCGCGCCAGGCCAATGTACAGGAGCGCGCGGATGACGGCTTCGCGCAGCCCGCCGGCCGGAATCCGTGATTTCAGCTCGGCAATCCGCTTCTGCAGCAGTTCGTCATGCAGCGGGTGCTTGCTAGCCTTGCGCAACTGATGCGTCCCGGCGCGATCAATGCCGGCGGCGGCCTGCAGCACTGGTGAGCCGTATATCGTGAAAAAGCATCGTTCTGCGAATGCCTCGCTCGCTTGCCGCCACGCGTCGAGCGCGGCGACGATCTGACGGGATGCGTTCTCCTGCATTGCGACAAACGGATTGTCGGCGGCCACGGGCCTGCGGCTATTGCGAACCTGCTCCGCCATGGTCGCGAGGGGCGCCATCATCGGGTTCGCGTTGGAGAAGAGCTCGTATTGCAGTCGAAGTGGGTGCAACTGCTGCATCCATTCCGCCAGGGGCGAGTTCACGAGTGAACGAACAATCGGCTGCGCAAAGGTGCGATAAAGCGCAAGGTTTGTCTCTGATACGCGGGCGGCGGCCGCGAAACAGCGCTCATCCGCCGCGTCATTGCCGCCCAGCGCGCGGATGTCGTCCAACGTCCTTTGTTCGCACCGCATCACCCACTCTCCAGTCGCGAGGTCCGGATTGGCGGTGTCCTCGGTCTTGGCTTCGAACACAGCCTCGTAGAGGCCGGGCGGCAGCGTGTCGATCAGGTCGATATTGCTGGAAAACTCGCCGTGCTCTTTCTTGGCAACGCCGCCGGAAACGAAGATGCCGAGATGGCCCACGGTCTCGTGGATCGTATAGACGATCGTTTGCCCGTAGGATCGAATTTCGTCGACGTTCTCGTACAGATCGAGAATCCATCCGAGCGCCTGCTGCGGGGGCGTGATGTTGTCGCCCTTGGAACAGAACACCACGATTGGCGAGCGGATGTTGCGAAGGTCGACCGCCGTTCCATCTGACGTCCGGATTTTTCCCGCCGCGAGGTTGTTGCCGATGAACAGCTCGTCGACGATGAACTGGATCTCCGCGGCATTGAGGTTGACGTGGCCTCCCCACCAGCGCTCGAATCCCAGATACCGCGGCGCCTCGGTGTCGACCCTTGAATAAAGGTTGTACTGCTTGGTCCACAGCGTGTTGGCGGGGTTCTGGTTCTCGAAATTCTGCACCAGCCAGGCGCCGTCGAACTTGCCGTGGCCGAGGTCGCTCGCGAGCGCGGTCAGCCAGCTGCCGCCGAGGAGCCCGCCGCTGTAGCGCATCGGGTTTTTGCCGCGCACGCCAGCCCAGTACGATAGCGGGGAGCCGGCGATGATGATCGGCCCGAACAGCTCGGGGCGAACAGCGGCGAGCATCATGACCGCCCAGCCGGCCTGACAATTGCCGATCACGCAGGGTTTGCCGTCGGCCTTGGGGTGCAGCGTGGTGACCTTCTCCAGAAAAATCGCCTCGGCGTGCGCGATGTCCTCGATGGTCTGGCCCGGGACGGGGTCAGGCAGGAAGCCGACGAAATAGCAGGGATGTCCGGCTTTGAATGCGACGCCCATTTCGCTGTCCGCTTTGAATCCGCCGATGCCGGGGCCATGCCCGGCCCGCGGATCGACAATGACGAACGGCCTGCGCGTCATATCGAGCTCGATGCCCGGCGGCGGAACGACTCTCACCAGGCCGTAGTTGACCGGCCGCTCGAGCGTCCTGCCGTCGACGAGAAGCTCCACCTCGTAATCCAGCACGTGCGGGGCGGTCTCGGCCATATGCTGGCGATACTGGTTTCCGCGCTGGCGCATGACGTCCCAGAACAAAACGCTGCGCTGCGCGGCATCGACCATATATTCCATAGCCGGGGCAAATATGCCGAGCGTCGGCGCAAATGTGCCCGGCGAAGAGAGCTGCTTTTGGTTGAATGGCATTGTGTCTGCTCCGTGCGCCGCATGTTAATCGGCTGCGTTTAATCCAAATTGAGTTTAATCAAATTCCGGCACGCCACCGTGCCGGACCGTGGTGCTGGCGATTATTAGGTTCCTGGGTACCGCGATCGATTTTCGATTGCGCTCCCGCCGCCGCTCAGTCCCACTTTAGGGTCATCGCTATGTCCCCCGGCATCCCGCCGGTGATTTCGACCTTGAGCTTGTACCCGCGAGGCCGGAAGTACTTGGCCCAAAGTTGATAGATCTCCTTTGGCACCCCAGTCAGCGTGTTTTCCCAGCCCGGCTCCTGCTGATTGATGGCGCGCCCCTTGTCCGTGCACAGCTGGTTGGGAAATCGGTGCACTTGTACCTCGGTCTTGCCATTGGCCACCGCGCGCTCGATGAGCTTGATGCCACGTTGAATGGCCTCTTCATCCGACACACCCGACGGCTTCGCGAGACGCTCCAAAAAGGCCTTGTTCTCGGCCTCGGCCTCCGCGAGTTGCCGCGCCTGCTTGGATGCCTCCTCGGCCTGCGCCAGCGCAAGCTTCTTCATGTAGTCGCCGGCGCTGGGCAGCAACTCTTCGAGTTTCGTCGCCATGGCCCTCCACTCCGCAGATACCGTCTCGCGGGCTGACGACTCTAATCTCCCGCAGGCGCTACATCAATGATATGACGCTGGTGCAACATGGTTGTCATTTTCGAAAGGAGGTATGTCATTCCGGAAAGGTCAGATTTGAACTCAGGTCGCTCCCTTTTTGCAGGCCAACGGTCGCGAAATTCGCACATGTCAACGATGTAAAAATGAGACCTCAAGCCCTTAGCGATGTCAAAATATTGCCGAGCGTTATCTCGAGGCGGAAGCACTCAAATCCGAGAACAAGAGGATTTCCTCCATGATTCCCGTCGTAAAGGCCAAGCTGCTCGAGGGCAAGAAAGGCCTCATCGTCGGCATTGCCAATGAAAATTCGATCGCTTGGGGCTGCGCTAAAGCATTCCGGGCGTTCGGAGCTGAGCTCGCCGTGACCTATCTCAACGACAAGGCGAAGAAATACGTCGAGCCGCTCGCCCGCGAGCTCGAGGCGCCGATCCTCATGCCGCTCGACGTGCGCGAGCCCGGTCAGATGGAGGCGGCGTTTGAACGCATCGCCAAAGACTGGGGCAGACTCGACTTTGCCGTTCACTCGATCGCTTTCTCGCCGAAAGACGCGCTGCAGGGGCGCGTCGTCGATGTGTCGCGAGAGGGTTTTCTCACCACTATGGACGTGTCGTGCTGGACTTTCATTCGCATGGCGCACCTGGCGGAGCCGCTGATGCGCAAGGGCGGCACTCTGTTCACGATGACTTACTACGGCAGCCAGATGGTCGTTAAGAACTACAACATCATGGGTGTCGCCAAGGCGGCGCTCGAAAGCGCAGTTCGCTACATCGCGGCCGAGCTCGGCCCGAAGGGCATCCGTGTGCATGCCATCTCTCCCGGGCCGCTGGCAACGCGTGCTGCCTCGGGGATTCCTGAATTCGATGCACTGCTGGACAAGGCGAAAGCGAAAGCGCCATCGCGCAGCCTCGTCAGTATCGAGGACGTTGGCGTCGCTACCGCCTTCCTAGCGCACGACGCGGCGCGTCTGATTACCGGCGAAACGCTCTACATCGATGGTGGCTACCACATCATAGACTAGAGGAAAGCCGAAGCCAAAGGTCTTGGAAAATGGCGGCGCTTTCAAGGGCGCCAATTCTCACGTGGAATGGATGACGTCATGGCATTGAAACGAGCAGCAGGCAAGAAGTCCAAGATGAAGCGCAAGGACTATGAAAAGGAATTGCACAAGCTTCACATTGAACTTTGTCATCTGCAGGATTGGGTCAAGGCCACGGGGGCCCGGATCATCCTCGCGTTCGAGGGGCGCGATGCCGCCGGTAAGGGTGGAACGATCAAGGCCATCACTGAGCGAGTGAGCCCGCGCGTGTTTCGAGTGGTGGCGCTTCCGGCGCCGTCGGATCGCGAAAAAACGCAGATGTTCATGCAGCGTTACGTTCAACAATTTCCTGCAGCGGGCGAGATCGTGATCTTTGACCGCAGCTGGTACAACCGCGCCGGCGTCGAATATGTGATGGGTTTTTGCACCGAACAGGACCATCGACGTTTCCTGGAGCTCTGCCCGCAGTTCGAGAAATACGTCACCGACGCCGGCATCTTTTTGATCAAAATCTGGCTGGAGGTCGGAAAAGAGGAGCAGGAGAGACGATTCAGCGCTCGAATCGACGATCCGCTGCGGCAGTGGAAGCTGAGCCCGATGGACCTCGAGTCCTACCGACGCTGGTACGACTATTCCAGGGCCCGCGACATGATGCTGGAGAAGACTGACAGCAAGCACGCGCCCTGGCACATCGTGCGGTCCGATGACAAGCGGCGCGGGCGCCTCAATTGCATCTCGCACCTGCTGAGGTCGATACCCTACAAGAAAGTCCCGCGCACCAAAGTCAAGCTGCCCAAGCGATCGGACAAAGGCAAGTACGACGATCAATCGACGCTGAACGGCGGACGTTTCGTCCGTGAAACGTACTGACGAGCGCTGCAAAGGTGTGGCGGCCAGTGCATGCAGTTCCGACCCTGATCGCGAAGCCCCTGGCGCTTTCCTTGAACAATGGTGAACCGATCTCGACGTCTTGAAATCCGATGAAACAGGAGAGCGGGCCAACATGGCTTCGGTATGTGCCAGCACCTCGCTGGCTGGCGGGTTACCGCATTAAGTGGTTGGCCGGCGACGCGGTCGCGGGGGGCACGCTGGCAGCCTACGCCATCCCAGTTTCCCTGGCTTACGCCGGGCTTGCCGGTCTGCCCCCGCAAGCGGGCATTTACGGCTATCTGCTGGGTGGGCTCGGCTACGCCCTGCTAGGCTCCTCGCGCCAGCTAGCGATCGGACCAACCTCTGCGATTTCCTTGATGATCGCCGACACGGTTGCGACGATGGCTTACGGAGATGCGCAGCACTATGCGCAGATCGCCAGCCTCGCAGGCTGCATGGTGGCCCTGCTTTGCCTGATCGCATGGCTCCTGCGGCTGAGCGTGCTGGTGCGGCTGATCAGCGACAGCATCCTGGTGGGATTCAAGGCCGGTGCCGGCTTGACGATCGCAATGACCCAGATGCCGAGCCTGCTCGGCGTTGCGGGCGGCGGACAGAATTTCTTTGAACGGACGGTGCTACTCGTAGGCCAGTTCGGCCAGATCCACTACCTTGTCTTCACCCTTGGCGTCGTCGCGATCCTGCTACTCGTGCTTGGCGACCGTCTCTTGCCGGCAAAGCCGGTGGGGCTTGCGGTCGTTGCACTATCAATCTTGGTCGCGGCGGCATTCGGATTTTCGGACCTGGGGGTGCCCACCACCGGAGAGGTGCCCCCGGGCCTGCCTTCCCTCGAGCTCCCCAGTCTGCGCCTGCGAGACGTCGAGGGGATCGTTCCACTCGCTGTTGGGTGTCTGCTGCTTGCCTATATCGAAAGTGTTTCCGCGGCACGCACGTTTGCCGCGAAGCACGAGTATAGCGTCGACGCACGGCAGGAATTCCTCGGACTCGGCGCGGCCAACCTCGCGGCCGCTTTAGGTCATGGCTATCCCGTGGCGGGTGGCTTGTCGCAATCCGCAGTCAACGACAAGGCAGGCGCCCGGACTCCCCTCGCTCTGATTTTCGCCTCCTGTACCCTCGCGCTCTGCCTGCTGTTTCTTACGGGGCTGCTGGCAAACCTGCCGAAGGCGGTGCTTGCTGCCGTCGTGCTGACCGCCGTGTACGGATTGGTCGATTTTCCGGCGATGCTTCGCATGTGGCGCATCAGCCGGATGGATTTCTACGCGGCAGCGATCGCGCTGGGTGCCGTGCTGCTCCTCGGCATCCTGCAAGGAATACTGCTCGCTGCGCTGGCATCCGTACTGATGCTGTTGGCGCGCGCGTCGCGCCCGCACGTCGCGTTCCTGGGTCGCATACCCGGGACGAGCAGCTATTCCGATCTCGCCCGCCACCCTGAGAATGAAGCCCTATCCCACGCGATTGTTTTCCGCCCAGAAGCCTCGTTGCTATATGTCAACGCGGACTCCGTCCTCGAAGTTGTCACGGAGCGCCTCGAGGCGGCGGGCGATATCCGCTTGGTCGTCTGCGATCTCTCAGCATCACCCCATATAGATCTCGCGGGCTCGCGCATGTTGCACCAGCTGCACCTCGACCTTGCGCGCCGTGGCGTGGCACTGCGTATCGTCGGGGCGCGTGGACGGGTGCGCGACCTGCTGCGAGCTGAAGGCATCGGCGAAAAGGTCGGCGGGCTCGACCGGCTCGTGACCCTAGGTGATCTGCTCGGCAGCGTCGGCAGATAGTCTCAATGAGTTGGCGGAGCTGTTGAGCGACCTCAATGCCCCTCGAGGAAGATATAGTTCTGCCAGCTGCGCATGCGCAGCAGGATTTTGCGTAACAGCGAGACGTGGTGCCAGTATTCGGTATAGATCGCGACCTGGGCCGCCGCGCCGAGTGGGATTTGATAACCGGAGACGTCGTCGCTGATGTCGATGACCGCGAGCGCCCTGCCACCCTCTGTGCGCTCCGCGAAGTCCACGAGCGCCCCTGTCGGTCGGATCTGCCCGGCCGCGATCGCGTCCAGGACCAGGCGCACCTTGCCCTTGAATATGCGACCGGGCACGGCGTCGAACGCGACCTCGGCCTCGTCGCCGGCCCTCACCCGCTGCAGGGAATTCTGCTGGAACGCTGCGCCGAGCACCTGATCCTTTGCGTCCGTGTTGACGAAGACCATGACCGGCTGCAGCGGCGCCGGCACGACATACACGCCTGGCCGCAACGCGACCTGACTGACGAATCCCGGGCCCGGGGCGCGGGTAACGGTCTGATCGAGATCCCATTGTGCATCGGCGAGCTCGGCACGCAGCCGCGCGACGGTGGTGTTGACGCCCTCGATGTTCGAGGAAAAGGCGAGCCGTGCACGCTCCTCCTCGGCTTTCGCCCCCGCCAAACTCTGTCGTGCCGTTTCGAGATTGCGGGTGAAGGTGTCGAGCGTCGCCTGCGCGATCACTCTCTTTTGGAACAGCTCGGCTTGCCGATCGTAGTTCTGCTGCGCCAAAGCGAACTGCGCGTTGGCTTTTTCGGTCGCTGCCGCCGCCTGGTCGAGGGAGGCCTTGAGCTGTCGCACGTTCTGCTCGGCCTCCGCGAGTGCGGCCTTCTTCTGCTCGACCACGTACTCATAAGGCTTCGGGTCGATGCGAAACAACACATCCCCATCCTTAAGCGGGGCGTTCTCCTTGACTGGGACCTCGATCACCCGGCCTCTCACTGTCGGCAGCACGGGCGTCACTGAAAAATAGATGCGGGCATTCTTCGTAAACGGATGGTTGTAGTTCATGATCAGCAGCAACAACGCGATGCCGACGATTCCTCCCAGCGCCGCGGTCGCCAACGACCATTGGTTGACCCGGATCCTGAAAACCTTGAACACCACGTAGCAGAACGAGACGTAGATGAGGATCAGCAGGAGTTCCATTAGCGGGCTCCGGTCCCCTGGCTGTTTTCGAGCGCCGCAACGCGGCGGCGCAAATCCTCCAGCTCGCTGGAGTGGGGTGCCGGCGCCGCACCGACCGCAGCTTGATGCGACATTCCCCAACCGCGTTCCGGGCGGTATGCCATGGCCCAGATCCAGAGAAACGGCCACAGCGCGTGCAGCGTGAACAGGCTCACCCATCCGGCGGCGTGGATGGCGTCCTGGTGCGGATGATCGCGGGACTCCGCGATCTTAGCGGGGATGTCGTGGATCGCGATGATGCCGTAGAACAGCACCACGACGACGAAAACCAGCAGGAAGAGCGCGAAATAGTTGAGAAATGGGTCGCCCATGCGCAACCTCCTTACCAGGCATCATGGACAACAACGATAAAACAACGGCCGACTGAAGACCAATCGGTCGACGCGCATCAAAGCGGTTGATGCGTCAATGCCTGACAAGTAAACATTACGGCGAATTGCAGGCCTCGGAGGAAAGAGATGCTCGATTTGGTCGGCGGAAAAATGCTGCTGATAGTAAGATTTGTGCCGGCTTTGGCCGTTGCGCTGGCATTGATGGTCGCGGTCGACACCATTCGCGTGGCTCGGGCACAGGTCACGCTCGATGTTTCAAAAATCACATGCGAGCAATACACCGGCCACAAGGTGACAAATCCCCAAAACATCGCGATCTGGATGAACGGCTATTACCACGGCAAGCGCGGCGATACGACTCTCGACACCCAAGGACTGGTCGCTAACGCGAAAAAGCTGCGCGACTATTGTTTTCGCAATCGTCAAACCTTGGTCATCCAGGCGGTTGAAACGTTGTTTGGGACGGATAGATAGGCAATTTGTTTTCCAACAACGGCAACAGAGTCTTTGAGGGCAGCCTCTGTCGGTTGAGCTCGCGGCGGCGGCCGCGTGTCGTCACACGATGCCATTGAGCTCGAATCCATTCGGTATGGCTTGTTGAAGACGTGGCGGTCATGTTGGAACCAGCCAACTATTCGGTATTCGAGACGCTGCGCGATGGACGGCGGGTCGAAATCCGCGCTCTCAGACCTGACGACCGGGCCGACCTCATCGCAGCCGTCGATCGCAGCAGCGGGCAGTCCCTTTATCGCCGTTTCTTCGCTGTGAGACGCAGCTTCACGGAGTCGGAGATTGACTTTTTCTTGAATGTCGACTTCGTCAATCACGTCGCGTTGGCTGCGATAGTGGAGGAAGGCGGCCGGCCCGTGATCGCGGGGAGTGGGCGTTACGTCCTCGTGCAGCCTGGGAAGGCGGAGGTGGCTTTCGCTGTCGTCGATCAGTACCAGGCGCAAGGTATCGGCGCGGCGCTCATGCATCATCTCGCTGCGATCGCCCTTAGCGCCGGGCTCGGGGAACTGATCGCTGAAGTCCTTCCGGATAATTCTCCGATGCTGAAGGTTTTTGAGAAAAGTGGATTCTCTCTTACCATAAGGCGCGAGCCGCAAGTCCTGCACGTCGCTCTTCAGCTGTGCTGAATGGCATATATCTAAGCACGTGACGTCTCAAGGTTGACCCGTTCAGGCGTCGTCATCAACGATCCGCCAGCGGCTCGACTTGACGGCGACCCATTGGCTCGTGCCTGCGGCTCGGCCAAGAGCCGGATGAGCGCCCGCGTCGCTTCTGCCCATGATAGCGAGATTTGCGCCGGCTACGGCCGTATCGGACTGGCGTTCCAGTGTGACATCGAAGGCGCCAAGCCATACCTGGCGTAAAGGGGCCGGCGGGGCGGATTGAGACGGAACCGTAGCTTCCGGCAATTCGCTGCGACGCTATCAGCGCGAGCGGACGCGATGGACGGCAGCCCGCCGCGCCACCGGAGCGCGAGCATACGCGCCGTAGTAGCCGCCATAGTAGGGCCGATAATAGCCGCCGTACCCGTAAGACGGATAACCGTAGCCGTAGCTATAGGCCGGGTAGCCGTAACCGTAGCCGTAGGCCGGGTAGCCGTAGCCGTAACTATAGGCCGGATACCCGTAGCCGTAGTAACCGTAGCCATAGGCCGGCCGCCACAGCGCCGCGCCGATCAGCGCGCCGATGGCGAACGCGCCGAGGCCCCAGCCCCAACCGCCCCAACGGGCCTCCGCCGGTTTCGTCGTGCTCACGGCGACTGCGCCGGCGAGCAGAAGCGCGATCAAAGCTCGTCTCATGGGCTCTCCTCCCTGGTTCGTCATTTTGTTAGTCCCACGCCATCGCTCTTATAGCGCGGAACGCTTGCCGGCAATCAGTGTGTCGTCGGGTCCATCTCTCCCGCATCGCAAGAGAAAATGTCTGCCTTGGAGTGGACTTCTCGCTGGCGCAAGCAGAAGCTTGTATAATGAGTGCTCCGTCGGGGGAAGGTCGAACATAAGCAAAGCCACTTCGGAGGTATGTCATGACCGCAAAGCCGACAGACGCCGCGACGCCTTTTCCGAAATTCGCTCCCGAGCAAACAGAGGCGATGCTGGGTGTACAAAAAGAGCTGCTCGAGGCGTGTGAGCAAGCGAGCCGCGCTTGGCTTGCCCGCATGAAGTCGGAAGTAGACCTCTGGTCGGGGCTGGCCACTAAGCTCGCGGCGACGCGGTCCGCTCCCGAAGCCCTGGGCGCCTACCAAGAATGCCTCGCGCAGCGCATGCAGATGGCCGCGGAAGATTGGCGGCGCCTCTCCGAGGATTATCAGAAGGTCATGCAAACGATGACGCAGGCGCCGTCCTACGGGCGGCCGACGGCAAGCACGTGAGGACAAAACCTGCGAACGGGTACGGTGGGCAAAGGCGCGCTGCTCCGCTCGTCCGCGTGGGCAAAATCGTGCGCGCCATAGCCCGTCGAAGACGGGCGTGAACGCCCTGTTGGCCCACGCGGCGGCGGCTTCGGAATGGATTTTGCCCACCCTACGCCGCTTGCGAACAGCGGCCATTACCCGGCCGGCCGCTCCCGATCCGAAACGGCTTCAAAAAGCGTCGTATATACACACAGAATTTTTCTATTGACTACTATTTGCGGGCGATGGTATAGATTCGCATCCTCGCTCATTTGGGGCGTGTTCTCGAGGCGATCCTGAAGGCGGAGCGGGGAGTGGCGTCCTGCGGCAGCGATTCACAACCGCTGTCCCGGGAGGCACGGGACCCCGCCAGCCGGGCACTACGACCCGGACGCGAGGAGCTCGCTGTAACCGATCCGGCGCAAATGCCGGTGAGGGAAGCGCGGGACCGGAGCCTAAAATCGCCACGGTGAGAGCGCCGAGAGGCGGGCGTCCCGCGTTATGGGACGCAAGGCGCCTCGCAAGCGCCTGGCCTGCCGCGTCACGTGCAGGCCCACGGGTGCCTCGCAAGCACCCGACGACTCTCGGCGCTCCGCCACCCCTTAAGTTCGGGGTAGCGAAGCCAAAGTTTCAAACCCCGGGCGCAAAAAACGCGCCGCGGGAACGAGAAAGGCTGTGTGAAATGGTGAGTCAAAACGTATGCAGGTGGAAGTGGGAATCAGCGCGAGCAGCGGGACGCAGCGCGAGCAGCGCACTCCTACCCTCCCCCTTGTGGGGAGGGTCGCGCGCGTCAGCGCGCGGGGTGGGGGTCATGGTTGTTGGGCGAGGCGTGTCCACTAACTGCGACCCCCACCCCCAACCCCTCCCCGCAAGGGGGAGGGGAGGCCACCGAGTGCGCGGCAGCATGAGGGCGAACAAACGACGTGACGTGCGGCGGACTCTCTGCGCGTCCTCACCGCTCCGACGGCTCGAGCTTGGCGGCGACCCATTTGGCGCGCGCCTCGTGGCTTGCGAGAAACCGGATGAACGCGCGCGCGGCTTCCGGGACCGCGCCATCCGACATCAGCGCGCCCTCGTAGCTCGTCGTAACCTGCAGCAGCGTCGGCACCGGACCTGCGAATGCCAGGCCCTTGTCCTCGGGGATTTCGCTGACGTTGTACAAGCCCATCTCCACTTCGCCCTTGGCGATCAGCTCCTGGCTCGCGGCCTGCCCCGGCACGATCTTGAGCCGCGGCTTGAGCGCATCGAGAATTCCGGCCTGGACCAGAATGCGCTCCGCCTTCTCCCCGCTCTGGTTGGGCAGCGTCGGATCGCCGTGGACCACCGACTTTGCTGCCAGCAGCGACTGCTTGAACGCTTCCGGCGTCGACAAGTCCGGCAGTGGCGCGCCCGCGCGCACCGCCACGCCGAGGCCGGTCTTGGCGAGCCGCACGCGGCTCTCCGGATTGACGACGCCCTCCTTGTCGAGCCGGTCCATGGCCGGTTCGGAGACGATGACCGCGTCGAATACCTCGCCGTCCTTGATCTTCTGCGTGACGACGGCGGGCGAGGCGACGGTGAGGATCACTTTGTGGCCGGTCTCATTGCCGAACTCGGCGGCGAGCTCTTTGACCGCATGCTGCACCGCGCCCACGCTGAGCAGCCGGATGTCGGCCGCGCCAGCCATGCTCGCAAGAGAGATCAGCGTTACCGCGATGGAAGCGATCCGGCGCGCTGATGTGCGGAGCGGTGGCGTGCTTCGCCCTGCTCGACACCACGGCGAAATATCTCAACCTCTACATGAGCACGCTGCCAGTGGTGTGGGCGCGCTATACCGGCGCGTTCCTATTCCCCTTCATCATATCCAACCCCTGGACGCGGCCGGGCTTGACTCGCACCAAGCGGCCTGTCCTGCAGCTCGCCCGCTCCGTGCTGCTGTTGGCCTCGACGCTGTGCAATTTTGCCGCGCTGAGATATCTTCAGCTCGACGAGGCGATCGCGCTCATCTTCTCCACGCCGTTCTTCGTCGCGGCGCTGTCCGGACCGATGCTGGGAGAATGGGTGCGCTGGCGGCGCTGGAGCGCGATCGCGGTCGGCTTTATTGGCGTGCTCGTGGTGAGCCGTCCGGGCGCCGCGAGTTTTCAGCCGGCGGCGCTCTTGTCGCTCTCCGCCGCGCTCTGCTACGCGCTTTATTCCATCGCCACCCGCATCCTCGCGCGCACCGATTCCAACGAGACCACGCTGTTCTACTCGAACATCGTGGGCGCGCTCGCCCTGCTTCCGGTGGTGCCGCTGGTCTGGACGACGCCCAGCGACCCCCTCGTGATCGCCCTCATGGTGGCGACCGGCGCGGTCGGCAGCTTTGGTCACTATCTCTTGATCGCGGCGCACCGCTTGGCACCGGCGGCCGTTTTGTCGCCGTTCATCTATACGGAAATCGTGCTGGTGACCGCGTTGGGCTTCCTGGTGTTCGGGGACGTGCCGAACCGCTTCACGCTCACCGGCGCGGCCATCGTGGTCGCCTCCGGCCTCTACCTCCTCCATCGCGAGCGCAAGGCGCGGGGAAGCGGGGCAGCAGGGATCAGCGATCAGGAACTCTGATCGCGGACTTCTGGTCACGCGCCCAGGACCGGAATACGCGTTGCCTAAGCTCGGGCGGGAAGGCTAATTTCCGCTGCCCGGTTGCCCATCGCTGATCTTTTCTCGAGGATGCGTTCATGCTGAAAAATCCCGCCTCCGATGGCGCCCGTGCGGGCATCAACGACGACATCGGCGAGGAGCGGCGGCTTACGATGTACCGCATCCAGGTCGAGATCCGCGAAAGCGAGCAGCGCGCGTTCGATCTCTTCCTGCAGAACCTGGTCAAAGGCACGAGCCATCTCTCGCTTGGCCAGGAGGCGGTGGCGGCGGGCTTTGCCGCCGCGATGAAGTCGGGCGACCTCTCGTTTTGCACCTATCGCGGCCACGCCCACACGCTCGCGCGCGGCGTGCCGATCGAGAAGGTGCTGGGCGAGCTGATGCAGCGCGACAACGGCCTCATGCGCGGCAAGGGCGGCTCCATGCATCTCACCTCCGCCGAGCACGGCGTGCTCGGCTCCTACGCCATCATCGGCGCGCATCTGCCGATCGCCTGCGGCGCCGCCTTGCGCGCGCAATACAAGGGCGAGGACGACGTGACGGTGTGTTTTTTCGGCGACGGCACGACCAATATCGGCGCCTTCCACGAGGCCTTGAATTTCGCTTCTGTGTGGAAGCTGCCGGTGATCTTCGTGTGCGAGAACAACCTCTATATGGAATACACGCCGATCCGGGAGGTGACGGCGGTCGAGCATCCTGCCGCGGATCGCGCCGCCGCTTACGGGCTCGAGCGCATCGTCATCGACGGCAACGACGCCGACATCGTTTACCGCGCCGCCGCCGCCGCTTACGTCAAAGCGCGCGCCGGCGGCGGCCCCTCGCTGATCGAGTGCATGACCTATCGCCACAGCGGGCACTCGCGCGCCGATCCGGCGAAATACCGGCCCGAGGGCGAGCTTGATAAGTGGAAGGAGCGCGATCCGATCAAGGTCTATCGCGAGCGGCTGCAGCATTTCGGCATCGGCGAGGAGGTGATCGCGGCGATCGAGGCCGACGTGCGGCGCCGCGTCGATGAGGCGACGGAAAAATGCAAGGCCGCGCCGCCGCCGCCGCTCGAGCTGCTCACCGCCGACGTCTATGCCGACGGAGGCTTTGCATGGCGGAACTGACCTATCGCGACGCGGTCACGCGCGGCATCGCCCAGGAGATGACGCGCGATCCCGACGTCATCTTCTTCGGCGAGGACGTGGCCAAGGCCGGCGGCGTGTTCAAGACCACGGTGGGTCTCTACGAGCAATTCGGCCCCAAGCGCGTGCGCGACTGTCCGATTTCCGAGCAGGCGATCTTGGGTGCCGCCATGGGCGCGGCGATGACCGGCTTGAAGCCCATCGCTGAGATCATGTTCTCGGATTTCTTCGCCGTGTGCTTCGACTATATCGCCAACGAGTTCGCGAAGAGCCGCTACATGTCGAACGGCCAGCTCAAATGCCCGCTGGTGGTGCGCACTGCCAATGGCGCGGGCTCCCGCTTCGGCGCCCAGCACAGCCAGAGCGTCGAGAATTGGGCAATGATGATTCCCGGGCTCAAAGTGGTGGCGCCCTCGAGCCCGCGCGACGTGATCGGGCTTCTTGCCGCGGCCGTGCGCGATCCAGACCCGGTCATCTTCTTCGAGCACAAGTCGCTTTATCCGACCAAGGGCGAGGTGCCCGACGGCGAGATCGTCGACCGGCTCGGCAGCGCCAACATCGTGCGCGCCGGCAAGGATGCCACCGTCCTGGCGCTCGCATTGATGGTGCCGCGCGCGCTCGAGGCGGCCCAGAAGCTGAAAGCGGAACACGGGATCGATTGCGAAGTTGTCGACGTGAGGTCGCTGGTGCCGCTCGACACGCAGACCATCCTCGGCTCGGTCGCGCGCACGCACCGCCTGTTCACCGTCGAGGAGAACCCGCGCCTGTGCGGTTGGGGCGCTGAGATCGTGTCGATCGTGGCGGATGAGGCGTTCTACGATCTCGACGCGCCGCCGGTGCGGATCACGACGCCGCATATTCCGCTGCCGGCCGCGGACATCTTGGAAGACGTCGCGCTGCCCACGGTCGATCGCATTGTCGATCGCGTGCGCCGCTCGATGCAGGGATAACT
>WNFQ01001756.1_pt1 | contig 19015 bp, 15 predicted proteins | sample 5400171 | NCBI WGS metagenome assembly WNFQ01 (sample SAMN13153356, study PRJNA577476) | soil metagenome | isolation source: 20 cm soil under Madrone tree | place: USA:California | collected 2016-06-14 | reverse complement strand
GCCCGGGGCCGTTTCCCGAGGCCGCGCTCCGATGCTTTAATGCACGCTCCGTCATGAGCCGCTTCCCCGCCTACCGCCCCCGCCGGCTCCGCCGCAATGAGGCGCTCCGCCGCCTGGTGCGCGAGACGCGCGTCGACGCGGCCCAGCTCGTGCAGCCGCTCTTCGTCGTGCCCGGGCGCGGGGTCGAGAAGCCGGTCGAGTCGATGCCGGGCATCGCGCAGCGCTCGGTCGATCGCACGGCGGAGGAGTGCCGCCGGCTCCGGGACCTGGGCGTGCCGGCCGTCATCCTCTTCGGCGTGCCGGAGCGGAAGGACGCGCGCGGCAGCGGCGCCACCGACCCCGAAGGCATCATCCCGCGCGCGCTCGGCGCCATCCGCGAGGCGGCGCCGGGCCTGGTCCTGGTCACCGACGTCTGCCTCTGCGAGTACACCGACCACGGCCACTGCGGCGTGGTGAAGGAGGGCGACGTGGACAACGATCCGACCCTCGAGCTGCTGGCCGCCGAGGCGGTCGCGCACGCGCGGGCCGGCGCCGACCTGATCGCGCCCTCCGACATGATGGACGGGCGCGTGGGCGCGATCCGCACGGCCCTCGACCGGGCGGGGTTCGCGCACCTCCCGATCATGGCCTACGCGGCCAAGTTCGCCTCGGCCTTCTACGGGCCGTTCCGCGACGCGGTCGAGTCCGCGCCCCAGTTCAGTGACCGGCGCTCCTACCAGATGGACCCCGCGAACGCCGAGGAGGCGTTGCGCGAGGTCGCGCTCGACATCGAGGAGGGCGCCGACATCGTCATGGTGAAGCCGGCGCTCCCCTACCTGGACATCGTGCGCCGCGTGAAGGAGCGCTTCGGGTACCCGGTGGCCGCCTACCACGTGAGCGGCGAGTACGCGATGGTGAAGGCGGCGGCGGAGCGCGGCTGGATCGACGAGGCGCGCGTGGTCGAGGAGAGCCTGGTGGCCATCCGGCGCGCGGGCGCCGACGTCATCATCACGTACTTCGCCCAGGACGTGGCGCGGGGGCTCGGGCAGCGATGAGGCGCTGGCGCTCCACCCTCGCGGCGGTCCTCGCCGTCGCCCTGGCGCTCGCCGGCCCGGTGGGCGCGGCCGGCGAGGGCGGCGAGAGCGAGCTCGGCCGGCGCTTCTTCCTCGCCGCGCGCTCCGAGCTGCCGCTGGTCGAGGATCCGGTCGTCACCGAGTACGTCGGGCAAATCGGCGCCCGGCTGGTGAAGACGCTCGGCGCGCAGGAGTTCGACTACCGCTTCTACGTCGTCCAGTCCCCGGTGCTGAACGCCTTCGCGGTCCCCGGCGGCTACGTGTTCATCTTCTCGGGCCTGCTGGCGCGCGTCGCCAACGACGACGAGCTGGCCGGCGTGCTCGGACACGAGATGGGCCACGTGCGCGGCCACCACATCATCCGCCAGCAGGAGAAGGGGCAGGTGTGGTCGGCGGCCGCGCTGCTCGGGCTCCTCCTCTCCGCGGTCAATCCGGTGGCCGGCGCCGCCGGCATCGCGGCGGCCGAGACCGCGCAGCTCAAGTACTCGCGCGAGTTCGAGCAGGAGGCCGACTTCCTGGGGCTTCGCACCATGAGCACCGCCGGCTACGACCCGCGCGCGATGGGCACGTTCTTCAAGAGCCTGCTCACCGAGCAGCGCGTCAACCCTGCCGGCGTGCCCGCCTACATGCTGACCCACCCGTTGACCGAGGACCGCGTCTCGCACGTCGAGACCACGATCAACGCGCAGAAGCTCAAGACGCCCGCGGGCCGCCCCGCGTCCTCCACCGAGCTGGCCGAGGCTCAGGCAGTGGCGCAGGCGATCGCGGATCCGCCCGACGTGGTGGTCCCTCGCTACCGCCGACGCGCGGAGGAGAAGCCGGACGACGCCGAGCGGCAGTTTCTCGTGGGACGCGTGTACCAGACCGTCGGCCAGCTCGAGGCGGCGCGCGGGGCGCTCGAGAAGTGTCGTGAGCTCGGCGGCCTCGGTGGTCGGGTCGATCGTCCGCTCGGGAGCGTGTACGTGGCGCTCAAGGCGCCGGCCAAGGCGCGCGAGGCGCTCGAGCGCCACCTCACCAAGCATCCCGACGACGCCTTCGCGCACACCCAGCTCGGCAAGGCGCTCTCGGACCTGGACCAGGGCGGCGCGGCGCTCACCGAGTTCCAGCGTGCGCTGAGCCTCGACCCCGATTCCGAGGAGGCGCAGCGCCTGACCGGCCTCGCCCTCGGGCGCAATGGCGACGAGGCCGAGGGCTTCTACCACCTGGCGCTCTCCTCTCGGCTGCGCGGCGAGCTGGAGCAGGCGCTCAGCCAGTTCCAGCACACCGATCACCTGGTCACGCCGGGGAGCCGGCGGCAGGCCGAGGTCGAGCAGGCGATCGCGGAGCTGGAGCCGCTGGTGCGCGAGCGCGCGCGCGAGCGGCAGGAGCGCCGGCGCACGGGCCGGCGCGGCCTCGCCTTGCCCTGACGCTTGACGCCGCGTGCGCGGCGGCCATAGACAGGCGCGCATGTCGGAGGGCCGGGTGGCGACGATCGACGCCGACGGCCACGTGATCGAGCCGGCCGACCTGTGGGAGCGCGAGCTGCCGTCGTCGCTGCGTGCGCGGGGCTTCCACATCCGCTGGGACGCCGAGACCGAGCAGGAGCAGGTGTGGGTCGAGGAGCGCCTCCTCCTGCCGGTCGGCATCGTCGGCGTCGGCATGGCCGGGCGCCCGTTCGAGGACGTGGGCAAAGGCGTGCGCTACGCGGAGCTCATGCCGGGCGGGACGGATGCGCGCCGGCGCCTCCGCGACCTGGACGCCGAGGGCATCGACACGGCGGTGCTCTACCCCTCGGTCGGCCTCTTCCTGGAGGCGATCGAGGATGCGGCGCTGGCGGAGGCCTGCTGCCGCGTCTACAACGACTGGCTCGCCGACTACTGCCGCGCCGACCCGCACCGGCTGGTCGGCATCGCCGGCCTCCCACTCCAGGACGTGGGTGCGGCCGTGCGCGAGATGCGGCGCGCCGTGGGCGAGCTCGGCATGCGCGGCGTCTTGGTGCGCCCGAACCCGTGCCGGGGCCGCGCGCTCCACGACCCGTACTTCGACCCGCTGTGGGCCGCGGTCGCCGAGGCGGGCGTGCCGGTCGGCCTCCACCCTTCGGGCGCGGGCGACCTCCCCGGCGCGCTCCAGGGGCTGCGCCTCGACGCGCCCATCATGGGCCACCCGTCGATCTTCTTCATCGACGACTTGATCGGCTTCTCGCATCTCGTGTGCGGCGGCGTCCTCGAGCGCCACCCGCGGCTCACGGTCGCCGTGCTCGAGGCGGGCGGCGGCTGGCTCGTGCACTGGTTCGACCGCTTCGACCACTTCGCGCACGTCTACGGCTGGATGGCGCCCGAGCTGCGCGCGAAGCCGAGCGAGTACTTCAAGCGCCAGTGCTACATCTCCTTCGACCCCGACGAGACCACGCTCCCGCTGCTCGCCCCCGTGATCGGCGAGGACCGCATCGTGTGGGCCTCGGACTACCCGCACCTGGACGCGACCTACCCCGGCGTCGTGCGCGAGCTGGAGGCACAGCTCGCCCGGCTGCCGCCCGCGGCGCGCGCGCAGGTGCGGGGCGGGAACGCGGCGCGGCTCTACGGGCTCTCCGCATGAAGAACGCCTGCCTCCTCCACTACTCGCACTGCGTCTCGAACCTCGCCCGCTCGCGCCGCTTCTACACCGAGGTGCTCGGCTTCGCGGTGGTCGCGGAGTTCGACTTCGACGATGCGGCGACCGCCCGCGTGATGGGCCTCCCGCGGGCGGTGTTCACGGGCGTCTTCATGCAGCGCGACGGCATGCGCATCGAGCTGATCGGCTTCACCGAGCCGGCGCCCGAGCCGAGCGTCCGCCCGCGGCGCGCGAACGAGATCGGCCACTCGCATCTGAGCTTCTACGTGCTCGACCTCGACGAGGCTCTGGCCGAGCTGCGCGCCCAGGGCGTCGAGGTGGTCACCGAATCGCGCGCCGTCCTCCCGAGCGGGGTCGAGTGCTGCGTGGTGCGCGACCCCGACGGCTTCCCGATCGAGATCGTGCAGATGCCGAGCCTGACGCTCCTCCCGTACGAGGGGTGGGGGAGCTGAGCGCGTGGCGGACCGGCTCGCGGGCAAGGTCGCCGTGGTGACCGGCGGGGCGAAGGGGCAGGGCGAGGGCGTGGCGCGGCGCTTCGCGGCCGAAGGCGCGCGCGTCGCCGTGCTCGACGTGCTGGGCGACGGGGCGCGCGTCGCCGCCGCGATCGGGGGGCGCTTCTTCCACTGCGACGTGGCGCGCGAGGACGAGGTGGCGGCCGCGATCGACGGCAGCGCCGCGGCCTTCGGCGGCCTCGACGTGCTCTACAACAACGCGGCGATCATCGCCTACGGACGCAAGATCGCCGACCTGCGAGCCGAGGACTGGGACCGGACGATCGCCGTCAACTTGCGCGGCCCCTTTCTGTGTGCGAAACACGCCTTACCGCACCTCGTTCGGCGGGGCGGCGGGGTGATCATCAACGTCTCGTCGCACGGTGCGTTCCAGGCCTCGCCGACGGGGATCGCGGACTACGCGGTGGCGAAGGGGGGGCTGGTGACGCTGACGTACTACCTGGCGTCCGAGTACGGCGCGGACAACGTGCGCGCCAACTGCATCGCGCCCGGGCCGGTGCCGACCGACCTGAATCGGCCCTTCCTCGGCACGCCCGAAGGGCGGGCAATGACCGCGGCGTTGATCCCGCTCGGGCGCGTGGGCGAGATCGACGACGTGGCGCGGGCGGCGGTGTTCCTCGCCTCGGACGAGGCCCGATGGATCACGGGAGCGGTGCTGCGGGTCGACGGCGGCATCGTGGTGCAGTGAGGCGCGCCGCCGCGGCGGCCGTGCTCGCGCTGCTCGCGGGCTGCGTGACCAAGAGCGTCGGCCGCCCGGCCTGCACGAACCACGTGCTGCACGAGTCCGTCGCCCCCGGGGGGAACGCGAAGGCGGTCATCTTCGAGCGGGACTGCATGACCGGCGCCACCATCCAGGTCTCCCTCGTGCCCACCGCTGCCCGAGCCCCGAGCGAGCCCGGCAACGTCTTCGCCGCCGGAACGGGCAAACACTCCCTTCAGGGCCGGACCGTCGTGACGGTCGCTTGGTCGGGGCCCGCCAAGCTGACGATCAGCTACACGAAGGGCGCGGCGGTCATGCGGAGCGAGGGGCGGGTGGGGCCGATCGAGATCGAGTACGCCTTCTTGAAGGACGGTGCGCCTCCGATGGCTCAGGGTGAGCCGCAGGCGCACGGTACGCGGTAGGCGCGGCCCGCGTCCCCCGGAGCGCCGCTCAGCGGTAGCCGCCCAGGCGCACGGCGTAGGGCCGGGAATCGGAACACTCACGCTCTACGGTCTCCCGCACGCCCGTCGCGCCAGGTAGATGTCGCTCGTCCCGTTGCGGTCGTCCTCCCACGCGACGTAGCAGAGCCGCCGCTTCCCCCGCGGCGCGAGCGCCAGGCTCGGCCGGCTCTGCTCGCTCGGGCCTGCGCCCGTGTCGTCCACGCGCTCGGCGGGCGCGAAGGTCGCGCCGCCGTCGAAGCTGGTCGTGAAGAGGATGTCGTCGTTGCCGAAGCGGTCGTCCTGCCAGGCGACGAAGAGCGCCCGGTGGTCGGCGGCGAGGCTCGCATGCCACTGGTTGGTGGGCGTGTCGTGGTCGACGTCGAAGGCCGTCCTGGAGTCGTCGAGCTGGCGGTTCGGGGTGAAGGTCGCGCCGTGGTCGTCGCTCCGCGCGTAGAAGATGCTCGTGTCGGGCTCGCGGGCGCGGAGGTCGGTCCAGGCGACGTGCACCGGGCCGCGGCGCTCGACCGCGATCGACGGCCGCTCGTCGATGCGCTCGAGGTCGGGGAAGTCGTCCACCTCGACGTTCGGGCCCCAGGTGGCGCCGCCGTCGTCGCTGCGGGCGAGGAAGATGTCCCAGTTGTAGCGGCGGAAGTCGGCCCACGCCGCGTAGACGGCGTTGCGGGCGGTGGCGAGCGTCGGACCCCACTTGTTGTCGAGGTGCGCCGCGAGTGGATCGGTCGCGCCCGCGTCGACGCGCACGGCGGGATCGAAGCTCATCCCGCCGTCGTGCCCGCGCGCGGCGTAGATGTGCTCGACGGGCTCTCCCTCGAACCCCACGTCACGCTCGTCGACCCAGGCGACGACCGGGTCGTGGCCGACGAGCGCGATCGCGGGCACCCACTTGCCGCCGCCGTCGTGGTCGTCGACGCACACGTCGGGGCCGCGCTTCGTGCCGCGCGCGTCGAAGCGCGCGAGCGCGATGCGCCCGGCATCGTCGTTGCGACCCGCGGCGAACTCCTGCCAGACGACGAACACGCGCCCGCCGCGCACCGCGATCGCCGGATTCAGCTCGGCGACCGCGCCGGCCGGGTGGTCGCTCACGCGGATGGGCGGCGCAAAGCTCCGGCCCCGGTTGCGGCTGACGGCGAGGAAGACGTTCTCGAGCCCCGCGCGGGCCTCGTGCCAGACGACGTAGACGCGCCCCCCGCGCGCGGCGACGCGCGGCGCGTGCTGCGCCACGGGGAGCGGCTCGGCGCCGCTCACGCGCACGGCGGCCGAGAAGCGCGGCGGCGGGGCGAGGGTCGGGTCGACGGGCGCGGTGGTGTCGCCCGCCGGCAGGTCGACGTCGGCGAACACGACCGCCTCGCGGTAGCCGTTCTCGCACACGCCCACCGCCAGCGACCCGCCGCACGCCACACCCGAGCCGGGGAGCAGCCGCGCGCCGTCCGCGGCGAGCATCGCGCGCCGCTCGGCCAGGGTGAGCGCCGGGTGCGCGATGCCGGGATCGGGCTCGATCCACGGCGCCACGATGCGGAACCCCGTATCCGGATTCTGCCCGATCCAGGCGTTGCCCGGACCGAGCGGCCCGGGGGTCGTCTTCCGCCTGCGCCCGAGCACCGCACTCTGCCCGTCGAAGGTCACGTCGAAGAAGTTGCCGGTCATGCTCGCCTCGACGTTCGCCACCCAGGGCACGTTCTTCTCGAGGTTGGCGAAGCCGCCCTCCTTGAAGATGTCGGGCTGCCACGGGGCGGCGGTGTACGCCCACTCGCTGAACGCCTCGGGCTGGAGGACGAGGTTCGCGCCCTTGGCGAGGAAGCGGTCGTTCACGTCGATCATCCAGGCGTCCTTGGAGATGACGATGGCGAGCCGGCCGACGGGCGTGTCGAGCACCTCCAGGTCGTGCACGGGGCCGAAGGCGAGCGAGAGGCCGGCCTGGTTGCCGGGGGGCGGCTGCTCGATCGGCGTCAGGTACGCCTTGTTGGCCGAGCCCCGGATCACGCCGCCGGTCGCCGACGGGCTCTCGAGCGTCCCGCCGTTGCCGTCCGGCACCAGCACCTCGCCGTCGGGCGCGAAGACGAGCGTCGTGTTGTAGGGGAAGGGCGACACGGCTTCGTAGGCGTACGTGCGCGACGGCTCGTCGGGGTCGCGCAGGAGGGCGACCAGGTCGGGCTCCGTCGCCTGCTCCACGCGGCGGGCGGGCGCCGCGTTGAACGACGCGGCGAGGTACACCCCGTGCGTCGTCGCCAGCTCGCGGAAGGTCTCGTAGAAGCCGCGGTAGAGCGTGTCGGTGAGGGCGAGGACGAGCGGCCGGACGGGCGGTTGTGCGGGATACTTGGCGTTGTAGTAGTCGTACTGCACGGCGTACGGCGCGAAGAGGGCGGCGATCGCGCCGACCGCGGAGGTCTGCGCGCGCGCCGCCGCGCCGCGGCTGCCGATCAGCGCCGCGACCAGGCCGACGTCCTCGGGGAAGACGACGAGCACGGTCGCCGGCGCGGCGGGATCGGCGGGGAAGAGGTGGCTCGCGACGTCGTCGACGCCCGCCTGCACGAGGCTCGCGCGGCCCGGGAAGCCCGCGTCCATGAGCGCGGCCATCTTGTCGTGGAAGCTCTGGTAGGTGGTGCCGTCGTCGAGGCGCACTTTGTGGCCGACGGCGAACATGCGCACGGGCGTGGCCGCGGCAGGCGCGGCGAGCGCGAGCATGGCGAGCAGGAGGAGCCCGGCACACGGCATGGCCGGCGAGTCTACCGCCGCCGCCCGCGCAGGGGGAGGCCGACGGGCCCCCAGGTGAGGAAGGGGGAGGCCGAGCGCGAGAGCGCTCGAGCTGGCCGACGGGGTCTGGGGGCGTCAGTTCAGCGCCAGCTGGTCGCAGCGCGGCGCGAGCCGCGCGAGCACTGGACGGGCCCCCAGGTGAGTTAGTCAATGCAGCGGGTGATACGGACCGTGGAGGACGCCGAGCACGGTGAGCCCCTCCTCCTCGTCCATGTGGTAGAGGATGTAGTAGTCGTCGATGGCGAGGTAGTAGCAGCCGCCGATGCCCTTCAGCAGCGAGGATCCCGGGGGGTGGGGGTCGTCGGCGAGCGCGATGATGGCCTCCCCGATGTCGCGCAGCGGGCTCTGCGGGATGGTCTCCAGCTCGCGGTAGGCGCTGTAGGTGATGTTGAGGCGGGTCGCCATCAGTCGCGTGGGGTTTATCGGCAGCGCGCTCTGCGTTCTTGAGGGCGGCCTGCACCGCCGCTGCTGCAAAGCTCGGAATATGCAGGTGCTTTGTGGTCGTCTGTTTTACCGAGCAGCCTTGCAATGGCCCGGGAGCGTCGGTTAGGGTGTTGGGATGCGGAGTGCCGGGGTGCACGCCGTTCCGGAACGGAGGAGAGTACCCATCGATGCCTGCCAGTGAGTCCGAGGTGCTCGTCGGGCGGCGCTATCTCGAGCGGGGGTTCCTCGACGCGGCCATGAGGCTCTTCCTCCGCAACGCCGAGCTGGTGACGGCGGCGGACTGGGCGAGTCTCGCCGAGCGGCTGCTCGAGCGGAACCGTATCCCCGACGCCGTGCGGGTGTGTGAGCTGGGCGGCGTGCCGCTGCCGCGCGAGCGGATGCTGGTCGCCGCCGACGCGTCTCTGCGACGCAAGGACGTCGACAGCGCGATGCGCCTCTACGAGCTCGCCGGCGCCGATCGCGAGCGCTGGGCGAAGCTGGTCGACGTGCTGACCGCAATCCCGGACCGCGAGCGGCAGGCGATCGAGATCGTCGACCGTCATCTGGGCGGCGAGGCGCAGCCCGAGCCGCCGCTCCGCGAAGCGACGAGCAAAGCGCCGCGTCAGATCAAGGCGGTGAAGTAGCCTGGCCGGTCCCGCGGACTGGCTCCGCCCGGCGGTCCGGAGCGTCGCGCCCTACGTTCCCGGTGAGCAGCCCGGCCCCGGCCGCCGGGTGGTGAAGCTCAACACCAACGAGAACCCGTACCCGCCCTCGCCGCGCGTGCTCGAGGCGATCGCGGGCACGGCCGACGCGAGCGTCCGGCTCTATCCCGATCCGGAGGCGCACGCGCTGCGCGCGCGGGCCGCCCGGGTTTACGGCGTGCCGGCCGACCACATCATGGCGGGCAACGGCTCGGACGAGCTGCTGGCCCTCGTCCTGCGCGCGACCATCGACCCCGGCGACCGCGTCGCGTTCCCGGTGCCGACCTACAGCCTCTACGAGACGCTGGTCGCCGTGCAGGGGGGCGCGGCGGTGCGCGTCCCGTTCCCCGACGACTTCTCGCTGCCGCCCGCGCTCGCCGCCGCGCGGGCGCGCGTCACCTTCCTCTGCAACCCGAACTCGCCCTCGGGAACGCTCGTGCCGCTCGAGCGGGTCGAGGCGCTGGCGCGCGCGCTGCCCGGCCTCCTGGTGGTCGACGAGGCCTACGTCGACTTCGCGTGCGAGCACGCGCTCGGGCTGGTCGGCCGGCTCCCGAACGTGCTCGTGCTGCGCACGCTCTCCAAGTCGTTCTCGCTGGCCGGGCTGCGGGTCGGGCTCGCCTTCGGGCATCCCGATCTGCTCGCCGGGCTGCGCGCGGTGAAGGACTCGTACAACCTGAGCAGGCTCTCGCAGGCGGCGGGCGAGGCGGCGCTCGGCGACCTGCCGTGGATGGAGGCCAACCTCGCCCGCATCAAGGCGACGCGCGCGCGCCTCGCCGCGGAGCTCGAGCGCACGGGCTTCCGCGTGCCGGCGTCGGAGGCGAACTTCGTGCTGGCGCGGCAACCGGGAGTGGACCTGGGCCCGGTCGCCCGCGCGCTGGCGGCGCGCGACATCCTCGTCCGCCACTTCGCGGTGCCGGGGCTCGAGGACGCGCTCCGCATCACGGTAGGGACGGACGCGGAGGTCGATGCGCTGCTGGCGGCGCTGCGCGACGTGGCCCGGCCCTGATGGCTTCGCCGGGCCGAGCGTGCAGGACGGACCACCCGCTCGGCTAATCCGCGCCGTCGTCGGCGTCGCCTTCGTCGTCCTCCTCGCCGGGCTCTGGCGGAGCGGACGGCTCGGTCGTCGTGGTCGCGGCTGCCGCTCCCGGCTCCTCGACCAGGTCCTTCGGCTGCTTGTCGAGGCGCGCGTACATGTAGTCGCGCACCTCGAAGACGGTCTCGCTCCCGGCGCGCATGACGTAGGGCTTGCCGTCGTGCTTGGCGCCGAGGACGCTGCCGATCGGCTGCCCCTCCTTGTCGGTGAGCGTGATGCGGAGGTCGGGGCGGTCGAGGCCCCAGGCGGCCAGGTCCTTCGCCGGCTCGGCGGCGATGTCGGCGCCGCGGAGGTCGCGGAGGTCGTCGAGGAGGGTGGCGATCGCCGAGTCCTTGGGCGTCTTCCCCTCGCTGCCCTCGAGCGTCCACTTGCCCTCGGCGCGCGCGAGCCTCACCGCGCCGCCGTCTTGGCGCTCGAAGGCGACCTTGCCGACGCGCGAGGGGTCGAAGCCGAGCACGGTCTTGTCGCGGAACTGGCTCGGCGGCTTGGCGAGGGTGCGGAAAGTCCAGTCGCCGAGGGCGTACACGGTCGGCTGGTCGCCGCGCTTGGCGTAGATCTGCTTCTGCGAGCCCTCGGTCGTCTCGGCTCCGACCAGCAGGGCCTGGCTCGCGGCGCCGTCCGCGCCGGTCGCCACCGTGACGGTGAGGCGGGGCGCGGCGAGCCCGTACTTTCCGAGATCCTGCGGGTGATCGTCCGGGAAGTCGACCGCGCGCATCGAGCGCAGCGAGGAGAGGTAGGAGCGCACCTCGGTCGTGTCGCCCGGATGGTCGCCCGGCTCCACCGTCCACGCCTCCTTGTCCTTGCGGACGAGCGTCACCGTGTCGCCGTTCTCGGCCTTGATCTCGACGCGGCTGACGTCGTCGTCCTTGAAGGCCAGAATGGACTTGTCGCGCACGTCCTTCGCCTGCTTGTTGAGGCCGTAGCCGAGAGCCGAGGTGGTGAGATAGAGCTTCGGCTCGTCGTCTTTGCGCACGTAGGCCTTGCCGCCTATGGCGGTGTTCTTCCCGACCGCGAGGGGCGGCGGCTGCGAGCCGTCCTTGAGCGTCAGCTTGACGGTGACCGTCGGCTTGTCGAGGCCGAAGGCGGCCAGGTTCGGCGGCAGCTGGTCGAGCGTCTTCTGCACCTCGGCGTCGGTGAGCGTCGAGAGGACGCCCTTCACCACCGTGTCGTCGGCGGGCGCCTCGGCGGGCCGGACGAGCCGCCAGCCCTGGTCGTCCTTCCTGAGCTCGAGCTCGCGGTCCGGATAGGTGAGGACCATGCCGGTGACGGCGTCCTTGTCGACGCCGAGCAGCTTCGCCTTCTTCCCCTCGCGCGCGGCCTCGGGGAGCTCGTAGACGTAGAGGTAGGTGCCGAGCGCGGCGACCAGCACCAGGAGGATGAGGATGCGGCGGATCACCGGGACTTCCGGCGCCACCACACGGCGATGCCGGTCGCGATCATGAGCTGCGGGACGATGAGCACGGAGAGGTAGAAGACCTGCACGGCCTGGTCCCGGGTCAGCTCGGCGTGCGAGGCGCGCACCGTGCGGCTGCGGATCGCGACCAGCTCCTCCTGGCCGACGAGCCAGCCGATGGCGTTCAGGAAGAGGTCGCCGTTCAGCCGCGCCTCGGCGAGCTGCTGGTTGTCGGCGAACATGGGCGTGCCGAAGACGACGAGCCGCGCCTCCTCGGGAGCCTTCTTCCCTTCCGGCGCCGGGGGCGGCGTGATCCCCAGGTCGCGCAGCTTGGCCTCCACCGCGACCGCGACGCTGAGCGGGCCCTTGCGGTCCTCGGGATCGAGCGCCGCGGTCGGGTTCTGGCTGAACACCTGGTCGACCTTCGTCTCCGCCCAGCTCGACGCGCTCGTCTTCACCAGCGCCGTGGCCGTGAGCCCCTTCTTGCCGGCCGAGTCGGGCTCGACGGTGCGCGTCTGCGGGTAGACGGTGTAGTCTTGGAAGTTCTGCGTGATGGGGTGCGTGCCGTAGGTCTTCGTGATCGGCTGGACGCCGAGCGTGGGGCCCTGGAAGAGGCGCACCACCTGGTCGATCACGATGTCGTTGCCGAGCTTCGCGCCCCAGTCGGCGAGCAGCTTGGGGACTCGCTCGTCGCCCTGGCGCGGGCCGATCAGCGCGAGCAGGTGCCCGCCGCGCTTCAAATACGCGTCGAGGATCTGCACCTCGTGCTCGCTGAGGGGCCGCTGCACCCCGGCGATCACGAGCGCGCTCGCGTCGTCGGGGATCTGCTCGGCCGAGGGCAGCACGAGCGGCTTCACCTCGTAGTTCTCCTGCTCGAGGGCGAGCTTTGCGCCCGCGTAGCCCTTGGGGTCGTCCTGGTTCGCGATGTCGGCCTCGCCGTCGCCCTCGGCGAAGTAGACGAGCTTCTTGCTCGTGCCGGCGACGCGGATGATGCCGTTAGTGACGGTCTCCTCGGCCGGTTTGGTGACCACGAACGATTCCTTGCCGTACTGGAGGTTCACGCTGGGCGCGGTGGTGATCTTCATCTGCTCGACCAGCGCGGGCTCCTTGTCCGGGTCGACGACGCGGACCTTCACGTGGCCCGGCGCGGCATACTGGTAGCTCTCGAGCAGACTCTGGAGCTGCGGGTCCTGCCCGCCCTCGACGAAGCCGGTCATCGCGAGGTCCTCCTTGAGGGCCTCGACCACCTTCTTCGACTGCGGCGCGAGGGTGTAGATGCCCGCCTCGGTCAGGTCCCAGCGATGGTGGCGGCGCGCGGAGACGTAGTTGCCCCCCACCACCAGCAGGACGAAGAGGAGCGTGTAGACGAGGGCGCCGGCGCCGTAGCGCGTCGAGCGCTGGCCGAGGAGGCTCCGGAACTCCTCGAAGCCGAACGACAGGTAGGCGAGCAGGAGCCCCCCCCCCGCGATCAGGTTCAGCACGACGTAGGGGTCGTGCAGGGGCCTCTCGATGACGAACGTACCCACGAAGCCGAAGGCCAGGAAGAGAAGCCCGAGGAGGCCGAAGAGCGAGCCCGAGCGGCGCACGGCTACCTCCAGCGCACGGACTCGACCGAGCGCAGCGTCAGGAAGAGGCCGATCAGGAGGAGGGTGGCGAAGTAGACCAGGTCCTTGGTGTCGATGACGCCCTTGGCCAGCTCCGAGAAGTGCTCGGTGATCGAGGCGTAGCGCACGATCCGGCCGGCGGCGCCCTGCGTCGTCTCGCCGAGCCAGCCGATCGTGTAGAGGACGAGCAGCGCGAAGAGCGTGCCCACGTAAGCGATCACCACGTTGTCGGTGAAGGACGAGATGAGGGTCCCCACGGCGAGGAACACGGTCGCCATCAACGCGAGACCCAGGTAGCCCGACAGCATCATCGGCACCTCGGGGTTGCCGTAGCTGACGAGCAGGATGCCGAAGAGCCCCGAGAGCGCCACCATGAGCAGCACGAGCACGAGCCCGCCCAGGAACTTCCCGAGCACGATCTCGCCCACGCGCACGGGCGAGGTGAGGAGGAGCTCGTAGGTGCCGGAGCGCTTCTCCTCGGGGAACATGCGCATGCTGATCGCCGGCACGATGAAGATGAGCAGCACCGACATGTTGTGGAGGAGCGGGACCACGACCATCTGGTTCAGGTTGAAGCGCGAGAGCATCTCCGGGTTCCGCATCATGCTGTACATCTGCAGGGTCTGGTTGAAGGCGGAGAGGAGCGCGAAGAAGAAGTAGCCGGCGAGCGCCAGGTAGGCGGCGAGGAGCACGTAGGCGACCGGCGAGGAGAAGTACGAGCGCAGCTCCCGCCCGCCGATGGTGAGGACGTTGCGCACGCTCACGTCTCCGTGGCGGCGGCCGCGCGCGCGCCGTCGCCGGTGTCGCGCGAGATGGCCTCGATGAAGACGTCCTCGAGCGCCCGCCCGCGCGTTAAGTTCGCGAGCTGGTCCTCGACCACGATGCGCCCGTCGTTGATGATGACCACCTTGTCGCAGACCTGCGACACCTCGGGCAGGATGTGGGTCGAGAGGACGACGGTGCGCTTGCCGCCGAGCGTCTTGATGAGGCTCCGGATCTCGATGATCTGCCGCGGGTCGAGGCCGATGGTCGGCTCGTCGAGGATCAGGACCGGCGGGTCGTGGATGAGCGCCTGGGCGAGCCCGACCCGCTGCCGGAAGCCCTTGGAGAGGTGGCCGAGCAGCCGGTCGCGCACCCCCGTCAACCCGCAGGTCTCGAGCACCCGCTCGAGCGCCCCGGCGAGGGCGCCGCGCGCCATGCCCTTCAGCTTGGCGACGAAGCGCAGGTAGCCGGCCACCGTCATGTCGTTGTAGAGGGGCGGGCTCTCGGGCAGGTAGCCGATGCGGCGGCGGACCTCGCTCGACTGCGTGAAGACGTCGAAGCCCTCGACCCGGACCGTGCCGCTGGTCGCCGGCAGGAAGCCGGTGATGATGCGCATGGTGGTGGTCTTGCCGGCGCCGTTGGGGCCGAGGAAGCCGAGGATCTGCCCGGCGGGCGCGGTGAACGAGGCGTCGCGCACCGCGGCCAGCTCGCCGTAACGCTTGCTCAGGTTCGCGACCTCGATCATCGAGCCGTTTTGGACGCCGCGGAGGATCGGGAAATTCGACCGGCGTATGTAGCGGCGTGCCTCGCGGATTGCAAGGTCCCGGGTCGCACCATCGTCCTCCCCCGCTGTCGTGCTCGTTGGTCGTCAGTGCCGTCCCGCTCGACTGCCCCTCGTGCCGTTCCACGAGTCGCCGCTTCCCTCGGCGGATCTCACGCCAGGGCGTGATTGACGCCCGGGGTGCGAGACCCGAGTCTGGCTGCCGACCGCGAAGGCCGTCCCGTCGCGGTGTGACAAGGGCGGACAGAACGACAGCGCTGGGCAGACGTTCGTTCTTGCGGGGATCCGTAGGGCTTGCTGCAAGCGCGTTGGCGGTGCGCCTCGCCCTGCGGACCCGTGAGGCGCTCGGTGCGCCGATTGTCGTTCCCGAGGAGACGCGCACCGTGGAGGCCGGCCTGGCTGCCTTCGCGGCCAAGTGGGAGGTCGCGGGGCCGGTGATCCTGCTCTCCCGCTTCGGCCGCTTCCTCTCGAACAAGATCTTCAACTGCCGGGTCGCGGATACGCCGCGCTCCTACGCTCGACCCGTACGCGCACGCCGAGCTGGTGCTCGAGGAGAACGACTGGCTGGGCGTGCTGTTCGGCGATCACACCGGCCTGGCGCCGGCGCTCGCCGGCCGCTTCCACCCGAGCCGCGACACGGCGAACCGCGCGCTGCTGCTCGGGATCGTCATGTTCATCTTCGCGTACGTTCCCGCCGGCGCGAACCCCGACCCCGACCTCCTCCTCCGCATCATCGCCGGGGCGCTCCAGAACGGCCTGCCCGCCTGCGCGGGCGAGCCGGCGACGCTCGAGGCCCTGGACGACTTTTTGAACGACCCCGAGGGGGAGATCGGCGCGCTCGTCCTGCCGCCGGCGGGCGCGGCGAGTGTGACGCGGGTGCTGGCCGAGTGGGTGCACGGGCTCGGCTTCGCGGACCTCCCGCCGGGGACGATCGCGAGCGCGAAGGAGCAGCTCGCCTCGATCCTCGGCGCGACCTACGGCGGCTCCGTCATGGGGCCCGGGATCAAGGCCGCGCAGGCGGTCCGCTCGTGGCGCGAGAGCGGCCCCTGCACCGTGATCGGGACGACGCGCTTCCGCACCTCGATGCGCAACGCCGCGATGACGAACTCCTACCTCGCCCAGATCCTCGAGTGGGAGGACTGGACGTTCCTCGCGCACTCCGGCGCCTCGATCGTCCCGGTCGCGCTCGCCGCCGGCGAGCAGGCGGAGGCCTCCGGACGCGACGTGCTCACCGCCATCGTCGCCGCCAACGAGATCCTGGCGCGCGCCGGCGGCGTGCTGACCGACGCCGTCAACACCGGGAACGCGCTCGCCGTGCACCAGATCGAGACCACGCTGGTCGCCGGGAAGCTCCTCGGTCTCTCGGCCGAGCAGCTGCAGGATGCGCTCGGCATCGCCTGCACGCAGCCGCAGATGACCTCGATCATCTCCTGGACGGCGGAGGCCAAGGGCCTGCTCACCGGCTGGCCCGCGGCGACGGCCGTCACCGCCGCGCTCTTCGCGCAGGCCGGGATGAGCGGCAACCGCACGATCCTCGAGAACCCCCTCGGCTACGTCTACCGGATCGCCGACGTGGCGTCCCAGCGCCGGCTCGCGCGCATGGTCGAGGACCTGGGCGTGGTCTGGCGCTTCGACGCCGCGCGGAACGAGCTGTTCACGAAACGCTACCCGACCGACGGCTTCCAGCTGACCACCGTCGACGCCGTCCTCCGCCTCCGCCGCGGCCCGCTCGCCGCCATCGCGCGCGCCGACCTGCCGAGCGCGATCCGCCGGGTCGAGGTTCGCATCCCGCTCGTGATGGCCGCCTCGGCGACCATGTTCTCGGGCGGCAAGGCGGGCGAGCAGGCGCTCTTCGACCGCGTCGCCGACCCGGCCCAGCCGGACTGGACGTACATCGCGCTCCTCTTCGACGGGGTGTGGCCGGTCGCGGCCGCGCTGGCGGACGGCGAGCTCACCTACCGGCAGTACCGGGACGACAAGCTCACCGACCCGGTCATCCGGGCGCTGGCGGACAAGGTGGACGAGATCCCCGATCTCACGCAGGGGGTCTTCGGCGCGACGGCGCGCGTGGAGCTGGCGGACGGCTCGGTCCACGAGCAGCGGGTCGAGTGCGTCGAGAACTTCGCCGTGCGCGAGAAGCTCGACATCGGCGCGTCCGAGGTCAGGTCGCCCGCCGCGATCCAGACGATCGTGGACGCGATCGCCGCGCTCGAGTCCTTCGGCGACATCCGGCAGTTCACGGCGCTCCTGTAGGACTGCTACTGCTCGCCGAGCGGCCGGTAGTAGGGCATCTGGACGCGCTCGGGGGCCTTCGCGTCGGCCGGCGCGGCCGCCCCGACCATCGCAACGGTGAGTGGCGAGATGACGTGCGGGTCGGTGCGGACGTCGACGCAGGCGGGCCGCCCCGCGGCGAGCGCGCGGCGGAGCGCCGGGCCGAGGTCCGCGGGCGCCTCGACGTGCTCCGCGTGGCAGCCGAAGCCCGCGGCGGCGAGGTCGTAGCGCGTCGGCGCGAGGTCGGTCACGACGCGCCGGCCCTCGCCGAAGATGAGGTCCTGGCCATGCGCCGACATCCCCCACTGCGCGTCGTTGTTCACCACCGTGACGATCGCGAGGCCGTGGCGCACCATGGTGTCGAACTCCGCGAAGTTGAGCCCGACCGAGCCGTCGCCGACGATGCACACGACTGGGCGGTCGGGGTGCGCGACCTTGGCGGCCAGCGCGAACGGCATGCCGGTGCCGAGGCAGCCGAGGTAGCCGTGCGAGAGCCACCGCCCGCCCGCGCCGACGCGCGCCGCCATCTCCATCCACGACGCGGTCTCGCCGCCGTCGGCCACGATGACCGCCTCCGGCCCCGCCGCGGCCGCGATCTCGTGCGCGAGCCGGAAGGGATGGATGGGCGGCGCCGCGTCCGCGGCGAGCGCGGCGCCAAAGAGCTGCCGCGGGAGCGCGCGCGCGCCGCGCACCGCCTCCTGCCAGGCCGCGCGGTCGGGCCAGCGCCGTCCCTCGGCCGCGCGCGCCAGCGCGCCGAGCGTCTCACGGCAGTCGGCGACGATGCCGAGATCGACGTCGCGGTTGCGCCCGATCTCCTCGCCCGCGATGTCCACCTGGATGACGCGCGCCACCCGGGGGACGAAGCTCGCCTCGCGGCCGCCGGTGAAGAGCCCGAGGCGCGCGCCGAGCAGGAGCACCGCATCCGGGCCGTTGCCGGCCTGCCCGAGCACGGCGAGCGTCCCGAAGCCGCCGCCCGAGAGCGGGTGGTCGCCAGGCACGATCCCCAGCGCCTTCGAGTTGGCGACCACCGGGATGCCCGTCAGCTCGGCGAAGGCCCTGAGCTCCGCCGCCCCGCCCGAGAACCACACGCCGCCGCCCGCCATGATGACCGGGCGCTCGGCCTCGGCAAGCCAGGCGAGCGCCCGCTCGACCGCCGCGGCCGCCGGGGCGGGGGCGGCCTCCGGCCGGAGGTAGGCCGGCACGGTCGCGCGCTCCTCGTCGACGCGCGCGAACAGCACGTCGATCGGGATCTCGAGGAACACCGGGCCCGGGCGGCCCGTGGTGGCGACACGCAGCGCCTGCGTGACCAGGTCCGGGATGCGGGCCGTCTGCGTGATGCGATGCGCCCACTTCGTGATCGGCTGCATGAGCGCCAGCTGGTCGAAGCCGCCCTGCAGCGGGAGCGTCTCGGCGTCGCGGAGCGGCGCCGCCCCGCCGATGAACAGGGTCGGGATGCAGTCGAGGTAGGCGTTCGCGACCGCGGTCACGACGTCGGTCACGCCCGGACCTGCCGTCACCATCGCCACCCCGACCCGCCCGGTGGTGCGCGCCCAGCCGTCGGCCGCGTGCCCCGCGGCCTGCTCGTGCCGCGTGTCGATGAAGCGGAGCCGCCGCGCGCTCTCCGCCTGGTAGGCCGCGTCCAGGTGCCCGCCGTGCAGGGTGAAGACCTCGCGCACGCCGTGCCGCGCGAGCGTGCGCGTCAGGAGCTCTCCGCCGTCGACGCGGGCCATGGGGCGTGTCGTAGCAAGGGTCGCACGCCGGGGGCAAGGTGAAGACTGCTCTCGCGCAGATTGGACTCGCCCGGACCCCTCTGCTAGCGTCCGGGCGCGGCACATGGGAACCGCCGAGCCGGCTACCCGGCCGCGCCTCTATCTGATCGACGGCAGCGGGTACGTCTACCGCGCCTTCCACGCCCTCCCGAGCCT
>WNFQ01003255.1_pt1 | contig 19016 bp, 16 predicted proteins | sample 5400171 | NCBI WGS metagenome assembly WNFQ01 (sample SAMN13153356, study PRJNA577476) | soil metagenome | isolation source: 20 cm soil under Madrone tree | place: USA:California | collected 2016-06-14 | reverse complement strand
GTGTTTCGTGGAAGGATTCAAAGGGCATCCATTGGGATCAGTGGGTTGAATAGCGTGCGATGAACTTTTTTCGGCTTCTGACAACGGCGCTGCTATGCGCTGCCGTACTCTGCGTACGTTCTTTCGCGGAAGCTCAGGAAAATCAGCAACAACCGAATCAAACAATTCGAGTGAAAGTTGACCGCGTCAATGTTGGAGTGATTGTCACCGATCACCGCGGCCACTTCGTGGAAGGGCTGCGCCGTGAAGACTTCCATTTATACGACAATGGGATGGAGCAGCCACTCACTGGTTTTGCGGCTATTGAGGAACCGGCGCAGGTGTTGCTTCTCATTGAGGCTGGCCCCGCGGTCCATTTGCTGGGGAAGAATCACGTGCGTGCTTCGGACGCGCTGTTGAACAACCTTTCTCCTTACGACAGGGTTGCGATTGCCAGCTATTCGAAAGACCCGGAACTGCTACTGGACTTCACGCCCGATAAACCCACGGCAGAGTTCGCGCTGCATAATCTAAATGAGCTGAACTTGTCTTCCAGTCTCGCGTCGGCGATCGACTGGCTCGCGCCGTTTCCCGGCAAGAAAACGATTGTTGTTCTCTCGACCGGCGTCGATACTTCGCCGGCGGAAAAGCTGCAAGAGATTGAGCAAAAACTCAAGACTTCCGAGGTGCGCGTCCTGGCAGTGTCACTCGCCGGCGACTTCCGAAAGTTTCCCAAATGGAGGAAACTCTCGCCTAAGGAGCGCGAAGATCGCGCGTTCGTCAAGCAAGGTTTTGCGCAGGCCGATCAAACGCTGCAGGAACTCGCGATGGCAACTGGCGGGCGCGTATATCTCCCGAAGAATGAGAAGGAATTCGATCGCGCGTATTCCGAGATCGCGCAACTGGTCCGCCACGAATACAGCATGGCGTTCAGCCCGCCCGCCAAAGACGGCCAAGTGCACACCATTCAAGTGAAGGTAAAGCGCCTGGAATGCCGCGTGGATCATCGCCAGGCGTATCTCGCGCCGCCTTCCTAAAATCAGATCATTCTGATTTATCGATAAATAGATTCTTCTTAATGATGGGCCTGGGAGAGTTTCCCCCGGTTTTGTATTGTTAATCCAAAATCGAGCACGTAGGATAGCGGCGTTCACCGGGAAGCGCCAACTTGGAAAACTACACGCTGGGACCGCCGCTGAGAAGCTATGGGCCGAATATCAAGGTGACGGTCATTCTTGTCGTTGTGGGGCTTCTTCTGTGCCTGCTGGTATTTGCCGTGGCGATTGAGATAAAGGATGCAACTGCCTGGACGATTTTCTACGTCCTAGCAGCGTTGTATGGGGGAACGGTCTTGCGACAGCTGAGTTCCCGTGTGTGGCTGCACGAAACGGGGGTTTCCTGGCGCGGAATCCTGGGACAAGGAGAGATGCGATGGCTGGACTTTGACCGCATGTATTTCGGTTCCTATGAGATTCATGCGCACTACGTCCCGCTAGGAACGTTTTACCGTTTAAAGCTGGTGAGCACGCAAGGGCAGAAAGTTTCACTCGGGGAGCGCATTGGGGGCGGGGACGACCTGGCGAGGGAAATCGCGAAATTTACATTGAAACCGCTGCTGCAGAAGGCGATGCAGGAATTCGAGAATGGTCAAGAGTTCGGCTTTGGCGCGATAAGCGTTAGCAAAAGCGAAGGCGTGACGGTCAGTAAATGGTATTCCGACAAGAAAATTCCCTGGCAAGAAATTGAAGGATACGAGAGTAGTGATGCCTACTTCAAGATTCGCCGATATAAGAAACACTTTACGGTGAACGTTGCGTCCGAAAAGGTTGCCAACAAGCATGTTCTTCGCGCGGTCCTCGATAGCGTGATGCATAAGGTGTGGCAACGAGGACCATCGCCAGCGGAGGGGCGCCCAGTCACATAAGATCAAGAAATGTGGGAGACCAGGCTACTCAAATTCCTTCATTGTCTTTGCCATAGCGTGGAGGCGCTGGTCCATCATGGCGAAGACGGTTCCTTCATCAAATTTGCCGTCGCCGTTTCTCTTCCCGGCCGTCGTACCGGTAAGTATCTCGATGCCTTGTTCGACTTTGGCAATGGGCCAGATGTGAAATTTTCCGGCGGCCACGGCTTCGAGGATGTCTTCGCGCAGCATCAGGTCCTCGACGTTGGCATCGGGCATCATCACACCTTGCGTGCCGGTGAGTCCTTTGATGCGGCAGACGTCAAAGAACCCCTCGATTTTTTCGTTTACTCCGCCAATGGCCTGAATAGCGCCCTGCTGGTTGATCGAGCCGGTGACGGCGATGTCCTGGCGAAGCGGCAATCCGGAAAGCGCCGACGCGAGCGCGTAGATTTCCGTTGAGCTGGCACTATCGCCATCGACACCCGAGTAGGATTGCTCGAAGCAGATGCTGGCAGCGAGCGAAAGCGGTTTGTCCTGCGCGAACTGGCTGCGCAAGTAACCGGCGATGATGTGTATGCCTTTGTCGTGGAAGCGCCCGCTGAGATTGGCTTCACGCTCGATATTGATCAGTCCCGCTTTGCCGAGAGCCGCGGTCGCAGTGATCCGCACGGGCTTACCAAAGGAATAGCCACCGATTTCCAGGACACTCAGCCCGTTGACCTGGCCTACGCTTGTGCCCTCCACATCCACGAGCAGGGTTCCTTCCTGAATCATTTCGCGGATGCGCGTCTCGATCAGGTTGTGGCGCTCCATTTTCGAGGACAAGGCACCGCGCACATGCGCCGCGCGGACCACGGATTCCCCGGCAGCTGCGGTGTTGTAATGCGCTTCGCGGGCCAAGTCGGCAATATCAATGAAGCGCGCGGTGACCTTGTTTCTTCGACCAGCTTGGCGCACGCCATATTCGAGCATGGCGGCAAATGCGCCACGGTCGAACGGATATAAATTTTCTTTTTCGGACAAGGCGCGCAGCCGCCCGGCATATTCCGCGATGACGCCGTCGCTCATGGCCATTTCCTCGTCAAATTCGACGCGCACCTTGAAAATTTTGCGGAAATCTTCCTCATACTCATAAAGCAATTCGTACAAGGAGCGATCGCCGATGAGGATCACTTTTACATTGATGTCGATGGGCTCCGGCTTCTGGGCGCTGCCGCCAAAAGGATAAAACATTTCGAGCGGCTGAATTTCCAGGCGGTTATGGTTCAGCGTGCGCTTGAGCGCGCGCCACACGCCAACTTCCGACAATGCTTCCAGCGAATACATGATCAGGAAACCGCCATCGGCGCGGAGGAGCGAACCGGCGCGCAGGTCCATGAAGTCGCTGGTCCAGCCGCCTCGCGCGTCATAGGCGCGCTGGATGGTGCCAAAGAGATTGGCGTAGGTGGGCGTGGTTTCGAAAATGACCGGAGACTTGTCGTCGTTGTCGTGCGCGAGAATGACGTTCACGCCATACACGCGGAAAGGATCGCGTTCCGGACCGGCTTGCGGTTTGGGCAAACCGTCCGGCGTTTCCTCGTCGTGTTCGCCTTCACCCTCGCGCTCCTTGAAAGGGTCGAGATTGTCGAGCAGGTGGTGGCGCACTTCCTCAAGGTATTCGGCGACGCTGCTACCGGGATACTTTTCCTTGAGTTCCTCGATGACGCCATCGACCAGCACGGAGGCCGCTTCCTGCTCCAGGTAGCTCAACTCGCTGGCCAGTTCGCGCGAAAGCGTGAGGGTCTTCCGGTATACGACCGTAAATTCCTGGCGAAATTGCTCGTACTTCCGCTCAATATCCTCGGCCACAGGGCTTTCGAGTTTGCCTTCGTGGACCATCTTGGAGATGTCCTCGATGGGCACCATTTGGCCTTCGAGCACGGGAAAAATCTCCGGCAGCGCCACAGCACCCACCTGCATGTGGCCTAGCGCGAATTGTTCGCGCGCGATGCGGCGCGTGAAATCGTCCATCAATTCTTTTTCGCGCACGGTGAAACGCTCAACGATGCGCCCTTTTTGGCGCTGGAAAGGTTCGCCTTCAAACACTTGAGGGATCCGCCGCCGCAGAAAATCGATTCCCGCCTGCATGTCTTTTTTAAAGGAGTTTGCTTGGCCGCGCGGGAGTGCCAGCAAGCGCGGCCGGTCCGTCAATTTGAAATTGTTCACGTAGCAACGGTCGAGCGACTCTTTCGTGGGCGGGTGAAGTTCTTCAATCATGCGCGCGATGGTTCCGCCGCGGCTGGTGCCCGCCAATCCGCACACAAAGACGTTGTAGCCGGGCGCCGAGAGCTCCGCGCCCATCTTCAGCGCGCGCAGCGCGCGCTCTTGTCCGATGAACCCTTCGCGCAGTTCCGCTTGAGCGGTAGTTTCAAAGGGAATGCGCGAGAGCTCGCACCGCCAGCGCAGTTTCGCCGGGGGAAGCTCCGTAGGTTTGGGGGCAGGTTTGGCGGTCATGAAATCCTTCGAGCGCGTTACTCTAGCACACTCAAGTCAGGCCCTGGCGGCGAGACGAACAAGGTGTTATCGAGCGGTTATGGGCGGGCTTTCCGGCCGCTCCATGTAAACGGCCAGGACGCCCGCGGCCGTGGCTACCAGGATGGGGCCCAGCACCAAACCGAGCATTCCGAAGAGGCCGACGCCGCCAACCACACTGATAAAAATCACCAAGCCACTGAGTTCGGTGCGCCCGCCGAGCAAGAGTGGTCGCAGGACGTTGTCGACGATCGTGGATACTCCCGCGCAAATCACGAGAAGCAGAATGGCCCGTCCCCAATGCCCCGAGAAGCCAAGCCATAACGAGGCCGGCACGAAGATCAAGCCGGAACCCACGACGGGCACCAGCGAAAAAAAGGCCATGGCTACGCCCCAGAAAAGAGGCGTCGGCAATTTCACTATAGCGAATCCCAGTCCGCCGAGAATCCCCTGAATCGCCGCAATAATCAGGCTGGTCGTGACGCTCGCGGAAATGAGGTCGCGTGACTGCTTCATCATGGTGTCGCGGTGCTCGGCGTCAAACGGCAGAATGCTGCGGACGCCGCGGATAATCTGGTCACCGTCGCGAAAAAAGTAGAACATCGCGAAAATCATCACAAAAAGGTCGAAAATAAACTCCGCGATGTTTCGCAGAACGGTGCCGAGGCGCTCGGCGAGAAAACCCGCCTCTTTCTGGACGCCTTGCTCGACCATCTCCGCCACATTGGCGTTGGGATCCAAGCCAGGGACATGCTGCGCGATCCACGCCCACTTTCTCGCCACCGCCGGCGCGTGCTCTTCCACGATGGAATGCTGCACCCCGCGCGAAATCGAAACTGCTTCACGCACGAACAGCGTAGTTACGAGAATGGCCGGAACGATAAGCAAAATGGTCACCGCGAGTGTGCTGAAGACCGCGGCCCGCCTGGGGGAGAATTTCCGCGCCAGCCGGTCGTACATGGGGTAGAAAAAAATCACCAGGATGGCAGCCCACCCGAGCGCAGCGAGGAACGGTTCGTAGATGCGAAAAACGAGGTAGATGAGCAGCAGCAACACACCGTAGGAAAGAAGAGTGGTTAAGCGGTCACTCGTGGTTGCGTTCGCGGAGGGAGCAGGATTGTTAGTCATCATATAATCTTGCTAGGCTGGACAGAGACTGATAAGTTCCGGTCTACGCTCCACCAGGTCGCACGCGGGTCGTCGAGCCAATCCAGCATGTCTACGAAGTCCATTCCGCTCAATTCCTACCAGATTCGTCTCCTTGCTGTACTTGCTTTAATCAATTTTGTCAACTTCGCGGCGCGCCAGGTCTTTGTTCCCCTGATTCCGCTGTTGCGCGAACACCTCCATGTTACAGACGCCGAGCTCGGCTCGCTGCAAACATTTCTCCTGGTGGTTCTCGCCGCCGGGAGCATCCCCTTTGGATTTCTCGCCGACCGTTTCAGCCGCAAGACTATCATCGCTGCCGGCATCTTATTTTGGAGCGCGGCGACCTTCGCGGGCGGCCTCGCCTCCGGTTTTCTTTTTTTCCTGATCGCCAGGGCTGTGGTCGGGCTGGGCGAAGCCGCTTATGCGCCCGCGGCTCAATCCATGATTTCCGGAGCATTTCCGCAGGAACGGCGCGCGGTCGCGCAGGCCATTTTTGCTTCGGGGATGTTGCTCGGGGGCGCCGCCGGCCATGCGTTCGGTGGCATCATTGGTGCACGCTACGGATGGCAGGACGCTCTGTTCATCGTTGCTCTCGCCGGAATTGCTCCCGGGATTGCTCTTTTCTGGATTGAAGAGCCGCCGCGCGGCCCACGCTCTGAAGTCGTGCCAATCGCCCGGCTGCTGCATGTCCCAGCCTTTGTCTCCATGATCTTCGCGGGGATTTGCATTACTTTTTCCAGCGTATCGCTGCTCACCTGGGGAACGGACTTCGCCCACAGCTATAAGGACTTCAGTTTGCGCGAAGCCTCGGTCTCGCTTGCGGCCATCGGACTCCTATCGGCATTGTTCGGCGTCCTCACGGGCGGATTTGTTGCGGACCGTTTGCATCGGAGGTTTTCCTACGGACGCATTATTGCCATCGCCGCGGCGTTCCTGCTCGCGGCTCCCTTTCTATTGCTGGCTATTCAATCGGAAGAGAAATCAACCGTGCTTATCGGCCTTTCGGTCGCCGGCTTTTTCATGTCCTGGTATCACGGGCCCGTGACTGCCGTTCTTCACGACATGATGCCGCGCCGCGCGCACGCGACGTCTATTGGTGTTTACATGTTTGCGACGCAGCTGATTGGGGGACTGGGGCCGCACGTGATAGGCAAAATTTCTGATATGCGCGACTTGCAACTCGGCCTGCAAATTGCAGTCGCCGTCATGGTGTGCGGCGCGCTGTTAATGCTCCTGGTAATTCATTTTATCCGGAGGGATGGGATTCGGCATTCCTGTCTCGACGCATTTCATGCCGAAGCGGATGATTGATCGCCCAAACCGAAAGTGGCGGGACGAAGCTCCAGTTCACAATCAATTGTCAATGATTTCTACTTGATGCCGACCTGCGAGATGAGCCGAAGGACTTCGGCTTCAGGGACGTCGTAGAGCGGGCGCACATCTTCTTCCTCGAGCCGCTCGCGCAAGTACTCCGCGGCGATAAAGCTCGCTTCCCGGTCGGTCAAGTCGCGCCGGGTCTTCTCGCGGAATTTCACAAACGCGGTGTGCGCCAAGCCGACAACATGGGCTTGGCCATCGACAAAAAACTTGGTGTCAATGGTGTCCGAATGCCGCGTGGCAATGCCGTTCCACATGTGCGAGAAGCGGCACTGATAGATTTGCCCGCTCAATTTGGAGGTCACTTCGAAGGCGCCGATGAATTGGCTCATCGCGCCGGTATTGGCAAGTACTGGGCGTGTTGTCACGCGCGCTCCTTGGCTGACTGCTTGTTTAACAGTTTACGCTGAGATGCTTTCCGAACGGAGCGGGAATCTTCGATTGCTTCGCTCAGCATGACAGAGATTGCAGCGGAGCGGTTGACTAGCGGCTGACAGCGGCAGCGGTCTCCACTTGCGAGTAACTCCGAATCGCCGCTCCGACGCCGGCACCGCTTGGCACGCGGAAGCCCTGATCGAGCAAGCACTTTTCCAGCGCGGCCAAGAACAGCAGCACGAAGGGCTTCTGGCTGCAGTAGCCCATTAGACCGACGCGCCAGATCTTGCCCTTCACCGGCCCGAATCCGCCGGCGATTTCGATGTTGAACTCGTCGAGCAATTGATTGCGGACTTTTGCGTCGTCGATGACGCTGGGAATCATCACGGCAGTGACTGTCGGCAATCGGTCAGCCGGATTCTTGACGAGCAGATCAAGACCCATGGCCTCGAGGCCCGCGATCAGCGCGAGTTGATTCACGCGATGCCGTTCCCAGCGCGGCTCCAAGCCCTCTTCGACTACCAGCCGCATCGCTTCGCGCAACGCGAAAATCAGCGAAATCGGCGGTGTGTGATGATAAAGCCGGTCTTTGCCCCAATAGTTCATGGCCGTCGTCAGGTCGAAATACCAGCTCTGCACTTTTGTTTTGCGTTTGCGAAATACTTCCTCTGCAGCAGGACTCACGGTAATCGGTGACATCCCCGGCGGCGCGCTGATGGCCTTTTGGGAACCGCTGAAGCAAACGTCAATCCGCTGCTTGTCCACATTGAGAGGTACCGCGGCGAGCGACGCGACGGTGTCTACAATAAGCAATGCGCCCAGATCGTCCGCGACCTTGCGGTAAGCGTCGATGCCGGTGACAACGCCGGTCGAGGTCTCCCCGTGCGCGAAGCCGATGATCTTGATCTTTTTGCCCTTGCCAGCACGGCGCACATCTTCGGCATCCACTGGCTTCCCGTACGGCGCTTCAACTTTTACGACTTTCGATGAGGCCCGCGTCGCAATCTCGTACATGCGCTCGGAGAAAACACCGTTGACCGCCACGATGCCTTCATCGCCTTCTTCGAGCGTATTCAGCACCGAAGCCTCAATCCCGCCTGAGCCCGACGCCGAAAGCGGCATGGTGATGCGGTTTTCCGTCTGAAAAATATGCCGCAGAAGGATTTGCGTCTCGTCCATGCATCCTTTGAACCACGGGTCCATATGCCCAACCAGAGGCGTGGCCATGGCGCGATAGACGCGCGGATCGATGGAAGACGGCCCGGGGGTCAGCATCAACCGAACGGGAGGATGGAGTTCGCCAACGTGTTGCGTCATGACATTTGTCCTTCTTAATTCTTGCGATCAACTCGCGCTGCTGAATCTCGAAACAGCCCGCAAGGCGCTCTCGGGGAGGTTTCCTGCCACGGCGGGAACCTCAATTTTCGCGCAATCCCCATAGGCACGCAACCGACAATTTGGCTGGCTCTGCTCGCATGGGGCCTCTTGTCCGAACGGGCAGATTCGAAAATTCCGCGGCCGCAAACCTCTTAATTCGTGTCATTCTCGGATGGAGCACACAATCCCAAGGAGCTGTTTTGATGCCAGGCCCTCTCATTCTCTTGCTTGCGTTCGCCCTTTTACCCTTTGCGCCACAACTCTCCAGAGCGCAAGGCGACGAGACAAAGATCATCGCGCTGGAAAACCTCTGGAATCAAATGCAGATCAACCATGACGCGGACGCCATGGGCAAAATGCTGGACAGCGACTACGTATTCACTGACTACGATGGAACCGTGCTGACTAAGGGGCAGTTTCTAGCGTCCATCCGGGATAAATCCATACAGGTCACCGTCGAAGTCTCCGAGAACATGAAGCTATTCCGTCACGGGGATACCGTCATTGTCATCGGCTCGACTCGCGAGAAGGGCACCGAGAAAGGCAAACCGTTTTCGCACCTAGGCCGATTCACCGATACGTGGATCAAGAAAGACGGCCAGTGGCTTTGTATTGCCAGTCAGCTCAGTCTAATCGGCAAGTAGAATGAACACCGAGAATCCCGGGCGGATCTATCACCACCAGGCAGCACGGCAAACCTAGTTTCGGCCCAGGTTTTGCTTTAGCAATCGGCTGTAAACGATATTCAGGTAACTCTGGAGTCGTCCAGCCTGCGCCGGATTCGTTTCCCGCTTGATCATGGTCGCAAGAATGGGCTCCAGAAACCGGCCATAGGCCTTCAATGTTGCGGCGTCTTGTGTGGCAAACGCGGTCTCGACTGCTTTTTCTGTTGCTGGCGTGACGAGTTCCAGCCGGCCCACAAACACGCGCACGGTTTGCCCGGGTGCGGGATTGATCGAAAGAGGCACCACCTGGTTTACAAACGCGGGGGGAACGATATACAGCAGCCGGCTGCCTTCCTCAAACCAGGAATCCCTCCAGGTTTCAACCATGGCGCGGGCTTCATCTTGATAGAGACCTTGGCCAACCAGAACTCCCTCCAGATCCCGGCCCAGTTGATCGACGGAAGAGGTCAACTCCGGCGAATCCAGAATCGCTTCTCCCTCGACTGGACCTCCGATGCGGTAGCCTACTTTCTCTCCGCGCCGCTCGAAGAGAATAGTTGTCGGGACTTCCTGATCGCCGTGATTTTTGACCCGCAGCTTCCCTGCCGCTTCGAGTGTTGCGGAAAGGGGCACGGAAAATGTGGAGACGCCTCGATAGAAGAGAAATTTTTCCTGCTGATCGCCAGCCGGCGTCTTCACTCGCACGGGCGTGGAGGAAGTCACTCGTGCGGCGAAGTAATGGTTGTTCCGGTCTCCGGTTGGGAAATCCGCTCTCCCATTTGGCGCAAGCGTGACGGAATCCCAAGCGATGCGGCCGCTGGCGCCTGCTTTATGTAGATTTTCGTTAGAAAGATTTCCCGCCGGCTCGACGCGGCTGGCATGGGGATACCATTCCGTGATGACGCCGTTGGCGAAGGCCACCTGAACCGAGACGGTTTCTTCCCGCGAATCATAGAAATAAAGGACCGGTGTTTCCATCCGTACGGTGCCGCGCAGCCCGAGCTTGAAGCCGGGATCGCGAAAGTGTTCTACGAACACGGGAAGGTCCGTAGACCCAGTAAGCGGTGACCATTCGAGGGCTTGCCCGTCAGTTGCGGCCATCGACGTAAAGGTACCCCACTCATGCGCCGTGAGACCGGAGTAGACCGACCCGGCATCCTTGCCCAACGATTGGGACGAGATAGCAAAGCAGCAAGCAAGTAGGGCCAATAGAGGTAAGAGCTTTGGTTTCGGTGACATGGCTGGTCTCCTGACCCACGTTGGGTTCAGACTGCCGTTACATCCAGCCAAGACGTTAAGCGGCTCACAAGTGTTAACCGGCCCTGACAAACGTGCACCTGTAGCGCAACCCTCTACCAATCAGCTTAATTTCAGCGATAGACTTCTTCATGAAACAGCTGTTTGAGAGTGCGTCGCCCTCTATCGCTTGGGGAGATCGATGAGAGGACCGGTGTAGTAGCCCTGGCGGGTCTTGATGGTGACGCCCTCGCGTAGGGTACGAACTTCCACCTTGTGATAGTTGGCGTTGCGATTGTTGCCGCGCGGCACGTACGCCAGAGTGTACTCGTGACGGGCTTCTTCAGTTATTCGCGAATAGAGCTTTTCCATGGCAGCACTTTGGACGGCGTAATAGATGTCGCCGCCGGAGTCGTTCGCATAATCGACTAGGCGGGAGAACTTTCGCTTTCGAGAGTGGCCAACGGCCAAGCTGTAAACGGATATATTGTCGTGAAGAAGAGCCTCGAGAGTGCTGGGGTACGTATGACGGTTGAATTCGGGCCCGTTGAGACCATCGGAAATTAGAAGGATAATCTTGCGGCGACTAGCTCCACGGTCGTGAAGTAATTCGGCGGCGGTATGAATAGCATCGTCGAGAGCTTTGGTTGGGCGGGATCCAAGGTTAGTCGGTGCCCGCTGTGGCGGTTCGCCCACGCCAGGGGGATGGGTCGACGGCGGGGTGACGAAGGGGACAGGGCCAGCTGTAGAAGGGCCGCTGTGCTCCTGGGCGTCTTTCAGGTCAGCCCATAGTTTGTTGAGATCTCCGGTGAAACCATCTCCCGGATAGAACGACAGGTCGAAGCGGCAGATTAGGGCTTCGTCGCTAGAGCTGATTCCAGCGGTGATGGCAAGCAAAGTGGGAGCCATCTTGGCGGCATCTTCGGATTTCAGATCGTCGTCGATGAGGACGACGAGTGAGAGCGGAAAAGCCTCGGCGGTGAAAACGTCAATGGTCTGCTCAACACTGTCGTCGAAGATGCGGAACTCTTCCCTTTGAAGGTCAGGAACGAGGTTGCCATAGCGATCTTTGACCGTGACCGGAAGGACGACGAGATCGGAATTGATGCTTATCTTGGTCCTGGCCTCGCTTTGCTGGGCGGGAGGTGGTGATGACTGTGTTTGGGCAGTTAGAGTTTTTTGAGTGGACCATTGCTGTCCTTGGCCGAAGATGACACAAACGGTCAACATCGCAACCATCATCTTTCTCGGCACAGGACGGTTCTCAAAGGTCAATCTCACTGGAAACTCTGACGCCGATTGGCGGAGAAAAGTGGCCTTCTCCCAATTAGCGCGGAAGTGTTGGGGTCGAATTGAGGGAAGGGAGCGCTACCCCGAGTACACCTTGCTATCCTCGCCCTGTAAGACCTTCTAGTCCTAAGTTGCCCCCGGAGTCCCGGCAGCCACTGCAAAGGCTTATGACCCTATTTCGGCTTACGCGCGAGAGTTTCCGCCGTAAAAGCCGCCAGCTTCCTGAAGAGCGTTTCGGCGAACGCTTCTTTTTCTGTGGACGGAGCCGCCGGAAGAGCATCTGGTGGGCTCGCTTCCGTTCCATCACTTCCAATCCATCAAGTATCTGGCGATGCGACGTTCCCTCCCAAATCGCGAGAATCATGGCTTCGCGAAGCCATCGTTCCACGCCATACTCGGCCAGCACACCCAGCCCGCCGTGTACTTCCATGGCCCACTTTGCGGTATCAACGGCAAACTCGGCGGTCCAGTATTTCGCAAGATGCGCAACCAGCCGAAACAGATGATAACGATCGGAGTATGGAGGCCGCTCCATCCACACGTCGTTGAGGAGCTGAACCGACTCCCACGCAAGCGCAAACGCCGATCGAAGCGCAGTCAGGCGATTTTCAAATTGATGACGAAGCAGCGGATGATCCAGAATCCGCTTGCCGAACGCCGTACGCTGTTCGGCAAAGGAAAGCGCACCCACCATCGCGCGCTGTGCCAAAGCAACACTCACCACGCTGTTTGCTACGCGCGAGAGGTTCAACACTTCGAGGATCAGATAGATTCCTGAGTCGGTAGAACCGAGTAAGTAGCCTTGGCTATCTTTCAGCTCTATTTCTCCGGTAGGAACAGAGCGGGTGGCAATCTTGTCCTTCAGCCGGCGGACAAAATAGTTGAGCTCGCCATCCTTGCGGTATCGAGGCACCAGGAACAAAGCCAACCCGCGCACACCCGGTGAGGCACCTTCTGGGCGCGCCGCGACAACGGCTAACTCCGCACCGGCATTACTCGTGAAGTATTTTTCGCCTGACAACCGCCAGCCGTCGCCGGCGGGCCGGGCAATCGTCTCGACGGCGGCTCCCAAATCCGAGCCGCCCTTGATCTCCGTCATCCACGTGGCACCTTGCCAAGCGGAATCGTCTTTCCGCGAGAGTTGCGGCAGGAAGCGGTCTTGTAATTCGGCGCTGCCATATTTGGCAAGAGGCGCCGCCGTGCCAAGTGACACGGTATAAGGGCAGCAAATCCCGGGATCGTGGAACGAAATGGTGTACATCAACAAATATGTAGAGAGCAGCGATTTTTCTTCCAGAGGGCGCCAAACTACTCCGGCTCGGTAACCTCGCCTCAGAATCGTTTGATATTCGGGAGGGTAGAGAATTTCATCGACACGTTTTCCGAGACGATCGAACATCCGCAACCACGGTGTTCCGGCGCGGTCGATGGCGTCGGAAATGGCGACTCCTTCGCTCTTCCACCAAGCTTCCTCGGCTTCGAGCACATCGCGGTGATGGATATGTGGAAGCCTGCCCTGCAGAAAGCTAACAGGAGATCGAAAGGCGTTGAGATCTTTCATTGCAACGCATGTTAGGTCGGCAGTGTGGGACCGTCAAGACACGCCTTTGAATTGGATGTCCCACCCTCTGAGCTTAGTGATTTCAAAGCAGCGCAACCCATAACTCAGCGGCGCGCATCGGCCGTACCTCGCCGGGCAAATCATCTGTGGTTGATTCGGCAACCCTACTGTTTGTCGGAAACAACGACGTTGAGCACCTCGTGTCCCTCCGCGTCCTTGCCCTTGAAGGTCGAAGTACGCGTTTTTCCGTCTTTGGAGACCTTAGAAGTCACGGTCATCATCACCTGGCCGCCCTTCTTCATCGTGGACACGATCGTGTCGGTGCCAACTCGTTTTACCGAGACCATGTCGGCGTAGGGAACGCCAGTCACCGGGTAGTCCTGGCCGTCGAATTTCGCGTCGTACTGAACGTGAAGCTCACTTCCATCGGCATTGGTGCCCTCGGCGTTGACCTTGACGCCCTTGTCGTCAGCTTCGATCTTTATGGTTGTATTCTTCGGCGCCGGTCCCGGACTGTACTTGGACTTATCGGGATTCATCTTCCAGGTTCCGGAGTGCTGATCGGCAGCCGCTGTTGTAAACGCCAGAGCGAGAGCCATGAGCAGCAGTACGGCTGTGAAAGCAACAAACCTGCTGGTCCGCATAATTTGACCTCCGTGCGGGGATGTTTAGGATGGGCCGGTTGGTGTAGACGTTATGCGCGGAAACTCGCAGAAAGTCCAGAAGATTCTTGCGAACCTCCGCGGATTTCGAGCGAATGCGAGAGGCAATCGAGGCTGGCTGCGAGCGACCGAATAGTTATGAAATCGCCGCCAGGACGGAACTCTCGCTAGACGGCGATGGTTTGCTGAGTGAGCAGATGCGTGGGGACTTTGCGGAGGTCCCAGACAATCCCCAGCCAAGACATGATCTTCAGGGTGTAATAGGTAATGTCAATCTCCCACCAGAAGAAGCCCTGACGCGCCGAAGCCATGAAGTGGTGATGATTGTTGTGCCAGCCTTCTCCGAGTGTGAGCAGGGCGAGGAGCCAATTGTTGCGGCTGGTATCGGTGGTTTCGTAGCGGCGCGAACCGAAGAGGTGCGAGAGAGAATTGATGGTGAACGTGTCATGCCACAACAGCACGGTGCTCAGGCAGAAGCCCCAAATGAATAGCGGCCATCCGCCGATCAGCCACAGCACGACGGCGAGCGTGACGGGCGGCACCAGGTGATACTTGTTCAGCCAGCGTAGCTCGGGAAACTTTGCGAAGTCGCCGATGTACTCAAGCCGCGTGTCATTGTATTTGTCGGAGATGATCCAGCCGACGTGCGACCAGAAAAATCCGAATAGGGTCGGCGAATGCAAATCCAGTTCCTGGTCCGAATGGCGGTGATGGTGGCGATGATGCGCCGCCCACCAAAGCACACCCTTCTGTGAAGAGGTCATGGCCATGAAGGCGATCACAAACTGGAAAACGCGACTGGTCTTGAACGAACGGTGCGAAAAATAGCGGTGATAGCCCGCGGTCACGAAAAACATCCTCACCACCAGCAGTGCGAGGCAGGTGACCAGGTAATACCAGTGAAAAGGCGTGAAGAAAATCAGCAGCGAGGCGAGGTGAATGAGCGCAAAAGGCAAAGAAAGAATCAGGGAAATCCGCGAGCCATTGGGGAGCGGTATAGACAAATAGCGAGCAGCTGAAGCCATCCGGCAAAATCCTCCGCGTCATGTTGAGACGCTTAATGAACGAATCTTTCCGCGAGCGCAAGAGATCCAGCCGGAACTTCGCGCCACGAATCAACAATTGCAGTGTACGGTTGCGCAGAAGAAGGGTCAAGCGCAGCGAAGTACAGGTTACATTAGTCTAGATGCCCAAGAGTACAGGTTGGTTGTAAAAATTCGTCCTTGTAAGAGGAAATTCGCGGTCGTTGTTACAAGCTCGCAAGGATTCTCTTCTGGGAATATGCTATCGTCGCTGTGCACCGATAAAATCAGGAGCATCGCCCCCGGAGCCACAGGGGCCACAAGAGAAATGGCTGAACGCCCCGTACTGGTTGGACTGATCCCGCAAGTCGTCGTGCTTGATGAAGGCGACCAGGTTTCCTGGATCTCCGACGCCGGCAATTTGCGCGTGGAATTCGATGTAAACCGGTGTCCGTTTTCGTCAAACGTTTTTCAAGCCCCGGCCGGCATGCGCTTGCTCAGCGGTCCGCCGCGTCCGGGCAGCAAGGCAGCCACCTATAAATACCGTTTGTGGCTGAACGACCAGCTCGTGGGTCACGGCGAAGTCATCTTGCGCGAGAAATGAGCCTTAGAAAAGCATTCGCGCTGAGCCAGAGCTACCATTGCGAAGGAACGTTGGCAGTGTTTTAGAGTTCCTCGCTTTTTTCGCAGCGGAAACGCTGCGCTCATTCTTTCTTTGCGGGATGGTAGGCAGCCTTGAGGACATCGGCTTCCGTCATGTATTTTCCCTGTTTCGTCTTCCCGTACCGGCGCGTGCCAGGCTTGTGATACACGCCCGACTCCGTGTCGACCCAGACGATTCTTGATGTGGAAACCGACGAAGCCTTTTACCCTGCCATGGGTGGGTCGAAAGCAGGTGCGCTGCTACCCGGCGCATCTTTTGGTGCAGTGGCAGGGGAGGTTGATGCTCTTGAAGCGGTGGGTTTCTTGGAACTGTTTTTCTTTTGGGCGGGCGCAACGTCGGCATTCTTCTTTTCTGTGTTCTTAGTGGTGCTGGAGTCGGTCTTGGCCTGATCGGTGGCTTGTAGCGACGACTGCGCCTGAGAAACAAGGTTCCCGTCAATGGTGAGCGCCGCCAGCAAGGCGATGAACATACTCTTTGCATTTTTCATTTTTGAGTTTCACTCCTACCCCAGTAGCTGAGCTATGACGTGGCGGGATAAATTGTAAGTCAACAACGAAGACAGTACATAACGTGATTTTCTTGCTCTACGCAGATGGAAAGAGTGCAAAGAGATTGGCCGGGAACTTTAATGCCCCTTTTTGGGAAATCAAAGAATGGGGGATTTTGCGCTGGCTAGGAGATTGCGGCGGAGTTACTTTGGGTCTTGGGTTTACGTCTTAAGCTTGTGAGGGTCTCTCAAGGGGAAATGGTCATGACCGAGTACGGGAAACTGTTCAATCGATTGAGCCTGTTGATGCTGCTCTCTGCCACGATGGTTCGGGCGCAAGCACCCGCGCCGGCCACAGCCGGTCAAGAACAAAGACCGATGGTGACGGAGAGGCTGATGCAGAGACCGGAAGAAGGCCAGGGCCAGGCCCTGTTCGGAAAGATTGCGGCAATTAGCAATGGATCGGTGGAATTGACCAAGCCAGACGGGTCCACCGTCTCCGTGAAGATTACCGACAAGACGCAATACCACAAGGATCGGCAAGCAGCAAAACTGGGGGATTTCAAGGTTGGCGACCTGGTATTCGTACGATTGGACGAGAATGCAGATCACGGCATGACCGCAAAGTTGATCGGCGGGCGCTCCGGAGCAGGACCCGAAGGCGGGAACAGAGTTTTTGGCGAAATGGGAAAGGATTTTGTTGCCGGTGAAGTGAAATCCGTCGATGCGCCGAAACTCACGGTGTTGCGTGCGGATAACGTCACGCAGACGCTGGAATTGAACGAAGAGACCACGCTGCGCAGAGGGCGCGAAAGCATCACGATGGCGGATATACAACCCGGGGATCACGTGGTGATACGCGGAGCGGTGCAGAATAATGCGTTTGTGCCGAAGAACGTGATGATCCTTACTCCTGAGCAATGGGAGCGCCTGGAGGAGATGCGTAAGATGAACGGAATGGGTCCTGCCGGGAATGCGCCGGCCGCTGGCAAGCCCGCCCCCGCGCCAAAAAGTAATCCGCCGCAGCAATAGTTCACTCAGGGAGACCAAGATTTGAAGTCGATCGTTCGGGGCGTATTCCTACTCCAATTCTTCGCGATTTTTTTCGCGGCAAACTTGCGCGCGCAGGAAACAGCACCTCCTTCACCGCCAGCAACGCCGCAATCGGAGGCGGCTCCTGCTGCAGCTCCGACGTATGAAATCAGTGGCTCGGCGCGAAGCGGCAAAACTCCACTACCCGGAGTGACTGTCACGGCGGCCAACACGCTGAGCGGGAAAAAATATGCCGCGGCAACGAATTCTGAAGGCAGATTTGGATTGTCCGGCATGACGCGCGGGAGATACGTGGTGCGCGTCGAGTTCATGGGATTCGCCGCTTTTACGCAGGAAGTGCTGCTGAATCCGGAAAATCCATCGGCGAAAGTGGACGCGGAATTGATTTTGGCTTCTCGCCAGCAGGAACAATCGAACAACACCAACGCGGCAATGGCAGCAGCGGGCCGGGGATTTCAGAACCTGGCAATGGACAGCGCACTCTCGGCGCTTTCCGGTGGGAATTCCGGTTTCGGCGGGGCTGGCGCGGGCCAGGCTAACGGTGATCTTTCAAGCCTTCCCCTAAACGGAGCGGGAGCGGAAGGACCAACGGAGTCGGTGAGCATCAGTGGGGCGCAAGGTCGCACGCAGGACTTTGGCGGCGGGAGCGAACAGGATTTGCAGGATCGCATCCAGGAGTTTCGCGATCGGATGCAGCGCGAAGGCGGCGGTGGTTTCGGGGGCGGTGGCTTCGGCGGTCCCGGCGGCGGGGTCATTGCGATTGGAAGAATGCCAAAGGGATTTAACATCAATCAGCCGCATGGCATTCTGTACTTCTCCGACGATAACGCGGGATTGGATGCCCGGCCGTACTCGCTGACGGGAATGGAATTACCGAAGGCGGATTACAACCAATCTCGTTTCGGCGCGAACGTCGGCGGGCCACTGAACATCCCCAAGATATTTAACGGCGGGAATAAATGGTTCTTTTTCGGCGGATGGAACGGATCGCGCGGGAGTTCGCCCTATGATGCCTTCTCGACTGTGCCGACGACTTCGACAATAGCAAATGAACTCAACGGAAATTTTTCGCAGGCGACCTACAACGATGGCAAACCAGTTGAGATTTTCAATCCAAAGACCGGACAGCAGTATCAATTCAACGGAGTGCTGAATGAGCTTGATCCGTCCCTGATCAGCCCTTCGGCGAAGGCGCTGCTGAAGTATTTTCCTGCCCCGAATATTGCGACGACGGCTTCAGGGCAGAACTTTCACTACGTGACTTCCGCGGAGAGCAGCTCCGATACAGTGATTCTGAGGCTGATTCACAATTTTGGGCAGGCCAGCGGCCCGGGCTCCGGTCCGTTCTTGATCGGGGGCGGGGGTGCTGGTGGCGGAGGAGGAAGGCGGCGTTCGCAGAACAACATTAACTTCGGACTGAACTGGTCGCGCAGCTCGAACAATATCGTGAACCCATTTCCTTCGCTGGCGGGAGGAACGGGAACGCAGGGCCTCAACGCCAGCGCGGGGTGGACCTATGGAAAGGGCCGTGTCACAAACATTTTTCGCGTGAACTATAACCACAATCATGTTTCGACCACCAACCTCTACTCCAACATCATCGACGTTTCGGGACCCGCTGGCGCGGGAATTAATGGGATTTCACACGATCCATTTGATTGGGGATTGCCAGGAATTAGCTTCACGTCGTTTGGGGGGCTGA
>WNFQ01005224.1_pt1 | contig 19017 bp, 17 predicted proteins | sample 5400171 | NCBI WGS metagenome assembly WNFQ01 (sample SAMN13153356, study PRJNA577476) | soil metagenome | isolation source: 20 cm soil under Madrone tree | place: USA:California | collected 2016-06-14 | reverse complement strand
CCATGACTAGGGACGACGACGATAAACGGTCCTTGAGCCCACTCATCCTGGATGATTCTCTTTCTTCTTCCCCTCATCTCGATTCTCCACGCTACGGCCCCGTTCGATTTGCCTCCTCAAGACGTCGTAGGATCGTAGTCACCGCTGTCGCAATTTTTTCTGTCTTCTCCCTCCTTGGCCTCGCCTATCTTTCCTCTTCTCGTCCTCTCCTTGTCTCACAAGATCCCGTCCTCTCCTCGGACCATACACCACCAGTGGACAGAAAGTCTGTTCTTCATGGCCCTCCCACCAGTCGTTTCAGAGGTTCGCCCCAAATTTTCTCTACCATCTTTCCTCCATCGTGACGTTGTTCGTTTTCATACAGACAATCTTCGTAACGACACGAAATACATAACGTCATGGATTTCTGCCGGGTGGAGTGAGTGCCCCTATCATCGATTCCTCGTTCGCTCGCGACTGACGCCTATCTAGCCAATGATGTCATGACATACGTGGGTTCCTTCTTTCTCCACTCGCCTCAGGCTTCACTCAATGTGCCCAGGGAAATCTCGTCTACCTTGCCATATTGACTGAACGTGTACCCATTATTGGCCCATTCATTCCTTCTCACATCGGCGGCGACGCCGGAGATGTCCTCTTCAGTGAAGTGTTTGATATCGACTATTTGAGCGAAAAGATCGGTATGCCCGTGCTTGAATGGCACGAAGTCAAGAATCTTTCCACCCCCATCCCGGAAGTTGAGGATATTGGTTGCTGGAGTGTCTGGCAGGCCGTCCAGGTTCGCGAATCGAGGCCCCGAATAACCGGTGCGCTGCGCCTTCAAGGCCTCGGTGAGCAAATGGATGTCTCTGAACAAGTTGGAAAACTGATTTACCTTCACAAGACATATCATATACCGCTGGCCCCAAGTCGCTTCAAAAGATTCCTGGATACGAACATGATCCACATGCTCACTTCTGGAGTATCGCATCGTTGCTCTATTCACCTGGCAGAGAGGAGAGCTTGATACCACCTCAACCATCCGAGGACCACGGTGCTGTGTTACCACCTGACGAGCATCTGGCCTGTTTTGATTATCTGTATTATGTCTGCGCCCACACTGTAAGTTATCTGGCCCTCCATTATACTTTTCTCACCTGAATGGTGGCAGTCATTCGAGTATGAAAGTGACATGAGCCCAGCGTGGCGATTTGTGGTCAAGAACTTCCGTTGGACAAACCGGCTTCAGTCCATTGCTGACGGTTACTTGCGGCGTATCTTCAATGTCCCCGACCACGAACCAATCCCTCCTGTGAGCGCCTTTTGTTTGTAGCTCAGATATGTTCTGAGCTTGTACTAAATTCTTCAAGTATATTGCCATCCATGCCCGTCGGGCGAATGATTTCCTTAGGTACTGCAATGATCAGCCTAGCGAGGCTTGCTTCCCCTCAATCGCCACCTACCAGCGCCGCATCGGAGAAATTCAGGAAGAGACACGCGAGCGGTTGGGCGTCGTCCCACAGCATGTTGTCATGCTTAGCGACGAGGAAGATCCCGCGTGGTGGGATTCGATTCGTGAGGTGGGCTGGTACACCCCCGACCACGTTGCAGAAGAAACGGTCAACAAGTATGGTAAATGGTAATGCATATTGTTGTGTTCTCTTTATTGCTTGTTTTAACCAACGCACAGGTATCCCGTTCTCATCGATGCTGTCCTTCAGTCCTCTGGAATCGGCCTGATCGGCACGCATGGATCAACGATGTCTGTTTTGGCAGGACGGCGCGTCCAAGACTGGCATAATGGCGTGTATAAGGACGTCAAATGGGGAAGTCCCGATGCCGATGACCACTGACAGATCTAGTCCCGTCGCAGATCTCTCGTTGACCGGATGATTTTGGGACTAAACGTAACATACAGTAGATACTGTATCTCCCTCTATTTATTCGTATCCTCAGGACGATTCAAATGAACTTTGATTATGTATTCTTCCGTTGAATTAATCCCTGGGCGGCTGTCCTAGACCTAGATATAAGTCCGCGTCAGAGCCGACTCGCGTACAAGCAGAGTCCTGGTGATGAAATCAGGGAGGGTGTTCCAGCACTTCTATACTCGTACTCTCTCTAAAAAGGTCGTACGCGCTTTTCACCAGCCCGAATCTAGATCCACGTCGCTCACCTCGTGGAAGCGTAAGCGCCGTAAAGTTGAGCTAGGATAGTTATGGTAATTATGCAGCGCAGAGTTCTTCGGATCGCTGTCAGGTAGTCTCGGTTCCAGACCCTGATCGGAGACTGAGTCCGACGAAGGGGCTGGGGACGAGACTAGCTGTCAGGCTCCACCGGGCCAGACCGTGATGGAGGAGCGCGATGTACAGCAGCTAGGCCCAGAATTGAAAACTAGATAGATTACCCTTTACTTATCATCCGGTTACATTTCAAATTCGCCAAGGCGGTTTCTCGTTCTTCATCATTTCGTCGCCAGCCGATTTTACGCCGACAGGTACACGCCCTTATGCCGAGCCATACGATACCCACCCACAACGTACGTCTCACGTACAGTACCGGAGCAGAGGCACAGGTTCCGATGCGCCGCGCGACGAGGCGATGCGGCAGTGAATTGTCTCCGCTGTCTGTCAGGGTTGCCCTGTCCGACTTACCAGCGCCAAGCGGTGATCACCCGAATGGGTTGTATCAAAACGGTATTTTTTTCCCAAGCAGGAATCTACGTATCATGAATCCTGGATGCCAGTTCCTGAGGACACCGAAATTGAACGAATCACCCCCTGGCACGTGTAGGACTTGGACAGGTCACACACACAATAAGGCCACTTACGATTGACAAAGAAACGTGTAGTTTTGGCGACCGCACGTCGGAGGCGTGGAGTAAGGGCGCATCAATGACGAAAATTATGTATAGTCCGAGAGCGCTCGTGATGCTGGCCCCGCAGCACTCTACTGTACTTGCTGCGACACTACGGGCGCACGTTACTTTACAAGTAACTAGACTAGACGATCTAAAGGAATTGTAGTCCTCAATTTGATAAGATTCAACAGAGTTGTCGTCGTCGTCATCGGTATGCCAAAGGTGCGACCCAACCCTATCAAGTACCCGTTCATGTAGTCGATTTCGGTATAACTCCCCGATCGTACGTCTGATAACATCGAAGACATGTTCCCCGCGGTAACTTTAATTACGCGCAGACATTCCTCTTCTAACGCCCTGGCAGTGAGGCCCGGATGAACACGACTGAGTCCCGTCTGGACCTTGGCTTGCTTTTCTTTATCCGATCCTTCCTCTTGTGCCTGCATGGCGAAAGCGCTCGCTGCTTCGGAACAAATGCGGTAGAGAATTTTCCTGGCTTCTGCGGTTTCAAGAAGTTCTCCATTACGACAGCCCAGAAGGGCGGTGAGGGGGTTGACCACCGAATTTACGACCAGTTTACGCTTCATTGCCGTCTCGACGTGCGAGATAGGCTTCCAGGCTGTGTTGAGTCCCGAAAGGTTCGAGAGAGCAGCTACGGTGTTGCGCAGAGAGCGATAAGGGGAGTCGTCTCCCTCTTTGATTGACATGATATTGTCCAGAGACAGCTGCTCTTGGTCTGGGATGTCCGTATCTGCGACCGGTGTCTCAAAATTTCTACCCCGCGGATCAGCAACGATCCCAAACGTTATGGCCCCAACACCGGCATGGACGGTATGAAAGTAATGTTTGTTCCATGCCCCATGGTCGTTGACAGCGACGATAAAGTGGGGCCGCCGTTCGGGATTGCGGAAGACGTCCTCCACCAACCGTTCGTAGACACCCATACCATTATGGAGGAGCACAATGGTGGAATTAGGTTTCAGTCTAGGGACCAGGGCCTTGACCGATTTAACAGCCGTATACGCCTTGACCGTTACGATGAGCGACTCGATTGGAAGGAGGGTTTGCTGGATGTGCGTTGGGTGTGGGGAAATGTCATTCGCTTTCGCGTCTAGGCCACCAGCATTTGCACGTTTGGACTTGAGGTCGTTACGGGCGGAACGTATTGCCTCTCTCCGTTCATACCGGAGTTGTTTCGTCGTTTGGAAAATTTCGGAGCGGAAGGCTGTCGAAGTGTCCACCGCGCCCCCTCGTTCAATCTTGAGGATATTTCCCGCTAAGTTCGCTTTCTTCAGCTGGTTCATAGTTTTGTGTATGAGTACGACGCCATGTTTGGTGGCGTCGAGGGTCTCGCAGAGATGGTGGGAGACAAGAGAACCGATTGGACCTAGACCGAGGACATGGAAGTGCATTGGCTGGTGCGAATGAACAGTTGTGGGTAGTAGGCCGTAGTGTACAATACCATCAAGGTCGGGTATCGTCTATTTGATGGCCTCAGTGATTATGGGAAACGAGAAATAATTTGCAGCGGGTTAGGAGCAGGTTAGGTACTGTACAGTAAGCAGTCACCCCAGGCTTTACACTCAACCAACACTACACGCACAACCTGTACTGCCGCGCAGCACCATGCTAACAGCCAGCCTTGGGTGTGCACGCATCCTACAGGAGAGCATTATACCCATGGCCTTGTAGGAATTACATTGCCTTGTTGAGCATCTTCTCGGGTTGATCACCGCAGTCGCACGACTTGACGCATACATGTAGCTACATAAGTACGGCGCTCTTTGCTCCCAGAAACCCAGTCCCTTGTTCCCTGCGACTCCCCCCTTGCGTGCCTTCGCTCTGGTCTCGGCTTACAACACGACCGCCATGTCACAACTGCAGCAAAAAGGGTGGGTCAAGTCAAGTTTCTTCTGCACAGACCAGCCTCGCTGATGATACCCGACCATGAAGCAAACGGGAACACAATATTTTCTTGTGCGTCAACGTTTCCTTGAATACACGTTCTAAGGGGCTAACTACTTTCATGATTCACAGAGAGTCGTATGTTGAGGGCGCCTGCCACTTGACGAAGTGACTCACAAGCTGATTTCATCCAACCTTTCGTCGTTCAGGAGTTGGACCAATCGACCATTAGCAGTTTCGTTTTTACCTATGTCAGTGATTCTCTGCTAAGCCCACCATCAGGGAAAACGTCTCCGCATCCGCGTGAGCTTTACTGACTTGGCACCATGGCGAGTCAGACTCAGCGATGACAGACTCGAGAAAACATGTGACGATAAAAGGGAGGAAGCTGAAAGTTTCGTTAACGTTTTGGCAATAAGTTTGTTGGATCGATTTCTGATTTCGATGAACAAAGGGTGTGATCTTGCTCTTTCGCTCCTTTTGTCTTGTTAATAGTCCTTCAGTTCAGCCGTCTAGACTAGGCATGAGTCTCGATTCTCTCCCGAATTACAGGGCGTGGGTCCGGTCATTGCATGATGATAAAACCCAAGTTGATGACCCTTACAATCTTAAGTTCTGCGGTTACACCTTGTCACATCTTGGGCATTCCACCTCGAGTCCGATAACGACACTGAAGCACTCAGTGCGACAAAACCTTTATTCCACCTCGCATTCCAGCAGCGGTCAGGTTGGAATTATAGTTTCAGGTGATTTCATCTTAGACTGCCGAAGGGTCACTTTACTAACCAACTTTAAGAGTAAATCGGACACTCTTTCTACCAGCCTTCCCACATACCACCACAGCCGGTGTCTAGATGACAATGGATCTTTCCGAGAACTGGACTGATTATTTGTCGTCATTGGATAACGTGTACATCTTTGTTTCTGAGCAGGAGCACGGCATGTTGGTCACATTTGTATCAGAGGTTAGATGCCGTGATGCCGTCGCTGCACACCGACAGCCCACACTCGACTTATGGTGGGCTCAACATCAACGACGAGGATTGGGATTTGATGGCTGAGAGTCAAGAGTAACGGGACTGTTCAGTGTCACGGGCTACTAGGATCACACCAGAGTAGATGTATGATTCGCCCGGCCTCGGATAGCTTATGGTTGTCTCTCATGTGCTTCAAGACATTCAGCTGCCGCATTATCGAGGGCTATCGAACCTTCATTTACATACACCAAGAAGGTTTACCTCGGTCTACTTTGTGCTAATTTTCACTGGGCGCCCCTGAGGATTAACGGTCGGGAGGTGCATGTTCCATCCGATATTAGATGTGATTAGCGTGATATCATCCCAGCGGCGATTGCCTGCCCGGTCCCACCGATAACTGGCAGCCAATCCCAGGTTCTTTAATTGTCCAGGACCTTACCACTCCTCACTGATCTTTCTCTGCCACGTTTCTGATCGAAAGTACAAGTGAGCGAAACTGTTATGGCGAGTATAGTTTTGAAAAGGACTGGCCAAAAGGTATAGGCTGCGTTGTCACGTCTTCGTTGGCCATTAATATTGCCAGCCGCATTGGCTCACTGACGCTCTGCATGCAGATGCCTCTCGTAGGGTGAGGATCAGTTGTGACTGTATGAGCTGAGTCAGGGCTTATGCTGACATCCGCTTCGATGGCGAGCAGCCTTGGTCTCTGGAAGGTACGTATTCCATCTCCAGGTATCGAAGATAGTTTACACAGGTGATTTACAGATCCCGAAAGCCCACTGCGCTGAAGTATGTAGACCTCTTCCTGGTGACGCATATACCATTGACATGTGGTCCCAGACGGTGTACAATGCCATCAAGGCCGGGTATCGCTTATTTGATGGTGCAGCTGATTATGGAAATGAGAAAGAGGCGGGGCAGGGCGTTAGGCGCGCCTTGAGCGAGGGTATCGTCAAACGTGAAGAACTCTGTGGGTGGTCTACACTTTTTTTACTTCTCTCATTTGTGCATCTCAATTTCAATAGTTATTACATCCAAGGTGAGGGCTCGGGGAAAGACGTTTTCGATGAAGAGATCTGAGTCACTGATCCCACTTCCCAGCTCTGGAACACTTTCCACGCGCAGCATCGTGCAAGTCATTCCCTGTCTGACGTATAGTTGCAATGCTGAAGGCGTTTTAGGTGAAGGCAGCCACGAAAATGCAGCTCGATCTTTGGGGTCTTGACTATTTCGATCTCTTCCTGGTGCATTTCCCAATCGCTCTGGCATACGTTGACCCGGAGGATCGATATCCCCCTGAGTGGTGGTGGGACGATAAGAAGGTCCACCTTCGTACGTTTCAACTCACCTTTACCTCTCTCTTTCTTCCAATTGAAGAACCATTCCGTCTACTGATGCCATAAGAAAATACACCATTCCAAGAGACATGGGAGGGCATGGAAGGATTGGTCGATGACGGACTTGTAAAGAATATCGGCATCAGGTTAGCGCATATAAATGTACTTTGAGCTTTTGCTAACATGATCGTCAAAGTAATGTTGCAGGGGTTTTACTGGTTGACATTCTCACCTATGCCCGCATCGAACCCCAAGTTTTGCAGGTCGAGTTACACCCGTATTTGACCCAAGAGCCATTGTTGAGGCTCGCGAAGGCATTTGGTATTGCTGTAACCGCCTATTCGTCATTTGGTCCACAGAGCTACCTGGAGTTGGGGTTCAAGGGTAACGTGAAGCCCCTATTTATCCAGGATGTTGTCGTCCAGGCTGCTCAGGCCCATGAAAAGGGTGTGTCACTGCATTTAACGTGAGACAGGAACTGAAGACAGGTACAGATCCGGGCCAGGTTCTTCTGCGCTGGGCGACGCAGAAGGGCATTGCGGTCATTCCCAAGACAAACACAACAGATAGGCTGCTGTCCAACCTGAACAGTACCTCGTTCGATTTGACTGAGACCGAAATTGAAGCTATCAGCGCTTTGAACATCAACTTGAGGGTGCGCCATCCGGGGTGTCCTGTTGAATCTAACTGATCGAGGGACAGCTGAACGACCCGGCGGATATTGACCCGCGTTTGGCAATCTTTGCGTAGTTTGGAGGATGTTGGCGGCCCGAGCCGGAGCTGCGCAGTCCTAGTCGGAGTTTAAACTGCCTAATAACGAGATTGTAAGCCATACAAGACTCATACAAGACTCATCTCTTCTCTGCCATGGGCCCAGTTCACTTTAAGTTGTCTATGTCTGATGGTCTAACCCGTCGCATATCATTTCATACGCATCCATCATGGTCTGAGCTCGCCACACGAATTCATTCACTTTGTGACATTCCCCGTAACCGACTCTCTGTGTCTTACACAGACTCGGATGGCGACGAGGTCACTCTCAGTTCAGAGGAAGAACTACGCGATTTTTACGACTCCAATGTCGACAATGCCATCCAAGGAAACCAACTCATCAGATTCCGGGTCGTCGAGCTTGGCTCTCTTCGTGATAACGACAACTTCATGGAGCCCATGTCCCCCCAGCCATCTTCTACCCGGAACACGTTCGGAAGGCCTACTCCTTTCGTATTTGTGGACCATGATCACCTCCCATTTGGTGACATGTTTATTCCATCTCCTCTAGATCGCGAGGTGGACTCCCCGCATGCCTTCGTCGAGGTAGTGGACGACGACGACGGAGAGAAAGAGAGGGAATTTTCGGACGTAGTAGACCCATCCCTCAAAGACAAGGGCAAAGCCCGCGACTTTCGCACATCCGTTACCGATGATATTTCGTCCTCCGAGTCGGTGATAGCGGATGAGACGCCAAGAAAGCCACCAATTCATGTGCAGGTACATGGTCTTCGCCCGATGTACTCGGGCACATTTGGGCCGCCTCCCGCAGCCTCTACACCTGCCCGTGAGTCTGTAACTCCCACCCCTCGCCCTGTTCCATCTAGTGAGAGTTCTGAAGATGCGCAACGAGATCTACCTGGCTCATTCCCTGACCCACCGACCCCCGAGTTGGACCCCCCCATTGACCCCAATGTCTCCCTTTCCAACGATCTCGCCTCTCTCTTGGACTCGCTCAACTCGATGTTTCTCGATCACCCTGAAGTCGGGCACCACCTCCGAGCCTTGTTTAGGAACGTCGGGAACGGGTTGTACTGGAATGCACAACGTGATTCCATTGCTCGGGTGGCAGAGGACATTCAACGGGTGGCGCGTGATGCGCAATCAGCTGTCGCTCTGGGGGCCCAAGAAATGCGCAATATGCGCCATCAAGCCCAGCAAGAAGCCGCCAGGCGAGTTACAGAGTCTGTCGGAAATATTCTGCGTGCTTTTGGTGCAAGCGGAAATGAGCCTCCTCCGTCCAACGTCAATATTCCCGGCTCCGCACAAATGTTCTCATCCACGAGCACGGGGCCGCCTCCACCGCCTGCCGCTGCGGGTAGCGCACCTGTTTGGAACCAGTTCAAACCCTTCCCAGGGCCGTCCTCAGGCCCACAAGGTGTCGATCCCAGTTCTAGCCCTACGCATCCACCTGAGGTGTCATATTACACCGCCTCTGCAAACAGGGAAGCACGGCCTAATCCTTCGGAGCTGAAGGCCTCGCTTGAAGCTGCGAAGATCCATTATAAGGCAGAGAAGGAAAAGTATCGTCAGGAGCAAGAAGTTAGACGTCGTGAAAGATGCATGTAAAGTCCAATGTCTCCCGGGGCTCCGCCCATGGGCGGTCAAACATTTCCTTCCATGGCTCCATCAGATACTGAGGCCTCGCGTCGTCCATACCCAAGCTCGGCGGCGCCACCTCCTCTCACGCAAATTATTAGTAATGCCCGGGGACGGTTCCCGCAGCTAGAGATGTTCAACGTACCACGTACCCCGACCAAGCAGCGCGGAGATGACAATGCGCAGCATGTTGACACTGTTGTGGAGAGACTCGAAGTGGTGAGTTACATTCTGCACTGGCTATCCGTTGAAGACGCAGCCAACACGTTCATCTCCAGATGGGGTTCAATGAAGCATCGTTCCCGGCGATGCGCACAGTCGTTGAGTCGCACCTCCCTACTGATGGAAGCAAGATTACGAAGGAAGTGGAGGACGATATCATGAGTGAGGTTCTGGAGAATCTCCTGGAGGCCTCTGGCTCTGGCTCCGGTATGCAACCCACGAGTTCGTCAAAGTGACTGAAGATAGCATGTTGGCCCTTAAAGGTAATCTTTTTCCTCTTTTGATTGAATGTGATACGATTTAAACTGCTATGCCTCTGTTCTAACTTGTGATATTACTACTACTGTACTGTAGCTTGTAGCGGTATGGTCGGCTAAGAAGCCAAGAATTGTATCCGTGCTGTCGGTTTCTGCACTATTGAAGGCGAAAACATGTCTGTTGTCTTTTTTGAATTGAGAAATTAGGACACAAAGTCTGTAGCGGTGGCGAGCACTGGCATCTCATCTCAAACGGAATCAACATGCCGCGGGATTCGAAAACGGGAGCAAATGATCTGTGCGATCAGTCACAACCAAGACAAAAAAAAGTTATTATGAAAGAAAAGCCTTTGTCTAACGTGCCACTTACCGTTGCTAGATGTTCAAAGCAGCATGTGCCTACCACTGGCACCTCAGCCGTTGCCTCGGTTCGAAAAGGAAAGTCTTGTTGTTCAACACACAGCACTTTCCCCTCTTGTGTCCCTGCGTAGACCACGTTAGCTCTTGTGGAAGGCGTCGCAAGTCCTCCATACGCGACGTGAGGAGCCGATTTCACGGCCCCTTTCAGTCCTGGCACGGCCACAGCGCCAAACCGAAATGGCCGCTCCTCGGGGTGGCACCCAGTGGCTTTACCACCATTTGGCGGAATGTTCGTTGTGCTCATCCTGGACCCTCTACTGCGAAGGAGGGGTCAGACAGAAAAGAACAAGCCACCCTGGTGACTAGGGGGCTTTGTTGTTTTTCTGTCTGGCCCTGGTGAGTGTCCTGAAGGACGAAGCAAGCGCTGCGGCTGTAATTGGCGCAATAATATGTGCGCCCACATGGACAAACAACTGCTCAGGCCTGTTCTCGCTAAGCGTTGTGGACACATCACTGACCATGTGTTCTCCGACCAGCTCGCCACTTTCCTGCTTCCTAAACTCGCCGTTATTTCCTTTCATTATTTTGTTTACCCTTCCGGCCCAATAAAACCACCTGGCGCTTCCTCGGACGAGCGCATTGCCTCTCTTTTACCCTTTACTTCCCACTCACGTCTTTTTACGACGAAATAATACGCCAATATTTGCTTTGCGGTACGATGAGGTTTTCGGCTACCGATTCGCCACCTTCTGATTATTGTTTAGATGACCCCCCAGACGAACCCTGTGCGGCCTCCGCTACGCAGAACCGCTGCAAGCTGGGAACAGTTCGAGCAGCGTCAGATACTTGAGCTGATCCGCAGTCAACCAGAGCCCAAAGCCTACAATTACGAGGAGCTATTGGTCAACAGAAGACAGGCTGCAGAGCTCAAGGCTCGCATCTCCCAATCCCATCGTTCCCTTCAGCGGCCTATGCAACATTCCCAGATAACGGCCCTGAGTGGAGCGATATGCAGACTCAAGGTCCTCCTCTGGCGAATGTTTCCCTTTAATGATCTCCCGGTAGAGATCATCGTCAATATTTTCCGTTACGCCGTGTGGTCCACCATAGGCTCACCCGACGGCAACTTATTGCGATTCCGTTTAACATGGGTTTGTCGGCGTTGGCGTCACATAGCCGTCCACGACCAGACGTTATGGAACACAATCTGGTTTAAGGACGCCAAACTTGGCTATCAGCGATCCAAGCTTTATTTCGAGAGGGCTGCGTCTTCGACCCTCGATCTGCGTATCGAGGACGATGACAAAAGCCGATTGATCCCGGGTCAACCGATGTCTGGAGATGATATGAACCGAATCCTGGATATCCTCATGACAAAGTCCTGCCAAATTCGCATGCTAATCGTAGTCGTCGAGTTGTGGCCCCCGCTCCTTGTGCTTCTCGACCGACTTCACCGATCTTCGCGATCGCTCCAGCAGCTCGAGCGCATCGAGATCCACCGCACCGGCCGGCCGTACCGCTGGGATGGTCCTGGTTATCCTCTCTGTGATTACGAGCATGCACTGAGTTTGTGCGATGGCCAGGCGCAACGAATCAACCATATTTGCCTGAATGGCATCCACCTTGACTGGGACAGATCCTTTCTCACCAATCTCACCGACCTAGACTTGCGTCGCATGCCGCCCGATTTGGGGCCGAGCCTCGAACGATTTCGTTACATGCTCGAGAGCAGCCCCAACCTTAGGAAACTGTCCCTGGACGGTGCTGGCCCCATAGTGCCGATGAAATCGGCTGCGCATTCATATCCTCCCGTCATTCTCCCCCAGCTAGAAAGTTTGGTCCTTGGCGACTTCGCCGTGTCATTTGCCATCTTCTACGCAGGAATTATACACGCCCCGAACGTTCGCGAGATCACCCTCCTCAATCTCAGGGGGGATGATCATGCCGAGCTTTTCAAAGTCTTGACCGGGAAATTCCCCGAGCTCCTCATATTAACCCTCTACAGTGTGCATATCTTGAAGGGTGCCAAGAACGAGAGGATCATGGTGCAATGGCTCCTTTCCATTCCGAAGATCAAGTTCATACGCATGGCAGGAATGCTGCCCGACCTGTTGGACCTCTTCCACGTCGATGGTCGGTTTCATAACAGGGACGATATTCCTCTCATGCCGACCACCGAAGTGCGAGAAGCCATTCTGGCGAACGGGTCATCCATAATTCTCTGTCCAGAATTCGAGGGGATTGAAGTCCAGCACATCGATATTAACGCGGTAGTCAAATTCGTCTCTGACCGCAAGGAGCTCGGGGTGCCATTGCGCAAGTTGTACATTCATCAAAATTCGCTGGAAGCCATGCGCCCCGAAGAAACGGCGATTCTCCAGAAACAGAATTATGAGCATAATTTTCTTAACGTGGCGTCGCCAATGAGTTTGACCCCAATGGAGGATTCTATCTGGAAGCAACTGAGGGGAGGATGATGAGGGGAGATGGATGGAATGTGCTAATCTTGTTGTCATTTTGCTGTGTTTGCTTGTCGCTATCCCTTGCTGTATCTTGCTGTGTCTTGCTTTGCTGACTAATATAATATACCACTTTGCTTTGAACTCGACAATCGACATGGATGCATCCCTCCCACCCTCGATTCCCGTCATGTTCAGCACAAAAACACAATACAAGCTCCCGCCGCAAAAGTTTATGATCCCAGCATCATGGCGACGTTACCAGCTCTCTCAGCTCATCAACACTGCGCTCTCTCTCCCTCGCATCGTACCATTTGATTTTCTTATACGCGGGGTGCTACTCGGAGGGAGCTTATCTGAAGCTGAAAATGGCGAGGTCAGTGGTTCTCGGTTGCTCGATAATAGGACATACAAGTGATAGTGGAGAGACACAGGAAGAAACGCTGGAGATTGAGTATATAGAGAGTGTTATGCCGCCCACCAAACTGGCGGCCCTTCCCCATGAGGAATGGGTCTCATCAATATCTTGCTCCGTACCAGGGTTTGCGCCTTTTATTATTATCCTTATTGTTTTTCCGCGCCCTGACATCGTTAAGGCAGCCACTTCCTCACGGGTTCATACGACGGTGCACTACGCGTATTCGACCGGGGCCAGACTCTTTTTCACACCGCGCCCTTCCATGCCGCTCCTATCACGTCCTTCGCCATCGTACCAACACGACAAGCGTCTCCCACAGATGACGAGGAACGACTACTCGTCGTAACTGCCTCGCACGATCGCACAGCGCAGCTCTCGCGCATATCGCTCGATGGGACTCAGACGACCTCCACTCCGCTCGCGACGTTACACTTGCACGATGCGCCCATCGCAGACGTGGCGTCCAGCCGGGACGGAGAAAAAATTATGACTGCTGGCTGGGACGGGTTAATCGGGTTGTGGTCGTCGACGATTCCAGAAAACGACGAGGTCTCGCTCGAGACGATCGCGGCGCCAGAACGCAAAAAGCGGCGGAAGGTGCAAGAAGAGGGCGGCTCGGTCAGGACAAAGGCACCCTCTGCGGTATTACGCTCGCATACAGCGCGTGTATCTGCCGTAGAATTTGCTGCTGGAGCCGGAGGGAATGCCGTTGGAGTCAGTTGTGGATTTGATTCTACCGTTCGAACTTGGGACGTAGAGCTCGGTCTCTGTTCGCATACAATCGTACGCTCACCAACTTTTTTGCTCGCTGTGATCTAACTCTGGCAATCGATCCTCACACAGACAATCTCAGAGAAGCCATTTCTTGCCCTTGCGCTCCCGCCAACTCCAGATACTGCCCTCGCAGCCTCTGTTGATCGCAGCGTGACGCTCTTCGATCTGCGCACAGGAACAAGCGCTGCCGCAGCCGTGAAGTTCCCTCATCCCGCTACACCAGCTACCCTCGTCTTCGCGCAAAGTTCAGGAACACAGTTTGCGAGCGGGTCGTATGATGGCGTCGTAAGAATCTGGGATGTCCGCAGCGCGACGCGTGAAGTGGCCAGTGCCCGTGTATGGGACGGACAGAAGGTGCTGGCGCTGAGCTGGGCAGGTGAGGTCATGGCCGTCGCGGGTGAAGGTGGGGTCGAAGTATGGCGCGCAGGCGCCGGTGTTGAGGGAGGGTTACAAAAAGAGACGTCGTCAACGTCATAAAAAGTACTTTATTAATAACCTATTCGAGCACAGGCCAGCAGGGAATCATGACAGAGGCTTGTAAACCAATTGGGAATAATCTAGAATGGAGAGAATGACGATGAATTGCAGGAAGCAAGCATGTGCTGACTCAAATTATCGTACAGGAACACCCAATCCCCCTACATGTGTGGGACTATCTTGGAAACATGGAAGCATTGCAAGCGCAAGCGACAGATCTCTGGTATATGCATCCTCATGTCTGATCTAGCACGCAGTTTGCGCCATCAGGATTTGGACTGGGTACAGTGCACATATTCGGGGCATCATGACACTGATCACGGGCTCGTCGAGGCCAGCAGAAGGCCAAGTTAGCCATTGTTAAGCTAGAAGGCGGCGATGATGATTCCGACACCAGCAAAACCCGTCTTCGCAGGTGAGAATACGGTCACAATTCTCCGCATTCTCATCTGGGAAGACGAGTTTTGTACAGGATTGAGAAATCCCTCATGATTTGATTTTCTCTATGGGAGTTTGCGCGTGTCAAGACCCTTACCACTGCGGAAAAGGCACAGATGACATGAACGCATAGTATGTATGCAGCGCTTGGACAGCTGTAGGACGGCAATTAAGCGGTGAGTCGACGCATGATAACGTCGTTCTCCGTCATTCTTTATGGTGATCCAAGGCGACACCGAATTGGAAGAAGACCATGACGGCAGTCCGAGACATAGAAAACAGGAGAAAAAACGGAACGATTATATGAACGGTTGTTCCGTTGAAAGGCACATAGTGCCGATAGCTTTGAGTGTCGGGCCCGTCGGTGACCTTACCCAAAACTTGCCATGACGCGTAGATTTGACTGCGCTACTCCTGGGTCATCGAAGATAGTGAACGGTACGACGTATCGGGAACGTGATAGGCCAACTCACGAACTTCAATTTGACGGACATGGCTTGTAGATTCCTGCCCCGGTTGAGTCCGGAACCTAGATTGATATACCGAAGCATGTCTTCCGAGTCGGGGCACTGGCACGAAGACCGTTAGACACAATGTCGATTCGATTTGATTTGATCGAGGAAAGAGATGGGTTCGAAAGCAAAGAACTGGAGGGGAGTGGCGTCAGGCCGCGGGCCATCTTCTTCCTGATTTTGACCTTCTGATGACGTTTGCTTTCTGCAGGATATCGTCTCCTGCTCACAGGACCATTGTCCATCATCTAATTTCCGTAGAGGCGATACTGGTGCGAGCCTATGGCGAGGTCAAACGTGCTCTCTGTGCCACAATTGTACGCACACGAACCCCTCTGAGTCCATGATAAGCTAGAAAAATTACTTGCATTGGTGATCTCATACCGGGGCAAGCACTGCCATCGATGACGTAGTCTCTCGTCCTGCACTACCAGCCCGGATTATCTTACTCACTGCTTTGAGGGAGAATATGGCAGCATCATAAGAACACATGGCGTCTTTGGGGGGACCGGAGTTGAAATATGGCACACCAGTCGGTGTGAGGTTGCACAAACCCCATCAGTTTTCATAGGCGTAGTCTATGCTACAATTGAGCAGAGGATTATGACAGAGACGGTACACCTGTAGGCAGTTTCCAAGAACGAAGCAAATGAAAATTGGGCTTGTGGCAGCAGGGAACAATGAAAACAAGGTAACGCACATCAAGCTGCTTTAGAATTTCGCCCACGAAATACTGCTTGCGCGGCTTCTGCCCAGTGCTGCTCATTCGCCTCTTGTACTTTCTGTTCGTGCGATAAAACCAGTCAGCACTACGGAAGCCATACCGTATGCATGCTTTGGGTGACTCACCTTTTCAGGGACTACGTCCGTCGGCAGACCCGCCGCCTCGCGCTGTGCAATGATCTGACTCCAAGTCAATTAGGGCGCATTGACGGTGAATCAAAATGCTTTACCTCTGAAGGAACGATAAATGAAGAAATATGCAGTGCAGGTCGTGGTCAGAATCCACCGGAAAAGCGAGACCGATGTGGAATGCGCGTACCTCTTCCCATCCGCAACGTGTTACGGTGTACGAGGATACCGGTGCCGATTCCCCACACAGATACACCGACTAAAGAGAGGACTACACCTCGATGGAGGATATCTGCTACTGAAAGGCGTGTGAGAACCATTGGTGATTATCAAACACAAGAGGCCCTGACGCTCGAGATTGCGGCATCCCGGCCCGAGTCCCTCAGTTGCGATTGCGAAGGAGCTCATCCTCACTACTACATCGTCCTCACCTCACACCACCAATTGCAGATACACCTATTATGGACAACACAGCTAAACTTTGCGGCCCAGTATCTGATGTGGTCCCCGCAAAAGTCGGAGTGAGTTGAGTGATCCTATCGACGTCTACCTTTGACATCCGCTCACATTCCTCGCTCATCCATCTGCATCTGCATATAGGAACTTGATGGCTAGATACAGTGTCCGTGAGAGCAAAGAGAAACTTGCAGTAGGTGTACCAACCACCGTGATGTACCGTATGTTTTTCCGTTGGGGCTGTCTCATTCTGTTGGGGAATATAAAAGAACTTTACACACTCCTTTCTTAGTATACAAGAGCCCATTTTAGGATAGAAGTAAAGACCACAGAGAAGACATAAAAAGGCGTAGTCTTTCATGTAGAGAACCTCAGCTTTTACTCTCGGAAGCTGAGGTTAGTAGTCTTTCTCTCCCGTCCGCATAGCGATTAGCTAACACTGCAACTGAAAGTCGATTCACGCCTCGTACGAATAAAGCTTAAAGCTTGCACACTGCCGGATAAAGATGTCCACCTCCAGCACCCCTCAGTCCAGCTCGAACCCTCCTGCCACTGGGTCAACCCAACAAGGCACGAACGTTTAGCCCACTGTGATTACCACTACTGTCGCCCACAACCATAAAGTTCGGTACGAAGTTCCACGTCTAGATGATGACGGATCCGACTACAGCCAATGGAGTCATTGCACCCAATTGGTCCTGAAATCGCGTGGCTTGTGGGGCGTCGTTGATGGTTCTCTGACCAAACCAGACCAGACCATTGACCCCACGGGACACAACGAGTGGTGCAAGAAGGATCGCGATGCGAGAATTCAGATCGCTGTCTCCCTTAAGCAGGGCCCGTCCGACACCATCGCTGGAGCCAAAACGGCCAAAGCCTGTTGGGATAAGCTGACAGACCGATTCTGCGAACAAAGAGTTGCATACCTCATGGAGGAACTTTTTCACACCGCCATCGTAGAGTCCGAGCCGCTCGAAACTCAAATCAACAAGCTTCTCCAGGCTGCGCGCAACCTCGAATCACTCGGCTTTGGCCTCGCAGACAATGTTCTGGCATTCGTTATCGTAATGGCACTTCCTGAAACGATGTCGACTTTAAAAACAATCTTGTATAACACGCAAGGCTCCGACCTACACAGTGAGGGAATTGTTAACCAGATCATTATCGATGAACAAAGGCGCATACGGTCATCTGGGCTAGAGGTCACAGCTTTCTACTCAAACGCGGGCAAAAACGGAAAATCAAAGGGCAAGTCAGACGATAAGAAGAAACAGCATTGCATGCACTGCGACATCCGCGGTCACGATATTTCCGAATGCCGAAAACTGAAAAGCTCACTGGCTATCGAACATGCACTGACATCAAACAAGCTCATTGATCAGTGGATCGTCGCTTCAGGTGCATCACGCACCATGTGTTCACACCGTGATTGGTTCCACTCGTTCACCCCATTTGCCCAACCCACCCAAGTCGTCCCCGGAGATAACAGCTCCATCCCTGCCACTGGCACCGGACACGTCCACGCTCGATTCCCGGCCAAGGGAAAGTGGCACCGAATCGTGCTTCAAGACGTGTTGTACGTTCCGGAGCTGCACAGGAACTTGCTGTCCGTGCCTCATCTTGAAACGGGGCGGCAAGGTGCGATTCGAAGGGAACCACTGCCGGATATTCAGCAATTCCGACACCTTAATCGGCGAAGGGAACCTATCGGGCAACCTTTACACCCTGAGTGTCGAAATCATCAGTCCACCCAACGCCCCAGTCATACGAGAAGGGAAGCCTGATGGAGAAGAGTCAAAACGTCACGGCTAGGTGTAAGTGCTACAGTTAAACATGATCGAGTTTGTAGAGGAAACAACGATGTATTGGGCGTCAAAGCAGTGTAGTAGGTGCTGTATGCACGAAAGTTATAATAGCCTCGACATTATTTTCATTCTCGACGCTCTCTCGCACACCCTATTCCGTTAGTAAACGAGGGCGCGACCTTCTAGATGCTCCACTCAGGCTCATCGCGTTCGTCCATGATTCATACTAGAAGTGGTATAAAGCCTCTGTTGGTACCGTGCTATACAGGAGGAACTGTTTGGAACAGGTCAGTTCGAAAGCATGAGATGCCGCAATAACGGAAGTGCGAGATATTTTTTCTGCTAGTATCTATGTCCTCACTTATTCCATTACGCCTTTTTCCCATCTATGTCTGGGCCTGGGGGGATTTGCTTCTGGGTATTATCGTTGGCCGTGAAGGGGGAGGGGTAAAATTAATCCAACCCAACGCTGAGTCACTGAGTGCACCCAGTAGGCCGTTATTAAGCCAATGGCATCCCAGACAACCTCACGCGACACCTCAGCTAGTCCAAACACACA
>WNFQ01001643.1_pt1 | contig 19023 bp, 13 predicted proteins | sample 5400171 | NCBI WGS metagenome assembly WNFQ01 (sample SAMN13153356, study PRJNA577476) | soil metagenome | isolation source: 20 cm soil under Madrone tree | place: USA:California | collected 2016-06-14 | reverse complement strand
TTCAGCGCGTTCAGAATCAGCTGCCGGGCGGCGATCGGCATCAGACAGTTCGGGTCGATGCCGGTCGTGATGTGGTACACGTTCTGGCCTCGAGACTGTGCATTCTGGATGGCTAGCTTTTCATATTCGGTCCACCTCGCGGGCTCGGTCCGGACAGCGGGGCCGGCCGCGGTCGCGTCGGCCTTCTTTGAGCGCGTCGTTTTTAAGCCCTTGGCTTTTGAGCTGTTCGCTGTCTTGGGTTGCTGCGAGAGTTCGCGAATCATTTTCGCCAGAGGCGCAGCCGAAGGTAGCTTCCCCTTGCGGCGGTAGGCGGCCAACATCGAGCCGAACGTGTCCGCAGCGGCGAATGCCACTTCCGCCAGGCGGCCATGCGAGGATGCAGATTCCAGGGCCAACGCGTCTTCCAGCGCGTGCGCCGCGTTGCTGAGTTCGCGAAAGCCGCAAGCCGCCGCATCACCCTTGAGAGTGTGGACGATGCGGCGGATGCTGCGCACCAACTCGACATCAGCGGGGTGCTTTTCCAGTTTCAGCGCCTCGTCGTTGAGCGACTGCAGCAGTTCCTGCGCAGTCTCGAAGAAGAGTTCCCTCATTTCCGCGCCACGCTCATCGGAAGAGTGAGTCATCCCGCCACCTCAACCTTCTGGTATGCGGTTCCGCTGTTGCGATGTACCATGACAAATTTCTCGGTCAGCGAAAGCAGGCTTTCGGCGTGTCCCACGAACAGATGGCCCTGGGAATTGAGACAGCGCGCGAACTTTTCCAGCAGGCGCTTCTGTTCCGGCTCGTCGAAATACATCATGACGTTGCGGCAAAAGATCACATCGTTGCGCTGCGGCAGGTATTCTGTTTTCAAATTGTGGAAGTCGAAGTGGACCAATTCCTTTAGAGCCTTCTTGATGGCGTAGCGCTCGCCGGTTTTATCGAAGTAGCGCAACCGATAGCTGTAATCCACGCTCGCCATTTGAGTCTCGGAGTAGAGCCCTTCCTGAGCCGCCCGCAGCACTGCGTAGCTGATGTCGCTGGCTACGATCTCGACTTTCCAAGGTGGAGGGATCAGGGGTTTGGGCGAATGCGCCGGAACGGCGAGTGGATTGCGCAGGCTGAAGTAAGCCAGGCTGTCCGCGACCAACATGGCCAGCGTGTAAGGCTCCTGGCCGGTAGAGCAGCCGGCGCTCCAGATGCGCAACGAATAATCCCGCTGTGCCTGCTTGCGACGAATGAGTTCGTCCAGGATGTGCTTATGGAATAACTCCAGTTGTGCTTTGTTGCGGAAAAAGCTGGTCTCGTTGACCGTCAGATTTTCCAGCAACTGGGCCAGTTCCGTCTTGCCTTCCTTGCTGATCAGCAGACGGTAGTAGCTGTAGAAAGAATCCAGGTGGCATTCCTTGAGTCGGCGCTGCAGGCGGTCCTGAAGGAAATGGGTGCGGCGTTCGTCGAAGTGCATGCCGCACTCCTGGTAGACGAGGGCCTGCAAGAGCTTGAGTTCAGCTTCCGTGACCTGCGCCGCGATCGTGGATGTGCCCATCGGTTCGAGTTCGTCCTTGCCCCCTTGCCAGAGGACCGCTATTTGGCCGCGACGGCGCTGTGCGCCTCGCTCTTTCCTGCCTCGGGTTCGGTCTTGCGTGCTTCGCTGTTGTCCAACAGCTTGGACATGTCGAGCAGCACAATCAGTCGCCCGTGATACTTGCCCAGCCCGGTTACACAGTTAAGTCCACCGTCGCGTAAGGCTGTCGGTGAGGGCTCGACGTCAACCGCAGGAATCTTGATCACCTCGGAAGCGGCATCTACGATCAAGCCAGAGAGCCGCCCACCGTGTTCAACCACTAAAATGCGGTTGCGCCGATTGGGTACGGTCTCGGGTTCGCCGAAGCGCTTGCGCAAATCAATGACCGAGACGATCTTGCCGCGGAGATTGATCACGCCTTCGATGTAGTCGGGCGCGTCGGGCACAGCCGTGATTTCAGGCACGCGCACGATCTCGTGCAGGGATGTGATAGGCACGCCGTAGGTTTCGCGCCCCACCTTGAATCCGACAATGTGCAGTTCAGGGTTCATGCCGTTCTCTGCAGCTCAGGCGCGAGCGCCGGCCGCGGCGCGCCGTGCGCTGACCGCTGTCTGCTCTTCGTAACGCGTGGGGGTACGTTCTGGCTGCTCCAGGGCGAAACGGTGCATGGCGTCCAGTAAATCGCGGGACATCTTTGACATCTGCTCGGCTGAGGCCGCCAGTTCAGTGGAACCGGAAGTGGTCTGCTGAACCAGTTCACGCATGCGCTCCATGGCCTTGACCACGGCCTGTGCTCCTGAAGCCTGTTCCTCGACGGCTGAATTGATCTCGTGCGTGATCTCGTTCAAGCGGGTGGTGGCGCGCGCGATCTGGGACGAGCCATGCGACTGCTCGTTGGTGGCGGCGCCGATCTCCTGTGCGAACTTGTACACCTCGGTCACGACGTTGGAGATCTTGCGCAGGGCGGTATTCAACTCCTGACCCAGACCGAGACCATCGTTCACGATGCTGGTGCTGCGGTCCATGTTCTCCACGGCCTTGCGGGCTTCTTTCTGAATACTCTGGATCAACTCGGAAATTTCCTTGGTCGATTGCGCGGATTTTTCCGCCAGTTTGCGGACCTCGTCGGCGACTACGGCAAAACCCAGGCCGTGTTCCCCGGCCCGTGCCGCTTCGATGGCCGCGTTGAGTGCCAGCAGGTTGGTTTGCTCGGCCAGATCATCGATGACTTCGATGATTTTGCCAATGTCGTCCGCCCTTTGTCCGAGCACGTCGATGATTTCACCCGAGGAACGGATGGTGACATTGATCTTGTTGAGGCCGTCGGTGGCCTTTTCCATGGTGGCGATACCGCTGTGGACCTCCTCCCGCGAGCGGTTCGAGATATCGAGCAGAACCTTGGCGGTGTCGGCCACACGTTGAATGGAGGCCACCATCTGATCGATTGAGGCTGAGGTCTCGCTTACACTCGAGGCCTGGGTTTGAGTGTTCTTCACCATGTTTTGCACATTGACGCTCATCTCGTGCATCGTGCTGGTCACTTCGTCGATGGCAGACGCGGTTTGCAGGCTGACCTTGGCCGAATCATCGGAAGCGCCCGCCACCTGGCTGGAAGCGCTGGCTACCTGAGAAGCGGCATCGCGTACGTTGCTCACCAGGGTTCTCAGTCCGGTCACCATGCGCACTTTTGCGTTACCCAGGGTGTCGTCCTTGGAGCGGGGTGTGACCTGAACGGAAAGATCTCCGCCTGCGATGGCTTCCGAGACTGCGGCCATCTCCTTCAGATAGCTCACCATGCCGTTGAAGGTTCTCGCCAGTTCGCCGATCTCGTCCTCGCGCTGGATGTCGATGTGATGATCCAAGTCGCCGGCCGTACCGATCTGTTTGGTGACCTGCATGAGCTCGACCAGCGGCTGGGTGATGGATTTGGCAGTGCGATAGGCAATGATCATGCCCACGGCCAGTGCCGCCAGTGTGCTGAACAGAGCGATTCCGACCGTCCAATTGCTGGCGCTCTCGTCGCTCTTCCGGCGGTCTTCGAGCACGTTCTTGCTTTCCTGGTCGGCCGTGTCGAGATATTCGGTGGAGGCTTTTACCCAGCTGCCTGCATCTTTCTGCAAGTAAAAGATCTGCAATTCAGCTACGGTGGAGTTGCCCTGATCCACGTCTTTCCGTTTTTGCATTAAGGGCTCAGCGAAGTCACGGGCCCAGCTTTGCTCCGTCTGTTGAACTTTGGCCAGCGCCGTTCGCTGCTGTTCGGACGTAGATAGGGAGGTCGCGACTTCCATCCGGTCGGCGAAGCTGCGGATTCCGTCATTTACGTGGTCGGCTTCACGGCTGTCGCCGCTGAGCAGGTAGTTGGTCAGATAGAGGCGGTTCTGCATCATCTGAAATCTGATTTTGTCGGTTGCTTCCGCCAGTTCGAGCGCCTGCGAGGCCGCAGTCTTGGCGCTGTGCTCGCGATGCACGGACCACAGGTTCACGGCAAACAGCACCACGACCATCGCAAGTACCGCTCCGAAGGCCAAATAAAGTTTCTTGCCAATCGTCATGCCATCCCTCCGTCCTCTTTCTGCTGCCGCGCTTCGCCGGCGCTGGGCGAACCACTCCGATTTGGGCCTAGTTTGGCTGAAATTTGAATTCCACAATTCCGCTGCTCTCTATCGGGGCAGGTTCGAACTTCCACTTCTTCATTGCGTCCATGGCGGCATTGACCAGAATTGGATGGCCGCCAACTGCTCTCGTACTCTTCACCACCCCATTCGGGGCCACCACTACCGCCAGCCGTACTGTGCCCGTGATGCTCATGCGTCGCGCCACATCGGGATAGACCGGCGCCACCTTTGTTTTGGCCTTGCGAGTTAGTTCCTCGATCTTGCTATCCTGCTGGGCCATCGCCGGAACCGTGCAGATAGTCGCGACACCCGCCGTTGCCGCCGCGAATCCCAACCACAGACTGGCCACCCATTGCTGCGTCTTTGCTAACCGCACGAGTTTCTCCTGAGCATGGGGAATTCCCCAGCATTGCAAGTGCAATGACCATGCCAGCCTGTAGGGGGGCGAGTAAGAATTTGTCCCAACGTATTAAGTAAATGAATCTAAATAGGTTCCTTGTAGCCGCAGGAGTCGGTGGACCTTGATGGAGAGTTAAGGGTCGTCTCATCAGCCTGCAAGTATCTCAGGATGAGACAATCCGGGCGTTTGTACGATGATTTCACAACTCGGCACCCGACCCTTTATTCCCTTGACTCAAATTGAGATTGCAAGCTAATTTGCTGTATATAAACTACTTGTAAATTTCGTACCGGGTGGGCGGTAACAGTCTGACCATGTCAGCCGGGAATACAACCGTGACGCCGGGCGGCGGTCCGCGTTCCGACGATGCTTTTCAGCGACTGCTGCTCAGGTTTTCTGCTGCCGCCGCCGATGGCACCTCGCCGCCAGCGTTGATTCGCCTGTTTTGTCAGGCAACGCGCGAGTTTTTTCACGTGGATGGAGCGTATTTCTGGCAGCGGGTGTCCGCCGACGAGTTGATGGGCGCGGAGGCCGATGGGCCGCGGGCCGACCGTTTCCGGGGCACGCGGCTGACGGCGAGCCAGAGTGCGGTCGCTATCGAAGCTTTTCAACAACGCAAAGCAGTCTTAAAGAACCGGTTGGATCCTGCCCGTTATCTGATGGCGGCCGAGTATGGCGCCCGATCAATCATGGGAGCGCCCTTGGTGGTGGGCAGCGAGGCCATCGGAGCAGCGACGTTTGTGCATTGCACAGATCCGGATTTCTTCAACGAGGACCTGGCCGCCAAGGCTACGATTCTGGCCGGACAACTGGGCAGTCTACTGGAAGCCGGTCGCCTCATCCAGGTTTCCCGGGAGGAGCGCCGGCGGACCGAGATTCTGGCCGACGTAGCCCAGGTGCTGCGCTCCGCACCTGAGGCCACGGCGGTGGTGGAGGCCGTTGCCGACCGGCTCCGGGTTCTTTTGCGCACCCGTCTGGTTTGCATCCTTCTGCGGGAAGCCACGGGGTTCGGCCTGTGCGCGGTGGCCGCGGAGTCCCCTCAATTGGCGGCTTCGGTGCGGGCCCGGCATGATCGCCGGGGGTTACAGTTTGCGGCCGATCTTGCCAGCCGGGCGGTAGCGGCGGGTGAGCCCATCAGCGTGACCATTGATCCCGCAACCCATGCGCTGGGCGAGCTGGTTCCGTCCGGGATGCTGATTTCTGCGCCGTTCCGCACCTCCGTCACCCAGGGCGCAGTTCTGGTGTACCCGCGCGAGGAAGGCGTCTTCACCCAGGAAGAGAAGTCGCTGATTTCCGTGGTTGCCGGTTTTGGGGCGGTGGCAATCGCCAATGCGGAACTCTACAACACCGCCCGTGGCCAGGCCCACGAACTCCATCAATTGCTTGACATCTCGGCCGAGCTTGGCTCCCTCGGCCAGCTGGATGATTTCCTACAGCGGTTTGCACTCCGCGCGGCAGACTTCCTGGGCTTCGGACGTGGCTTCATCGGACTCCTGGAAAGCGACGCCTTCCACGTCCGCTGGGCCGCAGAAAATGGCCGGTCGCAGCAAGTGGATTTCGTACTTCCCGCAGGACCCGCGAGCCGTGCCTTGCTTACCAAGGAGGTTTTCTGGTCTGACGATCCCAGCAAGATTCCCAGCGTGAATCTGGAGATTCTTACTAAGTTTGGGGTGCGGCAATTGTTAACCGTCCCGCTTCTCGATACCGGCGGCGAAGTCTTGGGAATGTTCGGTGTGCTCGATAAGCTGGATGAAGCTGGCATCTCGCAGGAGGATATTCGCCGCGCTCGCGCTCTGGCGGCACAGGTTGCGGTCGCGCTGGAAGTAACTCGCAACCTGCACCAGTCCGAGCAGCATCGCAAGCGGGCTGAATCGCTGACCGGGTTAGCCCTGGAACTGAAATCCCATCTGAGGCTTCCCGAGTTTGCACGGAGTTTTGCCGGCCGCGCCGCGGACATTCTGGGTGCTCGTCGGGCCGCGCTCTCGGTCAAGCAGGAAGCTGGCCTGGAAACTCTGGTCTTGCACTCTGCCGACGGTCAGGAAATCCAGGATCCCCAGCTGCTGCGGCGTTTCAGCCATGCCGTGGAAGAGGCTCTGGCCCGAAGAGAGGGAGCCGCTGTCCCCGGCACGGCGGCGGAATTATTGGGTCCAGCACTGGCGTCCGAATTAGGCGGGAGCGATTGCACCCTGGTGCGACTGCTGGGAGCGTCCGGGGAACTGGTCGGCGTGCTGTGCCTCGAGGGTCGCGTCCAGCCCTTACCCGATGGGGACGAGCAGGTTCTGCAAGCCATCGCCGGGCACGCTGCGGTGGCGCTGGAAAATGCCCGCCTGTTCACGCGGATGGACCAAGCCAACCGCCACTGGGTCGAAATCTTCGATGCTATCAGCGACTTCATCGTCGCCCACGACGAGTCGGGCAATGTGTTACGGGTGAACCGCTCGCTGGCCGATTTCATCGGAGTCGCCCCCCAAGCCCTCATCGGGGTCAACATGTCTGCTCTGCTGGCCATGGGCGACGCTCCTCCGATGCGCTCCTGCCCTTTCTGCAGAAATACCGGAGACGGGGATGACGAGTATGTTCATCCCCTGTTGGAGCGTACTTATTTGGTTTCCAGTTCGCAGGTGCACGGTGCCAGCAGCGAGGGGATGCAGATCGTCCATGTGCTTAAAGACATTAGCGACCGCCGGGAAGTAGAACAGCGTTATCGCGAACTCTTCGACAATATCCAGGAAGGGCTGTTCTTTTCCACGCCCGACGGCCGCTTTGTCGAGGTGAACGACGCGCTGGTCCGCATGCTGGGCTACGGCAGCCGAGAAGAGTTACTGCAGGCTGACGTTCGTACTCAGGTTTATTTCTCGGCGGAACGGCACCAGGAACTTGCCCGGCACATGCAGGAACACGGCGTGGTCCGGAATCATGAGGAGGCGCTGCGCCGCCGCGACGGATCGATCGTCTATGTGTTGATCAATGCCTTCGCGGTGCGCGACAGCCAGGGCCGGATCGCCCAGTACCGAGGCTTGATGCTCGATATCAGCGGGCTGAAAACCTTCCAATCGGAATTGCAGCGCGAGCGCGACTTCTCCGGAAAGATCCTGAACAACACGCAGAGCCTGATCCTGGTGGCGGATACCGCCGGACTGATCAGCTACGCCAACCGACGCTGGTACGACATGGGTTACGAACAAAAACAGTTGCTGGGACGCCCCCTGGAAGAGCTGGTGGCCTCATCCCGGCGTGCGATTCTCAGCGAAGCTCTAAGCGCTACTCTGGCCGGACGCCAGGTGGACAATCTCGAGCTCCAGATCCTGCGCGGGGACGGGAGGATAGGACACTTCTCGGTCAACCTAAGTCCTATGCGCGATGAGCAGTCCCAGGTGACCAGCCTGGTGGTGGTTATGACCGACGTCACCGATGCCGCCAGCTTGCAATCGAAACTGATGCATGCGGAGAAGATGGCGGCAGTGGGGCAACTGGTTTCCGGCGTCGCACATGAGGTCAATAATCCGCTCACGGCCATTCTGGGGTTTGCCGATCTGTTGATGGAAAATGCCGAAGTGCCGGAGAGTGCGCGCAAAGACTTGCGGGTCATCCTGCAGGAAGCGCAACGCACCAAGCAGATCGTACAGAACCTACTGAGCTTTGCCCGCCAGATGCCGCCGCAGCGAAAGGCGCTGCAGCTGAATCCCATTCTGCGGCGCACGGTTCAACTGCGCTCTTACGATTTCCAAAGCCACGGCGTGGAAGTCGTCGAACATCTGGATCAGGAACTGCCTAGTGTGATTGGCGATTCGCACCAATTGCAGCAGGTGTTCCTGAATATCCTGAACAATGCCTACGACGCGGTCAGTGAACCTGGCCGGGCAGCACGGATCGAGATTGCTACCACGCGCAAGGGCAACGCGGTTGAGATCTCGTTTCGCGACAATGGGCCTGGAATCTCGCACCCTGACCGCATCTTCGATCCGTTCTTCACCACCAAGGAGGTAGGTAAGGGAACCGGCCTCGGATTGAGCATCTGCTACGGCATTGTGCACGAGCATGGCGGCGAGATTCTTTGTTACAACAACACCGGCGGGCAGGGTGCGACATTCGTGGTAAGCCTTCCTGCTACGCCAGAAACGGCCTCGGTCGGGGCCGCTGCCGGGGTCTTACAACGATGACCACGCAGCCTGTCACCAAGCCCGCAGCGTTGCCGGTATTGCTCATCGAGGATGAGCCGGCCGTGATGGCCTACGTCCGAGCCGCGCTGGAGCGCAGCGGCTACTCGGTGGTCTGCACCGAGTCGGGCGCCCAAGGAGTGCGGCTGTTGGAGTCGGGAGAATTTCTGGGTGTGGTCTCCGACATGCGCACGCCAGGAGGAGTAAACGGAGCCGACGTCCACGCCTGGGTGGTGCAGCACCGTCCCGAACTGACGGATCGCATCGTCTTCATCACCGGGGATATCGCCAATGAAGAAACTGTCGCCACCCTGCGCGAGACGGGCGCTCCCTGCGTGGAGAAGCCATTCCGGGTGCAGCAGTTCATCTCAGTAGTCGAAAAAACCATGGGGAAGGCACTGTGAGCGAAGACCTGCGAATCCGCCTCCTGATCGTCGATGACGAGCAGAGCATCCGCCAGCTCTGCGTGACCGTGGGCGAGGCCCTCGGGTTTATCTGCATGGAGGCCGACGGCGGGGAGTCGGCTTTGGCCCTGCTCGAAGAGCAGCCTGCGCACATCATTCTTACAGACATGGTCATGCCGAACATGTCCGGGCTCACCTTCCTCGAAAGGGTGAAGAAGATGCTTCCCCGTGCCGAGGTTGCGGTCATGACCGGTCATGGATCGGTCGAAACTGCGGTGCAGGCGATGAAGCTCGGCGCCTACGACTACATCAGCAAACCTTTTTCCCCACTGGAGGAATTACGCCTCTTCCTACGCCGGATGGCAGAAAAAGTTCGCCTGGTGGAGGAAAACGAATTTCTCCGCGAGCGCGTGGACACAGAGACGGAACTGCATGGAATTGTGGGGGCATCCACCAAAATCCAGGACGTATTGCGCATGATTTCGCGCTTGAAGGACACTCACACTCCGGTCCTGATCACTGGCGAAAGTGGTACCGGCAAGGAACTGGTGGCACGCGCCATCCACTTCCGTGGCCCGTTCGCCAAACGTCCGTTTGTGGCCGTGGATTGCGGCTCGCTCGTCCCTACATTGATCGAAAGCGAGCTGTTTGGTTACGAAAAGGGCGCCTTTACCGGAGCAGTGAAATCGCGCACGGGTTTGTTTCAGTCGGCGAATGGCGGGACTATTTTTCTGGACGAGATTGGTGAGCTGCCGCAGGAGATGCAGGCCAAGCTGCTGCGCGTTCTACAGGAGAAGGAAGTCCGTCCTGTGGGCAGCAATCAGAAGGTGAAAGTGGATGTGCGCGTGATCGCCGCCACCAATCGCGATCTCGAAGCGGAGTATCGTGACGGCACGTTCCGCAAGGACCTCTACTTCCGTCTGAACGTGGTGACCGTGCGCCTGCCCTCGTTGCGCGAACGCCGCTCTGATATTCCCATGCTGGCGCACTGGTTTCTGGAGCGCTACGCTCACGGCGCATCGATTCAGGTTACTACTGCAGCCATGAAGTCATTACTGCAATATGACTGGCCGGGGAATGTGCGCGAACTGGAGAATTGCATTGAACGTGCCGTAGCACTGGGCGACCACCGGACCATTGATTTCCATGATCTGCCCCCATCCATCACCACGGCCATCCCGGGGGGCGAGCTGGGAGTTGAGGCTCCCAGCTCCAGGCTCACCAGCACCGATCTGGAAGATATCGAGCGCGCAACCATCCAGCGCGTCTTCGAGCAGGTGAAGGGTGACAAGGCGCTTGCCGGCAAGATGCTGGGCATCAGCCGGGCCACGCTTTATCGCAAGCTCAAGCGCTACAACATTGGAGTCCGGGACGAAGTGTCCGCCAGCCAGGCGCTGCAATAGCGGGCTGCGGGAGTGTAAAGGATGTCCGGAAACGCGTGTCGGAACCACGCCGGAGCGGCTATTACGCCTTGCGCGCAGCCCGGGGGGTTCTGGTGAGACAGCGTTTCATTGTGAGACAAGCCCTCGATACCCAGCTCATGCCACCCCCGCTTGATCCTGACGTATACCTTTATTAATCAATCGCATAGGTGAAAAATTATTCCCCAGCGACTTTGGCCGCGCTCGTGCAATCTTTCCTCCCGATGCGGTCCGGGTGCCCGGCCACTGCTAACCGGCGGGCCCGGGGATCTGGGCCGCGTCGACCCTGGAGATCCGAGGTATTCGCCGTGCCCATACAGGCCACCGGCAGAGCGCGCATCCGACAGGAAAGCAGCACCGCTAAGTTGGCGAAATTCTTTCCGGAGGCGAGTCCTGTTCGCATTCCGGTGCGCTTGACTCGAGTTGTCGGGGAAAAGGCTTCTACCGAAAGCACCGTAATTGAGTTCGGTACTGCGCGGGAAGTTCTGTTCTCGTCGACGTTGCCCCTGGAGTTTGCCGACATGCTACGGCTGCAGAATTCCGATGGCACACTGGACGCCGAAGCTTCCGTTGTGGCGCTGCAATATACCAGCGGACGCACTGCCGTAGCCGCCCGCTTTACCCAAGAAGTCTCCAACTGGATCGTGAAATCATGACTGTGACACCGAAAACGAAGGATATGGCCTCGGAGTGGCGCGAAGCGCGCCTGCTCCATCCTCTGTACAGCGCATTGGCTCGCGAGTTTGTGATCGATCTGCCCGCTTGCGACGATCTGGAAGCATCTATCGACGATCCGCCGCAGGAGTCCGTGGAGCAAGCTCGTCAATGGTTTCTGGAGATGGACCAGAAGATACAGGTCCATCAATTGCGCCAGTTCCTTCAGACCACAAATCTGACCAGCGAGCAAGGCCTGCAGACACTGTTAGAGCATCATCTGCACCGCGCGACTCGGCTTGACTCGGATCGCGACAAGATTGATTTCCTGCTGGTCCAGTATTTTTCCCACTGCGCTCCCTCCCGCCTGGAGGACACAGACGTGGATCTGGACTACGTGGCCCAAATGTTGGATCCGGTTCTGGGAAGCGTGGACTTGAGCCTTCCTTCATGGCTTCAACCCCTCGATGATTTCATCCAGGCTGCCGACGCATGCCGCAGCCTGAACGAACTGCTTACCAGTGGCACTCTGGAAAAGGGCAGAAAGCTCAAGATTTCGGTGGGAGAAGACTATTTCGAGCCCATCGCCATGGTGGCGTTCACCCGCTTCAGCTTCCTGATGAGGAGAGTTTTCTTCCGTCTGATGCACCAGGATCTGAATACAATTTTGGATGGATTGCGCGAACTGGAAGCCCGTGGAATCAGCACCCTGGATTGCCGCTCGGCACAATTCTCGGCCGACGAGCCGGTTGCCCGATTGCGCATGATCTGTCAGTCCTGGAAGGTGATGTTCCACGCCGAATATTCTGCCGGCAGTCCCCTGCGCATGCTCGTCGACCTGCGCAACGTAGTAGACGCGGCCCTGGCTCGCACCGGCAAGAAAGCGGCCAGCGCGCGACCGTCTCAGCCGCCGGCCATGCGGGCGCGGGCCGCGGCAGCCGGCGTGCAGTTGGCCCCGGCTAATTCCGATGTCCCCGAGTTCGAGGTGAAAAGTGCTGCTGAGGGGCATGAGGAGTCGGCGGACACTTACCAACAACCGGAAGAGGACGACAAAGTCTAGGCGACAGGTCGTCCAGGCGGATGACCATCTAAGTGCACGAATCATCTACGCGGACGATCACCCAGACGCAGGGTGGTTCAGAAGCGATCGTTCAGACGCGCGATTTTTTTGGACCCAAGATCGAGGGAACGGAGACCAGATTGGACCAGGCCACGGCACTAATTATTTCGGACGACCCGGAATTTTCGCGCGTCGTCATGGATCGTTGGCAGGGAGAACGGAACGCGCCGGCATTTACCCTGATGAGCGCCGATGTCTGCCGCGATCTGGACGCGGACGGCTTCGATCTGGCCATTGTCGGATCGGTGCGCCCCACAGGTCTGCCTTCTGTGTTCAACGCTCTCACTCCGTCGGGCAAGCCGGTACTGTTCGTGTCGAAGGATAAGCTATCCGCCGGGGAGGCTGGGCCACAGGTCAGAATCCTGCAGCAGCGAGAAGGCTGGCTGGATGCGCTGGTGCTGGTCTCGGCGGAAATTTTGCGGCTGGGCCAGGCCTTGGTGCGCGCCCATCGCGCCGAGCAGGCTAAGAAGTCTCTGGAGCAGCAGGCCACGTTGGGCCGTTACATGCTGGACGTGCGGCACACGCTAAACAACTCGCTCACGTCGGTTCTGGGCAACTCTGAACTGCTGGTGCTGGACCCGGGATCGCTCTCGGCCGCCGAGCGCTCACAAATCGAGACCATCCGCAACATGGCCGTGCGTATGCACGAAATCCTACGCCGGTTCTCCTCCATCGAAAAGGAACTCAACGCGGTGGAAAAGCAGGCGGAGAACGAAGCCAGAACCAAGTCTCGGGCCGCGACCGCGACTTCCTGAATGGTCCGGAAATCAAGCTTCCCTGATCAGGTCTTTGATTTTGAGCCCGCGCAGAGACAGCCTGTACCGCCTGCCGAAACTCGCTAAGCCGCCCCGCCTCCAGCCTCGGCCACGGAAACATCTTGCACGCACAGCCCTGGGCGACCTTGGAGGCCTTCCAAACCTGGGTCAAGGAGTTCCTCAACGCTCGCGATGAGTCCGGAACGTATGGCGTCCTTTAATTCTGTATTCTGGCTCGGACGTAGGATTGACTTCGATCGCTTTGCCTCCTAACGTCCTATGCAACCAGAAACTCCTTCGTCCGCAACTCCTTGATCGTGTCCCTTAGCTTGGCCGCCTTCTCGAATTCGAAGCGTTTGGCGGCTTCGCGCATATCGCTCTCCAGCTTGGCGATGTAGGCATCCAGCTCCTTCTGGGACTTGAAGTCGGGCAAGCCCTCCGCCTCGACGTCGGTAAGATCGGTGTAGTCGGCTTCGATGATCCTGACCAGGGTCATGTCGAGCGGCCGAACGATGGACTCGGGCGTGATCCCATTGGCCTCGTTGTAGGCCACCTGAATGGTGCGCCGGCGGTCGGTTTCGTCGATCGCTTTCTTCATCGAGTCGGTCATACGGTCGGCGTAGAGCAGGGCGCGGCCGTTCAGGTTACGGGCGCAACGGCCGATGGTTTGGATTAACGATCCGCTGGAGCGCAGGAAACCTTCCTTGTCGGCGTCTAGGATCGCGACCAATGAGACCTCGGGTAGGTCCAGGCCTTCACGCAGCAGGTTGATGCCGATCAATACGTCGAATTCGCCCTTCCGCAGATCGCGCAGAATCTTCACCCGCTCGAGAGTCTCAATTTCAGAATGCATGTAGCGGCACTTGGCGCCCACTTCGCTGTAATACTCGGCTAGGTCCTCGGCCATACGCTTGGTGAGAGTGGTCACCAGCACGCGCTCGCCCCGCGCCACTCGTGCGCGAATTTCGTGCAGCAAGTCGTCAATCTGTCCCTTGACCGGGCGTATCTCAACCGGAGGATCGACCAGGCCGGTCGGCCGGATAATCTGCTCCACCACCACGCCCGCTGATTTGGTCAGCTCGTAGGGGCCGGGCGTAGCGGAAACGTACACCATCTGGTTCATCCGATGTTCGAACTCCTCAAACGTCAGCGGACGGTTGTCCAGCGCCGACGGCAGACGAAAGCCATATTCCACCAGCGTCTCCTTGCGTGAACGGTCGCCGTGATACATGCCATGCAACTGCGGCACCGTCTGATGCGACTCGTCAATAAACATCAGGAAGTCCCGAGGAAAGTAATCAAGCAAGGTCGGCGGCGGCTCGCCTGGCAGCCGTCCGGTGAAATGGCGGGAATAATTTTCGATGCCATGGCAGTAGCCCATGGTCTTGATCATCTCCAGGTCATACATGGTGCGCTGGTGCACCCGCTGCGCCTCCACTAGCCGGCCTTGCTTCTCCAGTTCGGCTTCCCACCAGAGCAGTTCTTCCCGGATCGACTGTGCTGCCTTGTCGCGAGTCTCCGGCTTCATGACGTAGTGTGTCTTGGGATAAATCGGCAGGCGGACGTATTTCTGCTTCACCGTGCCGAACAGAGGGTCAATCTGCGAAAGTGACTCCACTTCGTCTCCCCACAACTCAACCCGGTACGCCATGTCGTCATAGGTGGGGAAGATTTCGATTACGTCGCCACGTACACGGAACGTACCGCGCCGGAAGTCGCCATCAGTGCGCTCGTAAAGAATCTCCACCAGCTTGCGGGTAATATCCTCGCGCTTGATCTTCTGGCCCTTCTCCAGGAAGAGCAGCATGCCGTAGTAGGCCTCAGGCGAGCCCAAGCCATAGATACAACTTACCGAGGACACGATCAGGCAATCACGCCGCTCAAAAAGTGACCGGGTCGCCGACAACCGCAATTTGTCGAGCTCGTCGTTGATGGTGGATTCTTTTTCGATATAGAGGTCGGCGGCTGGAACGTAGGCCTCGGGCTGGTAGTAGTCGTAATAGGAGACGAAATATTCGACCGCGTTGTGCGGAAAGAAGCTCTTGAATTCATGATAGAGCTGGGCTGCCAGAGTTTTGTTGTGCGCCATCACAATGGCGGGCCGGTTTGCTTGCTCCATTACCTTGGCAATGGTGTAAGTCTTGCCTGAGCCGGTTACGCCCAGCAGAACCTGGTGCTGTTCGCGGTCGAAAATACCCCGAATCAGGGCCTCAATGGCGTTGGCTTGATCACCGCGCGGCTTGTAATCGCTGACTAGTTTGAAGTCCATAAAATCGGTCCGCCCGCGCACAGAAACGAATTTCGGCGACGGGCAATCTCTCGATTATAACTCGCGGAGTGGAGCACTGATGGGGAAGTAAAACTTGGCGAAAAAACAAGGCGTGAAGTGTCGCAGCCTCGCGCCGTCAGGTTGGTTCCGGGGTGAACTTCGTTTACGGAAGCTTGAAGTTCACCGTGATCTGGGTTTGAACTTCGACCGGTTCGCCATTCAGATAGTAAGGTTTGTATTTCCACTGCCGAACGGCATCCATTGCGGCACGTCCCAGTATGGCTTGTCCGCTCAACTGCTTGATCCCGGTTATATTGCCAGTCTTGGAGATATTGGCCTGCAGTTCGACGGTCCCTTCCAGGCGCATCTGCATGCCCTGGGGAGGATAGATAGGCTGGACCCTCTTGAGGATGAGACCCTGCGAAACGCCCTGCGAGATTCTGAGCATCTGCTGAGGCGCTCTCGAAGCGTTGACCGCCGTTGTATTCACCAGGCCGGAGAGGGCCGTGCTGTTGCTATCGGTCGCGATGCCGGTTAAGGCCGGCGCCTGCTCTGGTTCCTGCGCGGGGGCTTCCGCCTTCGGCGCGGTAACCTCATTTTCGGCTCCCGCTGCCTTGGCCGGAGTTGATGGCTTGAGCCCAGGACCTTCCGCGATAACCGCAGCCGAAGGCTTGGAGGAAGAAGGGACTGAGTTGGGCGCGCTTAAGACTTGCTCCGGCGGCTGTACTACAGCCTCCGCCGCTGGTGGTTGAGCCTCGGTTGCCGAAGGAGTAAGGGCTGGGGGCAGTGAAGCCGTCCCTGTTTCCGCGGGAGCGGTCGAATGCGGCACGAGTTGCCTGGACTGCATTTTGGTCCAGCCAAAATAACCAGCGGCAGCCACTGCCAAAAGCACAACTGCAATCAGCAGGGTCTTCTTGCTGCCACCCGCGTCGGAAGCTGGTTGCTCCCGGGTAGCGCCAAGCGACGCAAAGCTGGGTGCCTCGACTGTCTGCGCTGCGGAATTTGAACCTCGGATTTCGGTAGCGCCGGCTGCCTGGCTCGTTTCGCTTTCCGCTTTACCGCGCACCGGTCGCGCTGCCGTGGCTGACTTCGATTCGAACGAGGCGACATTGGACAGAGGAACTTCCTTGGCGCGAGCGGGCGCCGCGGCGGCGCCACTTCCAGTTTGTGGGGCGCTAGCCTGACTCGTGGGCGCATTTTCAAACTCAGATTTTCCCGCAGCTTCAGCGGCCCGGCGCAGGGCCACGGGGGGCGGTGTGATGGCACGCTGCGGAGGAAACGCCAAGGGTGCTGGCAGCGGCGGCGCTACGGCTGGTTCCGGGAAAATCGAAACTGTAGCCGCCGGCTTTGCCGGTTGGCCCTTTCGCAGTAAACCGCGTGCGACGCGCAGCGTTCCCTTGGATTGTTCTACATGAATCGGTTTGGTCAGCACCAGATTGGCGCCCAGGCGGAAGGCCTTAGCCACGCCCGCCTGTCCCTCAACCACAGCCACCGCGAGCGAAGCTTGGTTCGAACCGGAATTGCGTGCGCTCTTGAATAGCAGGGCGGCGTTCTGCTCGTTGTCGCAGTCTACAACGATTGCATCGAAGTGCTGGGCCATCAACTTCTTGACCGCGGCAAAGGGCTCGTTGCAGGGCTCGACGTTGAATTCGAGTTCACTCAATACTTGGCTGACTACGCGAGCCGTTTTTTCGTCCGGGCAGAATAATAGCGCTTGGTAACTCATAGTAGTCAATGGTAGGTAGAGGGTTCAGGGCCAGCAAGTTACTGTGGTAATTGGAAGTTACAATGGCGGCCATGCGCGTGCCGGTTTGGCTGAAGATTTTGTGGACCGTCTGGGTGGTAGTGTGGGCGCCCCTGTACTGGAAATACTATGGCGCGCAGAACCTGCTCTATTTCTGCGATTTGGGAAATTTTTTCATCTCCGCGGCACTGTGGCTGGAAAGCCCACTACTATTTTCCTCGCAGGCCTCCGGGCTGCTCCTATTCCAAAGTCTCTACACCATCGATTTACTGGGTGCGGCCCTGAGCGGCAGGCACCTCATCGGCGGCACCGAATTCATGTTCGACAGCACGGTGCCGCTACCTGTCCGCCTTCTGAGCCTATTTCACCTGGTTACGGGAAGTATCAGACTCTCACCGCCTGGGTGGTGGTGCCCATCAATTATTTCTGGCGGCCGGAGCATGATGTCAACTGGGCTCGCGGACCACTGTTTCGCGAGCAACACGTCGTGCCGGGATGGTTGTATTTGCTGGCCTATTTGATTGTCGTGCCACTCCTGGTCTACTGGCCAACGCACTTGGCGTTGCGGTGGTGGACGTCGAGACGCAATCGCGCTTCGCTCTCGATCGCGGCGGATCACTGACTCGCGGATCCACTGCTTCGCGCCGCGGCTGAATTCGCGCCTTCAGTGGCCGCCGTTGACCGCGACGAATGCCCTCTCCGCCGCTTCCAGCAAGGCTTCCGAACCGACAGGCCGTCCGGTCGCGTGCTCCATCCACAGATCGGGAGTGACCGCGCCCATCTTCGCCATGCGCTCAAATTCCGGACCGATCGCCCCCGCCTTCTTCATCTGTTCTTCAATCTGAAACGCAATCAAATGACCGATCGGATAGTCGGGGAGGTACAGAAATGCATCAATCATGTGGGAGTAAACGCCCAGCAGCATGACATCATTTTTGTGAAAGACAGGAGCGTAGTACCGGTTCCACACCTCTTTGGCGATCTGCACCGTGGCATGGTTCAGTTCGTGCGGCGAAGCCTGCGGATGCTCGTACATCCAGTGCCAGACGGCCATATCAACCAGCGCGACGCCGGAGATCTCGTAAGTGGCCCAAAAATTATTCAGTATTTTTTCGGCCTCCTTTCTCATGTCGGGCGCGGGCAGTCCAAGCAGCTCCAGGTCGTGGCCCTGGAACACGAAAGCAAAAGCCTCCGTAAACGCGGTATTGGGCACGCCCCTCAGCAAAGTATGGTCAACGTTGTTCAATGAGAAAGTTTGTTCGACGTTGTGCCCCATTTCATGGGCAGCAACGCTAAAGCCCTTGTAGTCCATGCCGCTTCTTTCCACGCGAGTCCGCAGGTGCGCCTTCTCCCCGCGCATTCCCGCGCCCATGGCGTGGCCTGCCCCGCGCGCCGGATCAACCACAATATTGCTGGCCAGGTATTGCGAACGTTCTGAGGAGAAGCCCAGTTTCAGCAGCAGATTGGGAATGTCTTGCTGGTAAGCCTGAGGGGTCGGGTATTTCTTCGCGACCAGTTCGTCCAGTTGAGCTTCCGTGTACTGGCTGCCCGGCCGGAAGCCGCTGTACCAGATATCAAAGGGCTCGAGCGGACGCTTGAGCCGCGATTCGATCAGCCTCGCCACCTGCGGAACCAAAGGCGAAGTCACGACTTGCTCCAGCATGGTCCGAATCCGGGCTTCGGGAATCTCCCGGTTTTCGTCAAAACGACGAGCGATCAGCGTGGGCGCGGTCGGGGAATACGGGTCCGCTTTCTTCGAGGCAAGAAATGTCTTCTGCAGCATCGCGTATCGGGTATCTGGCTCGGGGGCGTTGCTGAGCTCGGCGGCCGCAGCCGGGGCGTCAGAATCCCTCGCGGCCGCGGGAGTCACCTGGTTAGTGAACGGATTCCAATCAACCGCGGGATTATTAACCACAAGCGCGGGTATCGTCTGGGTGACGATGCGCTCCATCACTTGCTGGATCGTGCGCTGCTTGGCCA
>WNFQ01002920.1_pt1 | contig 19025 bp, 18 predicted proteins | sample 5400171 | NCBI WGS metagenome assembly WNFQ01 (sample SAMN13153356, study PRJNA577476) | soil metagenome | isolation source: 20 cm soil under Madrone tree | place: USA:California | collected 2016-06-14 | reverse complement strand
AGAAGCAGAAGAAGCCAGGATTGTCGGCGGGCCATGCTCACCCCTCCGGCGACAGCCATATCGCCGAATAGAGATCGGCGGGGTGGGCCTCAAGCTCGTAGGCAAGGCGAGCGGCAACGAACAGAATCAATCCCGCCAACAGCACGCGCATCTGCTCGCCCGGCAGTTTCGCCCCCACGCGCCCGCCGATCTGGGCGCCGATGACGCCACCGACGATGAGCGTCATGGCCAGTGTCAGATCGACGGTCTGATTCTGGAGGGCCTGCAGGAAAGTCACGTTGGCGGCGACGAAGATGATCTGGAACAACGAGGTGCCTACCACGATCGCCGTCGGCATGCCCAGCAGATAGATCATGGCCGGCACCATGATGAAGGCGCCGCCCACGCCCATGATGGCGGAGAGGATGCCCACGAAGAAGCCGATCGCCGCCGGCATCAGCGCACTGATGTAAAGGCGCGACTTGCGAAAGCGCATCTTCAGCGGCAATCCGTGGACCCAGTTGTGCTCGTGCAGTTTCTTCAGTGGTGCGGCGCGCCGGCGCCGGCGCCAGATGGCCCGCGTGCTTTCGACGAACATCAGGATACCGATGAAGCCCAGGAAGAAGACGTAGAACAGGCTGATGACCAGATCGACTTGGCCGAAATGGCTCAACAGGCTGAAGAGGCCAACGCCCACCGTCGATCCAAGCATGCCGCCCGCCAGCAGCACGAAGCCCATCTTGAAATCGACGTTGTCGCGGCTCCAATGGGCCAGCACGCCGGAGACCGAAGATGCCACGACCTGGTTGGCCTGGGTCGCAACCGCCACTGCCGGCGGCACGCCGATGAAGATCAGCAGCGGTGTCATAAGAAAGCCGCCGCCCACTCCGAACAGACCCGACAGAAACCCGATCCCGCCGCCGATTCCCAGCAGCAAGAAGATATTCACCGATAGCTCGGCGATCGGCAGATAGATCTGCATCGCCGAGACCTAAGACATCATGTTCATAGGAAGCGATCCGCGGCGCTCGTCAACCATGACGCGCACCCGGAATCGAGAACTTGGCGGTTCGATCAGCCACCGGATGGAACCCACCCGACAGCCTCGAATCACCAGGGCCGCCTGTCACTTGAGGCCACCTTACACGGCAGAGTCACGGGCGAAAAGCCCGCCGGAGCGGGATTCGGGCTTATTTCGCCAGGATATTGGTGATTTCGCGAAGCTGGGTGCGGGCACGCAGCAGATAGAAGCCTTCGACCGCAAGATGATTGGGCAAGAACAGCCCGTCGGGCCGGCCGTTGATGACCACGAGCGGCTTCAACGTCGCCCCCTGCAGCAGGCTGGCGGCCGTCTGGTCCCAGGCGGATTTCAGGTCCTTGTCAGCGATAACCTTGGAAAAATCCTTGCCCAAGGCGCGAAACAGCATGGCATAGGCATAGAGCTTGCCCTTGGCGTTGTAGAACACGTCATCGGCGTGGAAATCCACGAAGTCGCCCGAATGATCGCGGATCTGCTGATCCAGGATGGCGGAGGCCGAGCCCAGATCGGCGGCAAAACGGTCGAGCGTCGAGAGCAGATTGTCGGCGCGCCGCTCGAACACCGCCTGACGGGCGGCGAGCTTTTCGTTGTATTTGAGGAGCGCCTGCCGGGCGGCGCGATACTGGCTCTCCGATGACGCTGTCGGCGCCCAGGAGGTGGAGGGATCGAAGATCCAGACCGTGGGCGAGTATTTGAGCAGGCCCGCGGCCTTGTCCAGATCGGGATCCGCCTGGCTCGAGCCACGGGTGCGGCCGATCTGATCGGTCATGTCCACGGCGAAGCGGCTGAGGGCGGCGATGATGCCGATCTGGAAGTTCGGCATGTTGTCCAGCGCGGCACCCGGATAGAAGAAGGGGTCGTTGGCCGGCCAGCCGTTCTGATCGACCTCGCGACCGATGAGCGCCGCGGCGGTGGCGACCGCATAGCTGGCCCCATCGTCCACCGGGCCGGGGTCGAAGGCCGGATTGTCGTCGACCTTGCTGATCCAGATCACGCCGACCGGGTAATAGAGCAGCAGCAGCACGCCGACGATGACGATGGCGATGCGCGCGGGCCCGAACAGCCGCCGCCGCACCGGCGCCGGCTGAATTTCGGGAGCAGGTGGTTCTTCGGCGGGAATCGGCGCGCTCGCGTCGATGGGATCCGGGGTGTCCGTCATGCTGCCCTCAAGGTGGAGGAGCCGGCTGCGCTTGGCAAGGGTGGGCCACCTTGTCTGCCGCCCTCCATCAAGGGCCGGGAATTTTTTCTCGCGCGTCACACCTGCAAGAAGCCGACGATCTCCTCTACCTCGGCCAGGATGGGCCGGGATATCTCTCGCGCGCGCCGCGCGCCGTCGGCAAGGACCCCGTCGATCTCCGCCGGATCGGCCAGCAGCCGTTTCATCTCGCCGCCGATCCGGCCCAGGACATCGACCGCCACGTCGGTCAGATCCTTCTTGAACTGGGAGAATTCGCGGCCGGCGAATTCGCGCAGCACATCGGCGGGTTCGCGATCGCTCAAGGCGGCGTAGATCGACAGCAGATTGAAGGCCTCGGGCCGCTTGGCCAGTGCGGCGGAATCGAAATTGCCGTTGGGCGTCAGCGCCTCTTCTCCCGGCAAGGGGGCCGGATCGGTCTTTGCCTTGCGGATTTTCTGGGCCAGCGCATTTGCGTCGTCAGTCATGTTGATGCGGCTATAGTCGGAAGCGTCGGACTTGCTCATCTTCTTGGCGCCGTCGCGCAGACTCATGACTCGGGTGGCGGCGCCGAAGATCAGCGGTTCGGGCAGCGGAAAGAATCCCGGCGCGCTGAAATCGTTGTTGAACTTCTGGGCGATGTCGCGAGCCAGTTCCAGATGCTGGCGCTGGTCTTCGCCCACCGGCACATGGGTTGCCCTGTAGGCCAGGATGTCGGCGGCCATCAAGTTGGGATAGACGTAGAGCCCGACCGAGGCATTTTCCCGATCCTTGCCCGATTTCTCCTTGAACTGGGTCATCCGGTTCAGCCAGCCCAGCCGTGCCACGCAGTTGAAGATCCAGGCCAGTTGGGCATGGGCCGGCACTTGGCTCTGGTTGAAGACGATATGCTTCTTCGCATCGACGCCGGCGGCCAGAAACGCCGCCGTCACCTCGCGGGTCTGGGCCCTGAGTTCGGCCGGATCCTGCCAGATCGTGATGGCATGCATGTCGACGATGCAGAAGATGCAGTCATGCTCGCGCTGCAGCCTTACCCAGTTGCGGATCGCGCCCAGGTAATTGCCCAGATGCAGATTGCCCGTCGGCTGCACGCCGGAAAAGATGCGTCCCATGGCGATCCGATGCCCCTCGCTACCGCCCGCGGCCCAGGCGGGCGGCGTTTTATGGCCGCTCGGATGCCCAGGGTCAACAACAGGGTAGGGCGGCGCCCGCCGATCGCCCTTGATTCACGGGCCATCTCAGCCAATATAGGGGCCGTTGAAGAAACCTTTGGAGAACGGACCTGCCATGGCCAACCCGCTAGACAACAGATATATGACCCAGGGCCAGGCTGCCGTGGCCGATATCGATGTCGGCCTCAGGCAGTACATGCTCAAGGTCTACAATTTCATGACCGGCGGCCTCGTAGTAACGGGGCTCGTGGCTTATGGAGTTGCCGGCAGCCCGACCATCCTTCGGGCGATCTATGGCACGCCGTTGCAATGGGTGGTCATGTTGGCGCCCATCGGCTTTGCCATGCTTTTCGGTTTCCGCATCCAGAAGATGCGGGCAAGCACGGCCCAGATGCTCTATTGGGCCTTCGCCGCCGTAATGGGGCTCTCCCTCAGTTATATCTTCCTCGCCTATACCGGGGCCTCGGTCGCGCGGGTGTTCTTCATCACCGCAGGCACCTTTGCGGGCATGAGCCTTTACGGCTACACGACCAAGCGCGATCTCGCCGGGATCGGCAGCTTCATGATGATGGGGCTGATCGGCATCATCCTTGCCATGCTGGTCAATCTGTTCCTGCATTCGAGCGCGCTCCAGTTCGCGATCTCGGTCATCGGCGTGATCGTGTTCGTGGGCTTGACCGCATGGGACACCCAGCGGATCAAGGAAATGTATGCGGCGGGCGACGGGGCGGAGATCGGGACCAAGAAGGCCATTCTCGGCGCCTTCCAGCTCTATCTCGACTTCATCAACCTGTTCGTCATGCTGCTCCAGCTGCTGGGCAACCGGCGCTAATCGCCGACGCATTCGATCTTGCAAGCGCCCGGGCGGCAACGCCCGGGCGTTTTGCTTTCGGGCAGGCGCGCCGGCCCCTCGTTGTCGCTGCCGGCAATCCGGGCTAGCATCTGGCGCCCATGAGCGACACCAGCATTCCCGCCAAACCCGCAGACAACATCGACATCCGCTTCGTCGAAGTATCCAAGCACTACGGCGAGATCAAGGCCGTCGACCAAGTCAGCTTCACGATCGCGCGGGGCTCCTTCCATTCCTTCCTCGGACCCTCGGGCTGCGGCAAGACGACCTCGCTGCGCCTCATCGCGGGGTTCGAACAGCCGACGGTGGGCGATGGCCTGATCGCGGAATCTTCCGTGGTCGGCGTACCCGCCTATCGCCGCCCGGTCAACATGGTGTTTCAGCATTACGCCCTCTTCCCCCATCTGGATGTCGCCGGCAATGTCGCCTATGGCCTGCGCCAGCGCCGGCCGCGCCCCGAGCGCGCCGGCATCGACAGGAAGGTAGCCGAGGCGCTGGAACTGGTGCGCCTGCCGGGGTTCGCCCGGCGCCGGATCTGGGAACTCTCCGGCGGCCAGCAACAGCGCGTGGCGCTTGCCCGCGCCCTCATCAACCGTCCGACGGTTCTGCTGCTGGACGAGCCGCTGGCGGCCCTTGACCGCAAGCTGCGCCGCGAGATGCAGATCGAGCTGCAGAACCTGCAACGCGAGGTGGGCATCACCTTCGTCCTGGTCACCCACGACCAGGAAGAAGCCCTCAGCATGAGCGATACCATCGGCATCATGCGCGATGGCCGGATCGAACAATTCGCCAGTCCGCGCGAGCTCTATGACGCGCCGGCCAATCGCTATGTTGCCGATTTCGTCGGCGAATCGAATTTCTTCAGCGGCGAGGTGGTGGAGGCCAGCGACAGCGGCGCTGCCATTCGCACATCCGCCGGCATCGTGCTGGCCGCCCCCTTGAGCGCGCGGGGCGCCAGTCTTGCCGGCCAGCCGCGCGGCGTCATCGCCGTCAGGCCGGAGGCGATCGCGCTGGGAAGCGAGGAAGCCCTCGACTATCGCTTCACCGGCCGGGTGCAGAATCGCATTTATCTCGGCGACCAGACCGCATTCAGCATCGCCACATCGGAGTTGGGCGACATCCTGGTTCGGGCCCCTAATACCTCGCGGGCCGTGGCGGGCGGGTTGGCGCCGGGCGACGAGACCATGCTGGGCTGGCGACGATCCAGCGGCCTCGCCCTGATCGACGGCTGAGGCTCCACCTCAAAAGATTTTGATTTTTCAACGCGCAGCCTGCGTGAAATAAGAACGGCCCAAACAACGAACGATCTGGCAATGAACAGTCCCTCGGGGAGAAACGTCATGTATACGCTCTATTGGAATAACGGCAGCGCCTCGATCACATCCCATATGGCGCTGGAGGAATCGGGGGCACCCTATACGCTGAAATTCGTCGATATGGACAAGAATGAGCATAGATCGCCGGAATATCTGAAGCTCAATCCCAACGGCAAAGTGCCCACCCTCCTGATCGACAATAAGCGCATCATGTTCGAGACGGCGGCCATCGCCATGTATATCGCCGATCGCCATCCCCAATCGGGCCTGGCGCCGGCGGTCGACGATCCCGCCCGCGTGCCCTTTACCCAATGGCTGTTCCATATTGCCAACAGTGTGCAGCCCTATTACTTCATGTTCTACTATCCGGAACGCCACACCACGGATGCATCCCAGCACGATGCCATCAAGACCCAAGCCACCAGGATGATCGGCGAAGCCTGGGGCCGCATCGATCAGGCCCTGGCCAAGAACGGACCCTATATGGCGGGCGACAGCTTCAGCGCCGCCGATCTGCCGGTGATGATGCTGACCGGTTGGCGCCAGGCCTGCGCCGACGTGCTCGATAAGAACAAGAATGTCCGGCGCTTGGTCGAGTTGGTGTCCGCTCGCCCGGCGATCCAGCGCGTGCTGAAACAGAACGAGGCCGCCTGAGCAAGAGGGCCACGGCCCAGGCGGTCAACGATTTTTGGTTCGATCCCCGGGCTGGGGAATTCTGGTTCGAAAACAACAGCGCTTTCGATGGCGCACGCTCGCGACGTTTCTTTTTCCATCTGCCCTTCGAGCATAGCGAGGACGCAGCCGACCAGGACCGCTCCATTGTCCTCTTCCGCGCCTGGGCCCGAAGCGAGCCCGCCTGACAAACGCGCCGCGGCGGAGCATCACTTCGAAAACATTTTTGGCACCACCAGGAGATCATCCGACGCTTCGGCTGCGTCCCCACCGCAACGCCGCTTTCGGCCGCCCAACGACGGCGGAAGAACCCGCCTTCCTCAACGAACCACACTCGTCGTTTTGAAGCCGCGGATGACGGGCTACAGCCACTGTCCGCCTACTGCGTCGACGCCGACGGGCCGCAGGCGGTTGTCGCGCGGATCAGGCCATAGCCGAATATGGAATCCTTGCCCGGCGGGCCAAGGTCGAGGGCGTGGCTGGCGAGGTGTGCGCGCAGCAGGGCGGTATCGGCGGGTCCGCCGGCCATGCGCTCGGCAGCCACTGCGGCGGTGGCGAATGGTGCGGCAAAGGAGGTTCCGGTCTGATACTGGCCCAAGCCATCCGTACCTGGCGTCCAGATGCGCACCCCAGGGGCGGCGAAAGCGATGTAGTCGCCTCGATTGGCTTCGGCCATGATCGCTTCGTTCTGGTCCACAGCAGTCACGGCAATCACGTCGTCGAGCGCGGCGGGATAGGCGGGCGGCGCATCGGGACCGGCATTTCCGGCGGCGGCCACCAGCACGGTGCCGCGCTCCGTCGCCCGCGTTACTGCGAGCGCCATCAGCGCGTTGTTATCGCCCGAAAGGCTGATATTCACCACCGGCACATGCTGGGCCACCATCCAATCCAGCGCCTCGGCGATGGCGAAGGCGCTTGCCTGGGCACGATCGCCATGGCGCTCGAAAATCGAAGCAGCGTAGAGATCGGCCGCCGGCATCAAGCCGCCGCCCTCGGCATGGGTCGGATCGGCGTGGCCGAGAATGAGCGCGGCGATCGCCGTGCCGTGGTCGGTCTCCGCGGGCGCCGCACCCTCGGGCAGGAAGGATTGCTGATGCAGCTTCCCCCCGGCCAGGGCCGGCAGCTGGGCATCGATGCCCGTATCCACCATGCCGATGCGAAAGCCCGCCCCGCAATCGGCCCCGCCCGACCAGCCGATCAGCCGCCGCCCGTAATCCGGCGCGGGAAGCGAAACCACTTCTGCCGATTGCGTCTTGTAAGGTTCATAGAGCGTATTCACATCGGCGACGAGTTGAGGCAAGGCCCGATGCAACAAAGCGAGCCCCGCCTCAGGCTCGACATTGGCCGGCGTCTTCAGCCGCAGCACCGAGAGACCGAGGGCCGTCAGCGGTCGATCGTCGATCAGCCGAAATCCCAGCCTCGCGGCGGTGGCCAGGACCTCGGGACGATCGCCGACGACAACGATTTCGCCGGCGGCAAAATCGCCGCCGCGGCCGCCGGTGCCGGTCGCGCCACCCGAAGCCGGCGCAGTCGAACTCGATCCTGCTTTGCCGCTGCCCGATCCGCCGCTGCCGTCATCGCCGCCATCGTCGCCGCCACCTCTGCCGCTATTGCCGCCATCACCACCGCCATCGCCGCCCCCGTCGCCGCCGTCCTCGGCGAATGCAGGCGTCAGGACATGCCGTGCGATATCGGGCAGAGGCCGGGCGAGCCACGCGCTGCCAGCGAGAACAAATGCCGCCGCCGCGAGCAACAGGCGCCTCCCGGAACGTCTGCTCGCGATCAAGCGAAGCGGTAGGCCCAACGCCATGGCCGTCAATTAGCCGCAGGCAGAATCATAACGCTCCAACCCTTGTCCGCGCGGCGGCAGGCCAGGCCATCGGCGCGGCTGAGCACGCTTGCGCGCGTCTCCTCGCGGCGGAATTCGCGGCAATCGGAGCCGAAGCCGGTGGTGAAGGCGCGGCCGAGTTGGACGCGCCCTTGGCCGACGTCTTTGCGCTCGTAGCTGACGCTCTGTCCATCGACGCCTTTCTCGAGTGCCGTCAACAGGGCGGATTCGAAACGCGCAGCCAGGGGATCGGCCGTGACGGCGCTCGCGGGGGTGTAAGCGCCGCCGGCCATGCCGCCCACTATCCCGCGCAGAGAATAGCCGGCGCCCAGCCCGACCGCGAGCGCCGCCAAGCCTGCCGCCAGCGCCATCGGCCAGCCCGCCCGCATCCGGGGGCGAGGCGCGCCGAAATTGCCGCTTTCGACCGTCCCGCCCGCGGCGGCGCGCAGGCGCGCCGGAATCGGTTCATCGATGACGGGGGCGAAGGCACGGGCCGCCGCCTTGGCGCTGAGCCGCAGCAGACGCACCGTCTCCCATGCCTCCGCATCGTGAATCAATGCCGCGTCCACCGCCGCCAGGCGATCGGGCGGCAGTTCCTGGTCGACATAGGCCACCAGCAGATCATGGTCGAGGAATATCCGGTTCTCGCTCATCGCTTGATCCTGACGACGTTAGTAGTGTTAGTAGCGAAAGAGCGGGGGGTGCCGACGGACCCGGCCCTTTGGCGCCAGTCCTTTTCCAATTCGTGGCCGAGCGCCAATCGGGCGCGCGACAGCCGGCTCATCACCGTGCCTATGGGCAGATCCAGGATCTCGGCGGCCTGCTTGTAGGCAACGCCCTCCACCGAGACCAGCAGCAGCACCTCGCGATGATCCTCGGGCAGGCGCGCAATGGCCCGGCGTACCTCGGCCAGATACAATTTGCCTTCGGCCTCCGCCGCGCTATCGCCGCCGGGGAACTCGGCGAGATCCGCCGGATCGATCCCGATCTCGCCGCGCCGGTCTTTGCGCAATTGATCGATCCACAGATTCTGCACGATGCGATACATCCAGCTGTCCAGACGGCTGCCCGGCTCGAATTGATCCCGGCGCATGAGTGCGCGTTCGCAGGCCGCCTGGACCACGTCGTCGGCCGCTTCGCGCGAGCCGGCCAAGCCGCGCGCAAAGCGGCGCAGCCTGGGCAGCAGCGCCACGAGCTGATGGCTGAACGGCTGATCCACGCGCTCTCCTCGACGACCCCGGATCAATTCGACAACGACCCGGGCCGGGGTTTATTCCCGACACCCCCAAACATGGTAGTCGGACAGGTCCTGCCCGAAGTCTATCAGCCGTGATGTATCGGCCGGTAAAGCGGGGCGCCCGGCCCTTCGTCGATGCTCTTGGCCCGATGCCGGGCCGTCCAAAGCCCCAGAGCCCCCAGGGCGAGAGCGGCAAATGTCGCAACGCCGAAATCCAGCGCCTGGGGCTGATCGACGCCATCGAGAATGCCGGCGAGCAGATAGGCCATCGCGGCCAAGGCCACCGGCCAGCCGGCCCAAAGCCCCCGCCGGCGCGGCCATTCGGCGGCATAGAGCCCCGCCAGGATCAGAATCCCGAAGACGTAGTAATGAGGACGCGAGACCGGCAGAATGGGAACCACCAGCTGGACCAAGGCGGCGAAAAACAGGAATTCCGCCAGGCCGTCGCCGCGCCGGCGCATGGCCCAGAGCGCGCCGCCGGTCAGCAATGCCGCAATGGCGATATGGGCCAGGAAATATTCGCCCGGCGGTTGCGCCGCCCGGGATCCGCGGTCGGGGTGGACCATGTCGTAGAGCATGTATTCGAAGGATTGGATGCGCGAATTCGTGCCGTGCAGTTCCTCGGCGACCGCCGGATCGCCGCCGCCCGAGGCTTCGCCCAGCAACCGCTCGCCGACAAACTCGCGATAGGCGGTTAGGCTGGCCGAGGGACCCATGATCGCCACCGGCAATAGAACGCCGATGACGATGGCCGCCAAAGCACCGGCAAGAAAGCGCTTGTCGCGCCGCCACAGCGGATAAATCAGCAGATAGGCGGGGAACAGTTTGATGATAGCCGCCGTGCCCAGCCAAAGCCCGGCGCCGAGCGATCGTCCCCGCAGGATCGCAGCTCCGCAGCCCGCAAGACAAAGCAGCAGGATGGGTGTCGATTGCCCGCGGCCCAGGCCATCGCCGGCGAAGAACAGGGTCAGCAGCAGCGGCAGCAGGCGCAGGCCCCACCAGCCTTGGGAATATTTGGGTGGCGGCGGCGCGCCGCGCGCAGCACCGGTATCCTCCAGGGCGGAGGCCACCATATGGACAGCGGCGAGAATGCAGGCGATGCCGAACCAATACCAGATGGTGACCGATATCCAGTAGGGCAGCGTGCCCGCCTTCGATTCCGCCGATGCCTCCTCCGGCGCATCGGCCAGCGGGATCATCAAGCTGGCGAGCAGAGGCGGGGAGAGATAATGCCAGCCATGCGGATCGGTGATCTGGTAAAGGCTGCTGCCTTCCCGCGCCGCCCAGGCCGCGCGCAGATAGACATCGAGATCGCCCTTGCGCGGCTGCTGAAAGGCGGCGCGATCGAGGGTGTAGCCGAAGAAGACGACGAACAGGCCAGCAAGCGCCCAGATCCCCCACCGGGCGCGGCGGCTGAGCGGGGCGGCGGGAATCAGCGATTCGAACCAGGTGCGCATGGCGGCAGATGAAGGCCTAGGCCCTGCCCTGTCAACGGCCGGCGGCGCCTGAAGACGGGCTCGAATCCTGGGCCGTGGAATTGGCTGGCGCGGCGCTCGGAAGGATCGCGGATAGGGGCAGGATTGCCGCGGTGCGGGTCACAGCGCCCGAGAAGATCGCATTTCCAGGCTCGTGCCCCGAGCGGCAGCGATAGTCGCTATTTTCGCGGGCAAGAGCAAAGGGGCTTGCCCTCACTGTCCAGATGCCACATATGGGCGACAGCCAAACAAATGGGACGGGTATGACCACATCTGCATTACCTAGAATGGGGAACACCGATTCCGGGGACGGGGGTTTCCGCATCGGCTCGGAAGCGCATAAGAGATTGTTCTGCCGCATGTTTTTGGACAGCTACGACCCCTACAAGCCGGCAGTCATCGATTGGCCCAAGCTGGCGCCCGATGCGCTGGCCCGCCTTACCGGCCTGCCCTTCTGGGACATCGCCGTGCGCACAGAGGAATCCGCCGGCCGGCGCATGGATGCCCTGGCAAAAGCCAGCGACGATCCCCTGATCCGCGAGGCGGTATCCCTCAACGCCTTCGAGGAGCGCCGCCATAAGGATGTGCTGGGCCATATGATTCGCTTCTACGGCATCCGGCTCGCGCCCGAAGAGCCCTATGTGCCCCCCACCAGCCCGCTCTGGGGATTTCTTCGCACCGGCTACGGTGAATGTTTCGACTCATTCTTCGCCTTCGGTCTGTTCGCGCTGGCCAAGCGCTCGGGATTCTTCCCCCCGGAACTGGTCGAGGTCTTCGAGCCGGTGATTCAAGAAGAAGCCCGCCACAACCTGTTCTTCGTCAACTGGGTCGCCTACATGAAACGCCGGCGCGGCTGGCCCGCCCGCCTGCTCTTCCAGGCCAAATGCCTGGCCGCCTTGGCCTGCCAGGCCTGGAGCCGCCTCAGCATGGCGCGCAAGGTGGACAGCAATAATTTCGCCGCCACCAGCGGCAGCGCCATGGGCCTCGATATCTCGCCGCGCAGTTTCTTCGCCCTCTGCACCGCCGAGAACGAACGCCGGCTGGCACGATTCGATGCGCGCCTGTTGCGCCCGCGCATGATGCCCATGCTGGTGGGCTTCGCCTCGCTCTTCATGCCCCGCGAGAAGCCCAGCGCCTAGACCTGGACGTCATGCCGCCGGCGCCTTGGGTAGGGAATGACGGCGGAGTCGTGTAACATCGCTGGCGCGCTTCGGCGCATTGAGGCTTGCGCCCTGGCGCATGGGAGGGGCGTCGATGCGTTCCACCAAAGGCTCGGCCACCAAAGGCTTGCCTGCCAAAGGCCTGGATCACCCTGGGCCTGGCGCCCGACCGTGGGGGCGGCTCCTTATTGCCTTGATCCTGGGATTGATGGCCACCCCGATGGCCGCGCCCGTGGCGCTGGCCGCGCAACCTGCACCGGGTTGTACCGGCATGGGGATTGGCCTGCTGAACTCTTATTTCGACCTGCCGTGGTCGGCCGCAGGGATGGGCAGGTTTGCGGCGACCATCAAGGAGCCATCGGCCGCCGCCTATTGGGGGGTCGAACGGCAGAACGAGGCGGGTCGTGTCACGACAGATCTTTCGACCTGGGGCGGCATACGTCCTGGCCCGGGTCTTCGTCAGGAACGGGATCGTCGCCATCTCCCTCAGCACCGGACCGGCCTCGTATGCGGCGGCCGCATATCCCCGTTCGCCCTTCCGAACGACGGTCGTAGGCCAGTGGACCACAATCGGCGAGCAGGTCGTGCTGGGTGCGAACTCGCCCGCCTTTGATCGCGTGTCGATCCTGTCGGTGACCTCCTCGGCGGAGTTTTCCATCGGCTGCATCACCTTCATCTCCCATGAACGCAACATCGGCCTGCCCGATGCGAACCCGCTGACCAAGGGTGCCATGGCATCGCCGCCGGCGAGCGGCGCCGACCCGGATGTGGCTTTGGTTCGACAGGTCGGTCGCGGAAGGCCTTTGGGCTTGCGCGGAATCGCCGCACCTTGAACCGGCAGGCGAAGAACTCGCTCAGGCCTCGCGATAATCCAGCAGCAGCAGGCCGATCAGCACGAAACAGGCGGGCCAGACCCAGCCGGCCCAGCGCCCCTCGCCCTCCGGGGCCTTGACCTGCAGCCAGCGGGTCCAGCCGGCGAGGATGCCGAGCACGGCCATGGGAAGATGGGTGAGTTCAGTCAGAAGCTGCTCCTTGACGTTGCTCAGCGCATGGGAATGGGCCAGCAGAAACGTGGCCGCCACGGCGGTCAGCAGGGGAAACACCAGGGCCAGCGCCGGCCTGGTGAGGCGACCGGTGCGCACGCCCCATTCGAAGAAGGCGAAACCCACCGTCAGCAACACGAAGAAGCGGTGCTGGACGACCTCGGGATCGCGCAGGCTCTCCAGCAGGCCGATCTGGCCCAGCGGCCAGACATCGGGATCGTTGCGCAGGAACAGAAAGACCGCGAGCAGCAGGAACAACAGCGGCCAATGCCGCGCCCAGGGCACCCAGCCGCTTCGTTCGGCCAGCGCCGCAAGCCCGATCAGCAGCACGATCACGCCCGCCCAATGGTGATTGTATTCCGACCAGGCGATGTGCTGGGCGCTGCGGGGCGGCACGGCCACGGCCCCGGGAACGTAGGCGGCTTGCGGATTCCAGGCCGCGTCGATCTGGGCCTGAGACACGGCGATCCCCAGTGTCGCCCGGTCCGGGCTGGAAAGCCGCGGCGGTTCGGGTTTCATGCGCTGGCCGATCTCGCCGAGGCTCACCCGATCGACCGTCAGGTCGATGGCCGGCGGCAGCGAGGTGATGGAGGCGGCCGCCATCAGCACGGCAACCGCGATGCCGCACTCCACGATGACGAAGCGGCGGACCCGGCCGAAGGCCGCGCCATCGCCGGCGAAATGACGGATGCTGAGAAAGTTGCCCAGACCCAGCAGCAACAGCACGCCCAGCAGAACGCCCTTGGTGGCGGCCATGGCGCCATAGGCGGTGCCGTAGAAACCGTCAAGGGACCCGATATATCCGATGGAGAGAAAGACCGCGCCGATGACGATCAGGGCCACGCCTGACATCGAAAGAATGGAATAGCGTCGTCCGATGAGGGCGAGCGAGGCGGGCGGAGCCACGCGGCCAAGCGCCAGGGCAAAACACGGTAATCCGCCGAGCCAGAGCGCCGCGCCGATCTGGTGCATGCCGTCCACCAGGAACATGGCACCGCGCCCGTCGAGCCGGGCAACGGCATGGCTGTCGGCAAGCGCCGCCGCAAGAACGATCGCGGCCAGCAGGGCGAGTGCCGCGCCCGTGAAGGCTGTCGTAATGGGCCGCCATGTTGCGACCAGCAGGATCGCCAGCGTCGCCAGGACCTTTGTCAGACCGGAAATCACGAAACCGGCCGAGGCGACGGCGGACCAGGGCGCATCGAGGGAGTTTTGCAGAACCGCGGCGTTGATCGCTGTGGCGGCTGTCACGATGACAATCCCGGCCAGTCGATCTGAATGACACGGCGGGTGCCCGAGAGGACGAGGGCGCTGTCGTCGCCCAGAGGCGCCGCCAGCGGCAGGGCCAGAAGCAGCAAGAAAAGAATGCTGCCGAGCAGCACGGTCTGCGCCACGAGATCGAACCCGTGGAGCATGACGCTGAGAAACCCGAAAATACTGAACAGCGCGCTCATGGAGCAACCACGAGGAAGGGTATCTCACCCCGGGTAATATGGCCGTCAGTCGAGAGCACCTGCCATCGCAGCTTCCATTGACCGGTCGCTTCCGCCGTCGCCTGGGCGGTGAGGGAGCCGCCCGCGGCGCCGTCCGTAATCGCCAGCACGGAAACCTTGCCAGCCGGGTCGACGAGGTCCAGGCGCGACAGATCTATCTGGATGCGGCTGTTGAACTGCAGAAGAATGTCGAGGTTCCCGTGCGCCACCTTGCTGTTCGCGGCCGGCTTGGAGCTCACGATGATGGCATGGGCCTCGGCGCGGGGGGCGGACAGAAGAGCCCCGGCGAAGGCATATGCAACCGCCGCCAGCAGGAAAAACCGGCGACGTGACGACGGGCTTTGGAACATTGACGAACGATCTCCGCTTAACTGGGTCGGAACCGCAACCCGGCGGCACATGGCCGCCGGATTGGATGCGAACTAATGGCCCGACCGGCGTAGAAAATCACGCGGAATCGAGAGACTCCGGACGATTTTGGCGCATTCGTTCCGTCTGCTTGCCGAGGCCCAGGCGCGCGACTATAACCGATCAAGAGATGTAAAATTGCCTTTGGGCAGGGTCCGCGCAGGAATTCAAGGCTCTTTCAACGACAGGAGAGGATGGCATGACGATCAGGCTTTTTCGCCCCGCGGCACTGGCAATCGCGGTCCTCACCTTCGGCCTTTATGGCGCAGCTCTCCGTGAGGCGATGGCGGAGGGCGACACCATCGTGCTGGGGGCGGCGGTCTCCGAGACGGGTAAATTCGCCACCAGCGGATTGCATACCAAGAATGGCTACGATTTCGCCGTCAGCAAGATCAACGAGATGGGCGGCGTCAAGATCGGCGACAAGACCTACAAACTGGAGGTCAAGTATTACGACGATGAGTCCGAGGCTACCCGTGCCGCCCAGTTGACCGAGCGCCTCGTCGGCCAGGACGGCATCAAATTCATCCTGGGGCCCTATGGCTCGCCCATCACGGCCGCCATGGCGCCGGTCGTCGAAAAGCTGCAAGTGCCCATGATCGAGGCCAATGGCGCCGCGCGCTCATTGTTCACCAAGGGCTACAAATACACCTTCGCCGTGCTGGCCACATCGGACCAGTATCTCGCCAGCGCCGTCGACCTGCTGGCGGAGAAGGCGCAAGCGGCCGGCAAGGATCCCAAGAGCCTGCGCATCGCTTTGGCCATGGGCGACGATAATTTTTCCCAGGACGTGCGCGCCGGTATCGTGGAGGTCGCCAAGAAATACGGCATGCAGCTCGCCATCGACGACAAGCTGCCCGATGCCTTCAGCGACATGTCGGCAACCTTGACCAAGGTGAAGGCCCTCAGGCCCGATGCGCTCTTCGTCTCCGGCCATGAGAAGGGGGCGCTGACCGCTGCCCGCCAGATCGCCGAGCTTCGGGTCGACGTGCCCATGGTGGCCATGACCCATTGCGATTCCGCCGACATCATCGGCCAGGTCGGCGAGAAGGCCGAATACACCCTCTGCGCCTCCCAATGGGCATCCTCGCTGACCTACGCCGATCACTGGTTCGGCTCGGCGGGCGATTATTCCAAGACCTTCAGCGCCAAGTTCGGCCACGAGCCGCCCTATCAGGCGGCGGAATCCTCGGCCGCGGTGCTGGCTTTCGCCGACGCCTTCGCGCGTGCCGGCTCGCTCGATCCCCAGAAAGTTCGCGATGCCATCGCGGCGACCGATATCCAGACCTTCTACGGTCCCATCCATTTCGACGCGACGGGCAAGAATGTCGCCAAATCGACAATCATGCTCCAGGTGGTCAAGGGCCAATACAAGGTCGTGGCACCGACCAAATGGGCGACAGACAAGGTGATCTATCCGCGACCGGCCTCGTGAGGCGAGCGATCGGCGAACGCGATTCTTCTCCCTCTCCGCCCTGAAGCAGAGCTGTCCGGAGTGCAGTCTTATCATGGCCGGCCAACTTCTCCAGCTTGCGCGTGCCGCTCCCGTCCAGACGCCATTCTGCAGTAGAGCCGGTGACCCGCCATTATCGTCGAGCAGCCCCCCACCCTAACCCGCCCCCACAAAGGGGGGCGGGGATAGAAGAGAAGGGTGGAGAGGAAGAAGTTCGCAAGGCGACAGGTCAGCCTTGGACAATCTGACGCTTCTGTTCCAGGCGCCGCCGCTGGCGCTTCAGCTGTTTGTCGATGGATTCTTGATCGGCGCCGTCTTTGCGCTGGCCGCCTATGGCATGGCGCTGGTCTGGGGTGTCATGAACATCATCAACATCTGCCAGGGCGAGTTCGTCCTCCTGGGCGGCTACGTCGCCCTCCAGACCGCCCGATCGGGCCTGCATCCCCTGCTGGGCGTACCGGCGGCGGCGATCGTTCTGTTCGCGCTGGGCTGGCTCTGCTACCGGGCCGTGGTCTATCGCATCGTCGAGCGCGATCTGTTCATCTCGCTGCTGGCCACATTCGGGATTGCCATCCTGCTCAGCCAGCTGATGAACAACATCTTCAGCGCCAATCTGGAGACCATCGACGCCCATCTCGGCACCTGGTTCCTGTTCGATGGCTTGGTGACGATTTCCCAGATCAAGGTCGTGGCCTGCGCCGTCACCCTCGTCATCGCCGCGGCATTGGTGCTCTTCATGCGCCGCTCGCGCCTGGGCCAGGCCATTCGCGCCACGGCGCAGAACCCGCGGGCGGCGCGCATCCTCGGAATCGATACCGACCGCGTCTATGCCATGACCTATGGGCTCAACGCCGCCATCTGCGGGGCCTCGGGCGCGCTGGTGGCGATGATCTGGGTGATCCAGCCCTTCGGCGGGCTCATCTATACCGTGCGATCCTTCATGATCGTGATCCTGGCGGGCCTGGGCAATCTGCCCGGCGTCATCCTGGCGGCGCTGGGCCTGGGCGTGGCCGAACAATTCGTGGGATTCATTCTTGGCGCCCAATCCCAGATCGCCTTCGTCTTTTCCGCCCTGGTGGTCATCCTGGCATTTCGCAGCTGGCGCCTGCGGCGTCATCGCCGATACCTCGCGTGAGCGCGCTCGGGAACAAGACGGCGATCCGGATCGCGATTCTCGCGCTGGCGATCGTCGCCCCCTTTGCGCTGCCGGCCTTTCAGGTCGAGCTCACCTTCCTCTGGATCATGATCGTCTTCGCCCTCAGCTGGGACATCATGGGCGGCCAGGCGGGCTATAACTCCTTCGGCAACATCGCCTTCTTCGGCATCGGCGTCTATGCGGCGACGATCGTGCAAATCGGCCTCTTCCACGACGTGGCCGCCTATACCGCCGCGGCGGGCGGCGAGACGCTGACCCTCACCCCGCCGCAGTATTTCATCGGCCTGTTTGCGGGATTGGCCGCCGCACCGGTGCTGGCGATCGCCGCGGCCGTCGTGCTGGGCGTTGCGCTGCTGGGCCTGCGCGGCCATTACTTCGCCATCGCGACATTGGGCCTCGGCATTGCCGCCGGCGAACTCGCGGCGGGCTGGGCCTGGCTCGGCGGCTCCTCGGGCGTGCAGGTGCCGGTTTATCCCGGCAGTCTCGCGAGCCAGCGCCTGCTGTTCTATTTCCTCAGCGCCGCTCTCGGCATCGCCACATTCACCATTCTGCGCCGGCTCTATGCCACGCGCTTCGGCCTGGTGCTCAATGCCATCCGCGACGACGAGGACAAGGCCGAGGCGCTGGGCCTGCGCACCACGCGCTACAAGATCGTTGCCTGGTGCATCGCCGCGGGCTTTCTTGGCCTCGCCGGCGGGCTCATGGGCCATATCATCGGCTTCATCGATCCGCGCGAGGTGGCCTTCGCCGGCGCCACCTTCGGCGTCTGGATGGTGCTGATGGCTATCCTCGGCGGGAAGGGCACGATCTGGGGGCCCGTCATCGGCGCCGCCATCTTCCACGTCACGCGCGAGTTGTTCTGGACCTATCTATTCGGCTGGCAGAACGTGGCGCTGGGCCTGCTCATCATCGTCGTCGTGGTGTTCTTCCCCACCGGCCTGCTGGGCTGGGTCCGGCAGCGCTATCCCAAGCTCTTCGCCCTGAACCTCGCAGCATCGCGCGCCGACAGGGCCCGGCCATGACGGACCTCCTCAACGTCGACGCGGTCACCAAGCGCTTCGGCGGCATCGTCGCCAACAACCGTGTCAGCCTCGCGGTGACGGAGGGCTCAATCGTCGGGCTCATCGGGCCCAACGGATCGGGCAAGACCACGCTGTTCAACTCCATCGCCGGCACTCACGCCATCGACGAAGGCTCGATCCGCTTCGAGGGCCGCGAGATATCGACGCTGCGCGTGCCGGAAATCGCGCGGCTGTGGCTGGTGCGCACCTTCCAGCAGACCCGCGTCTTTCGCCTGATGAGCTGCCTCGAGAACATGCTGGTGAGCTTGCCCCAGCAGGACGCCTCGCTTGCCGTCATGATCGCACGGCCGACGGCCGAGGCGCGCGGACGGGCCGGGGAGCTGCTGGAATTCGTGGGATTGGCCAGCAAGCGGGACCTGCCCGCGGGCAGCCTTTCCTTCGGCCAGCAGAAGCTGCTGGAATTCGCCATGGCGCTGATGAACGAGCCGCGCCTGCTCCTTCTCGACGAGCCCACGGCCGGAATCAATCCGACGCTGATCAACGGGTTGGTC
>WNFQ01001098.1_pt1 | contig 19031 bp, 16 predicted proteins | sample 5400171 | NCBI WGS metagenome assembly WNFQ01 (sample SAMN13153356, study PRJNA577476) | soil metagenome | isolation source: 20 cm soil under Madrone tree | place: USA:California | collected 2016-06-14 | reverse complement strand
CGCTCGCCTGCTTCATCCTGCTCAAAGGCGTTGAGGAGTCTCGAATGGCCCGTGGCACGGCTTTCTGCGGCTATTTGTTCCTTTACGGCTTGCTGCGACTGCTCCTGGATCCCTTGCGAGCTGATGGACGACCGGAGCGGTTTTTAGGGCTCTCCTACCAACAGGAAATCGCCATCGCCTTCATGCTTGTGGCGGGCGCGGCCGCGTTTCTGATTAATCGAAATCGCCGTCAATCTGCGTTTGCGTCTGCAGGCAACGCGCAAATTTGTTATATTGCGCGGCAGTGCGCGTTCCGCGCGAGAGCAACTCGCGAACGCTCCCGAAGTCAAACTGAAGACTTCTCAGGGATAAAACGATCTGCTAAACCTTCGTATCAACATGATCGAAGCCCATCGCAAGGAGACTATTGTTCGCGAGCGGTACGCTGCAGGAGCAAAGGAGCGCGCGGACAAACTTTGTTGTCCGGTTGATTATGAATCGGCATATCTCAGCGTCATTCCGCGGGAAGTGATCGAACGCGATTACGGTTGTGGCGATCCTTCACGCTCTTTACGCGAAGGCGAAACCGTTCTCGATCTAGGCAGCGGCACGGGAAAAATCTGTTTCATCGCCGCACAAATTGTCGGTCCAAAGGGGAAAGTGATCGGGGTCGATATGACCGACGAAATGCTCGAGGTCGCACGCCGCAACGCACCGATTGTCGCCGAACGCATCGGTTACGCGAACGTGGAATTCCGCAAAGGACGGATCCAGGATCTGGCGCTCGATCTCGAATTGTTAGATCGAGAGCTAAAAAGGGGCCCGATCACAGACGCAGCATCGTTTCTCGCAGCCGACGAGCTTGCTGAAGAACTACGCGTCAAACATTCATTGATTGCGAGCGGTTCCATCGACGTGGTCGTTTCCAATTGTGTGCTCAATCTGGTCGAGCCGAAATCGAAACGGCAACTCTTTGACGAGATTTTCCGCGTACTGAAAAAAGGTGGGCGCGCGGTAATTTGCGATATTGCGAGTGATGATGAGGTGCCCGAGCAATTGCAAAACGATCCGGAGCTTTGGAGCGGTTGCATTTCCGGCGCGCTAACCGAAGACGGTTTTCTCGCCGCTTTCGAGAACGCCGGATTTTATGCAATCCAAATCTTGAAGCGCGCTGTCCAACCGTGGCGCACAGTGCAAGGAATCGAATTTCGTTCTGTCACGATTGAGGCGTTTAAGGGAAAACAGGGCGAATGTTTCGAGCGCAATCAGGCGGTGATTTATCGCGGGCCGTTCAAAGAAGTGCTCGATGACGACAATCACCGAATGGAACGCGGCAGGCGTTACGCGGGTTGCGATAAGACCTACAATCTTTACAAGAAAGCGCCGTATCGTGAGTTTTTCGAATTCGTCGATCCGCTGGTCGATGTACCGTTGGCCGACGCGAAGCCATTCGACTGCTCGCGCACTGCGCTGCGACATCCGAAAGAAACCAAAGGCCAGGACTACGACGTGACGACGGAAGCAAAAAGCAAGTGCCGCGGTGGCGGCAGTTGCTGTTGATTTCGCATAGGATGAATAGGTTTGCGCAAAAACTTACCGAGAATTCGATCTCACTTCGTCGGGAGCGCCCCGAAATTCTTCAGGTGAATGTCGGCAAGCTTTGCAATCTGACGTGCGTACATTGCCATGTGAACGCTGGACCAAAGCGCAGGGAAATCATGACGCGCCAGACCGTCGATCGGATTATCGATTGGCTGACAAAGACCGAGATACCAATTGCCGATCTTACCGGCGGCGCGCCGGAAATGATTCCCGATTTTCGCTATTTCATCAAACGGGTGAAAGCGCTCACGCCACCTCGCCATGTGATCGACCGCTGCAATCTCACGATTTTGCTCGAGCCCGGCTATGAAGACCTGCCGGAATTCCTCGCCATGCACAAAGTGGAGATCATCGCCTCGATGCCATGTTACTCGGCGGAAAACGTAAACGCGCAACGCGGCGAAGGCGTGTTCGAAGGGAGCATCAAGGCATTGCAACTTTTGAATTCGCTAGGGTATGGCAAGGTTGCCGAGCTTCCGCTGCATCTGGTTTACAACCCCGTCGGAGCGTTCTTGCCCGGGCCCCAAGCCGAGGTGGAGACCGATTTCAAGCGCGAGCTCTTTTCGCACTTCGGCATAGTGTTCAATAAGCTTTACGCCATTACCAATCTCCCCATCGGGCGCTTTGCCGCTTATCTGCGGCACAGGAACAAGCTTGAAGAATACATGCAGCTCCTGATCCACAATTTTAATCCGGCCACGATCGATGGGCTGATGTGCCGCAACACGATCAGCGTTGGATGGCGCGGCCAAGTTTACGACTGTGATTTCAATCAGCAGCTCGATATGCAATGGGAAAACGGCAAACCGTTCTTTCTGTGGGACGTTAATCCGGCTGAAATCGATAATCGTGAGATCATGACGGGCGATCATTGTTTTGGTTGCACGGCGGGGGCGGGCTCAAGCTGCGGCGGCGCAATCGTGTAACTCAGGCATCCTGCGTGAGGGAACAGGCTGGAAGTCTGTGTTACAGGCGTTTCGATGCGACGATAACGTGCGCCGCCATCGGAATGGCAAATCCATCGCCTTTTGCGCAGCGCCGCACGCCATCTTTAATGGCTCGCCTGATCGCGTCGAGCCTGTCGGATGACTGGCGCGCAAGGAGGCCGGCCGTGCGAACTCCGGCGTCGCGCTCGGCTTCAAACAGGTAGTGTGGCGTCGGAACATTCCATTCCACTAAATCCGTTTCGAAGACCACTGACTCGCCGTCGAAGCCGTCGCGTTCCAGGATTTTTCGGCATTCTTCCTTGTCGGCGTATAAAAACTTCGATGGACCCTCCGGCACTTCGACATTCAGATCTGCATGCGCTTCGATGGCGTCATTCACAATTTTGCCGCCGGGATTTTCGTGTGGTTCCGCCCAGATAGTGAATCCAAACTTTCCTCCCGATCGCAAAACGCGAAATGCTTCCGCGCATGCTCTTTCTGGCTGCGAGAGATGGAGCAGCCCAAAATTCATCAGGACCCGATCGTAGCTTGCATCACGGACTGGCAGTTCTTGTGCATCGCCTTCGCGAAACGTAATTCCGGGAAACATTTTCGTCGCGATCCCAACCATTTTCTTCGAGAAATCGACACCCGTTGGGTTCGCTCCCAGCTTCTTGACGGCGGCAGAGACATATCCGGGTCCGCACGCAACATCCAACACTGGCATTCCGGCCAAAACGCCAGCAGCATCAATCAGATAAGGAATGAATTGCCGCGTCACCCCTGACCAGACGGAGTCGTACTTATCTGCTACGCGCTGCCAGCCATCGTGTTCGAAGCGGGTAAATTCGCTTGGAATTGTTTTCATGCGGATGCTGGAGCTATCGCACTGTGCGGCAAAGTTAGCTGTACGCTTCGCATAGCGAAGCGGCTACAATTACTCCAGTGGAAACTCGATTGGCTCTTCCTCTTCCCGTGGGACGAGCTTGTTTCGCTCAATAATTCGAGCGCAGGTGTTCCAACGAAGCAAGGCGTCATCGTGGCCGGGTGGGCGAATTGATTCCGCTTTTTCAAACCAATTCATCGCCTCGCGAAAAAGATCGTAGGCCTGAAATCGGCATCCTGGTGTATTTTGGGTCAGCTTTGTTTTGGCGCGCCGCTCGGCAAAGATTCCGGAATAGTAAGCGCGCTCGTAGTCGCTGCGAATCCGCCCGAGCAGCTGCTTGATCTGCGTGTCACTCACCCCGTAGCCCTTCGTAAAGCGATCAGTTAACGCGAGCAGCAGCGTGATGATTGCCTCCTGATTTTCTGGATCGGCTTTCAACACATCGAGGCAAATGCTCTCCGCCTCGGCAGGCTCATTCAGCAGTCGATATCGCGTCGCCTTCTCAAGGGCGGCGGGAATGGCTTCTTTGTGGAGCGCCTTTAGTTCAGACATTCAGTTGTTAATCTTATCACGGCTCTTCACCGCGCTGGATGTTTATCAATCGAATTTCTTCTTTAGCCACTTCCAAACTGATCCAAGCGGATCATAAAACTCATCCACCACCCGCTCCTTTAAAGGAATAATTCCATTATCGGTAATCCGAATACTCTCGGGGCAAACTTTAGTGCAGCATTTGGTGATGTTGCAGTAACCAATGCCTTGCGTGTTTCGCAACTCATCAATGCGATTTTCGATATCGAGCGGATGCATTTCGAGCGCGGCGACATAGATCAAATATCGCGGCCCAATGAATTGTTCATGCATGCGATGATCGCGCAACACGTGACAAACATCCTGGCAAAGAAAACACTCGATGCACTTTCGAAATTCCTGAACACGGTCGATATCCTGTTGCTGCATTCGCCAGGTTCCGTCCGGCGCATCCGGTGGTCGCGGCCTGAATTTCCTGATCTTTTTCTTTACCCGGAAATTCCACGATACGTCCGTGATCAAATCTTTGATCACCGGAAAAGCCTTCATCGGTTGGACGGTGACTGGTTTATCGATCGGCAAATCGCTCAACCGCGTCATGCACATCAACTTGGGCATTCCGTTAATTTCCGCCGAACACGAGCCGCACTTGCCCGCTTTACAATTCCATCGGCAGGCGAGGTCGTTGGCCTGCGTGGCCTGAATGTGATTGACCGCATCGAGCACGACCATCCCCTCGGAAACGCCGGTCGTGTAATCACGGAATTCGCCGCCCTCCGCATCGCCGCGCCAGATTTTGAAAACTGCGGTTTTCATTCGTTGAAGAGTTAAAGCGATGAAGGGTTGAAGCGGCCCAAGTGCAAGTCTTCGAAATCGTCCTCGTCGAGATCGTAATCGGAAGAACATGCCCGGACGCGCGAAGAATCTCCGGTGGTACGGCTGCGCAAGAATCGAATGTAACCGTTAATCAACTTGTGGACGCGCCAACCTTCTTGCTTAAGGGTCTCGCTTTCCTGAGCCGCCAAGTACGCCTCGTCCTCGCAAACATTCAAATCGTCCAGCAGTTCCTCGAGCGATCCGCGCGCTTGCAGCACGAATTTGATTTGCTCGAGAAAATGAAATCTACCATGGCCCTCGGCGATATTATTCGTCAGTGAGACCGCCGCGCGACGGATCTGGCTCGGTAACCCGAACTTTTCTTCTTCAGGCAGTCGCTTCGCCACCCGATACACCGCTTTTCGAAATTCGCGGGCGACTTGATAGACCTCCAAATCCTCGAACATCTGATAATGCTTTGCTTCCGCTTCCGTCCGCTTCATCGCTTTAACTCTTCATCGCTTTAACGATTCTCCTCAATCACTTGCTTCAAATAATCTGGCATTTCCGGGAGCGGTTCCAGTCGAACCTCCATCGAGCCATCCTCCGCTTTTCGAATGACCGTATTCACCTTGGAGAAGCGTTCGTCTTTTTCCGGATAATCTTCGCGGAATTGGGCTCCGCGACTTTCTTTGCGCTCCAAGGCCGCGCGCGCAATCGCTTCAGAAACCGTCAGGAGATTCTTCAAATCGAGCGCGGTGTGCCAGCCGGGATTGAAATCCCGATTACCGGTGACACCAACCCGGGCGGCGCGTTCCCAAAATGTCTTCAGATGATCGAGCGCCGATCGCATCTCGCCTTCGTCACGCACAATACCAACATTCTGCTGCATCACTTCCTGCAAATCGCGCTGCACCGAGTACGGATTTTCCCCGGCGCTGTTCTCGAACGGCTTTAACGCTTCCCGCGCGTACGTGTCGATCTTATCGTTGCCGATCCTGCCAAGTGAATTCTCCTTTGCGAATTTTGCCGCGAATTCGCCGGCGCGTTTTCCGAATACGATAAGATCGGATAGCGAATTGCCGCCGAGCCGGTTTGCGCCATTGATTCCGGCCGCGCATTCACCGGCCGCAAATAATCCCGGTACGTCCGACATTTGCGTATCGGCATTCACATGCACGCCGCCCATGATGTAGTGCGTGGTCGGACCGACCTCCATCGGCTCCTTCGTAATGTCGACATCGCCGAGCGCTTTGAATTGATGATGCATACTCGGCAACTTGCGTTTGATATGTTCCTCCGCGTTCGACATTCTTTTCTTGATCCAGGAAATATCGAGATAGACACCGCCATGCGGAGTCCCCCGCCCTTCTTTGATCTCGCGCACGATGCAGCGCGCGACGTGATCGCGCGTCAACAACTCCGGCGGCCGACGCGCGTTCTTGTCGCCCTGAGTGTAACGCCAGCCCTCTTCCTCATTATCAGCCGTCTGCGCTTTGTAGTTCTCGGGGATGAAATCGAACATGAAACGTTTCCCATCGGCGTTCGTGAGGATACCGCCTTCGCCGCGCACACCTTCGGTCACGAGCATTCCGGCGACACTCGGAGGCCAAACCATGCCCGTGGGATGAAACTGCACGTATTCCATGTCGATCAACGTCGCCCCGGCGTGATAGGCAAGTGAGTGTCCATCACCGGTGCAATCCCAACTGTTGCTCGTGATCTTATACGCCTTGCCAATTCCGCCTGTGGCGAGCACGACCGCTTTCGCTCGAAAAATTTTGAACCGGCCGCGCTCGCGATCATAGCCGAATGCGCCAACGACCCGTTCCCCGTCCTTCAGAAACGCGATGATGCAGATCTCCATGTGCACATCGATTCCTTGGTGCACGCCGTGGTCTTGCAGCGTCCGAATCATTTCGAGCCCGGTGCGATCCCCCACGTGCGCGAGTCGCGGATATTTGTGACCGCCGAAATTCCTTTGTAGAATGCGACCGTCTTCCGTGCGGTCGAAGACCGCACCCCAGGCTTCGAGTTCTCGAACGCGATCGGGCGCTTCCTTCGCGTGCAACTCGGCCATTCGCCAATTATTCACGTACTGACCGCCGCGCATTGTGTCGGCGAAATGCACTTTCCAATTATCCCGGTCATCGACATTGGCGAGCGCCGCCGCGATGCCGCCCTCCGCCATCACCGTATGCGCCTTGCCAAGCAGGCATTTGCAAACCATGCCAACGGAAACGCCAGTAGCGGAAGCTTCAATTGCCGCGCGCAATCCGGCGCCGCCGCTGCCAATAACGAGAACGTCGTGCTGAAAAGTTTCGTAGTCGGGCATCGGCTACACAATTCGCCAATCGTGCCAAATGCCCATGGAGCACAGACGCACATAAAGATCGGTGAAACCGACCCAGAACAAGCTCATCCATGCCCAAAGCATGTGGCGACGGTTTAAACAGCTCACACACGCGTAGGCACGGTAACAACCTGGCGATTTTGAAAATTGATCGAGAAAGCCGCCCGCCAAGTGTCGCAGTGAATGGCATCCAAAAGTATAGCCGCTCAGCAGAATCACATTGATTGCGAGAACGATCGTGCCAACGCCGATCCCAAAAGAATTCTTGTCGGTTGCGGGACCGACAAACCAAAGCGCTTTCCACACGTCAATGGTGAGGATGGCGATGAAGATCAGCGCAAGATAAAGAAAATAGCGGTGCACGTTCTGCATGACGAGCGGAAACGACCGTTCGCCGAGATAAGTTTTGCGCGGCTCTCCGACTGTGCAGGCCGGCGGGTCCGCCCAAAACGCTTTGTAGTACGCGCCGCGATAGTAGTAACAAGTGAGTCGAAACCCGCCAGGCGCCCAAAGCACCAGCAACGCTGGGGAAAATAGAAGCCAAGTTGGCCACCACGCCGGCTTGGCGCCGAACCAACTGTGCGGCGAATCACCGAACAACTCGGGGGAGTAAAACGGTGAAATGTAGTTACCAAAAAAATAATGCGTTCCCTGAAATGCAGCCCATGTCGAATAAACGATAAAGATCGACAATCCGATAAAGACCAGTAGCGGCTGCGTCCACCAAACATCGGCGCGCATTGTCTCGCCGAATGAATTTTTTCTCGGGAGCGCTGCCGTTCCGTTCATAGCCCGTCGGCTCCTTCCACGGGCAGCTTCGCTTTTTTCCACGCCTCCCAACTGCCAGGAACGTTCCAGAGTTCGTCGAAACCTTCCGCTTTCAAAATGCTTGCAGCGATGCTGGCGCGGTAGCCGCTCGCGCAATAAACCGCAGTCGGCTTTGCGCGGTCGAGTTCCCCCACCCGCTTTCGCAGTTCGGGCAGAAAAATGTGACGCGCACCGGGCACATGCCCATTCTTCCATTCGCGCGGAGAACGTACATCGACAATCTGCAAGCTGGCGGCCCGTTTATTCAGTTCATGCACACCCATCTGCCTAATCTCTGCCTGTTCAAAGCCGGCAGCCTCCCACGCTTTCATTCCACCGACCAGATACCCGGCGAACTTAGAGTAACCGGTACGAACAAAGAGGCGGACAATCTCTTCGAGGCCGTTTTCATCTTCGAGCACTAGCAGGATCGGCTCGTTGGAAGCGAGCATCCAACCGGCCCAGATCGAAAGAACTGGCGACCCGCCGATGTTCATCGCGCCCGGGATATGGCCGCCGCCAAACGCGAGCATTGTTCGCGTATCAACGAGCGCGCCCGCCTTTTTTTCGATCGTATCCTTAAATGCCTTCGGCGGAAGTCCTGGAACGCGCGGAAGATTGCCCAGGATTTCCGGTCCTTTCGCATTCAGCTTTTTCATCACCGGATAATAGTGCGGCACCGGCGGCGCGGTTTTGACCGCATAATCGGTAAAACTTTTAACGTCGGGGAACTGCAGAAACTTATTGAACTTTCGCTCGTAGCCGATGGTGCTGGTCAACCGCGCGCCGATGTCTGCGCCGCAGGGCGAGCCTGCGGCGTGATTTGGATAAATCATCACGTGGTCCGGCATTTTGAGATAAAAATCGCGCAGCGTTCGGAATTGTTGCCCAGCCAACTCCTCGGTGTGATCGGTCCCGAGCAAATCGGGTCGGCCAGCCGACGAAACAAAAAGCGAATCGCCGGTGAGAATTCCCCACGGCTCGTCCGCATGATCGACATCGGCCAACAAATACGACAGGTGCTCGGGGGTATGTCCCGGAGTATGCCTCGCAGTCACCAGCACTTCACCGAAGGTGAATTGGTCGCCATCTTTTACTTTCTCGTGTTCGAATCCGTATGACGCGCCGCCTTCGTGGCTTACATAAATCTTCGCCGATTTCACTCGCGCACAAAGCTCACGCGAGCCACTAACAAGGTCTGCGTGAATATGCGTTTCAAAAATATGCGTAATCGCAACGCCAGCGTTGCGCGCCATTTCGATGTAAACATCGACATCCGGTCGCGGATCGAATACTGCGGCGATTGCCTCGTCATCATCGCCCACGACGTAAGAAAGTTCCGCGATCCCTTCAGTCTGGACGGTCTTGAAAACGAGCGACATTGAAAAGACTTAAAGCGAAGCGCGCCCGAAGTTCAACAAGATCGACATCGTAGTTCTGGGTAGCGCACGCGTCTCGCGTGTCTGGTTTTGGCGTCTTGCCAAAACGAACTTCCTCCCGGCTTTGCAGCCATCAAGCAATCGGAGCCATTAAGAAAGTTCGCGATTGCGAGGACCCGCTCACCAGCGTGCGGGACGCATGCGTTGCCCGGAATCAACTCACCGCACCTCCACAGTGATGGGCAACAAATGATTGATCATATAAGTCCCACGATCGGGATCGCGCTCGATCGATTGGGTGCGGCCTTTCGAATCGATTGCACGCGCGATCAGCGTTGGTTTTCCCGGCTTAGAGGGTGTGTGCCAATCGAATTCCCAACGACACCACGCGTTTGGGATCGGTTTGTCGATGAAGGTGACCTCACTCCAATTCCGGCCGCCGTCCGTGCTCAGCTCGACTTTGGTGATTTCGCCATCGCTAGTCCAGGCAGCACCGCACGCCCGAAAGGTAGAATTTGCTGGAACGATTTCGCCTTGAGTCGGCTTCGCGATTTCCGCCTTGATTTGCATCTCGGAAAGCGGAGCAAGTTCGGCAATATCCCCTCGCCTTCTCCAGTATGCGTAATCCATGGTCTGATAGTAACCGGTGAACGGCCGATCCGTGACGATGATGCGTTGGAGCCACTTGATCGAAGCCATTGCGTACCAGCCCGGAACGATGGCTCGCAACGGGAAACCATGCTGCGGCGGAAGATCGACATCGTTCATTTTGTAAGCGAGCAGCACATCTTTGCGCGCTTTCGTCAGCGGAACGCTCCTCGCAAATTTCAGCTCGCCCGGCGGCGCCTTCGGGTTTTCGACCAACCCACCGTCCGCGCCTTCCAGAATCACTTCGCACGCGCCCGTTTTCACTTCGGCACGATCAAGCAAGATCGACAGTGGCACGCCGGTCCAATTCGCGGTGCCGACCGCGCCCAGTTCCCATTGCACACCTTTCACTTTTGGCTCCAAAAAATTGCGATTGTTGCCTGCGCACTCAAGCGTCGCCGGAATCGTCAGCGGCTCTAATTCGAGCAGCTCCTCGTAATTTATCGCGAATGATTTTTTGACTTCGCCTTCGACATGCAACCACCACTCATCCTTATCGATTGCTGGAATTGGGAAATGCGTTCGAACATAGAATGATTTCGTCGGCGTGATAAATTGATCGAGCGCCGAGAACGGCATCTCAAGATTGAGCGGGTCTTCGCCCCGCACAATCTTTCCGTCGATCAATCTTGGTGAATCTTCGCTCATCGCGCGCCGCTGTTTTAGAAATGCGTCGGCTCATTGCCGAAACACTCGAGCATGTGGACGTGACCGCCCAGAAAGTACCATATATCACCAGCTACAATGTCGTTTGTTTTCAGTTTGTTTCGATAAAACTTTGTCGAGTCAAATCGCTCTTCGTATAATCTCTAAAGCGTTTCACGCGCGGCAATCAAGTGAACCCTTGATTTGCCGCCGGCCGGATCGCTTTGTTATAGCCGCGGCGTTATGTGGCCGTATTCCTCAAAGCGCCTCAACCCGCCTCCACTCGCTCCGGCACGGCAGGCACAGTGAGGCGGTTTCTGGCATTTGCAAGACGTCTTCTAATACAGGCCCAGCGTTTCGATAGTGGGCTGATCGATTGCACCTGTAATCGGCAGGCCGTATTCGCGCTGGAAATTCGCAAGAGCAGCTCGCGTCTCAACGCTCAGAGATCCCGTGATCGCACCAAAGTAAAACCCGGCGTCTTGAAGGGCGATCTGCACATTAGCGATCACTTCATCGGGCAGCAGATTACCGTACGTGTAAATCGGGCCATCGTAATCGTAATAGCTGTTTAGCGAATCATAGCCCCAGGCTGGATACCAGTAGCCGGCATCCAGGAAATAATATCCGCTATTAACAAAAACGATGGTCGTGCAATTCCGCCTCCACCAATCGCGGTTGTGCCACTCGTGCCGGTGACAGCGGAGCGCATCGGAATAGCTGAGGCGATCATTCCTGGCGCGCCAACCATGCCTTCCGCCACTCTGTAGCGTTTCATGCGGTGTTAAATTCTCACTAATTGGTTGCAACGCTTTCCCGTTGCTCTGAGGGTTTGTTGTTCTTGGGCTGCCCTGCCCCAGTTCGCGTCTGGTTAAAATATTTCTGGTCCGCTGTAGATTGTAAGCGCCGGCAATGCGTTGACTGTTAGTGATGGCCGGGGCGTTCTGCGCGATGTCGCTTCTTGCCGGCATCCGCGTGATTGGTTGCTCGTCATAAGTTCGCGCGGTTTGCCGGGCGCTCATTGCTGCCAAGGTAGGATTCAATGGCCGCTGGAAAGGCGAATAAGCCGGCCGCAGGTTTATGCTCGATTGACCGTTTGTCGCCGGGGCCGAGTTGATTGTTCGTGCGCCAAGACCTGCTGGCGCACGAGCGATACCGTATAAGGCTGGCGCCGTTGGATGCGCGATCCTGGCGTGCGCGTTGCCGTTCCTTGCCACACCAGCATCATTTTGCGCGACCGGTGGATTTGTCTGTCCAGCAACAGTATGAACACAAACCGCGGACACTGCCGTTAAACAGAGCGCCACGCTTTTAAATGGTTTCATGAGTTTGCTCCGCCGATTAAACATCAAAAAGGTCACTTCGTTGCAAGTTTCGGCTGAAACCTCTTCAAAGCCAATCAGGTATTCGAAAAATTATTTGCTCGCTCACGAGGTGCCGAATGAGTTTTATCTACGGTCAATTGAGCCTTAAGACAATCGGTATTCACGTCTCCTATCTGCGTGTTTACTGCACGCGGGGCGACTGGCGGCCGATAGATCAGCCATGTCCAGCCATTGCTGTTTCCATCCGGCGCGAGCGCAGGCGCGTACTCCGGGGTGACATCCATCTCTTCGGCCGCCGGTTCTTCTTCCGTTTCGGCCAACGTGAGAGGTCCAGTTGCCGTTCTCTTTTAGCTCGCTTTTGCGTTATCTCTAAAATTACAAATGGCAAATAGTGCGCTTTCGCTTCAACTCAACGACCAACATTTTGCTGCTCATCGGCCTGCTTATTTCAGCGGGCCCAGCAGTCAGTGAAAACACAAACGACTGGGTCACCGGATCGCAGCGAGAACCCATTCATATAAAAGCTTGGCCGGGCGGAAAAAGAAAGGCCCGGATAGCGATACCATTGAGGCGCTCTATCAACTGAGCTAAGACCCCGTTTCACTATGCCGCATCGGTGCTTGGGGGAAATTATTTCGCCGGTTGCGACTCCTTTAGCAAGTTGGCCAGCGTGACGCTAGCGGCGGTGGCGACGGCGTCGTCCATGTAGCCGGTAGGATTGCCGCAGATGCCGATGGCGCCGACCATGTCCTTGCCGTCCATGATGGGCACGCCGCCCCAGAGGAAGAGGGACTTGGCATTGTAGACGAGTTGGTCGTCGTCTCCGTCGGCTTTCTTGATGCGGTCGAGAAGACGGCGGGTGGAGTCGTGGTAGTTGGCGGCGGTCCAAGCTTTTTGCTCGGAACCGAGGACGGTGTGCTCAGTGGCGTTGTCGTCGCGAAGGAGGACGAGGACCCGGCCGGCGTAGTCAACGATACAGACGCCGACATTGGTGGCGCCGTTGGCGTGGCTTTGCTTCACGGCTTCCTGCGCGATCTTCAAGGCCGAGTCGAGCTTGAGCGTCTTGACCTGCAGGAGCGGCGATGGCTCGTCGCCCGTGGCAGAATGGAGGGTGGAGAGAAGGCCGATGGCTAGGATGATCGCGATGAGTTTCATATGGTTCCTTAGGTTTTCTTGGATGGTTTTGGGATCAAAAAGGAGGTTTACCGACAGACGGGTTGTAGTCAACCAGAGACGGGTTGCGAGCCTCTGTTGGGGGCGAAAGGATGCCGCAGGATGTCGCAGGAGGTCACGACAAATCGCGGAGGTTTCCCCGGAATGCCGTACCATTTGCCGGCAAATAAATTTCTCCGGAAATTAACGGCACCGCGAGGGCTCACGAACAAAAGGCTTTCCGAAAGCAGGGTCTCTTCATAGGCTGCGCACGCATTCGGTCGCATTCTCTCTATGAAAATTCTCACTCTATTGGTTGCCTTTTCCTCCCTGGTTTTCTCAAACGCAGTTCGCGCTGATCCGGCGTCTGATCTTCTCAAAATCATCAATCGTCCCAAGGTGCCGTTGAATCCCGAGGTGGAGCAGTTGCCGCATGCGGATGACGTGCTGAAGTATCACTTCACCTACGCGACGAAAGAGGGCACGCGGGTTCCCGGGCTTATCTACAAGCTGGCGGGAGATCAGCGCCGGCCGGTGGTGATCGTGGCCCATGGCACGGAGGAGAGCAAAGACATGTATGTCGATCTGCTCTCGATGCTGGCGAAGCGGGGCTTCATCGCGGTGGCGATCGACGGCCGGTACTTCGGCGAGCGCATCAGCTACGGCAAGACGACCTTTGAGTATTGCGACAAGATCGCCGCGGCCTATTACGGCTCGGGCGAGCATCCGCTCTACTACGATACGGTGTGGGACGACCTGCGACTTTTGGATTATCTCGAGAACCGCCCCGATGTGGATGCCTCGCGCATCGGCATGACGGGAGTTTCCAAAGGCGGTATCGAAACCTACATGACCACGGCGATCGACCCGCGCATCAAGGTGGCTGCGCCGCTCATCGCGATGCAGGGCTTCAAGTGGGAACTCGACAACAACCTGTGGATGCGCCGCGTGAACTCGTTCCAGAAGGCCTTCGACAAAGTGGTGAAGCAGGAAGGGATCAACAATCCGACCTCGGCTTTCGTGGCGAAATTTTACGATCGCGTGGTGCCAGGCATCTATGGCGAATTTGACGGCCCTGCATTGATCAAGCTGATCGCGCCCCGGCCGCTGTTCATCAGCAACGGCGGCCGCGATGGCCTCACCCCCAAGCCCAGCGTGGAGCTCTGCATCGCGATCGCGAAGGAGACCTATGCAAAAGACCATGCGTCGGATCGCTTCGAGTATCAGTTTGAAGACACCGACAAGCACCTGGTCTCGCCGAAGACCTTCTCGAAGGTCGTCGACTGGTTTGCGCGGTGGCTGAAGCCGTAAGGCACCGCTCAGATATTAGAATTTTAGATTGCGGAGTGCAACTTATCAGCTGGATTTCGTCAGCGGAATCCGCCGTTCAATCCCGCAATTGGATTTGCAATAACTGGAGCCGAAGCTCGCAATGAACAAGCCCGTGTAACGCATTTATCACGTCATTAAGCGAACCGCTTCACCATTTTTCGTGTTCGGTTGAGTGCGGGGCCCAGTGCACGTAATCCGCGAGTGTATTCAAGTCGCCCGTGACACCTGCATCGCTTACCGCGACGCGAAGACGCAATTCCTCATGTTTGCGAATGAATTCGCTTAGATCCGGCGCGTCGCTTTTGGCCAACGCTAAAAATTTGATTTGCTGCCACCACCCCCGGCAAGGAATTTCAGATTGTAAATTTGAGATTCCGAATTGCAACCCGGCAGGTGTGCTTTTCAATCAGCAAGAGGATTGAGACTTGTAGTGTATCTTTTAGCTCGCTTTTGCATCGTCTTCGAAACTACAAATGCCAAATGGTGCACATTCGATTCAACTCAGCGACCAACATCCTCGCACTTATCGCCCTGCTTGTTTCAGCGGCCGCAGCAGTCAGTGAAGATACAAAGGACTGGATAACAGGGCTGCCGCGAGAAACGATTCATGTAAAAGAGTGGCCAGGCGGGAAGAAGGTTGCCGTTTGCTTCGTTCTGTATGTTGAGGTGTGGGGCTTCGGGCACGGCCCTAATTTTCGGCCCGACATGGTTTCGCGCGATCCGGATGTTGTTGACGAGTCATTTCGTCAATATGCGGTCGAGTGGGGTATTCCTCGGGTTGCTAGGCTTTTCAACCAGCAAGGCGTGCCGTTGAGCATTGCATTGAACGCGCTTTTTCCGGAGGACCATCCCGATATCTGGAAGCAGTTTCGTTCACTCGTGCCAAAGGCGCCCATCATTGCGCACGGCATTAATAACTCGACCGAACTTCTACCGCTCAAAGCTGGGCTCGACGCACAAGAAGCTTACATTCGCCGGACACTCGATCTGATTGAAAAGGACACGGGCGTCAAATCGCGTGGATGGTCAAGCCCAAGCGTATACCCGAATGCCGACACATTCAGCGCTACTACAGCCGAAGGCATCACCTATTCGCTCGACGGCATGGACTCCGATGTCCTATCTCGGCTTACGACAAAGTCAGGACCGCTGGTGCTGATTCCCTATCCGGCAGTCACAGTTGACATGGGGCAATACCTGTCGCGCTTCAAAGAACCAAATGACATGGAGCGGCTGTGGATCGATTATGTAACCGAACTTGCCCGTGAGGCTGAGACTCATCCCGATCGTGACGCCACTGTCGTTGCGATCGGAATCCATCCTTTTGTGGTCGGAACTCCCGACGGCGCCGAAGCATTGCGTCGTGTTCTCGAGAATTTCAAGAAGCAGAAGCTTGTCTGGGTCACAGACACTCAAGCGGTATTGGACGCTGCGGGCGAGAAGCAGTAGCTAAGAGCGAAGAAATGCGTGTACCGTCGCGCTGGGACGAACAGGAACCCGTGGTCGAAATCAGCTAGTCCGCACAGAATAGATATTTCTTCACATCTTTGCGGTTGCGAAAACCAGCGGCGGTTTGGACCAGGGGTTGGATTGCTCCCAGGGGTTCGACTCCCGCTGTCCACCCGCTGTTTTAGCTCGCTTTTGCATTATCTTTAAAATTAGAAACGCAAGTAGTGCGCTTTCGTTTTCGTAACGTTGGGAAAAATCTCCTGCTTATTTTTTTCCTGGCACCAGCTCTAGTGGTTTCCACAACACACGCTACAGAAACAGAACCGGCTGCGACTCCGGCGCAGGAAAGTTTGCAACCTATCGGCATCGGCGGAAACCCCGGTGCCGTAAATGCTACCACTGGAACAGCCGAATTAGAGAAATACCTTCTGGATCTTGCCGGCATCAAGGACGACCACGGCGTTCGTATCGGCGGGCTTTGGATTGGCAACACCAACTGGCTCATGTCGGGCGGTGCAGAACCGGGCAAGGTAAGCTGGGACAGCCTGTTCATTGCTGACCTGTTAGTAGACATGGAAAAGCTCACTGGCTGGTGGAAAGGCGCACTGTTTGGCGCAGAGTTTCTACGATTCGATGGGCAGCGAACAAACGAGCAGGCGGGAAGTATTCAAGGCTATAATGGTTTGCCGGGAGCCGAACCGCTCGATCGCTCGGAGCTTTACCAGCTCTGGATTCGACAGGAGTTGTTCGATGGAAAATTCATTGTTCGTCTTGGCAAATCCTTGCCGAGCGCTGACTTTGGCAACGTGCTCCGGCCGGTCCCACTCGCCGAGCAGAGGCTTTTCATTCCGGCGGTGAGCGGTCTTCTATACACGCCAGTCTTCAAAAACCCTACCCTATTCGGGACCATGCCAAGCTATTATAATTCGGCATGCGGAGTGACCCTGACCCTTGCACCGGTAAAGTGGTGGTATTTGAACTACGGTTTTTACGATGGCAACGTCGCCAGAGGCATACAGACTGGAACAACGGGTCCGCATTTTAACGGCTATTATTTCAACATCGCGGAAACCGGCTTTTCGTGGCGGCTCGGAGAAAACGATCTTCCCGGCAAAATCGGCGCAGGCTTTTGGCACCAGACGGGGCGGCTCAATGGTCGGAACGGTATTTCGGAAAATGGCACCTCGGGGTTTTATCTTTTTGGCTCGCAACGGCTATGGTACCGGCATCCTGACAAGGACAGCTCGGGCATCTCTACGTTCTTCCAGTTCGGCACCAATGATTCCGAAACCCGTCCGGTGAATCACTATTTCGGGATGGGACTGACGGCATTTGGTCTGGTACCAAGCCGTCCGAAAGATTCAATGGGATGCGGCATGTCCTGGGCGTGGCTCAATCCAAATGTTTTCCAACGCTCCAGCGAATTGATGTTTCAAGGCTACTATCAGGCTCATCTGATTGGTCACACGTATTTGGAACCTGCGATCAGCTACATCCCGACGCCCGGAGCCAGTCCCGATCTCGGCGGCGCATGGGCGACGACGGTACAAGTCACGATTCTTTTCTGATTATCCAAATCGAGACTTGACTCTTCGCAAACGAACGTGATTTCCTCGTCCCCCTGAATCGATGGACTTAAACACAATCACCGAGGTTCGGAGGCCCGCCAGTGCCGACGCAGTCACGAAATGGGAAGATGGATTTGCATGGCTCGCCGGCGGAACATGGCTCTTTTCGGAACCGCAGATACACACCCACATACTCGTTGATCTTGAGACGCTCAAGTGGCCCTCTCTCAAAGCTTCGAAGGATGGATTAGAGATTGCTGCTACTTGCAGGGTTGTCGAACTCGATCAGTTCGTAGAAAAAGCGCCATCGGATTGGACGGCGGCGCCTCTTTTCCGCATGTGTTGTCGCTCCTTCCTTGCATCTTTCAAAATCTGGAATGAAGCCACCGTAGGCGGGAATATCTGCATGTCGCTCCCGGCAGGCCCGATGATTTCCCTCACTACAGCGCTGGAAGGCGTTTGCACACTTTGGCCGCGGAGTGGAAAGCCCCGCGAAGTGCCGATGATTGAATTTGTCACCGGCAACCATGCCAATGTTCTCGCGCCCGGAGAACTCCTGCGCAGCATTCATCTGCCAGCAACCGCGCTGAAAAAGACCTTTGCCTTTCGACGCTTCACTCTGACGCATCTTGGCCGGTCCGAAGTCCTGCTGATCGGCACGCGGTGTCCGGAACAAGGCACGTTTCTCCTCACCATCACTGCCGCCACGCTCCGGCCCGTGCAACTCCGTTTCAAAAGCGTTCCTTCCTCGAAAGAGGTGAAAGACGCCATCGATAAGGCTGTGCCATTCGATCTTTACCTCGACGATACGCACGGCTCGCCGGCTCATCGCCAGCATCTCGCATACTATTTCGCCGAACAAATTCGCGAGGAGCTTTCAGCCTGAAAAATCCCATGAACTACAAAATCAACGGAAAGTCTTTCGATGCTGAACCTCGTCCGGGACAATGTTTGAGAACTTTCGTTCGCGATCTCGGTTGGTTTGGTGTCAAAAAAGGCTGCGACGCCGGCGACTGCGGAGCATGTACCGTGTGGCTCGACGGCAAACCCGTGCACAGCTGTCTGGTTCCTGCGTACCGCGCGGCCGACCGCGAAGTGACAACCATCGAGGGTTTAAGCAAAAACGGAGAATTGCATCCGATGCAGCAGGCGTTCCTCGATGCGCAGGCGTTCCAGTGCGGCTTTTGCGCCGCGGGCATGATCATGACCTCCGCGAGTCTTTCCGAGGAGGAGAAGAAAGACCTGCCTTTTCGGCTCAAGGGAAACCTCTGCCGCTGCACCGGCTATCACGCTATCGAAGACGCGCTGCACGGTGTCGGTCACGTCGAGGAAGACCGCGCCGGCCACGCTTGCGGCGCCAGCCTGCAAAATCCGCTGGCCCATTCCATCATCACCGGGACCGCTCGCTACACCGCCGACGTAAAGATGGCGGGAATGCTTCATCTCAAGGTCCTGCGCTCGCCGCACGCCCATGCGAACATTGTCGCGATCCGCACGGAGAAGGCCCGCGCCCTGCCCGGTGTTCACGGGGTGTTTACCTGGGAGGACGTGCCGCGGCGTCCGTACAGCTCGGCCTTGCATGACGATTATCGGGTTGATCCGGACGACACCTATATTCTCGACAACGTCGCCC
>WNFQ01001095.1_pt1 | contig 19055 bp, 17 predicted proteins | sample 5400171 | NCBI WGS metagenome assembly WNFQ01 (sample SAMN13153356, study PRJNA577476) | soil metagenome | isolation source: 20 cm soil under Madrone tree | place: USA:California | collected 2016-06-14 | reverse complement strand
ATCACCGTAATCAGCATGCAAGATTTGCTCGCCTGGAAGCGTGGCGACAAAAATATACCGCCGCGATGTGCGGTCATCACTTTTGATGATGGCTGGAAATCTCAATACGAGGTCGCGTGGCCGATCATGAAAAAATTTGGATACCCATTCACGATGTTTATTTATACGGAAGGCGTACGCGGCGGTAGCCTCGGCGGCGGGGAGGCGATCACGTGGGAACAACTCGCCGACATGCGTGACAACGGAGTCGATATCCAGGCGCACACCGCAACGCATCAAGACTTGCGCGAAGGGCATAACATCATGCTGGCTGCCCCCGGCGGGAAGAAAACGAGGACGAAACTCACCGGACCTCAGTATGAGCAATGGGTGCAAAACGAAGTCGTAGGCTGCAAGCAACTGCTCGAGCAGCGACTCGGCATCAAAATAAACTGTTTTGCCGTGCCGTTTGGCAATTACAACGAGCACGTGAAAGAACTTGCGCGAAATGCGGGTTACGAAGCGATGTTTACGGTTTACGGCCAGCCGATAACCTTCACTTCGCCCATGGATTCGATCGGCCGCTATGCCATTGAAGCCAACAAACCGAAGGTCTTCGAAGATGCTGTGAAGATGATCGGCGCATCAACAAGCGGCGGCGCTCCTGTGGCTGAAGTCGGCGCAAAAGATCTCGCTACCCAACCGGCAGATGGCGAAACAGTGCGCACCGCACTTCCGCTAATCAAAGCCAATCTCAGCGGGATCGGGCAGATCGAACCCGGCAGTGTGCAAATGCGGGTGAGCGGTCTCGGCGTCGTTCCGGCGACCTATGATCCCAAAACGGGCACTGTCTCGTACCAAGTCACGCAAAAATTACGCGAGAAATCATGCAGCGTATTTGTCAGCGCGAAATCCCAAGGAAAGAAGGTCGAAGCGCACTGGACGTTTGGGATTGAGGAGAGCCCAGCACGAGCGATACCGCCAGCAGCGCATACGCCAAAGAAATAATGCGCGGTGCCAAGGAGCGGCAGTTTCCAAACTGCCGTGGGTATCTGGAGATCGCCACTCCTTGAATGACGCGGCGCTTACAACTGCATGTTTCCACAACTCAGCGACAAGCTTCAGGAGATTTTCAAGGATCTGCGTGGGCACGGCGTTATCAGCGAAGCCAACGTGGACGCTGCGTTGCGTCAGGTTCGCCTCGCTTTACTCGACGCCGATGTCGATTTTCAAGTCGCAAAGAAATTCATTGCTCGCGTAAAAGAGAAGGCGCTCGGAGATGTCGTGCTTCGCAGCATTACGCCTGGCCAGCAGATCGTAAAAATTTTCCACGATGAGCTCGCGACGCTTCTTGGAGGCGCCGCCGCGCCACTCAATCACAATCTCCCCGGACGCATATTACTTGTTGGGCTCAACGGCTCGGGCAAAACGACTTCGTCCGCGAAACTGGCGCTCTTTTTGAAAAAACAAGGTCATGCGCCGTCTCTGATCGCGTGCGATCTGCAACGGCCAGCCGCCGTTGAGCAACTCGTGACGCTCGGAAAGCAAATCGAGGTTCCCGTGTTTGCGCCCGATCCCAACGAGAAAAACGTCCGGCGCGCTGTTGCCGCAGCGGTTGGTAGGGCACGACCGCCGGGCGCGCCGAGCATCGACATCTTTGATACGGCCGGCCGGCAGGAGATCGACGAAGCGCTGATTCAGGAATTGAAAACGCTCAAAGATTTCCTGCAACCGCAGGAAACCTTGCTCGTTGTCGATGCAGCAACCGGCCAGCAAGCGGTCAGCGTCGCTACTCATTTTAATGACGCCTTAGAAATCACGGGAGTCATTTTGACAAAGCTCGATGGCGACGCACGCGGCGGCGCGGCGTTGTCCATGCGGGAAGTGACGCGGCGTCCAATCAAATTCGCCGGCACCGGTGAGAAGCTCGATCAGTTTGAGCCTTTCATTCCGGAGCGACTGGCTGGCCGAATTCTGGGAATGGGTGATGTGGTTGGTCTCGTCGAGAAAGCGGCCGAGGCGGTTGATGCAGAGGAAGCCGCGCGCCTGGAGCGGAAGCTGCGCACAGCTTCGTTCGATTTCAATGATTTCCTGGCGCAGTTCAAAATGATGCGAAAAATAGGTCCGTTGGAGAATATTCTTGGCATGTTGCCCGGTATGAGTAACGTGCAAGGCCTCTCAGTTGACGAGAAGCAGCTCAAGCGCACGGAAGCGATTGTGCTTTCGATGACGAGCGAAGAGCGGTCGCGCCCCGACATTCTCAATGCGCGGCGTCGCCAGCGCATCGCCCGTGGCAGCGGCAACACCGTCACAGAGGTGAATGAATTGCTCCGGCGCTTCGGTCAGATGCGGAAGATGATGAAGAGCGCGGGCAAAATGAAAAAAATGATGGCGCAAATGGCGCGAATGAAAACTTAACATGGCAGTTTCAATCAGATTACGCAGAGAAGGCGCAAAAAATCGCCCGTATTACAAAGTGGTCGTGGCCGACAGCCGCAGCCCGCGCGACGGAAAATTCATCGAGATAATCGGCACGTACGATCCGAAAAAGCCTGGTCACAACAGCGCATTGAAACTCGATCGCGCCGAATATTGGATTAGTAAAGGCGCGCAAGCGTCCGACACCGTCCGCAGTTTGATCAAGAAAACCAAAAAGGCGCAGGCATCCAGTGACTCATCGTCCCAATCAGAGCGAGGGACTTCGCAATCGACGCAAGAAGAGGCTCCGCCTCCGTCTGGGACATCAAGCCAGGATTGAGATCTGTAGCGGAGGTCCATGGCCACCAAGGGCGTAGAGACGTTTGTGTCAAACGCCTGTTTTTTGATTCCGGCGGAAATTCGTGTCGATTCGTGTTCACCTGTTGCGCCGTAGTATTGTGCGAAGGGGATTCGTGGCTAGCTTTTCCGTCATGAGAGAATTTCTCGAGTTTATCATTCGGCAATTGGTCGAATATCCCGACGAGATGATGCTCACGGAAATTCCGAGCGGCAAAACGACGATGTTCCGGTTACAACTTCGACAAAGCGACGTCGGCCGCGTCATTGGCCGCAACGGTCAAACCATTCACGCAATTCGCGCCTTACTGGCGAGTTCGGCTGCCCGCCATGGCCAGCGCGCCATGCTCGAGATTGTGGAGTAACACAGGCGTCCTGCCTGAACTTGAAATCGACTGACGTCACGGGCTGGAAGCCTGGGTTACAATGAAGATCGACATCGTCACGCTGTTCCCGGAAAGCTGCCGCGCGCCGTTGAGCGAGAGCATCATGAAGCGCGCGCAAGAAAATGGAATTGTCGATCTTGGCATTCACAACCTGCGCGATTGGACGACGGACAAACATCACATCGTCGATGATGCGCCATTTGGCGGAGGGCAGGGGATGCTGATGAAGCCGGAGCCGATTTTTGCAGCTGTCGAAGATCTCCTAAACCAAACGCCAAACACCAAACATCAAACATCAAAGGTCATTCTGATGTCCCCTGCTGGACGGCGGCTCGATCAACAGATGGCGACCGAACTTTCGCAGGAATCGCATCTGATTGTGATCTCTGGTCACTACGAGGGAGTTGATCACCGCGTTATCGAGCACCTTGTCGATCTTGAAATTTCCATCGGCGACTACGTGCTCACGAACGGCGCGATCGCGGCGGTGATATTGGTCGATGCAACAGTGCGCTTGTTGCCTGGAGTCCTCGGACACGAACTATCTGCTGGAGATGATAGTTTCAGTAGCGGCTTACTGGAAGCACCGCAGTACACGAGACCGGCAGAATTTCGCGGATGGAAAGTTCCGGATATCTTGCTTTCAGGAAATCACGCGGAGATCGCGGCTTGGCAAAAAGATCAAGCATTGCGACGGACGCGCGAGAATCGCCCGGATTTGCTAGACGAATCGACATAAAACCCAACGGTGTCATCCCGAGCCGCATGGACGGCGGAGACCTACATTCGGTCAGTTCGGTTTCGAGGCAGTCTGCGTAGCGAACGCTCCGATTGCGGGGTCCCTCGCTTCGCTCGGGATGACAGCATGAAAGTTAGTCGCGCACCTTACCCAGCACCACGCACGCGTTAATTCCGCCGAATCCAAACGAATTGCTCAAGACGTGATTTAATTCGGCGGCCCGACCGTGATTCGGCACGACGTCGAGATCGCAGGCCGGATCCGGATTTTGATAGTTGATCGTCGGTGGAACCCATTGTCGATCTAACGCCAGCGCGCAAATCGCGGCCTCTATCGCTCCGGTCGCTCCCAGCGGATGAGCATGATAGCCTTTGGTGCCGCTCACTGGAATCCGGTGCGCGTGTCTGCCAAAGACTTCTTTGATTGATGCCGTCTCGGCGCTGTCGTTGAGTTGAGTGGAACTGCCGTGAGCGTTGATGTAATCGATTTGTTCGGAAGCAAGTCGCGCGTCCGCCAATGCTTCACGCATGGCGCGAATACATGAATCGCCGCTTGGTAAGGGCGCGGTCATGTGAAATGCGTCGTTGTTCAAGCTGTAGCCGAGCACTTCGGCGTAGATGCGCGCGCCACGGCGGCGCGCGCGTTCCAACTCCTCCACGATAAGCGAGGCCGCGCCTTCGCCCATGACAAATCCGTCGCGCAAGCGGTCGAACGGCCTCGAGGCAAAGTTCGGATCGTCGCATCGGCTCATCGTTTTGATAATGTCGAATGCGCCTATCGTGATGGCCGTGAGCGGTGCTTCTGCGCCTCCGGCCACGATTACATCAGCAAGATCATCGCGAATATAGCGAAGCGCCTCGCCCACTGATACCGTACCGCTGGCGCAACTGTTTGAATTCGTTGTGCCCACGCCACGAAAACCGAAGTCAATCGCGATGTTCGAATGGGCTGAGCCGCCAAAAACCTGGACGGCAAGCGTGGGTTGAACTCCGCGAGCCCCCTTCTTCAAAAACCGAATGTATTGCTCTTCGGCCTTGCAAACGCCTCCAAGTGCGGTGCCAAAACTGACTCCGATGCGATCTTGCGGATGTTCGCGCGAATATTCCAAGCTCGCGTCATCGAGAGCGAGCTTCGCCGACGCGACGGCGAACTGCGCATATCGATCGAGCCGTTTCAACCGGTGCGTCGGAAAGAATTCCTCCGGGTTCCAATCGCGAATTTCGCCGGCGCAGCAGACCCGGAAGGGACTCGCATCGAAATTGGATATTCTGTTGATACCGGCTTTTTCAGCCAGGATACCGTTCCAGAGACCTTCCACACCTTTGCCGATGGAGGTGATGGGACCAATTCCCGTGATAACGGCGCGCCTTCGGCTCATGCGGCGACCTTGTTTTCCCGCGCTTCCACGTATGCCTTCATACAGAGCAAAGTTTTATTGGCAATGTTGTGAATGAGAAAATCGCCGATGATTTTGTCGGCGATTGGCGCCAGGACATTCACGCGGAATGCCAAATCGTGTTTAATCTCGACCAGAACTCCAGCCGATGCATCCTGAAATGTCCAAACTACGCGCATTCCTTTGGTGAACGCTTTCAAATGATGAAAGCGGATTTCGAGGCGGTCCCGATCGATGATTTGCTCGGAGATCCAGGAAATCGGAATGCCAGAACGCGTGGCCGCCATCACGACCACATTGCGATCCGGGCTGCGCTCCAGATAACGGATGTAGCGATAATGCGGTAAAATCTTCGGCCACAGTTCCAGGTTCGCAGCTGTTTCGAAGATCGACGCCTTTGGAGCGTGCATAATGATTGAGTTGATCTTGCGCATTTCGAGTGATGGTACGGAACAGAGGATACTTCGTCGGAAACCGTTTGAGTGAAAGAAGAAAAACGCCGCGCGAAGAGTGTAGAACACGCCTTCTCGCTGCCAGGACGCTACAGATCTAGCCATCCAATGGCAGTGTGGGCAAGGGGCCGGGGAGGTGACCCACCCCAACCCCAGCGAACGGCGCCACCCAGCGTGCAGCCATTCGTCAGTCGCGCCGCGTGATTAGACGGATTCTCCGGCATTCACGCGGCTGCTCTCAGTTTAATAGGGATGGTTTAGCGCCCGCGCCCCCCCACGTTTCCAACTGAGATTCTCGCCGATTGTTGCGAGATTCTGGCGGCTTGTTGCGACATTCTGAGCGATTGCTGGTAACAGGCAACGTCGTACTGGGACACAACGTGCGTATTACCAGACGAGATGCCACCCTGGCTGGTGGGATTCGCGTAGACGGCGCCCGCAACTCCGCTGTCGTTAAATGCCGAACCGCGTGCTGATGCCGCATGCCCGGGGTGCACCATTGAAACCTCACACGATTGGTTTGGTTGTCCTTTGGTACCGGACGTGTGCGGATCCCCGGCAAGCGCGACGCCGCCAAGTGAACAGCACAAAACTACTGCTAATGTGGTTATTAATTTCTTCATACCTGTGGAATCGTGACGACTGGGGCCGCGTGCCGTATCGAAAAAGTAACACGGTTGTTACTTTTGCAGAACGTCGCTCTGGGGCTAGCGATTCCAGACCGTATCAGGCCGCATCGGCTTGCTGTGCCAGTTGAGCCATGAACGCAAAGAACGCCTGCGATTGGCCGAAGAAAAGCCCCATTGCCGTCAGGAACCTGAGAGCGCCCATAGCAATGCCCTCGGTCTTCGTCGGTCGAATGATCGAACATGGCGGGAGACTTCGGCTCAGGAACGGACACGGCTCTGGCATGATCAGGTTTTTCTTCAGCAGCGGGTTACTCACGTCTAGATTCGGGAATGTCACCGACACACCGGTTACCGGATCAGTCGCAGTTAATGGCGGCGCATTGCCCGCCTTGTCCTGCCAAGTCTGAAAATGCATGGTCTCGGTAGGCCCGATGCTGATCAGGATGCGTATGACTTCCTCATGTGTCGCCCTTTGCGCCAACGAGGGATACAGGCTGTTACCACCTTGCTCAATTGTCGGAAAGTGGAATCCTGCCGTATTGGCGATCGCCTGCAGGAAATTAGCATTCGTTGTGTCAGCATTCGTTCTGGGAATTGCCGTGTGCTGCCCGACGTGCAAACTTGGGACCGCCTGCGGAAAGACGAACGTCGGATCAAGATCCGGGTTGTGGTTCGGATCACGATAGCGAGTCCACCAGCTGGTGTCGAGAGTGAGCTTCATAAGGTTTGTAAGCCGCAGTTTCCCGCTGGACCCAGTCGCGCTGCTGCCGTGCAATGTACGGAATGGCTCGAGATTCACTGTAGGCATTCCCTTCGACGCGAGATAGGCGTTGAGAAACTGATGATGAGTGATCTCATCCTCGGTGTTATCATGGATATATTGGTCCATGTCCTCATCCAGCACAGCCAACGCATCATGGTAGGCTGGGTTCCCGCTACCGCCTGGAACTTCGCTGTCCTGGATGCCAGCAAGTTCGTTGTACTGGATCCAAAAGTCGGCCTCGAGAATTTCTAACGCCGCTGGGAACCGGAGCAGCGCTGCGTCCCCCGGTGTTAGACCGCCACTTGCTTCTGCGATTCGGGTATTGGTCAATAAACCAGCGCCGATAGTTCCTGCTCCAACGGCGAGTGATTTGCCTAAAAAGGAACGGCGGCTGATCGAACTTTCTGATTTAACTCTCTCTTCCAAGTTGTCTGTCTGACAATAGGATTGGTTTTTACCAAAATCATCTGCTGTGGACGCGCTCTTTGTTTTCATGCCCGTAGAATCGGAACGATCTACACCGCGCGCTACCTCGGAAGAGTAACGCCGTTGTTACTTTGGCGTGCCGCCCAAAAGGCACGTGATCAAATCTTCACCCGCCTTCTCGCTGCCTGCGAGTTTCCAGCTCAGCAGCCAGAATTTTATGGCGACTCGCGAATGGTGTAGCCAACGTAGCGCACCGTATGAATCAACGGCGGATCGCCGATTTTTTTTCGCAATCGCCCGATGAAAACTTCCACAAGCTTCGTGTCATATTCATGCTCGTGCTCCCAGACGCGTTCGCACAATTCGGTGCGGGTGAAGGTGCGGCCCGGCTCCCGCATCAGGACTTTCAGCAGCATCAGCTCGCGTGCGGACAATTCGATTCGGCGCGGACCGCGATACACCTGATGACTCACAAGGTCCAATGTGAGATCGCCAACCCGAAGGTTCAGCACTGGTTCTTCCGGGTAACGTCGGCCCAGCGCGTTCACGCGCGCCACCAGTTCCCGCATGGCGAATGGCTTCGGCAAATAGTCGTCTGCGCCGAGTTGCAATCCGGTGACGCGATCCTTCACTTCGCCACGAGCCGTTAGCATCAGAACGCGGCTGGCGATATGTTGTGAACGTAAATGCCGTAAGACGTCGAACCCGTCGATGCCTGGCAGAATAATATCCAGCACGATCAAATCGAGCGCTGTCTCCGTTGCTTTGTCCAAGGCTCGTTCGCCATCATGAACGACGATCGGATCGTGCCCGGCCTCGGTGAGCGCCGAAGCAATGTGCCGGGCTAAGCGAACGTCATCTTCAACCACAAGAACGCGCATGAATTTTCAAAAGAGGACTTATCTTAAAACCGTATCGTGAATTGGGCCGCGACCAAATGGTTGTCGTCCTTCTGGCCGGTGGTTTCCTGTTGAAAGCTATATTGAAGTTTCAATTGCGTGTGCGGCGTAAAACGATAGCCGAGCGCTGCGTCGATTCTGCCCAGATCCTGGCCCCAGCTAATGTGACTGCCCGCGCCATCGGGGACATCGCCGAAGAGCTGCTCGTTCCAACGAAGAGCGCCAAAGAGTTGCGGTGTGAATTTGTATTTCGCCTCGACATAGTAAGCAAATGTGTCCGCGTCGCCGACCCGCGGAACCTGGAAGCGTGCCTCATAAAACTCCGCCCATAATTGCAGATGATGCCAGGCGAAGCTGATGTCCTGCCCGAGAACAAGCTCACGATAATCGCCAATGTCGCGGCCACGCGGCAATGTGCTCTCAGCCTCAGCCCGAAAATATGCGCCGTCGCTTGCCGACGCCCCAAAGCTCCACGCTTCATTTGGCCGGAACCCGAGACGTCCACTAAAGGTCGGATGGCCAAAGCCAACCTCGGTGACACTCCACGATTCTGGCCGCGACGACAGCGCGCTGTTTTTCATCTCGGCCGCGTAATCAAATTTATCAAGTCGCCCTGAGATGGAAATGCCGCTGGCATAACTCGGACCCCAAATTACCGGATTGAATTGGTACTTGTCTGCCGGCTCAAATCTGCGAACGAAATCCAGCGGCGACGCGGGCGCGGCCTTGTCGCTTATCGGAGTGATATTTTCGTAAACTAGCGGCGCGTTAACGAACGGATTTTCCCACGACAAATGCCGCCGAACCCAATTGCCTACTACAGTGGCAAACTTGCCGATCTGGAAATTGAAACGGCTGTCATCCCAGGGCGTAAACCGAAGTGCATACTCATCGAGGCGCACTTGCGCGCCGCGCGCGCTCGGGTCGAACCCGCGATCCAGCCGCGACTGCGCAAAGAAATAAATCTGCGGTCCGGCTTGGGCGTCGAGAAAGAGTGTCAGGCGCGGATTGAAGAGGTTGTCGATCTTGCTGTCGATGAGGCCAGGCGCCGGCTGTTGAAAATGGTACGCTTCAAGGTCAACTGTGCCGCTCAATCGAGCGCGAAGAACGTCGTGAAACGCAGAGAGAGTAAGTGTCGAATCGAGCCGCTCAAGAAAATCATCAACGTCAAACCCGCGTACTGTGCAGGCGAGCAGACAAACGCTGAGCGCCGGCAGTACCTTCATGTGTTTTGACTAGACCGTTCGCCGTCTGGTAGCGAAGTGACAAAGCGCAGTTCAAACTCAGTCCAATCATTTTCCGAAGAGATCAGGCGCAAATCACCGCCGTGCAAACGAGCGAGGTCGCGCGCCAGATTCAAACCAAGTCCATGCCCGGAAATGTTTGTGGCAGTGCCGCCGCGATGAAAGCGCTCGAAGACATCTACCTGAGCATGCCGCGCGATGGTCGGGCCCGTGTTGCCGATGGTCAGCACAATTTCTTTTCCATTTCTGTGTGCCTTCACGCGGATTAGGCCCTCCGGCCGATTGTACTTGCGCGCGTTCTCAAGAAGATTTTGCACAATCAAAGATGTATATTGTTTTTCGCCGGCGACGCACAAGTCGGGCGGGAATTTCTTTTCGATTTTCAACTCAGGCAAATCGGGAAGTCCACCGCCAAGATCATCGAGCCATTCCTCGATGAGTCGGCTGAGATTCACCGGCTGGGACTCCAGTTGAAGATGGCCCGCATCGATCCGCGCCAACAGGAGCAAATCCTCTATCACGCCGGTCAAGCGATGAGTTTGGTGTAGCAGCGCGGAGAGCTCCTCGTAGATTTCAGGTTTAAAATCATCGCGGGCCAGTAATCCCTCCAGACCCGCGCGCAGGACTGTGACCGGGCTTTTCAACTGATGAGAAGCGTCAGCTGAGTACCTTGTCGATCTTTGCAACTTCTTCCGCGTCGAGACGAGCGCGATGTCAGCGCGTCTGCGTTTTGCGCGATTCTTTTCCGAATCCAGCGCCAGCTTTTGAACCGGTATGGCGAAGCGAAGCGCCACGAGGTGGCTGGCCACAAATCCGCCGAGCAAGAGCAACATCCCCGCGCCACCAATTTGCCAGCGAAGCCGATGCAACTGCGTCATCGAATCGGCGAGCGGGTAAATGCAGACCTCGTACGCCGGCGGAAAAAGCGAACCGGGATTGAGTCGCCTGTAAAATAAGAGCTGCGGCGCAGCATTTACCGTGACGAGAAAGTTGTTTTCCACAGAATTGGAATTCGTGACTCTTTTTGTGACGTCGCTGCCCAGCGCAGTTTGCCCGGTCTTTGAAAGCGATGGCAAATGCAAGCGGCCATTTGCCCAGATACCACTTTTCATTCCCGTACCGGCCCCTCTCCCGGCTACCTCGAATGGCTTGAAACCGACGACGAGAGCAGAAATCACATCGCCTGTTTCAGTCGAAAAAATCGGCGCGCCCACTACTTCATCAATAGTCTCGTCCCCGGTATTAGTGCGTTCCCAAACATAACCAATTTGCTGGGTCTCTGGCAGTTTCTTGAACGCGAGTTGCGCTTCCGTCGCTGGGTGCAGTTCTCCGACGTCTGCTGGATTTGTCGGCGACAGAACCTCGCCGGTGCTATTCAGAAAACGATAGAATTTTGCGTGAAGAGAGGGTGCCGCTTGCTCCGGCGATGGCTCCCCGCCGCCCATTAAATCACGCAATTCATCCTTCGCGCTTGGATAAAGCAGATCGAGCGCATTGTCTTCCAGAGCCGCATGGATCCGCGGCTTTTCCGCCAGCACGCGACAACGTTCCGCCAAGGCAGCACGACGTAGCTCCTGTACTTTATGCAACCCCGAAAGCTCAGTTTGAAAATTTTGCTGCAAATCATCTGTGGCAGTCGCTGTCGCGTTGCGTTGTGCGAGATACAACGCAAGGATTGTGATTGCCGAAACCACCAGTACCATCGCCGTCGATAGCTTCCTGCGGAAACGTGTGATACCGCGCTGGTTTGCTTCGCTCAACGAGATCATGGGAAATCAACATGCGACGTCACGCCGCTCTTTAATTCCACCGGCTGCTCGCGCGTGGTCTTGCTGTCAACCCAGGCTTTAAGGGTGTAACGGCCGAAAGGAAGCCTGCTCAATCGAAATCTCCCGTCGGCATCCGTCACAACAAAATACGGCGTGTCGAGAACAAGAATAAGCCCCCGCATGTGCTCATGAATGTCACAGCGAAGAGTCACCAGCCCTGGGATATTAAAAACCTCTGACGGGACAGGTCTCTCCTCCGGCCGATAACGGCCCAGATCGAACCGTTTCGCTGGTGAGTACGAAAAAATGCTGTGATACGTATCGTCAAGGTTGGGGAATTCCACTCTTGTGCCGACTTGCACTGGCAGAAGCGGCGGAACAAAAGCCAAGTCTTTTTGCGCGATCTGTTTCGTCGGCTGGGAACTCGGTTTTCGAAAGGAGCCATCGAGATAAACGACGGCCAGAGGCGGCTGCGTTGAGAGAACGCCACCACGTGTAACGATCTCGTAGCGCTGGGCGACGACCGGCGCCGGATGCGATTTCGCCAGTCCCACGCGTCCCTCGACGGTCGCTTGCGCCAGAACTGAAATCGGAAGAAGCGCGGCGACTGTGTTAAACCCTGCAAGTCTGCGCATCGTGATGATGGAGATAAGATGGTAACCCATCCCGTTCAGCGATGTTGCGCATCTTCTGCTCGAGATGCGAGAGTTTCGAGAAATCGTTTAAATAGAAAGGAGAAAGAAATGGCGTTGGAGTTGAAAAGAGGATGCGAAAAATGCGGAGCGATGCTTACACCGAGCGGACTAGCATACATTTGCAGTTACGAATGCACATATTGCGCGAGTTGCGCTGAGCAAATGAGCGCCGTTTGTCCAAACTGCGGAGGTGAACTTGTGCGACGGCCGCGCCGCGAAGAGTCGTCTAGTTCCGGCGTCGTCGGTGGCGCTTGATTTGATAAGTGAGAAAACATTCCTCGCCGACAACGCGCATGTCGATCAGAGCGCAATCCACACTTGTGGGCAAAAATTCCTTGCTCAGCCCCGTCAAGGTAGGTGCGCTCGCTCCCCCAAACATGTACGGAGCGATCGTGAGATTAAGTTGATCGACCAGGCCGCGTTCCAGCAATGATCGAAACAAAGTCGGGCCGCCTTCGCACGCGATCGTGCGAATCCTGTAATTATCAAGCAGGGTGTACAGCATGACGGCAAGATCGACATGTTCTCCATTGCTTAAATGGAGCACTGCCTTTTCTGCCAGGGCTTGCTGATATTTCCGCGGCATTCGTTTCGTGGAAAAAATAACGATTGGAGAAATGTCGGACTGAAAAATTTTCAGGCGATCGTCGATCTTTCCTTTGTCGGAGACGATGACGCGAATCGGCGCGGGTGTTTGTCCGCGTTTTCTTCGCGCCTTCTGTAATTCAAGAGGGACGCCCAGCCGCACGTTGTCACGCTTTAAACTCGTGTGGCCGATCAGGACAGCATCAGCCAGCGCGCGCTGACGAAACAAATGCAGTTTGTCTTCGCGCGAGGTGAAATCAACTGGCGTAAAATTTCGAGTCGTGGTCTTTCCATCCACCGTCATCGCGAAGGTAGCGACAACGAAGGGACGCTGACGTTTTTGTTTCACAAACTTCAGGACAACGAAGTCCCTCCCACATTATTCCGCTTCGCTGATCCCATGCTCGAGAACGGCGATCTCTTTTTCCATCTCGCGCAATTTCACATGCGCGACTGCCACGCTTGGTTTGTAAAAGAAGTACACGATGGCTCCGGGCAGGCAGCAGATCAAAATGATGAGAAAACTGAGCGACCCAATGAGAATCGCTGTGGCCTCTGGCACCCCGCAAAGACCGTGCAGCATGATTTGCAAAACCTTTTCCCGAAGACCGATTCCGGCGAAGCTGATTGGCAGCGCCGAGATGGTACGCTCGATCGGCATGACGGCAAAGAAATTGACCAGAGGCACGGCAGCGCCCAAGGCGTAAGCGGCGCATAGGAACGTGGCGAACGTGGCGAGATGTGCAACGAGCGATGCGCCGAATGCTACGAGCGTCGCGCGCCAATGCCGCGCGTAAAGATGATAGGCGGCGGAGATTTCGATCAGTTTTTCGCGACCGGGAAATTTCTCCGGCAACGAATGGAACAGATTAAATCCGCTGATTACAAAAGTGGAAAGCAACGCCAGGATCGACGCGCTGAGCACAACGAGCAATACCCATAACAAATTCCGCGTTTCAGTAGTTTGTGAAAGGAAATCATAACGCAAACCGATGAGCGTGCCGGTGATGGCAACCAATGCGACCAGGCCGATAAAGCGGTCGAACACGACCGCGAGCAATGCACCTGCCTTCTTATCGGGCGTCTCCTTGAGCAGATAATAACTTTTAATAATGTCGCCGCCAGTTCCTCCCGGCAGAAACTGGTTGTAAAACATGCCGATCAAGAACAAAGCTAACAGGCGCGGCAGAGTTAGATGAATTTTTTGAACCTTTAGCAGAACATACCAGCGAAACGCAGCGGCAATTTCCACCACGCCGTATGCCAGGATGGCGATTACAACCCAGTGATATTGGGCGTCCCGAATCGCCTCAGCCATCTGGGCGCGCCTGTTGGGATCATGATAAACCCAGTAGAGCACCGCGATCGTGACGGCGAGCTGGAAAATCGTGACCAGGATTTTTTTCATTCGCCGAAGCGTTGCTTCCAAACTTGGACTGACTGCCGAATTTTATCGACTGTTATGCGAGGGCTCATCTCCCAGACAAATAAGCAGTTTGCGGGAAGGAGCGGAACAAGTTTCTCAAGATCGACATCTCCGGCGAAAGGCGGTTGATGATCTTGCGCGGGCCAGATGCAGTCTTGCACGTGGCAGCCGAACGTGCGGGGACCGATCGCGCCCAACCACTCGGCATGATCGAGAAATGCAAGATTCTCTTTGATTTGGACGTGCCCGAAATCATGCCAGTAACCGATCTGAGGCGAATTCATTTCATCGAGCAACGCCGGGAATTCACGCTCCGTTGGGATTTCTTCATATCCGCGCCTGCTCTCGACTCCCAGCCGGATGTTCTTCAAAGCGGCACGCTCAATGATGCGGCGCAGGCAATCCTTCACTCGCTGCAGATAAACGGGCGCAATTTTCTCGCGCTTTTGCACGGCTTTCACTTTTAGCTCCACGTATCTGCGCGACAGGTATTCGCCGGCTTCCACCAAGTCGATCAACGGGTCGGTGACGGGTTGCATTTTCACCTCGCCCAGATGCAAGACCACAAAAGGCGCGCCTAACCGCTCAGCGAAATCAATTGTCTGAAAGGTTTGCCTGACTGCGCGCTCACGCTCCTCTGGATAGGCAGCGGAAAATCTGAAGCAATCGGGCGAGGCCACCATCACTTCAACCGGAAGCGGACAAAAATTATGCAGGCTGCTGAAGCGAACTTCACCCGCATCAAACATTTTTTGAATCCCCGGGATGAGCGAGATACGGATGCCGTGGCCCAGCTCAATCAAATCGAATCCGAGCTCGCCTTTGATTTCGCGCAGCATTTCATCGCCGTCGGTGTGCCGGCCTGAGTTCCAGCAGGTCGAAAACGCGATCACGTTAAATCGTTGCCGCGACTGGTGGCGGTGCTTCGGCCGGTTGCAATGTGCTGACCGCCGGCTCGCAACATTGTTTCCGCACTCGCGCCAACACTAGCAACGTGATTGTGCCGTATGTGATTGCCGCAATCGCGAGCGCTGTTCGCATCCCGATAAAATCCGAAAGACTTGTTACTCCGAGACCGGCGATGGGCATCAGCCCGACGAAACTCAACATGAACACAGCCGACACGCGTCCGCGCAGATAATCAGGCGCACGTTCCTGCACGATCGTGCTGCAAAGTCCAAAGTTCGTTGCCAGGCCCAGCGAATTAACAATGAGGAGCGCCATCGCGATATAAAAACTCGGTGCGCGCGAAAGACCAGTCACCGCAAGTGTGACCGCAGTCGCGCAAATCATCATCAAGGGAACGCGTTTTTCGCGCGGCAACCCGATCAGGAAAATCGAGCCTACGACCGACCCGATGGCGGACGCGCCCATCAAAGTGCCCAGTTTGTCCGCGCCGAGATGGAGCACGAGCCGGACGTAAAGCGGCATCATCACGGTGATGATCGGAAAAATACAAAGCGATTGTGTGGCAATGAGAACGATCATGGCGAGACTCGGCTTGTCGCTGGCCACGTAGCGAAATCCTTCTTTGATTCCGCTCATTCGTTTTTCCTCTTCCTCCTTGGTGCCTTGCACACGAGGCGGCAATGAAAGAATGGCGACGATTAGGGCGATAAACGAGATCGCATTCGCAAAAAACGCCGAGGCTACGCCCCAAGCCGAGACCAAATAACCACCGATGGCGGGTCCGAACACACGCGACCCGTGAAAAACAGAACGATCGATTGAAATCGCGTTTTGAATTTCTTCTCGTTTCACCAGTTCCGGTACGAGCGCCGACAACGTCGGCATCTCAAACGAATTCGACACACCCTGGATCGCGGCGAAAACGAAAATTTGCCAGATAGCGATTTTCCCGCTCCAAATCAACAACCCGATCGAAACCGCGATGGCAATCTGGATGTATTGTGTAATCAATAAAATCTTGCGCTTATCGAATTTGTCAGCCGTTGAGCCTCCAATCATCGTAAGCGCCAGCATCGGCAACCCGGCGCAAAGCTGAACTAATCCAAGCATAAATGCCGAAGTCGTGAGCGTGGCCATTACCCAACCTTGGGTCATCACTTGCATCCACGTGCCGGTATCAGAAATCGCACTGCCGATGATGTAACGGCGAAACGGACCCGGCCGCAAAACGCGCAATGCGTTGCGTGTCGTCAATTTTACTTCGCCGCTCATCGCCAACACTCATCGTTGTAGAGGCGTTTGTGTCAAACGCGCGTCTCGTGCTCTGAGGTAGGGGGATTGACCTCAATCGTCCGCGGGCGGTTCGGTGAACCGCCCCTACCTGCTAAGCGCAATTGCCGTCGCGGTCGCGTTCGTTAACTTGAGTCATGCGGATCGACAAATTCACCCAGAAGATGCAGGAAGCGCTCCAGGCGGCGCAGGACATCGCTTCGCAGTTTAATCACCAGGAAATCAGCAACGAGCATTTTCTGTCCGCGCTCCTCGACCAAAGCGACGGCATCACTCAGCCGCTTTTGGAGAAAATCGGTGTTCCGGAGAATCGATTGCGCGAGCGACTGACTTCTGAGCTCGAACGCCGGCCGAGAGTCACCGGCGCCGCTGTCGATCTTCGCCTCTCCAACGAACTTCGCACCGTGCTCGACGGCGCCGAGAAAGAGATGGCGAAGTTGAAAGACGAATATACGAGCGCCGAGCATTATTTGCTCGCGCTTTCGTCAGCGAATGTTCCCGCGGCCAAGATCCTGAAAGATCTAGGCGTTACCCACGACAAGTTGATGCAGGCGCTGCAGCAAGTGCGTGGTTCGCAGCGGGTGACCGATCAAAATCCTGAAGGCAAATATCAGGCGCTGGAAAAATACGGACGTGATCTGACCGCACTGGCGCGCCGCGGGAAAATCGATCCGGTCATCGGACGCGACAACGAAATCAGACGTATCATGCAGGTGCTCTCGCGTCGCACAAAAAATAATCCGGTGCTGATTGGGGATCCTGGCGTTGGCAAAACCGCCATCGTGGAAGGGCTTGCGCGACGGATCATCAGCGGCGATGTCCCTGAGTCGCTCAAGAACAAACGGATCATCGCGATGGATATCGGCGCGATGATCGCGGGCGCAAAGTTCCGAGGCGAATTCGAGGATCGGCTAAAAGCGTTCTTGAAAGAAGTGACCGATTCGCAAGGCCAGGTCATTTTGTTCATCGACGAGTTGCACACCATTGTGGGTGCCGGCGCGGCGGAAGGATCGGTTGATGCATCGAACATGCTCAAACCGATGTTGGCCCGGGGCGAGTTGCGCACGATCGGCGCAACTACGCTCGATGAATACCGCAAATACATCGAGAAAGACGCCGCCCTCGAACGCCGGTTTCAACCCGTGCTCGTTGATGAGCCGAGCGTGGAAGACACGATCGCGATTCTGCGCGGATTGAAAGAGCGCTACGAAGTGCATCACGGCGTTCGCATCACTGATGCGGCGCTGGTCGCGGCAGCAGTTTTGTCCCATCGCTACATCAGCGATCGCTTTCTGCCGGATAAAGCAATCGACCTTGTCGATGAAGCGGCGTCGCGTTTGAAGATAGAGCTCGATTCCATGCCGACCGAAATTGACATGATCGAGCGCGAAATCATGCAGCACGAAATGGAGCGGCAGGCGCTCAAAAAAGAAAAAGATCCAGCGAGCAAAGAGCGCCTGAAAAAGCTCGAGAAAGAATTAGCCGAATTGAAAGAAAAATCTTCTGCGCTCAAAGCAGAATGGCAGAAGGAAAAGGCCGTTCTCGAAGAGCAACGGAAATGGAAAGAAGAGCTGGATCGGCTCCGCACCGAACTGGAGCGCGCCCAGCGTCGCGGCGAACTGGCAAAGGCGAGCGAAATCCAATATGGCCGCATACCGGAGCTGGAAAAAAAACTGGCCGCTGCGACAGTAAAAACGGCAAAAGATCGACAATCAACGTTGCTTCGCGAAGAAGTGACCGAGGAAGACATCGCCGAAGTTGTTTCGAACTGGACGCATATTCCAGTCTCACGGTTGCAGGAGGGCGAGCGCGAAAAGCTGGTCAAACTCGAGAAGCATTTGCATCTGCGCGTTGTCGGACAAGACGAGGCCATCAAAGCCGTGTCCAACGCTGTGCGCCGCGCACGGGCGGGTTTGCAGGATCCGAACCGGCCACTCGGTTCATTTCTTTTTCTTGGCCCGACTGGGGTCGGCAAAACCGAGCTGTCCCGTGCGCTCGCCGAGTTTCTGTTCGACGACGAAAACGCCATGATCAGAATCGACATGAGCGAGTACATGGAGAAACACACCGTTGCGCGTTTGATCGGCGCGCCGCCCGGATACGTCGGCTACGAAGAAGGCGGTCAACTTTCCGAAGCAGTTCGGCGCAAGCCGTATTCGGTCGTGCTCTTCGACGAAATCGAAAAAGCGCATCCGGACGTTTTCAACGCATTGCTGCAAGTGCTCGATGACGGTCGGATCACGGACGGGCAGGGGAGAACGGTCGATTTTAAGAACACGGTCATCATTATGACCTCCAACATCGGTTCGCAGTACATTACTGAGGAAGAATCGAAAGAAGCGCGTTCCCGTCTGGTGACAGATGCGTTGCGCGCGCATTTTCGGCCGGAATTTCTCAACCGCGTCGATGATATCATCATTTTCGATCGCCTGACCGAAGACGACCTGAAAAAGATCGTCGAAATTCAGCTTCGCCGCTTGTCAAAACGCCTCGAGCAACAAAAGATCACGCTCAAGCTGTCCGATTCAGCCAAGGAACTGCTCGCGCGCGAAGGATATGACCCGGTTTACGGCGCGCGCCCCCTCCGGCGCACGATCCAAAAAGAAATTCTCGACCCGCTCAGCATTGACATTCTCGAAGGCAAAGTCCGCGAAGGCCAGACCATCCAGGTGGACGCAAAAAACGGCGCGCTT
>WNFQ01001275.1_pt1 | contig 19072 bp, 20 predicted proteins | sample 5400171 | NCBI WGS metagenome assembly WNFQ01 (sample SAMN13153356, study PRJNA577476) | soil metagenome | isolation source: 20 cm soil under Madrone tree | place: USA:California | collected 2016-06-14 | reverse complement strand
TTTGCCATATGTCACTCCTGTTGTGCCGACCGAAATCGGCGGTTTCAGGTTTCGTGGTTCGGATGAAGACGGTTGGCGACCGCCTTGTCCTCCCACGACCTCTTACGCGATCAGACCTTCTCGACCTGACCGAATTCCAGTTCGACCGGCGTGGCACGTCCGAAGATCGACACCGCGACCTTCACGCGCGAACGCCCCTCGTCGATTTCCTCGATGACACCGGAGAACGAGGCGAACGGCCCATCGGCCACGCGCACATTCTCGCCGATTTCGAACGAGATCGACGCCTTCGGGCGCTCCACGCCCTCCTGCACCTGGTGCAGGATCCGCATCGCCTCGGCTTCCGAGATCGGCATCGGCTTGTTTTCCGCGCCGAGAAAGCCCGTGACCTTCGGAGTATTCTTGATGAGGTGAAAGGCCTCGTCGGTCAACTTCATCTTGACGAGGACGTAGCCCGGGAAAAACTTGCGCTCGGCGTCGATCTTGCGTCCGCGGCGAACTTCGGTGACCTTTTCGGTCGGCACCAGGACCTGCTCGAACAATTCCTCAAGCCCGCGCTGCTTCGATTGCTCGCGGATCGATTCCGCGACCTTCTTTTCGAAATTCGAATAGGCGTGGATGATATACCAGCGCTTGTCCATCGTTTGAGTTCCGGCGCTTGCCATCAGTGAATGCCGAGCAAAAAGGTGACGAGATAGCGGATGATTTGATCCGCGGCGAAAAAGAAAATCGAAGCCAGCGCCACCATCACGAACACCATGATCGTGGTGATCGTCGTCTCGCGGCGCGTCGGCCAGGTGACCTTCGCGGTTTCCGAGCGCACTTCCTGCAGGAATTTGAACGGGCTGAAAGCCATCGTCTGTTGTCCGCGTCCGTCCTGAGACGTTTGGAGTTTCTAAGGAATCCGAACAGCCCTCTCGCGCCCAGCCCTCTCTCGAAGGATGAGCCGGCAAAGGGGCTCGATTTTTCGGGGATTTCAAAGCCGCGCCGGATATCCGTCAAAGCGGGCCGGCAGCGAGTAACGGTTGTGTACTGCGGGCGCAGCCAAAGGTCAAGGTATCGCCAACCGACAGCCCAGCCTGCGCGCGCATGCGGAGAAATTGGATGATCGTCCGAAAATCAATGACTTAACTGACGAAGACGGCCGGCTCCGGACGGCTTCCAGGACGCGCCCTCGTCACGGCTCGGATTAGCGGAATTTTAGGGATGATTCCGGAGATGTTTCCAAGTTTTTCCATAGGGATGCAGCTTAGGGCCGCGTTCAGCTATCGGTGAAATACTCCGACCGCGGCTCGCGCCCTTGCGCAACCTTGGCGTTTGGGTCCGGCAGGGTAGCCGCCCGGGAAGAACACACGAAACTCGCACGGTCGCTGCGCTCGCCGCCACCGCCGAGCAGGCCAAGGCCTTCTCCGAGCGTGCGGCAAACCATATCGAGCAGGTTGGAGAAGAAACGGCGTTTGCCGACTTTACCCGGAAGGACGGCGGCTTCGTCGACGGCGAACTCTACGTCTTTTGCTACGACCACAACGGCGTAAACAAGGCCCATGGCGGCAACGCATCCTTTGTCGGCCGCAACCTCCTCCACATCAAGGACCCGGACGGCGCGGAGCCGAACTTGATGATCGTCAATATGGGGTTCCAGCAGGGACACGGATGGGTCGACTTCAAATGGCCGAACCCGGTGACGAAGAGGATCGAAAACAAATCGGCCTATGTGATCCGTACCCGTGACGTCGCGTGCGGCGTCGGATACTACAAGGGATAGCACGCGAATGAGCTTCCGGAGCGTGACCGCGTGAGTATCGTCACGCGCATATTTGCGTTGATAGCCCTGACGTTGCTTCCGGTAGCCGGCGGCGTGCTGTTTAGCGGCTTGCAGTTGCGTCAGCATCGGCTTGAGGAGCTGCGCAGCGATACCGCGCAGCTTGCCCGCATCGCCGAACTCGACATGGTTCGCATCCTCGAAGGCGCGCACCAGCTTCTCGCGACGCTTGCGAAACTCCCGATGGAGCACGGTTGGGACGCCCGCGCCTGCGCCGTGGTGGCGGCAACAGCGTTTAGCGATTTCGAGTATGATCACATCACCGCGGTCGATCGCAGCGGAGTTCGCCAATGCGGCAGCAGCTCCGTTCCCAACGGCACCGTCATGACCGACCGCGAGCTTCTCGCTCGCATCCTCGATACCGCGAGCTTTTCCGTCGGTTCCTACGGGGTTGGCCTGGCTTCAGGCAACGACGTGATCCGTGTCGGCTATCCCGTCACCGACAATACTGGTGCGGTGGTCGGCGCGGTTTACGCGGGCATCAATTTGACCTGGCTGAATACCGCGATCGACCAGTGGCGGCTCGGCGAGAAAACCGTGATCTACATCACGGATCGCAAAGGCATCCAGATTGCTCGCAACCCCGACTCGCGCGGCGTCGGTCAGCCGATACCCGACAAGCTCAAGCCGCTTCTGCTCGCGGCCAGCAGCGGGGCCGCCGAAGTGAGGGAAGATGGCGGTCTTGCCAATCTATACGGATATGTCCCCCTCAAAGCCGCATTGTCCGGCGGACTTGGCGTGTTCGTTGGCCGCGATCAGCAGCAAATCGTCTCCGAGATCAATCGATCGATATGGCTGAACGTGGCAGTGGCTCTCGTCGGGCTGCTCTTTTCGGGCGTGTTCGCCTTGATCTATGTGCGCCGGTTCCTCGCTCGACCGTTCCAGAGCCTGCTGACGGTCGCTGCACGTTGGCGAAGTGGCGATTGGTCGGTCCGCGCCGGGGCCGCAAGCGGAATTCCCGAATTCGATCGCCTGGCGTCGGCCTTCGACGGCATGGCGGCGGAGGTCTCCTCCCGCGAACTCAAAATCACATGGTTGGCCCGTTACGATATCCTGACGGGGCTCGCCAATCGCGGCGTCTTTGCGGAAGGGGTGCAGCACGAAATTGCCCGCGCGCACCGTGACGGCACGAGTTTCGCCGTACTTTATCTCGATCTCGATCACTTCAAGGGTATCAACGACACGCTCGGCCATCCGATTGGCGACCAACTCCTGCAGTCAGTGGCCGAACGTCTGCGGGCGAGCGTGCGGGAAACCGATACCGTCTCGCGTTTCGGCGGCGACGAGTTTGCCTTGATCGCAACCGATCTGCGAGAACCGGCGGACGCGGCGACCTTGGCGCTGAAAGTGCTGAATGCGCTGAGCGAACCGGTTACAATCCAGAACATTGAGGTTCGCAGCGGCGCCAGCGTCGGAATCGCTGTGTACGGACCGGAATCGCCGAGCGCTGAGGCGCTTTTGTCGCATGCCGACATGGCTTTATACCGGGCCAAATCGGAAGGACGGGGCACGTACAGGTTCTTTACCGATGCGATGGATGAGGAAGTGCGGACCGAGTTCATGCTCGGGGCCGAACTTCGCGATGCGATCGTCTCCGACCAACTCTATCTGGTGTACCAACCGCAGGTCGATATTTACACCGGCCTAATCATCGGCGTCGAAGTGCTGGTTCGCTGGTCGCATCCAACGCGCGGTATGGTCTCGCCCGGCCTGTTCATTCCCGTCGCGGAAAAGAGCGGATTGATTGTCGCGCTTGGGCGTTGGGTGATGAAGGAATCCTGCCGACAGATGAAGGAATGGCTGGACGCCGGCGTCGCGCCGCCGTTGATCGCCGTCAACCTGTCCGCCCTGCAATTCAAGACGCCGCGGGAGTTGGAAAAAGACATCGATGCGATTCTGGCGGAAACAGGCGTGCCGCCGCACAAGCTGGAGCTCGAGCTCACGGAAAGCGTGCTGATGGACGCCTCGCGCGAGCACAGCGACGTTCTGCTGCGACTGCGCAAGGCCGGGTTCCGGATTGCCATCGACGATTTCGGCACCGGCTACTCGTCGCTCGACTATCTCCGCCGTTTCCCGGTCGATCGCATCAAAATCGCGCAACAATTCATGTTCGATCCGACCGAAGGGTCCGGCGACGCCATCATCAGGGCGGCGATCGCGCTGGCAAGCGAACTCAAGCTCGACGTCATCGTCGAAGGCGTCGAGACCGCCAAGCAATTGTACCGGGTCAAATCCTGCGGCGGCCGCGAGGTGCAGGGCTATTATTTTTCAAAGCCGGTTCGGGCCGAAGCGATGACCACGCTTCTCCGCAAGGGAATCATCCCTTCCCTGCTTCACACCGTCACTCTCGAAGCCATCGCGGGCTGATCGCAACTTTGGTCATTTTTGCACGTTTCGAATCCCGCTTAGACGATCGTTAACCACTATCAAAGCAATATTCAGCTGAGACTTATTGGATTTTTGTGTCCCCCTTTAATGCTGGGATATTGCCCATGAGCCGCTTCCAGATTTCGCGTGTAATTCTTGCATTTGGTGTTGTAGCGGCCCTGAGCCTGGCCGCGGTCATCTTCATAAGCAATTATGCGCTTTCACAACTCAAGGTCGGCGGTCCCGTCTATAATCAGATCAAGCTCGGCAACGATCTCGTCGCCGATATTCTTCCTCCGCCCGAATATGTCATCGAAGCCTATCTCGAGGCGACGCTGGCGCTGCAGGACCACTCGTCATTGGCGATACGCCGTGATCGGCTCACGCAGTTGAAAAAGGACTATGACGAACGTCGCGATTTCTGGTCGAAGTCCGACCTCAAGCCCGATCTGAAGACCAAACTTATCGACAAATCCCACAAGGCGGTTCAGCGATTCTGGGCTTCCGTAGAAGAGATATTCTTACCGGCGCTCGCCAAGGCCGATATGGCCGCCGCGGCGAAAGCCTATTCCGATATAACGGCGGCCTATACGGAACATCGCGCCGTGATCGATGAAATCGTCAAACAGGCCAATGATGACAACGCCGCCACCGAGGCTGACGCCACAGCCCAGGTCCGCTCGTTCACCGTGGTTCTTTGGAGTCTTTCCGGTTTCGTCTTCATCATCATTGTTGCTGGCCTTGCCGGTGTTGCAAAGGGCATCATTCAACCCATCACCAACATGACCGGTGTCATGCAGCGTCTCGCCGGTGGCGAATTGGAGAGCGAAATTCCCTCGCTTGGCCGTAAGGACGAGATCGGTGCCATGGCCGAGGCCTTGCGGATATTCAAGGACAACGCACAGCGTGTTCGGGCCATGGAGGCCGAGAAGGCTCAACTGGCAAAGAAAGCCGAAACGGATCGAAATGACGTCATGCGTAACGTCGCCGACGGTTTCGAGAAGGCGGTTGGAAATATCATCAAGAAAGTCACGAACGCGTCTTCGGATATCGAGATCGCGGCCGGTAGTCTGACCAAGACGGCAGAAACCACTCAGGAACTATCTGCAAGTGTTGCGGCGGCATCGCAACAATCGTCCTCAAATGTGCAATCCGCAGCGGCGGCGGCGGAAGAGATGGCTTCATCCGTGTCCGAAATAGGCCGGCAAGTCCAGCTATCGCAGACGATCACGAAGACAGCAGTGCAACAGGCCGAAAAAACCAATGTCCAGATCGCCGAACTCTCTCAGTCCGCAAGCCGCATCGGCGAAGTCGTCAAGATGATCACCGGGGTTGCGGAACAGACGAATTTGTTGGCGCTCAACGCCACAATTGAAGCTGCGCGCGCCGGCGAAGCGGGCCGCGGTTTCGCCGTTGTGGCCTCAGAGGTAAAGGCGTTAGCGGCGCAGACGGCCAAGGCGACCGAGGAAATCACGGCGCAGATATCACAAATGCAAGTCGCCACCGAGCAATCGGTAACCGCTATAAAAGACATCGGCGATACGATCGTCCAAGTCTCGGAGATTTCTTCGACCATCGCTGCAGCCGTGGAGGAGCAAGGCGCCACGACGCAGGGAATCGCCCGCAACGTCCAACACGCCGCTGACGGCTCGACCGCGGTGAGCGGAAAAATGGCAGACGTCAACCGCGGCGCGCTCGACACGGGCAACGCGGCGGAAAAGGTTCACGGCCTCGCCGTCTCACTGCTGGCGGAGAGCAATCACCTCAATGTCGAGGTCGAAACCTTCCTGAAAAATATCCGGGCCGCTTGAGGTTAAGTATTTGATTTCGCTGGCAGGAGTGGCAGGGCTCGAACCTGCGACCCCCGGTTTTGGAGACCGGTGCTCTACCAATTGAGCTACACTCCTGTACGGACCCGCGTCGCCGCCGATCCGGGCCGTTTCAAGCATAGGGAGCGCCCCGATTGCAAGGGCGAAGCGGTGGTGACGCTCAACTGATCGTCGCACCGCCATCGATGACGATGGTCTGTCCCGTCACAAAGGTGCCGGCGGCGGAACCGAGAAACACCACGGCGCCGGCGATTTCGTCGGGCTCGCCGATGCGCAACAGCGGCGAACGCGCGGTGGAGGCCTTCAGTATCTCCGGATTTTCCCACAACGCCCGGGCGAAATCGGTCTTGACCAGGCCCGGCGCGATGCAATTCACCCGAATGTTGTGCTTGCCGTATTCGCACGCCAGATTCCGCGCCAACTGCATGTCGGCGGCCTTCGAAATCCCATAGGCCCCCAACACGGTGGAACCCTTCAGCCCGGCGATCGAGGAGATGATGGTGATCGAGCCGTCCTTGCGCTCGATCATTTGCGGCACGACCAGCGCGATCAGCCAGTGATTGGCGACGATGTTGTTGTCCAAAATCTTGCGGAACTGGTCGTCGGAAATTCCAGCCTGCGGCCCGTAATAGGGATTCGACGCCGCGTTGCAGACCAGCGTGTCGATTTTGCCGAATACGCGGTTGGTTTCTTCGACCAAATGTTTCAGCTCATCCTTGGTCGAAATGTTCGCCGCCACCGCCAACGCAACCTGCTTGCCGGCCTTGTCGTTGATCACCTTCGCCACCTCGTCGCAGGCCTGTTGCTTGCGCGAGGAGATCACCACCTTGGCGCCGTGCTCGGCCATCCGCTCGGCGATGGCGCGGCCGATGCCACGCGAAGAGCCGGTGATGACGGCGACTTTTCCCGACATATCGAACAAGGTCATGCGCTTCTCCCAACATTATCCCGGCAACTCCGCCGGCTTTCATTTCAAATTCAAGCTTGAGCTTCAAGCGAGCTTGCTCGCAGTGGCGATTTCCGGTCCCGCCGGCTGATGCATGGCGGCGTGCGAGGGGTCGGCGATCCACGGCTGCTGGTTGACCATCGGAATTCGCCAACCCTGATGGCCCGCGCTGGCGAGATGATCGAGCCGCGTCACCGAGCAATTGTCGATGGTGAAGGCAAGGCCCCGCTCCGGTTGACCGCCGAGCGCGAGCCCAATCGCCGCCTTGATCGTGCCGCCGTGCGCCACCGCGACGATGTCTTTACCGGCATGTTCGAGAGTGATCCGGTCGATCGCGCCTCGAACGCGATTATAAAGGTCCATGAAACTCTCACCGCCCGGCGCCGGGTCATCGATCGGCGCAAACCAGTAGCTGCCGACTTCGATCGGCCGGCTGGCAAAAAAGGCCGCCCGGTTCAACCCCTGCCATTCGCCCAGATGCTGTTCGGCAAAGGCCGCCTCGTGCGAGAGGCTCAAAGGTTTGGGAAATCCCGCCGCCCAGATCGCGTCGGCGGTTTGATGGGTCCGTTTCAAATTGCTCGCATACCAGAGCGCGCTGCGCGGCAAAATTTTTCCCAAGGCGGCGAACACCACGCGATCGCTGGTATCGCAGCCGATGTCCTTCTGCCCGTAAATGCAGCCGCCATCCTCCCGAACCGGCGCGTGACGCACCCACCACCACCGCGTCGCGACCGCGCCGGAAGGCACGGAATGCTGCGCGACGAACGGTTTGGCTGGATTGGACATCGCGAAGACCCTTCAATAGTGTTTGTTGTCGCTGTACGTCAGAGCCGGCACAGTCTCAAGTCACATCTCGAATTCCAATTGCATGATCCGGAAAAGTGGGAACCGGTTTTCCGAAAAGGTCATGCTCAAACAAACAGACGAGAATCATGATGCGATTCAACCGAATCGCATCGTGATCTGGCGTCAAAAAAAATAGGGAGAAGCTCATGGGCCGCCTCGAAGGCAAATCGGTCATTATCACCGGCGCCGGCAGCGGCATCGGACGCGCGGCGGCGTTGCTGTTCGCCAAGGAAGGCGCCAGGCTCGTCGCGATCGACCGCACCGAAGGCGTCAAGGATGTCGTCGGCGAGGTGCGAAAAGCCGGCGGCACCTGCGAGGCCGTGATCGCCGATGCCGGTTCGGAAAAAGACGTTACAGCCTACATCGACAAGGCACTCTCCGCTTACGGACGGCTGGATGCCATCTGGGCCAATGCCGGCATCTCGGGCGGCCTGGTGCCGCTCGCCGAACAAACCGTGGAGCATTGGCAAGAAATTTTGCGCATCAATTTGATCGGGCCGTTTCTCGCGATCAAATACGCCATCCCGCACATGATCCGCCAGCAATACGGTTCGATCATCTGCACGGCGTCGGTGGCCGGCCTGAAATCCGGCGCCAGCGGTCATCCGTATGCGGCGAGCAAGGCTGGCGTCATCAGCCTCGTGCAGACCACCGCCTATTCGCTCTCGGGCACCGGCGTGCGGATCAACGCGGTTTGTCCTGGTCTTATCGAGACCGGCATGACCAAACCGATCTTCGACAATGCGAGACAACGCGGCACCGAAGGCAAAATCGGTCAGCTCAACCCCTTGAAGCGCGCCGGCCAACCCCACGAGCTCGCCGCGATGGGATTGTTTCTCGCCAGCGACGAGGCCTCTTACGTCAACGGACAGGCGATCCCCGTCGATGGCGGACTGACCGCGTCGATGCCGTATGCGGGGAAACCGGTTTAGGGGAGATTTCGTGCCCCGGATGCTGCGCAGCGCGAAGCGGTGCGCTGCTGATCCGGGGCCCATCGCCAGCGCAAGAGCTGGATCCCGGCTCTGCGGAGCAGCGTTACACGCTGCACCGCGTCCGGGACACGAACTCGCCAAGGTCTCTACCGATTCAATTTTCAAACAGCCTGGACGCGCCTCTGCATTCCCGCGGCACGGATAGCGCCCGAGTTGTGCGAGAATTTCTGCCCTCGAAAAACAGAGGGCGCAGGGAAAGCCGGGTGCCCGTCGCACCCGCAGCCTCGCATGCAAAATGAAAAAGCATACGAGTTAGTCACTACAGGTTCACCGGAAAAACCCGGCCTTCCCTGCGCAATGGTTTTAACGGGTTCCTTCGCGCTCTCCTTGGTGACCGGGCTTGTTTGCCACCATCGCCAGCGGAAGATTTCTTCCGCCAACTTGACGCCAGCGTCGGGGCGTCAGGACCACACGACTTCGCCGTCCGCAAAAGCGCCGCTCGTCCGCGTAAAAATTTGCACTCGCCGCTTCCACGTCCACCGCATCCCACCCCCCACGTTCGTGACGATCGCGAGCCGCCCCTCTTTGGGGATGAGACCCCTTTGATCTATCGCTGCTTCTACCTATTCGCGAAGCGCAATATTTTTTGAAACGGGGCTAGACACGAATTTTTTGATTTGCCCGTCGGGCAAAATCATCGAATTACGGTGGCAGTGCTCACTGTAACTTTAGAGCACTTCCCTTCATCACAATAGCTATACCGGTACCAAACGCTTGACGTTGATCGTGCGCTTGCGGATTTGCGCCAGATCGTAATTCATCTGCATCCTAAGCCATGTGTCAGCGGTGCTGCCTATGGCTTTCTCAAGCTTGACGGCCATTTCCGGCGTGATCCCGCTGCGTCCCGCAATCAAATTGTGAAGCTGCTGCCTCGTGATCCCGAGGCCTTTCGCTGCGGCGACGATCGAAACCTCCAGCTCGTCGAGCGTGTCGCCGATGAGCTCACCGGGATGGGGGGGATTTTTCATCTCCATGTTTTCTCTCCATCAATGATAGTCCACAAGGTCAATATCGAATGCCTTGCCACTCTCGAACCGAAAAATAATCCGCCAGTTCGCGCGCACGGTCAGAGCCCAAAAGCCTTTAAGATCGCCCTTCAATGGATGAAGCCCGAAGGTCGGCAACCGCATCGCCTCGATCGTCTCCGCTGCGTGCAACGTCGCTAAAATCTGTTTGATCTTGCGCGCATGCTCGGCGCTGACACCTCGGACGTTGTCATCCTCGAAGAGTTGCCGCAGGCCTTTATGCTTGAAACTCTCGATCATTGTTCCCGGATCGTTATGCCCAACAATGTAAATCTTAATTTTACATGTGTCAAACGTTACTTTACACTACATATCCGGAGCCTGTCATCGGGCGGCGCGTTGCGCCGGTACGGTGGCAGCCGATGACGGTTCGGGCGTGATAGATTTCCAATCGGACGATTCGTTCATGCCGGAATGAATTAAAGGGATGGCGACGTGACGATCTTCTTGCACGGCCTCGATCGCATGATCGGTTACCTTGTGGCTGCGGCCAAATGGCTTGCATTGCCCTTGATCACGCTTTTGTTCCTGCAATGGCCGCTGCGCGATCTGTTTCGCGGTTATTCGCGGGAGGCCAACGATCTGGGGCAAGTGGTGTTTGCGCTCTTCGTCGCGGTGAGCATCACCGCGGCGAGCCGTGCCGGAACTCACCTTGCTGCCGATCTGCTCGCCCGGCAGTATTCCGCACGAACGAGACGCCGCCTCAATCGCCTTGGCTCTGCCGCGGGACTTCTACCCTGGGCGCTGTTTGTCCTGATTGCGGGCAAGAGCGCCGTCGTTCCGAGCGTTCAACAGCTCGAAGCGTTTCAAGACAGCGGTAACCCGGGCTATTTCCTGATCAAGGTCGCGCTTTGGATCATGGCGGCTGCGATCCTTGGCCAGTCGCTTGTCGATATTTTCCGTTCTAAAGCGTTTTCGAGCGAAGTGGATACCGGTTCGCGTCAAGAAAACGCGTCAAAATAAATAAGTAGAACCTCCGTTCCGATTCAATCGGAACGGAGGCTCTAGAGAAGCGGATGACGAATAATGGAATGGGCCGGGCTTGTGCTTCTTGTACTGGTTGGCGTCGGTATCATTTCCACCGGCCTGCCGGCGGCAGTCGTCCTGATCGCCGTGGCGACATTCGGCGCGATCATCGGCGTTGTCGCGGGTGCGATCGAGGCCTCTACGCTGTGGGCGCTACCGAGCCGGCTTATCAATCTGTTTGAAAACGATTTGCTGCAGGCGCTGCCACTCTACGTGACGATGGGCTTGCTGCTTGACCGGCTCCCGATCGCGGACGCGCTTTATCGCGCCAGCAATGCGGTACTGCCGCGCAAGCCATCGGCCCCGCTGGTGTCGGGCATGATGCTCGGCGCGTTGCTCGGGCCGATGAACGGCTCGGTCGGCGCCAGTGTGCTCGGACTTTCGCGCGTGGTCGCGCCGCGCCTTGCTGAAGAAGGCATTCCGGCACCCAATCGTCACGCGATCGTTGCGGTCGCCAGCACGCTTGGCGTGTTGGTGCCGCCTTCGCTGGTTCTCATTCTTCTCAGCGACGCGATGCTGTCAGCCCACACCATGGCGGTGACGGCGACGGGAAGGAGCGATCGCGTCGTCAACACGCAGGACATTTTCCATGCGGCGCTGGTGCCGGGCGGGATTTTCTTGAGTTTGTGCCTGGCGTTATCCTGGATCGTCGGACGAGCGGCGAAAAAATTACCCGGCCGCGAGCGTCTGACGACCCGGGAAGGCCTGCTCGCGGTTGTCGCGCTCGTATCGCTGGTCGTTCTTCTGGGCGGCGTCACCCTCGGCTATTTTTATGCCGTCGAGGCCGCCGCGATGGGCGCTTTCGCACTATTGGTCGCAGGCCTCGTCACCGGACGTTTGCGCGGCGCGGCGCTGAATAGCTTGCTGAGCGACGCCATCGCGCTTACCGGCGCGTTGTTCGCCTTGCTGCTGGCGGCAACGACGTTCACGATGATTCTAAGGTTGCTTGGCACCGCGGACCTTGTCGGCCGGTTGGTTTCGTCAATTCCGGGCGGCGATCTTGCGGCGGTCACTGTGGTGCTCGGCGCGATTGGAATCAGTGCTTTCGTGCTCGATGCTTTCGAAATCATTTTCGTTGTCGTGCCGATCGTGATTCCGCCGTTGCTGATCCGCGTCGCCGATGCCCGTTGGGTCTCGGTATTGGTGCTGCTGACCTTGCAGTCGAGCTTTTTGCTCCCGCCCTTCGGCTACGCGCTGATGATGGTGCGCGGTGTCCTGAAAGAACGGGTTTCATTCCGCCAGTTCGCGCGTGCGTTGGCGCCGTTTCTCGCGGCGCAATGGCTTCTGCTCCTGCTGGTATTGTTGTTTCCGCAATTGACCCACATGGGCCAGTCTTCGGACGACGGCTCGCGACTTCCAGCCGCGACCTTGTCGAATGAGGAATTCGAGAAACGTCTTCGGGAGATGATCAAGTTGCCCGAGCCCGAGCAGAGCGAGGACACAAATCGTCGGTGAGCGCTTTGCCGCCACACTCATATTTTTGGAAATTCATAGCATCTCACTAAAGGCTATTCGTATTTCGTTGGAGTTGATCCATCCGCAATTGCAACTTCACGTTCATTAACGCACGCTCTCTTTTCGTTCTTTAGCGGAAACGAGGGATATAACCCTAGTAATCAGGCCGTTTCGAAAGCTGGCGCGCCCGACTATTAAGATTACTCCGGCCATGATCGAGGCCGGCGCTCGCGTGTTGTGCGAGAAGTTTTACGATACCCTCAACCTGGATGATCCACTTGCCCACGTGTGGGCATTAGAGGTTTTTGTGGCTGTATTAGCTGAGCGTCCACTGCCAATCGGCAGCTAGTGGTGTATGCCTTCAGCGCGTTAGCGCTACGCTCGTACCATCTGAATTCTTCAAGGATATCCTTGCCGAAAAGTCGTTTAGCCTTGTCGTTACCAAAGAATGTCACCGGCATGATTTCGAAATCTTTACTGTTTCCATGAATTGCTACAGAGCAGGGTGCATGAATCGCATTATTGCGTCTATCCGCGAGAGTATTTACCTCGTTCAATAGATCTACAATTGCTTCCTCCACATTTGGGCGGTGCTTTATCCAATCTTCTTCCTGTGCGCGTGCGCTAATCGCCCCCTTCAGGATATCGCGCTGACTTCGGTCGCTTTTGAGCTTGTGCCAAATTGCCATGCCATGGTGTAGCTCTAGGCCAGAAACTGAGCAAAAGAGCTTTCCAAGTTCTTCATGCAAATGGTTCCAAGAATGCGCTACTCTGCCTAACAAGCTGAAATAGGGTTCTAGCGCGGCTGTAATGGCGTCTACCTCTTCCGCTGGCAATTTTACCATCTGGGTACTCGATGCCTAATAAGGATGAGAAATACGAGGAGAAAGAAGCCCAAGAGCGGTTTGAGGCTGCGCTACGCGGTGGTCTTAAAACAGAGCCGAAGCCGCTAAAAGAAAAATCTAAAGTTCGGGCCAACAAGAAACCAAAGAAGAATGCAAGAGATTCCTAGCGTTGAGCTTGCTCGGCTTGACGATAAAGACGTGTCAAGCGAGCGATTTCGGCATCTATTAGATCGCGCGCTGCATGAAGGGCGGATAGTTGATTTAGCGCGATCGATTTCATGCTCTGCTGCCCAGATACGACTTGGCCAGATATCCATAGTTTTGATTGCTGGGCGTCCAGTCCGTCACCAGCAAAAAACGAAACTGTTCCTGCCTCTCCACTTGCATCTACCGCCTGAAAGGTCGTGTTTCGAAGTTCAAAAGCCATCTTGTATCCCTCTCAAAAGGTATACAACCCTAACGCATTCGCCCGTGATTGACGAAGCATGGCTTGGATTTCTCCGGCGGATATTTTTTCCGCGCGCCAGGCGCGAAACCGCAAGAACCTTTCGCAGATCGAACTTGATAAATATAATACCATGAACTATAATACATAGTGCTTTGGAAGAGAATGAGAATTTATAAAACCAAAGTTTTCGCGCGATTTGCGCGAAAGGAACGGATCAACGATCGGGAATTGATCGAAGCCATCGAGCGGGCGGAGCAAGGTTTGATCGACGCGGCGCTTGGCGGTGGACTTATCAAGCAGCGTGTTGCCCGGCCTGGCTCGGGGCGGAGCGGTGGCTATCGCGCTGTAATCGCGTTACGCACCAAGGAACGAGCTATTTTTATTCACGGTTTTGCAAAAAACGATCAAGCCAATATTGGGACCAAAGAACTCGAAGTTTTGCAGGACATCGCGCGAGCATTCCTTTCGGCAAGTTTTGAAATGCTCGAGAATACGGTTAGCGATGGCAAGTTGTATGAAATCAAAACTAGGATGAGGTGAGCATGAAGAAAAGCAAAAAACCAAGCAAGCTGATGGCGTCACTGCTCGAAACGGCAAAGGATTTTCACGATAGCGCGATAATGGACGAGCGCACTTATGCGAAAATCACGAAACGCAATCTCGCGGACGAACCAAAGTTTGCCGCTACGCAAGTGACGATGTTAGCGGCTGAGGAAATCCGTGCGCTTCGGCAGGAGTCGAACTTAAGCCAAGCGGTGTTTGCCAAGATTCTCAATGTGACCGTCGGCTATGTTTCTCAGCTAGAGCGTGGCGTTAAGCATCCCACCGGATCGGCCCTTGCGCTGCTGAACGTCATTCGCCGCAAGGGGATCGAAGCCGTTCTATAGATCAAATATTACGGTGATAGCTCTATCACCGTAATCTCGAAATTTCGACATTCTGCGGGTAATGCTGGCGAAAAGCGACCCGTTGCCCTTATTGTCGAGGAAGCGACATGAGCTCTGATTGAAAGGTGGCTACGGAAATTATTGATCAACTGACAGTTGAGCAGTCGTCCGGTTACCGTTCAGACGCTTCAGTTCATTCACATAATCCTCTGGGAGCTGCAAATGAAACGGAACTTTCAACCCCATGAAACCGGCGATCCGGCCTATAAACGCGGTGCAGTTATAGGTCTCCGCGTTCCATAGTGGAGAATGCACCTGAATGTCTTTTATGAAGGCAAAAACCTTCTTCGCGTCGGGCTCACTTAAGTAAACGCGATAATTGGCGGTCAAATATTGGACATCTAAATCACCGTAGCTTGCCCCCGTTTCGGCAGGCACCGCGATAAGGTGCCCCAGCACGTAGGGGATTTCGTCTCCGGCCGGGTGAAGCCCCGCCACCTCGACAGCCTTCTCGCTGGTCTTGCCATACCAAACAAAAGCATGACCATAGGACGCGGCCGTGCGAGCCCGAAAATCTACGTAATATGGCCCCTTGGCGGCCGAGGCCGACGGCTTTCTGACCGGTTTTGTTTCAGCAACATCCGATCCGACAGCCGCAACGGACACCAAGGAGTGCTTCTGCACCGCTGGCTTTTGTTGAACGTGCGAATCATCACCACGCGCGGCCAGGCCTTGAGCATCGGCCGTACGACTAAACAGCCCGGTTCCAATGGAACTGACGCACAGAGCTATCACTAGGCCAAAACGAATATGCTGCGGGGCCATGACATGCCTTTTGATTCCGATCGCGGCAGGCAGAACCAGCCGGGAGGCGCGAGCTAAAAAGCCTGCCCCCCGCGATCTCTAATGCATCGACCTTGCGGAACTCTTAGCCCTTGGTAACTAACGGTGCTGGCGCTTTACCGATCGGCGTCTTCCCTATCGGCGTCTTCCCTATCGGTGATTTTCCGATCGGTGCCTTACCCACCTCGGCTTGCTGGTACACTGGCTGTGCATGCGGAAGATCGGCAGCCGCGGCGGCACCCACGAGGCTAAGCGAGCATCCCGATACGATCATAAATTTCAGCATGAATATCTCCCAGTTTGGTTCCCAAATTGGAGCCAAGTGCTAGCCTATTTGGCCAAAGCGCATCGTCAACAAAGACCGAGCAATTTTTGGTCGATTTTGAATGGTTGTTGCCTATTTAGCACGCAATTATTAGATGAGCGCGGAAATGCGGTGGTGGCGAAAGATCGGTGTCATGAGCGTTGCAATTGCGCTCCTCCTCTTGGTATCCGGTTCCGCCTCGGCGCAATCCCGGGCGACTGCAACGTCGGCGGAAACCTGCCTCGCCGCGAATTCGACCATCTCGCTTGGGGCTAGGCTACCGCGCACGGAAGCTCGACTCAAATCTGGCGCACCGCTGAAGGTTGTTGCATTCGGCTCATCGTCAACGGTGGGCTTGTGGGTTTTGAGTTCGGCCGCCACCTATCCTGCTGTGATGCGGCAGGAACTGAATCGATTAGTGCCTAATGCGCGGATCGAGATGATAAACAGCGGCCGGATAGGCGATACCATTCCTGACAATATCGCGCGCGTCGAGCGCGACGTTCTCTCCCATGGACCGGACCTTATTGTTTGGCAACTCGGCACCAATGACATCGCTTGGGGCGGCCATGTTGAAGGCCTCGATGAACTGGTCATCCAGGGAATTAGAATGCTCAGGTCGGGCGGCTCCGATGTGATTCTGATGGATCAGCAATATGCACCTCAGGTTCTCTCCTCATCCCAGTATTCAAAGATGCAGGCGATCATTGCGAACGTTGCGCGCAAAGAACATGTCGGACTGTTTTCCCGTTTCAATCTGATGCGCAACTCAGTGCTGGCGGGTCTTTCAATCGGCGCGCTCGTATCGTGGGACGGATTACACAATTCGATAGAGGGCTATGACTGTATCGGACGAGGCCTCGCACGTGCAATCTGGTCTGCGACCCGTTGAGGCGCGCTCCGCCAAAATCTCGTGCATAAACTCGACATGCGAAATGAGCCCGGGGACCACGACAATATCTGCGGGTCCCGCGCTCATCGTTTGATAAGCAATGTTAACGTCGCCGCTGACGGCAACTCGAAAACAGCCCTCGCCTAGATCCCCAAATATCGGGCCTGATTGTCTTCCTCAGGACCGCTGGGATTAACCCAGATAGCAGACGGTGGGACGAAAAATGAACAGAGTGCGATCCGTTCTGGGACGCAAAGCGGAAGTGGATCGGACATAGAAGTCGATCGCCCGCTTTCGCGGGCGATGACATCGAGTTCATTTCCGCGCAGCGAAGGCGCTCACACCGCCCCCGCCTTTTGCGCGTATTCCCACGAGGCCTTTGACAGCGGCACCGTGCGCTTGGCGGTTTCCATCGCCTTGGCGCTCGCGGCGGTGCCGTCGCGGATGCGTCCCGCGATGCCTTGGCAGATTCCGGCGAGACGAAACAGATTGTAGGAGAAATACCAGTTCAGATCGGGCACGGCGCTGCCGGTCACGCTGCAATAGATTTGCGCGGCCTCTTCCAGGCTCGGAATATTCAGCGCCGCCAGATCGACGCCGGCGAGACCGGGCATGGTCCATTGCATCAAGAGGTAGGTGAAATCCGCCATCGGATCGCCGAGCGTCGACAGCTCCCAATCCAGCACCGCGATCACCTGCGGTTCGGTTGCATGAAAGATCATGTTGTCGAGACGAAAGTCGCCGTGGACGATCGAGACCCGTCCCTGGGGCGGCACGGTGCGCGGCAGCCACTCGATCAGTTTTTCGATCTCCGGGATGTGCTGGGTCTCGGATGCCCGGTATTGCTTGGTCCAACGATCGACCTGACGGGCGAAGTAATTTCCCGGCTTGCCGAAATCGGAAAGCCCGATCGCTTGCGGATCGTAGGTATGTAATTTCGCAAGCGTCTCGATCTTGCTGGTGAAGATCGCACGGCGCACTTCCGGCGGTTGGCTGGGGAGCGTCGGGTCCCAGAACACGCGGCCCTCTTCCATCGACATGATGTAGAAGGCCGCCCCGATCACGGCGTCGTCGGTGCACAGCGCATAAGCCTTGGCGACCGGGAAGCCTTGACGGCCGAGGGCTGCGATGACGCGGAACTCGCGGTCGACCGCATGCGCGGAAGGAAGCAATTTCCCGAACGGCTTGCGGCGCATCACATAGGATCGCCCCGTTGTGTCGAGCCGGTAGGTCGGGTTCGACTGCCCGCCCTTGAATTGCAGGACGGTCAAAGGTCCCTGGTAGCCCTCGACGTTCTCGCGCATCCAGGCATCGAGGCGCATCTCATCGATCCGATGCCGCTCCTCGACCGGCTTGGTGCCCGAAAACTCTTCGTCTTTTTTGACGCCTTCGGTCACGATGACGCTCCTCGTCCATCTTTTTTGAGCATGATCCGCGCGCAAACGCTAGAACCTTTTCCGTTCCGATTGAATCGGAACGGAGGCTCTATTTCTTTGTTTTGACGTGCTTTCTTGACGCGAACCGGCATCCACTTCGCTAGAAAACGCTCTACGGGTTTGTCGCGAGGCAAACAATGCTACGAGCGCGAGCGGTTTTGACTGGCGCGGTTTTGTCCGCTGGCTCCATTCACCTCTCCCCATCGGGGAGAGGTCGATTTGCGTAGCAAATCGGGTGAGGGACTGCGCTCAACGAGAGGCCGCAACCCCTCACCCGGCGCTACGCGCCGACCTCTCCCAATGGGCGAGGTGAATGGAGCCAGCGGACTGATTTATCAACATCGTCCCTCCCCAGGAAGCACATCGCGCAAGGTGCTTAGTTCGCGGGCGCGTTGGCATACTTCCGAAGTTCGAGCCTGGCAATGGCGCGGTTGTGGACTTCGTCCGGACCGTCCGCCAAGCGCATCGTGCGCATCGAGGCATAGTCGCGCGCCAAACCGGCATCGTCGGAGACGCCCGCCGCGCCGAACGCCTGGATGGCGTGGTCGATGATCTTCAGCGCCATGTTGGGCGCCGCCACCTTGATCATGGCGATCTCGAGTTGTGCGGTCTTGTTGCCGACCTTATCCATCATGTCGGCGGCCTTCAGGCACAACAGCCGGTTCATCTCGATGTCGGTGCGGGCTTCGGCGATGCGCTGCTCCCAGATCGAAAATTCGATGATCTTCCGGCCGAACGCGGTGCGCGAAGACAGCCGCTTCACCATCTTCTCCAGCGCCTCCTCGGCCTTGCCGATGGTGCGCATGCAGTGATGGATGCGGCCGGGGCCGAGACGGCCTTGCGCGATCTCAAAGCCCCTGCCCTCGCCGAGCAAAATATTGCTGGCGGGAACGCGGACATTCTCGAGCAGCACTTGCGCGTGGCCGTGCGGCGCGTCGTCGAAGCCGAACACCGGCAGCATCTTTTCGACCGTGATGCCCTTGGTGTCGAGCGGCACGAGAATCTGTGATTGCTGCTGATGGCGCGCCGCGCTCGGATCGGTCTTGCCCATCACGATCGCGATTTTGCAGCGGGGGTCGCCGACGCCCGACGACCACCATTTGCGGCCG
>WNFQ01002002.1_pt1 | contig 19086 bp, 19 predicted proteins | sample 5400171 | NCBI WGS metagenome assembly WNFQ01 (sample SAMN13153356, study PRJNA577476) | soil metagenome | isolation source: 20 cm soil under Madrone tree | place: USA:California | collected 2016-06-14 | reverse complement strand
CGCTGATCAATCCGCTGTTGATGCGCGCCACCGATGTGCATGGCGTCGTGCATCTTCATCATGCCATCAATGAGGTCTCGCTGTTTCGCCAGACCCATCAGGCCGCGCATTTGAGGATCCTGATCGACGAACGCGAACGCATGGCGGAGCTGATCGCCGACGGCATCATGGTGGCGACGCCCGCGGGATCCACCGCCTACAATCTTTCGGCGCAGGGGCCGATCCTGCCGATCAACGCCGCACTGCTGGCGCTGACGCCGATCAGTGCGTTCCGGCCGCGCCGCTGGCGCGGCGCCCTGCTCCCCAACACCGCCTATGTGGTCATCGAGGTGCTCGAGGGCGAGAAACGCCCGGTCGCGGCGGTGGCTGATCACGACGAGGCGCGCGACGTGCGCCGCGTCGAGGTGCTTTCCGACAAGACCATCTCGATGCGTATGCTGTTCGACCCCGGTCACAGCCTGGAAGAGCGCATTTTAAGCGAGCAGTTCGGCTATTGATTTCGGCCTCGTCGCCCTCACCTCTCCCCGCTTTCGCGGAAGAGTGAGGAAGAAATCGCAACCAGTTGTTAACCGGCGCCACGATATGGTTAACGCCGGTACACCGGTGTCACCGGTACGCCCCTCAGGACCGGGCCATGTTTCGCATCGATTTCAACAAGTTGCGATTTCTTGTATGCGACGACAATCCGCATATGCGCCGTATTTTGCGGACGCTGCTGCATTCGTTTGGCGCCCGCGAGGTCTATGAATCCGAAGACGGCGCGACTGCGCTCGAAATGTACAGCCACTACGTCCCTGATATCGTCATCACCGACTGGTCGATGCCGATTTTCGACGGTCTCGAACTCGCACAGATGATCCGGCAGCCGGAATCGAAGGGCAATCCCTATGCTCCCATCATCATGCTGACCGGCCATTCCGAGAAGCGGCGCGTCACCGTGGCGCGCGACGCCGGCGTGACTGAATTCCTCGCGAAGCCGATCTCGGCCAAGGGGCTTTATCAGCGCATTCTGAACGTCGTCGCCAATCCGCGCCCGTTCATCAAGACCAAGACCTATTTCGGGCCGGACCGCCGGCGCAATACCAGCAATGCTTATATCGGCCCCGAGCGCCGTGCAGGCGGCGAAGCAGAAGTCCTTCAGCACCCCTCGCTGCTCGACAAGGCCCAGACCACAGTTTAGCGCTCGAAGCACAGGGAAACTATCATGGCGAAAGACAAGCCAACGACGCTGCAAATCCAGACCTTCGCCGACCATCACGTGATCACGCAACCCAATCCGTTGCGCAAAGTGCTGCGGCGCGTCGGCGAAACAAACCTCGACGATCCGGTCGCGCGCGCGGAAAAAGCCCTGGCCGGCCTGTCAGGCGATTTCAAGAACTGGATGTCGATCGAAGCCGACCGGCTCTCAGCCGCCCACGCGGCAATTCGCAAGGACGGTTTTACGAAATTCACCCGCGAGGAGCTGTTTCGCGCTGCCCATGACATCAAGGGCGACGCCGCTACTTTCGGATACCCTTCCGCTGGCGCCGCCGCCGAGAGCCTCTGCAGGATCATCGAGCACGCGCCCGATTTTGACGAGGTGGCGCGCAATCTGATCGCGCATCATATCAACGCCATTCAGGCGATCGTGCGCGAGCGCACCAAGCTCGACACCGTGAGCATGGCCAGCGAACTCAGTCGAAAGCTGCGCGGCGTCGCGGATCAATATCTTATTCACGCTAACCGCGACCGTCCTGAGCACCTCGAAGCGATCCTCGCACCGAGCATCGCGCCGGGGGAGTAGGGCGACACGGCGCGTCCTCTCGATTCGTCGTCCCTGCAAAAGCATGCGTTCGCAGGAACGACGGATAGATCATGACCGTGAAGAATTTACGCCGCGATCAGTTCATGCTGGATCGGAGCAAAGGCCTTGTCAGCCGTCAGCTCGTCGCAGAACATGCGGGCTTCTTCCCGCGCCGACTCGGTCGCAAAGCGCCGCAGCAGGATCAATAGCGGCTCTACGGCCTGCCGGTCGGTTTCGCAATGCGTCAGCACGCGCTCGACCATCCGGCGCCGCAATCCTGCCGCGCGTCCGACAGTGTCGACATACCCGATTTCATGGCTGACTTCGAGCGCCACCTGGAACGCCGCGAATGTCGATTCCGGCAATCCCGCGCGTATCAATAGCGCCTGCAGGCTCGCGCCGCCGCGGTCGTGCAGCAGCGCTGAGACGCGGCCCTGCGGCAGAGCTGACAATTCCGACAGCGCGGAATCGAAAAGTTCGAGATTGCCGGACAATAATGCGCGCAAGATCAATCCGGCGGTGAGCTGGCCGGTGGCGCGCAGATGCCGTAGCAGGCCCCGCATGTCGTCACCCTGTGAGTGCGCCGCGATGTTCACGGTCGAGCGCTCGCGCGCCTCGCTGGCAATGCGGTCCGCGCGATCCGCACTCAACCAGTTCCGCGCGACGACGAATTGCGCCAGCGTGTCCGACAGCTTGGCAACCAGCGCGGCCCGCGTCGCGGCGGGCAAGTCTTCGAGCACCAGCATCGATTCGCGGATCGCGGCGAGATGGCCGTGCCGTTCGACGACGCGCTCCCATGAAAATGGCGCAAGCTCGGCATGGGCATTTTCGATCAGTTCGAGCGCCGCCGAGGGCGTACCGACCTCGGCGATCGCGGCGCAAACGGAGGGCGGCAGATTGGTGCGACGCGCGATGGCGCATTGCATGGCGCAATTGCCGGTCGCGACAATGTCGACGAGATCGGCGTCGATCAGAAGCGGCGAATGTTCGAGCACGGGAAGCGCGACCGAGGCCTGATCGAGCGCGAGCGCCTGCACGATGGCGGCGGGCGCCTCAGTGCTGCGCGAAAACACTTCCGCCATCGCCTCGCGCACCAGCGGAGACCCATCGTCGAGCAACATCAGAAGCGCGCCTTCGGCGGCGGCACGGTCGTCCTCGGACAAATCCGAAATCAGCCAAGCCCGCGCCAGGGAGCGCGTTGCCTCCGCCCGCTCGCCCGCCGGAGCGGTCCTGACCCAACTGATAAACTGCCGAACGATCATGGTCCTGCCGGCCTACGCAACTTGGAACGACACCGCGACGCGATGCCATCGTCACGATCGTCATACAAAATAAACCACGACGCTTAACAAAGCGTTCACCATAACGGTTTGGTTTGATTGACGTTTTGTTAAGGGTGCGAGGCGCGGCCGACCCTTCCCCTAATAGGCGCGCATGAGTAGAGCGCAGCTAATCTACCTCACTGGAGTACATGGTGGGATCAACAGACGCTACGAATAGCAAAAATGTGTCACTCGTAGATGCTGCGGGTCACGTTGTAACGGCATAGGGCCTAGACGAACTTGCCACTCACCTAGATAAATTCGATAAGAAATGGACGTTCTCAATGTTTGCAAATCTGGTGTTTTTTCTACCTGCTGCGGTTGGGGCGTCTTATTTAGTTCGCCGGAGCTGGCCGGATACCAAGGCCCTCACTGGGGTTGGGAGCGCACTTCTATCTTTCCTAATCTTTGAGTTCTACTTTTTCGGATTTAGCTTCAAAGCAGTCCTGATGAATGTAGCGTGCATTGTTATTGCATGGTTCGCTTACGGCTTTCTGGCGATCACGTGTCTGACAATTCCGATAAAGCCATTTCGCGTTTCAGTGCTCGTCGTCCCGATAAGGCCGTTTTGGATCGTATACGTACTGGGTGACCTTTGTCTGCTTTGCTTGGGCTTAATCGCTCTTAGCGATGGACCGCCCGAACATACGGAGCAGATGAAGCCTGACTTAATCTGCACAATAACGGAATGGGGTATGGCAGGCGCCTCGTCCGGCTACACGGTCCATCTATACAAATCCTTTAGCGGCTTTCCCTTTCTCGAGAGATCAATCGCCAGAATATCCGTTGTCCAAGCCGGCTACTCAGGAACACAACCTCCAGAAGACGTATCCTGCGCCGACGCGATGGCGAAGTACTCCCCTTAGCCATCAGCCTTATTGTGAGTTCGCGTTCAACCGCTGAAGGTGCCGTTGCGATCGCTAAAGAGATCGAGCGAGGCGCGACCGTTCGGTGCCGGCGCGGAAGTCGACGATGCCGAGGCAACCGACGTGAGCGAGGAGGAATTGCCCCACAACTTTTGAACCGCCGGAGAGACCGGCTGCGTTCGTTCGCCGCCCTGAAACAACGAGCGGAAAATCGGATCGCTTGACGGTAGCCGGCTTGTCGGGTCCGATGCGAACGCGGTCGCGACAGGCGCAGCCGAACGGGCATCCGGAAAACTGGATAGATAGGCCGCATTGTCGATCGGCGGCGCCGTCGGCTCTCGACTTGCGAGGACTGTGCTCACAGGCGTCACGCCCGCCGACGCAAGCGCGGCCTGGGTCGCCGGCGAGTCGGCGGCGCCGGCATAGCGCGAGGTCAGCACCGAATAGACCTCGGAAACGCTACGCGCGCCGCCCGCGCGATCGAAAAAGATCGAACGATTCGCAGCCGCCGCGTTCGGAAATAGCCGCGCACCGGAAGCTTGCGGATTGTCCTCGGCATTCGCGATCAGCTTGGCCGCACCGCCGACGCCCAGGAAATGGGCGATATAGAGTTCACCATCGGTCGGGCGGCGCCCGATCAGGCCGGTGAGCTCGAAGCTGTTGGATTTGGTCAGAGCGGCTGCCAAAGACGAACTGGCGGCGGGATCGTCGCGCAGCTTGAGGATCGCGGCTCGCGCGGCGGGGTCGGCGACCGAGTAGGTGCCGGAGGAAGATTTGGTGATGGCGTCGGCATAATTGCCGTAGCCGAGCTGCGCGCCCGCTTCCTTCACGGTGCCGAGCCAAGTCTGGTCGATGAATTGATAGAGCCCGCGCGCCGACGACGTCGAGGCGCCCGCGGTCGGATTGAAGTTGGACTCAAGTTTCGCGGTGGCAAGCAGATATTCGAAGCTGGTGCCGGTGGAATTCGCAGCCTGCTTGATCGCACCGGCGATTCGTGTGCGCGAGGCGTCGGCCCCTGCCGCGATCGTGGTGCTTGAAGTGTCGACCGCCATGTTTGGTCCTCGCTCCCCGCGAAATGACCCCGCCCGGCCTGTTCGAGAGCTCCCACTGACGCCCAAGCCTGCATTCACACTGCGGTGCTTATGGTTAATTGTTGGTTAAGAGAATTCTCCGTGTCCCGGACGCATCGCATCTCGCCGCAGGTCCCGGCTCTGCGGAGCAGCGCCAAGTGCGCTGCACCGCATCCGGGACACAGAGAATCATTTGCGATAAACCGCGTTCGGATCGAACAGCCTGTCCGCGTCCACGAACGAAAGCCGCGCGCCGCCCTCGCCTGCCGTCACCTGGCGGTAGAAGCAGGAGTGCCGGCCGGTGTGACAGGCCGCGCCGGTTTGCTCGACGCGAATCCAGACCGCATCCTGATCGCAATCCAGGCGCATTTCGACGACGCGCTGCACCTGGCCGGAGGTTTCGCCCTTTCGCCACAACGATTTGCGGGATCGGCTGAAGTACCAGGCCTCCCCGCTCGCAATGGTCTTGCGCAAGGCCTCTTCGTTCATATGCGCGACCATCAGCACATCGCCGGTCACGGCGTCGGTGGCGACGCAGGTGACAAGACCTGACGCGTCGAACCTGGGCTGGAATTTGAGCCCGTCCTCGATTTCGTTGATTTCTGCCGATGACGACACAGTCGGTCCTCGCAAAGTCTAGGCGAGGGCTAGCGCTGCGGCCCTCGCACCATGGACAGGAAACGCGCCTGCTCCGCCGGATTGTCGCGGAACATGCCGGTATAACGGCTGGTGAAGGTCATCGCACCATGCTTGGCGACGCCGCGCACCGACATGCAGGTATGCTCCGCCTCGATCATCACCGCAACGCCGCGGGGCTTGAGAATTTCGTCGATCGCCGCCGCGATCTGGGCGGTCAAATGCTCCTGGGTCTGCAAGCGGCGCGCAAAGATATCGGCGAGGCGCGCCAGCTTCGACAGACCGACCACCCGTTCGACCGGCGTATAGGCGATATGCGCCTTGCCGTAGAACGGCATCATGTGATGCTCGCATTGCGAGGTGAATTCGATGTCGCGGATCAATACGAAATCGTCGTAGCCGGCCGTTTCGCCGAAGGTGCGATCGAGCACCTGCGCCGGGCATTGATGATAGCCCTGATAAAGTTCGTCGAAGGCTTCGACCACCCGGCGCGGCGTATCCAGCAGGCCTTCGCGGTGGGGGTTTTCGCCGATATAGCCAAGCAACGTCTGCACCGCTTGCTCGGCCTCCGCGCGCGACGGACGCGGCTGATCGGCCCGGACCGCGACGGCCAGAAATTCGGAAGGGTCCAACTCGGCCGGACGGGCTTCCGGAATCTTCGATTCGGAGGGCTTTACGTCAGAAGGTTTGGCTGGGCGGAGGGATTTGATCAAAGCGTCCATGTCAACTCCGTTCGACCGGCCTCATTGAGGCCGGAAGTGTCACCGGCAGACGGGGCGGCTTGCCGCCGGACGCCTGAGTCCACGATCCTAACATCCCGGCGGCGGAAATGGTTTCCATTTTGGGCGCCGCAGGCAAAATGGCCACACTGTATTTCCGCCATTTCGGTCCATATATAGGGCTACGGACCGCGGTCGCCAAGGGCGATCGCGTCGCGGCGCCTGAGACTCAATCTTATGCTGAACGACATTTATAATAAGCGCATCATCGAGTTGGCAGGCAATATTCCTCGGCTCGGAAGGTTGACCGACCCCGACGCCAGCGCCACGGCGCATTCCAAGCTGTGTGGCTCGACCGTCAAGATCGATCTAAAAATGGACGGAACGGTGGTGTCCGACTTTGCCCATGACGTGAAGGCCTGTGCACTCGGCCAGGCCTCGTCCTCGATCATGGCGCGCCATGTCGTCGGCTCAACCGCGAGCGAGCTTCGCGAATTGCGGGAGACCGTGCGCAAGATGCTGAAGGAAAACGGCACTCCCCCGCAAGGCAAATGGGCCGATATCGCGCTGCTCGAACCGGTGCGCGACTATAAAGCCCGCCACGCCTCGACCATGCTGACCTTCGAGGCGGTGGTCGATGCGATCGGCCAGATTGAAGCGAAGACCAACCAGCCGGCGACCGCGCAGGGGTGAGGTCGATAAACGCTGTCAGGCCCGCCTTCGCGGTCCCGATGCCAATGGATTAATTCTACTTCGCCGGAGCCGTCGCCGTCGCCGCGACGCTGCCGGTCGGAACCATGGCTTCCGCCGTCTTGGTGCTTGTCGCAACGCCGCCGGCAAAACGATCCTGCATCGGCTTGGCTTTCACTTCGGCTACCGGCACGTTGGAAGTATCGGTCTGGGGCGGCAGCACTTCGGCGACCGCATCCGTGGTGACGAGATTGGTCAGCCGCAATTCCGCCGGCGACAATTCGTGCAGATTTTCCCAGGGCGCGACGTTGAGCGACAGCGACAACAGATCGCCCGCCCCGCCCATGTCGAAGGTGTATTTGGCAAGACGGCCGATGTCGCGCTCCACGATCATCAAATCCTGCGCGGTATAGCTTGCGGCCTTGGCATCGTCAGCGCGGTCGCCCATCCAGATCTGATGCACCCTGACATGCGCGGTCTCGGGCACGTAGCGCGCCTTGCCGGACAAGAGCAGGAACACGCACATCGATTCGCAATAGGCTTCGGGCACCACGCTTGCGCGATTACCTTGCGGGGCGCGGGTCTGAATACTGGTGCCGACGGTGGTCAGTGCCCCGAGGTCGCGCCAGCGCCGACCGAGCGCGATCGAGTCATTGACCGAGCCGCCGCTGGAATCCAGCACGATGGTCGCGCCGCCGAGCTGACGTCCGCGCGCAAACTCTTCGAAATCCTTTGGCGTATCCGCGGTCACGATGCCGACTGCACTCACCCAGCCACGGCAATTGGGCTGGCAGGCCACCCAGGTGAACCGCATCGGCAATTTGCGTTCTTCGAGGGTGACGCCGCCGGCATGCGCCGCCCCGCCCAGCGTGGCGATCGCGCCAGGCAGTGCGATGAAAGCGGCGGCGGCGCCGAGCAACACCCAGCCGCGAAAATCAAGCGACCCCAAAAGCCTCAATTTGGTTCCTTCCCCAAAACCCCAAGAAACGGGAAACGAGAAACGAGAAGTGGCAGTGGCCCAGGTTCAACGCCAAATGATTCTGTCATACAGGCGTTATGAAAACGGTAACCCGAGCTACTCCCTTTGGTCCATAGAACGTTGACTGTCAGACCACCGAAAACATGCGATAATTCCCAAAATGTGGCGCACGTTTGCGAAAGTGCTTGTTCCGCGCCAAGGAACCGCGCAAATCCACGCACATAATTGCGGCATCCGCCCATGAAATATCCATCGTCGTATTCATTTTGCCCCGACTGCGCGAGCGGAATGCGGCGGCTGCCGCGCAATGCTGGGCGTGGGATGATCTGGATCTATCGGCACACGCTGTCGCCGCTGGTCGGTTACAACTGCCGTCATTTGCCAACCTGCTCGGTCTATGCCGATGAGGCGATCGAGCGGTTCGGGCTATGGGGCGGCGGCTGGATGACACTGGCGCGGCTGTTACGTTGCCACCCCTGGGGCAGCTCGGGCATCGACAACGTGCCGTTGGAAAGGCCGCACCGAGCGCGCTGGTACCTGCCCTGGCGGTTCGGACGGTGGCGTGGGGTCAATGCAGCCCCGCCTGATCAAAATTAAACTGGCCGTCGACAGGGAACCGCAGTTCCATCGACGCGTTAATATCATTGCCTCCTTGGGAGGGATGATCGATGCGCTGGAAAATCAGCCATAATGGTCACGATCCCAGATATGTCGATCTGATCGCAATCTTTGTCTTGCTGATCGTGATCGCCACCGTCTGCCGATTTTTTACCGGCCGCTCCGAGGCGCCGAGTACGACGAGCTTCATCGTCCCCAGCCAAAGCGTGCACTGGTGAGCGGCCGGGTCGGGCCACTATGGGGCCTTGACCGACAACAACAGGTTGGATTCGAACGTTCGCCAGCGGTAGCCGATTCCGAAATCGATCGGATGGCTTCGCCGAAACAGCTCGGCATATTTCGGTTGGTACCTTCCGGGAAATTCGGCAATGGGCCCGGCGTAACGGCCGAATGGAAAAAATCGCCATTTCGCCGGATCGTATTGGCTTAAGGGAATTCCGGAATCGTCCTGAATGATCGTTGCGCTGTCGGCGAGCAGAAAATCGCGCACGGCGGTGAAATTGCCGCTGTGCATCAGATAAGACGCGCTCTTGATCAGGCTGTTGCCGGGCCCCAGCGTCTGACAAAATTTCAGGAAACCTGATGTTCTGACGCCGTCATTGGAGAGATCGGTCGAGAAATAATACAGCGTCCGTTCCTCACCGTCGCTGCCCGCAAACACAATTTGCACGCCTCGCGCCGCATTCTTGCCGGGGTTTTCGTTCGCGAAATGCACCAAGCCTTTGCCGTCGAGCGCGACCAAATTGACGCTCCGGATGGTCTTTCCGGAGCGGGCCAGGAAGACATAAAGGATCGGCAAGGTGCCGCTCATTTGCCCTGCGTTCAGATCGGTCTTCATCTGCTTGGTGATGAAGAAGCTGAAACTCAGAATCGAGCTTAACGAGTGCTCGACATTGTAAAGCGTGGACCCGATGCCACCGAACGGCGACCGCGTGAGATCTGGCACCGAACCGACCGGCTCAAGCGCGCTCAGCACATATGTCCTCGCCCTGGAATAGAACGCATCGGCGTAGAGAAAGTCCGGACCGCTGAACATGTAAAACATCGCAGGCTTCGGCGCGGCCAAATTGATGTTGGCCCAGGCGCGGATTTTCGAAAGCTGGCGCTGCTCGAGTTCTCCGAAGGCTTTATCGAGAAACCTGGCATGGCGTTGCCATGAAGGGTCTTTCGTCAACGGCGTCAGCGGTGACGTCGTCGAAGGCGGCAGGCCCGCAAGGAAGCGTGCGGTATCGTCGGCGGTCACGGAATCGAGCGCGTGCGCGCCGACCGTCGCCGCGAGAAAGAAACTGGCGATAACCGCCGCCGTTTTCATGGATTGAAGCATGTTCAGTCGCGGCCCGTCGACGCGGTCGCGGCGCCGAGATCGGCCCGCTTACGGAAAACGGCATAAAGCAAGAGGCCCGAAATCATCATCAAGATGCCTAGAAACGACTGCCACGGTCGTTCCGTCAAAAGATAGTACATCATGAAGCCGGTCACGAGCAGGAAAGCGATTGGGGTTACCGGGTATCCCCAGGCGCGATAGGGCCGCGGCAGGTCGGGCCGAGCAATCCTAAGCTTGATAACGCCAAGCACGGTGAAGAAAGAACAGAACAACAGCCCGAACTGGATAAAATCGAGCACGGCCTCGAAGCTGCGGGTGAACAACATCAGGCTCGCCACCGCGAGCTGGAAAAGGATGGCGAAGCCCGGCACACCGCGGCTCGATTTGCGGGCGAATAGCCGCAGCGCCGGAATATCCTCCCCCATCGTCATCGTAACGCGCGGACCGATCCACATCATCGCACTGATGGACGATACGAGCCCGATGCAAATCATCGCGCTGACGATGCGCCCGCCGATATCACCGAAAATGTAACCGCCGGCGATGCGGGCGACATCGAGTTGCCCGGACAATTTCTCGACCGGCGCGGTGTAGAGGAACACCGCGTTGAGGGCGACATACAAGCCCAGCACGATCAGCGTTCCCGCAAGCAGCGCGCGCGGCAGGTTTCGCTGCGGCGTGCTCATCTCGCCGATGATGTAGGTCGCCGCGTTCCAGCCTGAGAACGAATACATCACGAACACGAGCCCGATCGCGAACGGCGCACTGGCGATAGAGGCGAAATCGGCGAGTTGCGGCACGAACGAAACCGGTTGAGCCGCGCCGAGAGCAAATCCCGCAACCAGAAACGCCACGATGAGCACGACTTTCAAGGCCGTCGAGATCAGTTGAAACTTGGCTGAGTGCTTGAGGCCGCCAAGTTGCACGAGCGACACCAACCAGACTGCGCCCATCGCCAGCGCCAGCGGCGGGGCACTAGGCACGACCGACTTGCCGTATTCACCGAGCGCCATCGCCGCCAAAGCCACGGGGGCTGCGAAACCCACCGTGGCGGAAATCCAGCCCGCCAGAAATCCGAAGGCCGGATGAAAAGCGCGGCTCAGGAAATTGTATTCGCCGCTTGAGCGCGGAAACATCGCGCCGAGTTCGCTGTAGGAAAACACGCCGCACAGCGCAACGAGGCCGCCGACCGTCCATAACAACAGGATCGAAAAGCCGGACGGCAAGTCCTTGACCTGAAAACCGAGGCTCGTGAAGACGCCGACGCCAACCATGTCGGCCACCACGATGGCGGTAGCGACCACCACCGAGACGGCGGACCGGCCTGCATCGAGCCGGTTGGGCCATGGCACGCTTCCGGTTTCTGATGCCGCCATGTCAGTCCAGCATTTTAAGGGGGAACGCGCCCGTGGTTTGCTCATCGTGAAGGTTGAGCGTTTGCAATTCAAGAAAGGTCAGCAATGCCTTAGATCATGGCATTAAATTGGTACTTTAACACCTCTAAATTGTTAAGCCGCGGTCCTTTCAGCAGGCGAAAGCCCGGGCGGCCCACAATCGCGACACGATTTCGTGTTCTCTCGGAGCGGTTCCGGGAGTGGGGAGTTTTCCCGGAATCTTAACCTCGCCGCAACGCAAGCGAGCTGACATACCACCGATCGCATCTTTGGGGCATTGGGTGAATGTTCGGGGCCAGTCCGAAATTCAGAACACATGATCGCGCGCGCCGGGGGATATCCCCCGGCACGGGCTGCCATGGGCGGAGACCCGCGCCGAAACGTCATGCCCCTTCCCCTCGGTGGCGCTCGTTCGCCCTTCTCTCGGTTTTGGTGCCGCTCTCCTTCGTTCTCGTTCAGTGCGGCAACGCACCTTCCGGCGGAATGCTGGCCGCAAATTCACAAAACACGACGGGGGATTCTTTCGAAGACCGTTTCTCCGCGGTTCGCGTTGGCGATCGCAGCGCACCCGCGAACGACAGTTCGGCACCGCGCCAATCCGCCGACGGCCCGCGCAAGCGCAACCCTCAAGCCGAGCCCGCACCTTACAAGCTTGCTTCGCTCGGGCCGACGCTCCCTGACCTGCGTCCCGCGCGAGCCGATCAGACCACGCTCGTCAGCCTGAAATCCTCGGCCTTTCCTTATCTCGGCAACAATCCGCGCAGCGACGAGCCGTTTTTGGATATTTCCAAGGGCGAACGCCGCGGCCATCGCAGTTATAACGGTCACGTTTACTGGCAGGATGAAACCTACAACGACAACCGCGTGTTGATGCATGTTCCGGAGCATTTCGACATTCGCAAACCGGGCGTCATCGTGGTGTTCTTCCACGGCAATGGCGCGACGCTCGCCCGCGACGTGCGCGACCGGCAATTGGTGCCGCGGCAGATTTCGGATTCCGGCGTCAATGCCGTGTTGTTGGCGCCGCAACTGGCGGTCGATGCCGCCGATTCCAGTGCCGGCAAGTTCTGGCAGCCGGGTGGGCTGAAGCGCTTCCTCACCGAATCGGCCGATCACCTCGCCCGCCTCTCCGGCGACCCCAATGCTGCCAAGGCGTTCGCGAACATGCCGATCGTGATCGTCGGCTATAGCGGCGGCTTTATGCCGGCGGCCTGGAGCCTGGAGGTCGGCGGTCTCGGCAATCGTGTCCGCGGCGTGGTCCTGCTCGACGCGGTCTATGGCGAGCTGGACAAATTCGCCTCCTGGATCGTCAACAACCGCTCTGGCTTCTTCGTCAGCGCGTATACGCGCTACACCAAACGACACGACCATGAGCTGATGCAAATACTCAAAGAAAAAAGCATCGCCATATCGGAAGATATCGACGGGCCGCTGCGGCCGGGCAGCGTGGTATTCGTCGAGACGGCCGAAGGCGTCACGCACCGCGATTACGTCACCCATGCTTGGACCGAAAGCCCGATCAAGGAAGTGCTGGTCAAAATGGCGGCGACGCCCGCGCTGACGCGGGTGGCGGCGGGTGCCTTCCCGGCCGCGAGCAAATAATTTCCGCACCTCCGAATAGCCGCTCAAGCGCTCCTTCGTCGAACCGGGGAAATGGCCGCATTTTAATCGGCCGACCACGTGAAGACGTCGCAGCCTATGAACGTCACGACCCACTTCCAACGTTGCAACGGCCGAATCCCCTGCTATACCGCTGCGATCCCGCTTACCTGCGCTCGTTCGCAGGAGTGAGCACAAGGAGACCGCCATGACCGACTTCAAATACAGCCTCAGCAATCTCAAACCCGCCGACCAGATTGCCCTCACCTTCCCGGATGGCGCCCGGCGAGAATTTCCAAGAAGCACCACCGGCCTCGATATCGCCAAGGGCATCTCGCCCTCGCTCGCCAAGCGTACCGTGGCGATGGCGCTCGACGGCGTCGTCACCGATCTCGCCGACCCTATTGGGCACGATGCGAAAATCGAATTCATATCCCGCGACGAGCCGCGCGCGCTGGAGCTGATTCGGCACGACGCCGCCCATGTGCTCGCCGAAGCGGTGCAATCGCTGTGGCCGGGCACGCAAGTCACCATCGGGCCCGTGATCGAGAACGGCTTCTATTACGACTTCTTCCGCAACGAACCTTTCACGCCGGAGGATTTCGCGGCAATTGAAAAAAAGATGCGCGAGATCGTCGCGCGCGACAAGCCTTTCACCAAAGAGGTGTGGGATCGCGATAAGACCAAACAGGTGTTCCGCGACAAGGGTGAGAATTTCAAGGTCGAGCTCGTCGATGCCATTCCCGGCAACGAGCCGATCAAGATTTACTTTCAAGGCGACTGGTTCGATCTGTGCCGCGGGCCGCACATGACTTCGACCGGCAAGGTCGGCAACGCGTTCAAGCTGATGAAGGTCGCCGGCGCCTATTGGCGCGGCGATTCGAACAACCCGATGCTGACGCGGATTTACGGTACCGCGTTTGCGAAGCAGGAAGACCTCGACGCCTATTTGAAGCAGATCGAGGAAGCCGAGAAGCGCGATCATCGCAAACTGGGCCGCGAACTCGATTTGTTTCACTTCCAGGAAGAAGGCCCCGGCGTGGTGTTCTGGCACCCGAAGGGGTGGACCATCTTCCAGGCGCTGATCGCCTATATGCGCCGGCGGCTTGCGGACGACTACAGCGAAGTCAACGCACCCCAAATTCTCGACAAGGTGCTGTGGGAGACCTCCGGTCATTGGGACTGGTACCGCGAGAACATGTTCGCGGCGCAATCGGCCGGCGATGAGGCCGAGGACAAGCGCTGGTTTGCGCTCAAGCCGATGAACTGTCCGGGGCACGTGCAAATCTTCAAGCATGGCTTGAAGAGTTACCGCGACCTGCCTCTGCGGCTGGCGGAATTCGGCGTGGTGCACCGCTACGAGCCCTCCGGCGCGATGCATGGCTTGATGCGCGTCCGGGGCTTCACCCAGGACGACGCCCATGTGTTCTGCACCGAACAACAACTCGCCGATGAGTGCCTCAAGATCAACGATCTGATCTTGTCGACTTACGCGGATTTCGGCTTCGAGGGCGAACTCACGGTGAAACTCTCGACCCGCCCCGAGAAGCGCGTCGGCACCGACGAGATGTGGGATCATGCCGAGCGCGTGATGGCCACCGTGCTCTCGCAGATCGAGGCGCAAGGCCACAACGGCCGCATCAAGACCGCGATCAATCCCGGCGAAGGCGCGTTCTATGGACCGAAATTNCTGGCAGTGCGGCACCACGCAAGTGGACTTCAATTTGCCGGAGCGCTTCGGCGCCTTCTACATCGACGCCGACGGCTCCAAGAAAGTGCCGGTGATGGTGCATCGGGCGATCTGCGGCTCGATGGAGCGCTTCATCGGCATCCTGATCGAGCATTTCGCCGGCAATTTTCCGTTGTGGCTGGCGCCGATTCAGCTCGTCGTCACCACGATCACCTCGGAGGGCGACGAATACGCCAAGGTGGTCGCCGGCGCCGCGCGCCGCGCCGGCTTGCGGGTCGAGATCGATCTGCGCAACGAAAAGATCAACTACAAGGTCCGCGAGCATTCGCTGGCGAAAATCCCGGCGCTATTGGTGGTCGGCAAGAAGGAAGCCGAGACACATTCGGTCTCGATCAGGCGATTGGGCAGCGACGGCCAGAAAGTGATGCCGACCGGAGATGCCATCGCCGCGCTGGTCGATGAGGCGACCCCGCCGGACGTGAAACGAGCGAAGGCGGGTTAGGCTGCTTTGTGATGCCCGATTTTAATCAAGGATTCGGCAGGAATGCCGAGTCCCTCATGCAGTCGTCTGATCATATTGAGCGTGAGTTCACGTCGGCGATTTAGCACTTCGTGCACGCGGTTGCGACTGCCTATATATTGGATGAGATCACGGGGTTGAAGTCCGCTCTGCTCCATATGATATTTTATTGCTTCCACCGGGTCCGGCAGATCGAGCGGGTAATGCTTGCGCTCCCATGCTTCCACCAGCGTCACCAGCACATCGAGCCGATCGCCCTCGGGCGAATTCCGCCGGGCATTCATCAACCCCTCGATCTCTCTAAGAACGCGGCGGTAGTCTCGATGCGATTTGATCGGTGCGATATCCATGACTGAAGCCTCAAATATTCTGCGCGTCGATTGCGTCGTATTGACGATGCGTACCGATGAACCTGATGTAGACGACACGATATGGATAATTGATCCAGACCACGATTCGATACTTGTTGCCGGCAATGTTAAAGACGGCACGGCCGTCCTTGAGAATGCTGACGCTGCGAATATCTCGCTTAATGTCCGCTGGCTTCGCCCAGTCAGCCTGCCGCACCTGTCGAAACCAGGCCATCACCGGTTCGGCAGCATCAGCAACGCCCGTGCCTCGGTTAAGGAAAGCCTTGATCGTGCTAAGCGCTATTACTCTCACCGGCGGACTGTAGCACGGTCCCAATTTGGGACCAAGTGATTTAGTGAGGCAAATAATCTCACAATCGATCTAAAATCACTTTCGTTTATCCTTACTCCCGCCTATCTCGATGACAGGAAAGTCATCTCACCGAAGGAAACCAAGTGCCCGACGCCCTCGACCTTCTGAAAACCCGCCGTTCGGTGAAGCCGCGCGAGATGAGCGGCCCCGGCCCCTCTCCGGCTGAACTCGAAACCATTCTCACCATTGGCGCGCGGGTACCCGATCACGGCAAGCTCTCGCCATGGCGCTTCATCGTGTTCGAAGACGATGCGCGCGCTCGCGCTGGTGATGTGATCGCAAATGTATTTGCGCGGAAAAATCCGGGCGCCGCGCCTGCCGAGATCGATGTCGAGAAACGCCGGCTGACCGATGCACCGCTCGTGATCGGAATCGTCAGCTTCACAAAGCCCCACCCCAAGGTGCCGGCTTGGGAGCAGGAATTATCCGCCGGCGCGAGCGCGATGAACATGGTCACCGCGGCGGCCGCGCTCGGCTACGGCGCATGCTGGTTGACCGGCTGGTTCGCCTTCGACCGCGACGTGCTCGACGGGCTTGGATTGAAGGCGGACGAAAAGCTCGCCGGCTTCATCCATATCGGCCGGCCTACGAAAGCAAGCGAAGACCGTCCGCGGCCGGCGCTGGCCGATATCGTGACACGGTTTTAAGTCACACGATGGTTAGTACGCGTTAGCGACTATGACAGTCGGGAAGCCGATGAACTTCACCGCGCCACGACTTCAACCTCGACATCGACTCCGTTGACGACGTTGAAGGGCCGTTCGAACACCTTGCCCTCGTTCTTGGCGATGACACGGTATTCGCCTTCCGACAGCACGACGCGGGGGAATGCGCCGATCGATTCCTTGATGACGTCGCCGCCCGGCGTGATCACCGACCATGCGGTGTTCGCCAACGCCTCGCCGCCGCGGTCGCTGACCAGTTTGAGCGTGATCACCGCGGCACGATGGGTGACCGTCACATCGGTGAGCTTGCCGGCCTGCACACGAATGTCCGAGCGCACCACGGAATTGGCATCGCCGTAGTTGGACACGATGTAATAAGTGCCTTCCGGCAACAGCGCGACATCACTGGCGGCGACGTTCGGCACCATCGGCGCGCGCTCGCCGAGCTCGAACTGGCTGCCTTTGTAGATCGCAAACGAAATCTGGTTCTGTGGAATCTTGCTGCTGCCGACCCGGCCCTCGATCCGCAACCCGCCCGCCGGAAGCACGAAAGATTCGCGATCGGTTTCGAGCTTTAGGGTCACCGCCCGCACCGCGCTGACCAGTCCAAAAGTGACGTGGACCACATAGCTGCCGGGCGGCAACACGATATTGGGCGTGGCGCCGCGATCCTCGCGGATCAATTTGAAGGTGCCGGTGGTCTCGTCCGGCCGGTCGGAATAAATTCGCCATATCAGGCCGTTGCCGATGGCCGGTAAGTCTTTGCCGTAACGCGCGGTCAACGACAGCACGGCCTGGGGCGGCGCCGATACGGCAGGAGGCGGGACCGCGGCCGGCGGCACCGCAATGATGGAGGGCTGCGTCAACGGCGCGGGAGGAATCGATGCCGGGCCGGAGGGGGGAGCCAGGCTGATCGCGCTCCCCGGGTCCGGAACCGACCCCGGCGGAACCGGTGGCGGACGATCGGAAAACAGCTGCGCGGCGGCAGGAACGGCCATCGCTGCCACCAGCATTCCCGTAAACACAAGGTTTCGGAGCAAGCGTCCAAGCCGCCCCGGTCCCTCGATGCCGTCACCCCCAAACATCATGACGCATGCTTTTCACCGAAAACGCGGCAAATTCAAGCCTCGGCGCCACCATTGCTCAGGGAACTGGTAAAAAACCAGAATGTTACCCTCGGGGTCCGCCACTCCGTCACAATCCAAGCCTTGGCCGATTATAAACTAAACCGGTGGTACACTCTGAGGGGAAACCCCGCGTTCCCAGGAGATATCAGGTGCTGGATAGTTTGATCGGACGTAGCCAAAGCGCCCCAAATGGCCGCGACAAGGTTGGCCTCGGCAGCATCAGGCGGCCGGTGATTGGCTTGGCGCTCGGCGGCGGCGCCGCGCGTGGATTTGCCCATATCGGCATTCTCAAGACGTTGATCGCCCACGGGATTGCTCCCAATGTGATCGTCGGCACCTCGATCGGCGCGGTGGTTGGCGGCGCCTATGCCGCGGGGCATCTCGACGCGCTCGAAGCATGGGCGCGCAGCCTGCAGCCGCGAAATATTCTCAGCTACCTCGATATCCGCCTCAACGGGTCCGGCCTGATCGGCGGCGACAAGCTCGCCGCGCAACTGGAGGCCGCCGTGGGTCATATCCTGATCGAGGATCTGCCCGTGAAATTTGCCACCGTGGCGACCGAAGTTCGCACCGGTCACGAGATTTGGCTCACACATGGCCGCATGGTGGACGCGATGCGCGCCTCCTACGCGCTGCCCGGAATATTTTCGCCGGTGCTGGTGGGCGACCGCTGGCTGGTTGACGGCGCTCTGGTCAATCCGGTGCCGGTTTCGGCGGCACGCGCGTTTGGGGCGGAAATCGTCATCGCCGCCAATCTCTCTAGCGACGTGTTCACGCACGGCACGACGATTTACGCCCATGGCCCGTCGGCCGCTGCGCCGGAGGCTGCGATCGAACCGGCGCCGCCGAAACGCGGCTTCAGCAAGCTGTTTTCGCCCGAGCGCGCCATGAAGCGGGAATTTTTCGGCGGCGGCGGACGTCCCGGCATCTCGACGATCATGGTCGATGCCTTCAACATCATGCAGGATCGCATCACCCGCGCGCGCCTCGCCGGCGATCCGCCCGACTTGCTGATTTCGCCCCGCGTCGGCCAAACCGGCTGGTTCGACTTCCACCATGCGAGCGATCTGATTGCGTCCGGCGCGCGCGCCGCCGAACGCGCGATCGACTCCATCCAGGAAGCGATTCATATTCTCGCGCCCGCATCTGGCCCGTCGGACCCGAACCTCGAAAAGCTCGAGAAGGCGCCCTGACGGCCTGTGGCTTGAGCTTGGGAATCGAGTCAGGCGGTCTTGATGTAGTCGCGCAACGCTTCCTGTTCGAGTTCGTATTCCCGAACGCGCCACTTGACGACGTCGCCGATCGAAATCAGGCCGACCACCCGGCCGTCCTCGACCACCGGCAAATGCCGGAACTTGCCC
>WNFQ01001725.1_pt1 | contig 19086 bp, 16 predicted proteins | sample 5400171 | NCBI WGS metagenome assembly WNFQ01 (sample SAMN13153356, study PRJNA577476) | soil metagenome | isolation source: 20 cm soil under Madrone tree | place: USA:California | collected 2016-06-14 | reverse complement strand
ATTCGGAAAAGAGGAAGCCGGGAACGATTTCTTCGGTAACGGCGGCGCCGCCAAGAACGTGGCGGCGTTCGAGGACGAGAACCTTCTTGCCGGCTTTGGCGAGGTAAGCGGCGTTGACCAGGCCGTTGTGGCCGCCGCCGATGACGATTGCATCGTAGTGCTGAGGCATGCGGGGAGGCTCCACGCGAATCCGAAAGCAAAAGTGATGCTTGAGACTCGAAGAGTTTACTGGGATGGGGCGATTTCGTACAAGGGGTTGAAGAGAGAAGAGAAAAACTCAACACAGAGTTCACTGAGAGAGGAGCACAGAGGGCACGGAGAGGCCCGAGAGGTGCAGGCGTCTTGCGAGGGCTGCGAATTCGCACTTATACTTTGCGGGAACGAAGAAACAGATAACGCAGAGACGCCGAGAACGCGGAGTTGCGCGGAGAAAATGAGAGGGTTTGTGCCGGTTGGGACTGCGTTTCATGAGCGGACTTTGGCGCTTTGCGAGAGTTTGAGTTATCGCGAGTGGTCTGGCTATTACACGGTGAGCGTGTATGAGACGCATCACGAGCATGAGTACAACGCGATACGGAATTCGGCGGCGCTGATTGATATTTCGCCGCTGTTTAAGTACCGAGTCACGGGACGCGACGCTACTAAACTGGTGAACCGTGTGATTGCGCGGGACATCGACAAAGTCGCGGCGGACCAGGTGATTTATTGCTGCTGGTGCGATCCCGAGGGGAAAGTGATCGATGATGGGACGATCACGCGACTGAGCGAGAATGAGTATCGCTGGACGGCGGCGGACCCGAGCTTGCGCTGGTTTCAGCAAAATGCGTTGGGGCTGGATGTAAAGATCGAGGATATTTCGGAGCAGGTGGCGGCGCTGGCGCTGCAGGGGCCAACTTCGGGAAAGGTGTTGCGCGCGGTGACGGACGCGAATATCGCCAACTTGAAATATTTTCGCGTGACGCGGGGCAAGATTGCGGGCGTGCCGGTGGATATTTCGCGGACGGGCTATACGGGAGATTTGGGATTTGAGATTTGGATGCCGTGGAAGGATGCGTTGAGGGTTTGGGACAAGTTGGTGAATGAGGGAGAAGTTTTCGATATTCATCCGGCGGGGATGATTGCGCTGGACGTGGCGCGGATCGAGGCGGGGCTGATTTTGATCGAGGTGGACTACACGTCGAGCAAGAAGGCGCTAATTGATTCGCAGAAATATTCGCCATCGGAGATTGGGCTGGGGAAATTGGTGGACTTGAAGAAAGATAATTTCGTGGGGCGCGAGGCGCTGGCGGCGGAGGCGAAAAAGGGCGCGGAGCGGGCGCTGGTGGGACTGGAGATTGACTGGAACGAAGTCGAGGCATTGTACGAACAGATGGAGATGGCGCCGCAGGTGCCGAGCATAGCGTCGCGAGTGGCGGTGCCGGTGTATCGCGCTGGGAAGCAAGTGGGGAAGGCGACTTCGACGACGTGGTCGCCGACGCTGAAGAAGATGATTGCGCTGGCTTGCGTGAAGCGGGAGCAGTCGGCGGTGGGGACGTCGTTGGCGATCGAGATGACAGTGGAGGCGGTCCGGCGGACGGTTTCGGCGAAGGTGGTGGCGATGCCGTTTTTCAATCCGCCGAGGAAGACGGGTGTGCCGGTGGTGTAGGGCCCCTTGGCACTACTTCCTTGGCGCTAGTTGATGACAAGGGCATTGGAGTTAATGTGGTAGCCAAGTAGAGCTAGATTGTCTCCGTTTTTACTCCAAACAAACTGTTCTTCAGCGTCTCCTTCGCCAAATTTTGTGGTATAGCCCACCCGGATTTGCGATCCAGAAGTGTTGTAGTTTACGAAGAAGTTTTTCCGCGCCGCACTGCCGACCTGGCCGAGGTTTTTATGGACAGCGGTCATGAGCGCCACGAAGTCATCCTCCTTGGTCGAACCACGAAATTTCTGATCGGCCTGCGCATAAATGGCGGTGTAATCCTAGCCATCGAGTAGTGTGTGGAAGCGGGCCACCGCAGCATCGGCGGCTGCAAGATCCTTTTGCGCGCCGTAAGCGACGACGAATAGGCTTGCGCAAAGTTCCGGATGGTCTTGGAAACGGGACGGAATCGTGACAATATCCACGGCCTAGTGGACTCAACGGCGATTTACCTGCGAAAGCAAAGGAAAAAATCATGATGCGCAACGTTTTGCGAAGCGGCCTTGCCGCCGCTGGACTGTTCTTGTGTTGTGCGTTGAACAATTTTGCACAAGAGGCCGCGAAGCACGCGATTTCGTTTGACGACATGATCCTGATGCACCGGGTTGGCGACCCCAAGATCTCTCCGGACGGCAAATGGGTGGCGTTTGCAGTGGCGACGCCAGACATGAGCGCGGATCGCAACGCGAGCAACATCTGGATTGTTTCCACCGGCGGCGGGGAGGCAGTGCAGCTTACGCAGAGCGGGCATGATTCTTCGCCGGCGTGGTCGCCGGACGGAAAGACGCTGGCGTTTTTGTCGTCGCGCAACGGAAATTCGCAGGTGTACATACTGTCGATGGAAGGCGGTGAGGCGCATGCGGTGACGCACCTATCGACTGGCGCGGATTTGGTGAAGTGGTCACCGGACGGGAAGACGATTGCGTTTACGTCGTCGGTCTACCCGGATTGCAAGGACGATGCGTGCAACAAGAAGCGCGACGAGGAAAAGGAGAAGAACAAGGTAAAGGCGCGCGTGTACGAACAGCTTTTGTACCGTCATTGGGACCACTGGTATGAAGGCAAGCGCAGCCACTTATTTGTGGAGCCGGCGGACGGCGGCGGAGAAGCGCGAGACTTGAATGCCGGGGCAAATTACGACGTGCCTCCTGACCAGCGAGGCGGTCCGGACGACATCAATTTTTCACCCGATTCCAAGGAGATTTGTTTCACGGCGGCTACGGACAAAGTGGAAGCCATCAGCACGAACGGGGATTTGTTTCTTGTGCCGGTGGCAGGGGGCGAAGCAAAGCGAATCACGAGCAATCCGGGTTTTGACGGCAATCCGGTGTACTCGCCGGACGGGCGGTTCATCGCGTATCGCGCGCAGCTTACGCCGGGATACGAGTCCGATCGCTGGCGGGTGATGTTGTACGGCCGACAGAGCGGGAAGATCGAGGACCTTTCCGAAGGATTTGATCGCAGCGCGAACGAGCTGAATTGGTCAGCGGACAGCAAGACGATTTTTTTCACTGCGGAGAACGAGACCTTGCAGCCGGTGTATGCGATGGCGGCGCGGGCGGGTGCCGAGCCGAAGAAAGTTATCGAGGAGGGATTTAACACGGGCTTGACGATCAGCGGCGAAGGGAAAACGCTGGCATTCGAACGCACGAGCTTGACGACGCCGGCAGAAGTGTATGTCGCGGGCAGCGACGGCTCCGCGGCGCGGCAGATCACGCACCTGAATGAGTCGATGCTGGCGAAATTAGACATGAACGCGCCGGAAACGTTTTGGTTTGAGAGTGGGGACGGGGCGTGCGTGTGCAGGCGATGATGATTCGTCCGCCACACTTTGACGCAGCAAAGAAATATCCGTTGCTGGTACTGCTGCACGGCGGGCCGCAGACGATGTGGTCGAACGCCTGGGGGTATCGCTGGAACGCGCAGGTGTTTTCAGCCGGCGGCTACGTGACGTTGATGATCAACCGGCGCGGGTCGACGGGATATGGGCAGAAATTCACGGACGAAATCACGAACGATTGGGGCGGAAAAGCGTACGTGGACGTGATGAGGGGCGTGGATACGGTGCTGGCGAAATACAAGTTCGTCGACGGAACGCGCCTGGCGGCGGCGGGCGGATCGTACGGCGGATACATGGCGGATTGGATCGCGACGCACAGTGGGCGCTTCAAGGCGATCATCAGTCACGCGGGCGTTTGGGACGAATTTTCGATGTACGGAACGGAGGAGCTGTGGTTTGAAGAGCACGACATGCAGGGCACGCCGTGGACAAATCCGGAGAGTTATCGAAAGTGGGCGCCGCTGACGTACGCGGCCGAGATGGGGAAATTCAAGACGCCGACACTGGTGATTTGCGGGGAGCGCGATTATCGCGTGCCGTACACGCAATCGCTGGAATTTTTCAACGCGCTGCAGCGACAGGGCGTGCCTTCGAAGCTGATGGTTTTTCCGGATGAGGGGCATTGGATTCTGAAGCCGCAGAACGCGCAGTTTTGGTACAAGACGTTTTTTGATTGGCTGGGTCAGTGGGTGAAGTAGGCGCGTTCGCTACGTCAAGTGATGAATCGCTGAAGCGAGCGTCGCAAGAAGCGGAAAAGATGGAAGAGCAAGTAGCCAGCGAGCAGGATCAAGAACGCGACGACGATGATGGTCGCAGTCGGATGGACGGTGGCCATCCAAGTAAGCCAGACGGCAAGTGCATCCTCTCCGAAACTGAGCAACCAATTGCTGAAAGGCTCTGGGCTGGTGTTGACGGCGGCGCGGGCGCTCGCCTTTGTGCCGTGAGAGGTCAATGCCACGCCGCCGGCTAGCAGCGCGGCACCCCAGCGCCACTCCGGTGGAGCGGCGACGGTGGCGCTATAGGCGAGAAGAGCTGCGGCGGGCGGGCGGATTAACGTGTGGACCGCATCCCAGATGGTGTCAACATAAGGAATTTTGTCGGCGAGGAATTCAATCGCATAAAGCGCGAGCGCGGTTCCGAGAACCCACGGATGCGAGAGGACCTGCAGCGAAGCCGGCAAATGGATGATGCCGTAACGCTGAAGAAGGCCCAGCGTCGAAATGGTGGCGTACAGATTCAGCCCGGAAGAAAATCCGGCACCGAGCGCGAGGCCAAGGGTTTGCAGCGGGTTCACAATCTACATGGTAACAGCGCGGGCGAATCCCGAAGGGCGTAACTTTCTGCGTATACGGCGAGAAGGTTGTGTTTGATTCTTGCGAGCGAACAATAGATGCTGTTGACTGCGTGGTCATCCTATGTTCGGACTTCGACAACTATTTTATCCCTGGGGCTTTTTGGTGCAGATCGTCGCTCTGGTGCACTTTGTGCGGCGCCGTCCGGACAACTATTGGCTGTACATCATTTTCTTCGGGGGATTCCTGGGTGCCAGCGCGTACATCGCGGTGGAGGTGTTGCCGGACGCAGGACTCCTTCGCGGCGTGTTCCAGGGATTCGGGCGTAGGTCGCGCATCGAGGCTCTGGAAATACAAATTATCGACAATCCTTCCGCTGGAAATTACGAGGAACTGGGCGAGCTTTGCTTAGAACAGAAGGAATATGCGAAGGCGCGCGACGCGTTTGACAAGGCCATCGCGGCACGCAGCGATTCGCCTCACGCATTTTATAGCCGCGCGAAATGCTATCTAGGCCTGGCCGATCTTGCCGGCGCGATCCCCGACCTCGAACACGTTGTGAGAACTGACGCCAAGTTCGACTACTACCGGGCTGCCGGTTTGCTGGCGGATGCGTACGCGCGAACCGGGCAGCTCGAGCGGGCCGCGCCGTACTTTGCCGAAGCCACGCAGTTTTCAACGACTCCCGAAACGCTCTACAACTATGCCAATTTTCTGCGGATGCAGAATCGCCGCGACGAGGCGCGCGAGTGGACGCAGAAGCTTCTGGCCAAGAAGCGGACGCTGCCGCGTTACATGCAGAGAGTGGAGCGGCCGTGGTTCCGTAAGGGCAAGTCGCTAATGAAAGAGCTAACAACGGCTTAGGCTTTAAGCGAGCGCGCCGGCTTTGCGCAGCTGTTCTTTCATTCCCGCCCAACTCTGCCGAGAGGATTCCTCCGCGGTGGCAGCGCCGCGCCAATGAGTCTCGAGGCTGACCGCATAGTGGTAGCCGTCGCGCTTGATGGCGGCAAATTGACCGACCCGATCGATTACAGCGGCGCGATTTGGGCGCGCCAGGCCAGTCCACCTTGAAGAGCGGGCTGGCAATATCGGTCACGCGCAGCTTGTATTTTTCCAGGATTCGGAGCGTTTCAGCGACCTCTGTGGCGTCGAGTTTGAGAGTATTTTTATTCCACATGCCGCGGCGCTCGATCCACTCCATGCCGAATTCGCGGGAAGCGACTTCACAAAGAGCGGCCGAAATCCTGGCCGAGTTCGTCGTTGATTACTGCGATTTCGAAATGGAGAGCTCATATGGTCAGCCCCAGCTTTTCCTGGAGATATTGCTTGTTCGCCGCTGCAGCTTCTTTGGGACTGCGGGCGTTATCGGGCACTCCGTCCAGTTCGACAACCGCCCAGCCACGGAAATTTACTTTGCGCAAAGCTTCAAAGACGGCGGGTACGTCCACCAGTCCACGTCCTAGCTCGACCCATCGATAGGCGTGCTGGGAGTCCTTCCCAGGAAGGCGCTCGACGTCTTTGATGTGCAGAAAGAGCAGTCGATCGCGGAACTTATCGATGGCTTTCGCGGGGTCGCCGCCACCTTGAAAATAGTGCGCGATATCCAATTCCAATTTGACGTAGCGGGGATCCGAAAGACTCATGACTTGGTCGAGTTCTTCGGGACGCTCCCCGAGCGAGCCCATATGATTGTGATATCCGAGCGGGATTCCGAGGTCAGCGGTGCGCTTGCCGAGCTCGCTGAGAGCTTTGGCCAATTGTTTGGAGTCTGCCGGAGTCACAGCACGGCCCTCCGGGCGATTGTCGATTATTTGGAGGTAGAGTCCTCCCGCGTCGCGCAAAAATTTGGCGCGCGCAGCATGTTCGCTGATGCTCTTTTTCGCGACAGCAGGGTCGCTGAGCAGGTCACCGCTGGAAAGCGCCACGAACTTCAACTCGTGCTGGCCAAGCAGATCGCGCACCGCGGCGGGACTGCCAAACTCCGCGATGCTGTTAGAGCGCAACTGTATGCCGCGAAAACCGACGGCGGCGACGTCTTCGATGGCCTGGCGATCGTTGCCGCCCCAGGTGATCGCTGCGTAGCCAAAATGAATTTCGGAAGGCGCGGGAGTGATGGGCGTGTCGAAGTGCGAGAGGTCCATCGGAGGATAAAGCCGTTCGCGCGCGAAAAGCGTGCCGCCGGGAAATGCCGAGGCCGCCGCCAGGGTACTCATTGCGCCGAGAAACTCGCGTCGCGGCATATGATGCGTCATGAGTCCTCCTTCTCTTCGTTGCGACGCCTCAGACGATTACGAACAACAACTAGGCAGCGTAGCCGTCAGGGCGCGCGCGCCGCCATTCCCACGCACTGCGGACGATCGACTCAAGCGCGGGAAATTGCGGCTGCCAATACAAATCGCGCTGGATGCTGCCTGAGCCCGCCACCAGCACGGCCGGGTCGCCGGGACGCCGCGCCACTTCGCGCGCGGGAATCAGATGCCCGGTTACGCGGCGGACGGCTTCGAGAACTTCGCGAACGCTATAGCCGCGGCCGGTGCCGAGATTGTAGATTAGCTTGTCGCGCTGGCGCAAAGCATCGAGAACCAGAAGGTGCGCACTGGCCAGATCGCTCACATGAATGTAATCGCGGACGCAGGTGCCATCGGGAGTGGGATAGTCGGTGCCAAAGATGGAGATGTATTCGCGCTTTCCGAGGGCGACTTGCAACGTGAGGGGAATCAGGTGCGACTCCGGCACATGGTCCTCGCCCAAATCGCCGGCCGCTCCCGCGGCGTTGAAATAGCGCAGACTGGAATATCGCAAACCGTGGATGCGGTGAAACCAGGCGAGCATTTGCTCTACGAGCAACTTAGATTCTCCGTAGGCGTTCGTGGGGCGCAGGGGGTCGGTTTCTTCAATGGGCGTGCGATCGGGCGTGCCGTAAAGCGCCGCGGTGGAGGAAAACACCAATCGTTGGACTTTGTGCGCGAACATCGCTTCCAGCAAGGTGAGGGAGTTAACCGTGTTGTTGCGAAAATATTTCTCGGGAACCTGCATGGATTCGCCGGCTTCGATGAAAGCGGCGAAGTGCATCACCGCATCGATGTGGTGCTCCTGAAAAATGAGATCCAGCGCGGTCCGGTCAGCGGTGTCCGCAACGATTAGCTTTGCGCCAGCAGGAACAGCTTTCTTGCTGCCGTGCGAGAGATTGTCGCAGACGATGACTTCGCAACCCTTGGCGAGGAGTTGCGCAGTGACTACGCTACCGATGTACCCGGCTCCTCCAGTAACAAGAACGCGATCGGCCATGCGGGTTAGTTCCTTCGCGGCGTCAGAGTTTCGAGCTTGTCCGAAAACCGAAAGATTACATCAAGAATCGAGCGCGAGCGCCAGCGTGGATCTGAGTGACGTGTTCGACGATGGCGCTAGTCACCTAGAACTGGCCGAACCCGCGCAATCGCCGCACGCAGCGCGCGCAATACCTCATCGATCTCTTCGGGGCTCTTGTACTTGCGGCGTGGCCAGAAGAAGCCCTTTAGGCCGTCACCTTTGTTGCGGGGAACGATGTGTACGTGAAAATGCGGCACGCTCTGGCTGACGCGATTGTTGGCGGCGACGAGGGTCCCCGCCGCGTGCATGCCCAACTCCACTACGGAGGAAAGCATTCGCACATTGGCAAATAGTGGGGCGATAAGAGAATCCGGTAAGTCTTGGATGGTTGCGAAGTGGCTGCGGGGAATAAGCAGGCAGTGGCCGGGAAACAAAGGCCGATGGTCGAGAAAGGCAATGGTGTACTCATCCTCGAAAACGCGAAAACCGTCATCATGGCGCGCAATTTGGCAAAAAGTGCAGTTCGGGTCAAAGATGCTGACTTGGGCGGTCATGTGTGGCCAGCGGCAATCGCTTTGCAAGGAGAACGCATCAGGCCAGCGCAGAAAACAACAAATTCTTCCATTTGGGGATGTCGAGGCTCCAGCATACGTGGACTTTGCGCTCGCTTTCGATGGTATTCGCCCACACGTCTTTATTTCTGGAGTCCGTGGCGACGTCCAGGCGATCGACAACCGTCATACCGCGCGTAAGTTCGCTGCAGACCTCGATTTCGACATAGTGCTCACTGGATGAGGTGCAAAGCGCGGGATTCAGAGCAATGCCCATCGCCACCGGGTCGGGCAGCGACATGCCTCTTTGTCCGGTTTGCTTAAAGAAAGCTTCCACCGCTGTGCTGTTGCAGCGCATCGCGAATTCCGCAATCGGATTCTTCAGCGCCAGCACGCGTTCCATCTCATGCGGATTCAGCACGGCGTCCCCGCGGCACAACTGCCAGCCCACCATTTCAAAGCGCAGCCCAGAGCGGAACACAATACGCGCGGCTTCCGGATCCACCCAAATGTTGAATTCCGCCGCAGGAGTTACGTTGCCCTCGCAGCAAGGCGCGCCGCCCATCACTACGCAGCGCTTCACCGAAGCCGCGAGCTTCGGCTCACGCAGCAGGGCCATGGCCAAGTTCGTGAGCGGGCCCAGCGTTACGATCTCAATGCCGGGATTTTCGCGCACCGTCTGAATCAGGGCGTCCACAGCATGGCCACGTTCGGCACGTCGCTTTGCAGGCTTGTACCCGTGATCGCCAAGGCCGTCGGTCCCGTGGAACCAATCCGCAGTCGCGAGCTTTCGCAGCACCGGACCTTCCGCGCCAGAATAAACCGGCACGTGCGAACCGCATAATTCTGCAGTGAACAATGCATTGCTGACGGCCTGTGAGACCGGTACGTTGCCAGCGACAACGGTTATCGCGGCTACTCGAACCTCGGATGAGCGCAACGCCATGATCAGCGCGACGGCGTCATCGGAAGCCGTGTCAGTGTCAATCAGGAGCGTTCGCGTCATACAAGCAGCACCGCAGCAGAGTGTTACGGCGGCAATTTTGCGCCGCCCAGTGTGTACCTTTTGCTTCGTTCCGGCCAGAAAATTCTGCGCTCGCCAAGCGAGCGGCCATGGTGAAGAGAAACTGATCGGGCCTCAATCCACTTATATCGGCCCTACCGGACTTCACCACGATCGCGTGCGCGCAAAATGCTGCGTTATCAGAGCCCGCCTAAGTTCGGCGATAGCGATTCAAACCTCCCGATTTGTCGCATTGTATTTCCCGACGGCTACTCGTTCCGGCAAGGATTCCGCTTGGATAGGTCAATTCGTCCAAAACAGTGTCCTAACGAAACGCAAATGTTTTAGAATCAGAGTTGACGACGCGCCCGTAGCTCAGTTGGATAGAGCGTCTGCCTTCTAAGCAGAGGGTCGGGAGTTCGAGTCTCCCCGGGCGCGCCAGTGTATGCGAATCTGACGCATGCCAAAGGACTAAGTGAAACAGCCGCAAGATTATTGTTTTTCAATTTCGTTGAGCGCTTGCGCGAACGTTGTGTCTGGCGCTACCTGCTCAAAACCAGTTCTACTCTCGTCTTGATGCTTATTGATTGTTTTGAGCATTACGAATCGTCCGTCGATGTCGATTTTTTCCGCGCTAGTTTTCCAGACCCCCGGCGACAGATGAACGCGCGTAATGTCCGTGGTGCCACCTTGCTCCACGTGGCCGATCAGACCATACCCAAACTTCACGCGTATTCCCAGTGAACCAGAAAGGCGTGCTATTCGCTTGTCGTGAAGATCGATGAAAACTATCCCATCCAAGGCGTGCAAAATCCGCTGCTCATAGGTCTTGGGCTTGAACCCAGGATTTGGATGAAACGCTATTCTTTCGGACTGTCCCTCCTTGCCCTGATCCTCAAAGACAAAAGCCTCGGGAATAATGCGCAATAGTTCTTCCATCTTTTTGTCGTCATTGTCCTGCTGTTTCTGGATCGCGTGCCTCCGAGATGCATTGTTCAGCAACTCTTGGTGCCGGTCATTCTCTTCTTTCATCTGCACTGATGTAGGTGGATAGCCATCGACTGCAAGCAGGTGACGAACCGGGGCGTCCACGGTCTCGATTACTTGCTCGCGAAATACGTGGTTGCTACTGTGGCGCTCCGCGACATAGGACCACAATGTTCTCTTTTCGCGCTGTTGCAGTTCGTTGTAGCATGCATCTCCAATAAGCTCCTTTGCCATCTGAGAAGGCGACGCTGGCGACAATGCCATGCCGGCTGCAAACGTGAGAGTAGCGAAGCGGGAAACCTCAGCCAACAAAGGTATCGTTCTCGATAGTTCCATGACGGTTAGCATCCAGATTGTGTGATTTGGCACTTCTACTACCATCGGTAGTCCGGGCCGGTACGTAAGGTGGTGCTCTCGCGAACCTTTCGAGCGACTACCACAAGACATAGCGTCCTAGCGCCTTTCCAAGGCCATTAACGCCTGCATTTTCGGCAAAGAAACAACGCACTGCGGATAGGAACGGCTATTCAATTGTTAGGATTTGTTTGCTGAACGTCTTGCCGATTTGTTTGGGTTATCATGACTTGGAGGCTGTTCGGCCGGCGGAGGACGAGATCCATGCAACATCCCACAGATGCATCAGAAAACACGACGCCACATCTCCTCATCGTGGATGATGATCTTGATTTATGCGAAGTCTTGACAAGCTATCTCGAGGCCGAAGATTTTAGGGTTTCGTCGGCGCATACAGGGTCCGAAGGATCGAAAGCGGGAATCGAAGGATCGTACGAATTAATAGTGCTGGATGTCATGTTGCCGGACAAGAAAGGGTTTGATGTTCTGCGAGAAATACGACAGCGGGCTCGAACTCCGGTTCTGATGTTGACCGCTAAAGGCGATGAATTCGACCGCATCCTGGGCTTGGAACTTGGCGCCGATGATTATGTAACTAAACCTTTCAGTCCACGTGAACTGGTTGCAAGAATTTCCGCCATTCTCCGCCGGTCCGGTTGGCAGTCCGACAACAATAACGGACTCAGGCCTCCCCGGATCAGGTCCGGAGATTTGGAACTCGATTTGGCTGCGCGTATCGTCACGAAAGCCGGCGAGCCTTTGAACTTGACATCGGCAGAATTTGATTTGTTGCACATGTTTTTCGAAGCACCGGGACAAGTGCTCACACGCGACAAACTTGTTGAGCGTGTGCTTGGCCGAAAGTTCTCTCCTTTTGATCGCAGCATCGATTTTCACATAACAAACCTACGCCGTAAGCTTGGCACACAGCCAAACGGAGCCGAGAGGATTCGCAGCGTTCGCGGGACTGGATATCTCTATGCATGGCCCAAGGAATAATGATTACGCGCTGCTGCTCCACGGGCACGTAACGACCCGCTTGAGGATTGGCCGGTGCGCCTAGTCTCGCCGCATAGCGAAACTGGTGGGAGAAGAAAGCGTCGATGAATTTCAAATCCAAGGTGTTCCGCTTTCGGGATCGAGTACCCGTGCACCGCCTCTTCGTGAAAATCTTCTCCTGGTTCTGGGTGACGGCATTGGTCATCATCGGTATTATCTTCGTCGGGCGCCGGGTGATGGATTTGAGGCCGATCGAGTCATCCAGTATGTACGCGTCTGTGGCGTCCATGCTGGCGGCGGAAGCAGCGCGCGCATATGAGTCCGGTGGCCCCGCGGGGTTCACTCGTTTTGCCAGTAGCCTCGCTGGAGATCACAAGAGCCAGCTTTTCCTGCTCGACGAGTTCAACAAGGATGTACTGTCGCGAGCGATCTCCAGGGAAACCCTCCGATTGGCGAGCGAGGCTGGCAAGGATCAACTCGTCACAAAGTACATTCCGCTGTACGAACGTGCCGCCGCGTATAAATTTGTTTCTAGTTCCGGACGTCCATACACGTTGGTGCTCTATGAGCACTCTGCGCCCCTTAATTTGACAGGGGTGTTGTTGAGCGCAGGAATTCCTTTCCTTCTGGGTTTGTTATTTGTCGTCACGGTCCTTTGCTTTTGGCTCGCGTACCACATTGCGGCCCCCATCCATAATATTCAATCGGCAGCACGAAGAGTCGCGCAAGGAGACCTGAGCGCAAGAGTGCCGCATGCCGTTTCCTTACGCCGCGACGAACTGGCAGCGCTGGCAATGGACTTCGACTCGATGGTGGAACGGATTGAAACGCTGATCCGTACACAAAGAAACCTTCTGACCTCTGTGTCGCACGAGCTGCGTTCTCCCCTGGCCCGTTTGAACGTTTCGCTCGCGCTGATGCGAAAACATACGCCCCAGGAAGCCTTTGACATTTGTGAGCGTATGGAGCGCGACATAGCGAGAATTGATGCACTGATAGAGCAGCTCCTGACACTTTCCCGCCTTGAAGCTGGCTTGTCCCTGGGAGAAAGAGAGAACGTTAACTTCACCCTGCTGGTTCAAGAGGTCGTGGCCGACGGGAATTTCGAAGCTCAGTCCCTGGGCAAGTCGGTGAGCCTGGAATCATCGAGTCCCGTGGTCTTGGAAACGGTGGATTCCCTCGCGCTGCGAAGCGCGTGTGAAAACATCGTTCGCAACGCCATTCACTTCACCCGGCCCGGCACGGAAGTGAACGTAGCTCTAGGGATAGACAATGCTGCTTCTAGTCGGCACGTCTTCCTGACAGTACGCGATCAGGGCCCTGGTGTGCCGAAGGACGCTTTGCAGAATATTTTTAGTCCCTTCTTCCGTATCAACGGGCCGGGCAGACGCAAGGAGGGCAATGGGCTTGGGCTCGCAATTGCGCTCGAGGCCATTCGGCTGCACCACGGGTCTATCACCGCCTCAAATCTTAATCCGGAGGGGCTCGAGATTAGCGTCCGACTGCCCGTGTCAGGTCCTGCCGAAGTGTAACAATCCTTGCTAACGAATCTGCTTCACGTGGCGCAAATTCACACTTATGACTTCACCGTACAAAAAGTAACCTCCCTCGTTTAAAGATTTGGTTCCATTCAATTCCTTACATAACATCCACATTTCCTCGCCGCACTCCTGGTTCCGTCCAAGTAACCTCCGGCTAAGTTCCTCGAAGGCTGGGCGGTCGCTTGCCGGGAAAGCGTCTGAAATTTGATACGAGACGAGGAGAACCATGAAACGCAGCGTTGTATGGATTTTACTTTCCTATTCAGTGTTGGGCGTCGCGGCCGTTCCAGCGCGGGCACAAGAGACAAAACCCGAAAAGGAAACTTTAGTTGTTGAGCCCGGCAACGATTTCCGTGCCGCGCTCGAAAAAGGAGTGCGGCTCAAAGCCGTAGGGCAGCCCATTACCGCAAAGCTGCTTGAGCCGGTTTATGCGGGAGAAATGCTCGCGATCCCCGCGGGCTCGACGATCAAGGGACATGTTTCTGCAATTAGCACGGCTCCGCACAAGCGTGCCCGGAGGCTCCTAAATGGCGACTTTACCCCGCCTAAGACGGCGCACGTGACGTTCGATCAACTGGTGCTTTCCGATGGAACGACGGTGCCGATTCACAGTGATTCCGCTGTCGGCCTTGGTCGTGTGGCGAATTCGCAATATCTTCCCAAGGCGCAGCGTCCTGGAATCCGGCAAAAACTCAAGGGCGCCACGGCGCCGCTGCGAGAACCGCATAAGTTGCAGCGATTGGGCGAAGCCGTCGTAACCAGCTTGCCTTACCACCCGGAATACATCGATCAAGGAACCGTTTTTGACACCGCCCTGCTCGAACCGGTGACGCTACTCGTACCGGTTCAGCCTGATACGACGTCTCCGCAAATTGCGAGCGACTATCTCCACCTTCACCTCTTGACCCCAATCAACTCAAGTACGTCCACGGCGGGCACGCAAATCGAGGCCGTTGTTTCGCAGCCGTACTACCAGGCGGATCATCAACTGCTCTATCCCGCCGGGACCAGAATCACCGGGACGGTCCAGAAAGCCTCCTCCGCGGGGTGGATGAAGAGAAACGGAAGCATCGTGTTTGCATTCCGCTCAGTCCAGATGCCGGACGGCACGACGAGAGATATCCATTCCACTGTCGGAGGCATTCAAGCCGAGCGTTCGGAAGGTTTAGACGTCGGTAAGGAGGGAGAGATTAAAGCTACGACTTCGACTTTCGAGCGGCTTCTCGCTCCCGTTTCACTTGTGGGCCCATCCAGAGGAGTTGCGGACATGACCCTGCAGAAAACAGCATGGTCTCGGTCCGGCGAAGGCCGGAAAGGCTTCGGCTTGCTCGGTGCCGGCGCAGCGCAGGCATCTGCAGGCACGGCAATTGGGTTCGGATACTTTGGCGCCGCAAAGAGACTTTGCGATGCATTCATCACTAAAGGTTCAAACGTCGAACTGCCGGTAAATACTCCGATTTTCCTGCGACTGGATTCCAATGATCCCTCGGTAGCGCTCGCAACGCGATAGCCGCCGGGTGTGTTCTTGCTGCCTCGCGCTCGGCGACAGATGGGTCGGGCGGACGGGATTACAAGTAGTGTTCGTGATTACGCGTAGTATGTGCGACGGCTAGTGATGCGACGCGAGCTTCCCAGCTCACCGTTTGGCGGGACTGTGAGGGCGGATTGTCTTTAGGCAGTTTCTAACCTATGTAGGAATTCGGACATCTAATGCGTCGGCAACGGTTGCATGAGAGGTTTGTCCGATGCGAACGGAAGAAGTTACAGACGGGTCTCGGCTTTCAGCCGCTACGCGGTTCGAATCGCTCGTCCGGGTATCGAATGCGATCGGAACGCATCGAGATCCGCAGGAACTATTTGGCGCGCTGGTGAGGGAGTTACACCGGGTCGTCCAGTTTGATTATATCGGTGTGTCCATTCGTGACGAGAAATCGAATACGTTTCACCGCCATTCCATCGACGCGGAGACAGAAGCAGTTATCCCTCCGGACCCCGAACTGCCCATGGAGGAATCCGATGCCTGGTGGGTCTATCAGAACCAAGAGCCTCTGGTCACTTCGCTCGAAACCCGCGACGCTCGGTTTTCGAAATTCCAAGAGATTTTGAAGAAGTATGGAGTCCAGTGTGTATGCACTCTCCCCTTAACCACAGCCCACGGCAAAGTGGGAACGCTCAGCTTTGGCAGTAAAGCTCCGGATATCTATACCGCCGAGGAAGTTCACTTTCTTGCGGTGGTGGCTGAGCAGATCGCTCTGGCATTTGACAACGCGTTGCATTTTGACGCAGCGCAAGCCTCGCAGCAGCAGTTAGTGAGAAAGAACGAGCGTCTCGGACTTCTCCTTGAATTGACGAACCATGTGGTTTCCAATCTCGAGTTCCGGGACCTTCTCCGAGCCGTAGTGGCTAGCACGCGCCGGGTCATGGGCTGCGATGGTATCGGTATTTGTCTTCCCGATGCCGACAACGCACACTTGCGGATCTATGCCTTGGATCTTGCCTTCAGCGACGAATCCGTCCAAGAGGAGAGCCTTGTCCCTATCGATGAAGATGTCGCAGGAACGGTATATCGCACCGGCAAGCGCTGGTGTGGAAGCGTCCTAGAGGCGAGGCGGCTGGGAATGAAGGACACCGCGCAAGCCGAAGTTGGAACGGTCTGCATCCTTCCCCTTGTTAGTCGAGGTCGCGTGCTGGGCACATTTGGTGTGTGCAAATATCAGGACAATGCGTTCACTGGCGACGACATCGAGTTTCTGACCCAAATCGCAAATCAGGTTGCCATCGCCGTGGAGAATGCATGCGCGTTTGGGGAGATTCGAGACCTGAAAGACAAGCTCGCGCAGGAAAAGCTGTATCTCGAAGATGAAATCCGTAGCGAGATGAATTTCGCGCAAATCGTGGGAAAAAGCGCTTCCCTGCGGCGTGTGTTGAAGCACGTGGAGACGGTCGCTCCGACAGATTCGACTGTGCTCATTTATGGAGATACGGGTACAGGAAAGGAACTAATTGCGCGCGCCATTCATGATTTGAGCCCGCGGCGCTCGAAGCCCTTCGTCAAGCTCAACTGCGCGGCCATTCCGATGGGCTTGCTGGAAAGCGAGCTGTTCGGACACGAGAAAGGCGCATTTACCGGAGCGATCGCGCAACGCATTGGCCGCTTCGAAGTGGCCAATGGTGGGACGATTTTTCTGGACGAAATAGGAGAGGTTCCTCTCGAATTGCAGACCAAACTGCTCCGCGTGTTGCAAGAGAGAGAGTTCGAGCGGCTGGGAAGCTCGCGCACGCTTCAAACAGATGCGCGTCTGATTGCCGCGACGAACCGCGATTTAGAAGCGATGGTGGCCGAGCAGAAGTTCCGATCAGATCTCTTTTTTCGATTGAATGTTTTTCCTGTCCACGTTCCGCCCTTGCGGGAACGCCAGGGGGATATTCCGCTCCTGGTGCGGCACTTCACGCAGCAGTTTTCCCGCCGCATGAACAGGGTGATCGAGACGATTCCGTCTGCGGCAATGGATGCCCTGTGCCGATATCATTGGCCGGGGAACATACGAGAACTTCAGAATGTGATCGAGCGCGCCGTGATTATCTCGTCGGGTCCTGTCCTGAGCGTTGATGTTACCGATCTTAAATTTCCCAAGGCTGGCCCTCCGGAGGAAAAACCCTCTGCTCCGAAATCGACCAATGGCGCACTTCACGACGTTTTGGAGGAAACGGAACGTCAACAGATTCTTAAAGCTCTCAAGGAGTGCAATTGGGTTGTGGCCGGCCCTAATGGCGCGGCGGCACATCTTGCAATGAAACGCTCCACCCTCCAGTTGAGAATGCAAAAGCTCGGAATCACGCGCGGTTCTGCATAGTCGCGCACTCATTTTTGTCACAGCCCTTCTGAAATGTCCCCCAATCACAGTTCTTTTTGTGTGCCAGGAAACTGGCAGCCTACCATCTTGCTGGCACTAGCACGCTGGCAGCTTGATCGAAAGAACGGTCTTTCGGCTCGCCATCCCAATACAAATCAATAGGTTCCGCAACCTTGGGAACCCTCCGCGTTTTGGCACGCGCGATGCATTTCTCCTCAGCGCGAGGCATTTACCATGAGTGGAATGCGAAGCCTGAGCGGAGCGTCAAATTCTCAATCGCCTTTCCCGGGAAAACGCTCCCGGTCTTCTACCCTGGAATTTGACTCCTGGATGCCCAGCGCGATTCAAGCGATCTCACCGCTGGTAGACCGCTTGATGCGGCTGATTGAAAGATCGCAATGTGTTCCGGGAGCGGCACCCGACGTCGAACTGGCGCTCCGCGAGGCGCTGGAAAATGCCGTGGTGCACGGCAATCAAGAAGATCCAGAAGCGAAAGTGCACATCCGCTGCCGCTGCGGGCCCGGCAATGAAATATCAATCGTCGTGACGGATCAGGGAAAAGGATTCGACTTCGAAAAAACAGTGGGTAACGGCCTCACATCGGACCCCGCTGCCGAACATGGGCGCGGCATCCAGCTGATGAAAGCGTGTATGGACGATGTGCACTTTGAACGAGGCGGGTCGGAAGTCCATATGCGCAGGCGTTCGCGAACCACGTCCCGTTCGTGAAGGTTAGGGGTTGGGAAGAGCTCGAAATTGAGGGCAAACCGGTTGGGGTCGAAGGAACACCGCCACTGGGCGAAAGAAACGAGTCATGGGAATGCTACGAATCACGATCGCCGAAACACTTTCCGAACAAAGGTGGACGCTTGAAGGCCGACTCGTTCAGCCCTGGATTTCAGAACTGAAGTCCACCTGGACGAAAACAGAAACCGCTCGCCGGGAACGCAAGTGCGTGGTGGACCTCACAGGCGTGACTTTTATCGACAAGAGCGGGGAGAAGGCGCTCGCCGAGTTGTCCAAAGGAGGTGCGGAACTCATCGCGACCGGTTGTTACACCCGGCACGTCGTGCACAACATCGAGAGGAAAAAGTCGAACCGTCAATGGTGAGGAAAGGAATACGTCGTGAATAGACAAGAACTGAACTGGTTGTTGCAAATGATCGAGGACGCCGAGACCGCGGAGCGCTTCGTGTTCGCTCAGTACGAGCGGGGGAGAATTTCCTTTCAGACGATGGCCGATGTGAGTGAACGCAGGACGAGAAGGAGGAGTAGCTATGGCCAGTTCGGTGGCGTCACACGGACGGTCCTGCGCGAGGCGGGCCTCCCGGTCTTGGTGTCCCGATGAGCGTTGGTCCCAGGGCCCTCGGCCAAAGCCGACGCGACGGACGCCAGTTGCTCGAACGCCCGAGGCGCAAAAAGAGAGGGAGAAGGAGCACTGGCATGCCATCCAAAGTCGTAGACGAGATTGACAAAGCAGTACTGGGGAATCTTTCCCTCGTTGATCCGGCCGCGGAAGACGCGGCGCTTGTCGTCGCCGCCAAAAGCGGGGATGGCCACGCGTTTGAAATCTTGGCCGGGCGACACGAGCAAAGGATTTTCTTCGTTGCGCGGCGCATGACCCGCACGCGAGAGGACGCCGAGGATGTCGTGCAACAAAGCTTTCAAAAAGCTT
>WNFQ01002101.1_pt1 | contig 19088 bp, 16 predicted proteins | sample 5400171 | NCBI WGS metagenome assembly WNFQ01 (sample SAMN13153356, study PRJNA577476) | soil metagenome | isolation source: 20 cm soil under Madrone tree | place: USA:California | collected 2016-06-14 | reverse complement strand
GGGAATTTTTAGCCGTTAACAGGGAATTTCATCTTGCAAAAAGGCAAAAAGCAAAAAGCAAATCGGCAAATCGCTCCGCGGCCGCAGTTTAAGGGGTTAAGGCCGTTTAGCGTACGTGGTAAACCGTCCAGAATGAAACCATGTTGAGCATCAGGCGCGTCGATCCGTTTTGAAATGATGCGAAGAACCATTCCATCGGGAGCGAGCCCACCGGTCTCCATGATGCCCTTCACCTGCGCGCCTAGGTCAGTCCCTGCGTGCACCTCGGCCCTCAGCATTTCGCCCGTCGACAATTGCGGAATCTCAAGCCGCTGAGCGATGCGCACCGCTTGTGTGCCTTTTCCCGCTCCAGGTGGCCCCAAAATAGTCAAGCGCATTCTCAAATCCCTCCCTTCCATCTTTCATTCGCTCCACCACAACCTCAGCAGTCAAAACAATCGCCGAATTTCGCTCGTGCTGGCCGCTTCCCCCTGCAGACGATCCAAATCAATTTATACCCGCGCAAAGCATCCCCAATTTGGCGGCGTGAACTACGAGGACGTATCCGTCAGTAGAAATGCAGGCAAAGGAGCCCGGCATGGATATGCCGGGCTCTAGTTGCGAGGGCCCATCATCTGAGCACCTCTTGGTCCGGCCTGGGAGGAGGCCGAAGCTCAACGCAAAACACGCGGCGGTGAAAGTTTAAGACCAACATCGACAACTCGATCACCCATTCACCGTCGTCATTTCCCGAATTGTGGAGTGCGCTTCTCAAAGAACGCGGCGATGCCTCTTTGAAATCAGCCGTCGCGGCCGCGGCAACCCAGCCATTGCGCTCGGCCTCGAGCAGCACGTCGAGCGGAGCGGTCGTCGCCTGGTGCACGAGGCGCTTGACCGACGCGTAGGCAAAAGCTGGCCCATTGGCGATCCGGCGGGCGAGCGCATCAACCTCCTCGGTCAGCTTGTCGGCAGGCACGACGCGATTGACCAGGCCAAGAGACAATGCGGTTTCGGCATTCATTGGCTCGCCCAGGATGAAAAATTGGAGCGTGCGACGGGGGCCCAGCAGTTGGGTAAGCAGCCAGGTCGAGCCGCCGTCCGGATTGGTCCCGAGGGTCGTGTAGGCAGGAATAAAATTCGTGCCGGCCGCCGCAATAGCAAAATCGGATCCGGCTGTCAGGCCTACGCCCACGCCGGCGACGGCGCCATGCACGCCGGCGATGATCGGCGGTTTGATGCGCCGCATGGTGCGGGAAACCTGGTGCTGGGAAAAATAGAGACGAATGTCAAAGACGCGCTTAGACCAACATTCAGCGAGTCGTCGAGCGCGTTCAGCCGCTCGGGCCGGTTCATGCGGATTCTGGCGATGCCATCGGCAATGTCGAGAAGCACCGCTTCCTGCTGACTCATCGTTTCCCTCCGCGGTTGTGTCGCCGCTGCCTGGAGCGGCGTTCCGCTTTCCTTCCCGGCGCCGATGCGGCATGCGGGACGCTCTGCCCTTCAGGGTTCGAGAACATAGGTCCCGGGCGCCTTGTCCATCGGCTTGTGGCGCTTGCTGCCGAGCGTCTTCGGGGCCGGCTTCATCTCTCCTGACCGCTCGCTGGCCCAGGTCCGCCAGAGATCCCACCAAGATCCTTTCGTCGGCGTCGCCTGCTTCAGCCAATCGTCCGGCGAGGGAACCAGTTTGGGATTCTGGAAGAATTGCGCCTTGAGATTGCCGGGCGGATTGATCAGACTCTGGATATGGCCGCTGCTGCTCAGGACAAACTCGGTCTTCCCGCCAAAAGCGCGCGCGGAATCGTAAACGTCCTTCCACGGCGTGATATGATCGGTCGTGCCGGCGATGAACATCTTGTCGCAGGTGACTTTGGACAGATCGATCGGCGCGCCGAGAACCTTCATCGCTCCAGGCTTCACCAACAGATTGTCGGCGAATATGTCAATCAGCTCGCCGTGGAACGCGCCGGGCAGCCGGGTCGAATCGTTGCTCCAGTAGAGGATGTCGAAGACAGGCGGCGCATTGCCCATCAGGTAATTGTTGACCCAGTAGTTCCAGACCAGATCGTTCGGCCGCAGCCAGGCGAAGATGCGGTTCATCTCCATGCCGTCGAGAACGCCCGACGTCCGCGACTTCAGCTTCGCGGCGGCGGAAGTTTCTTCGGTAGCGAAAAGAGCCATCGTGCCTTCCTTCGCCTGGCCAAGCACGGCCACCATCATCGTCATGGCGTGGATGCTGGTATCGCCCTTGGCGGCGAGATGTCCGGCCAGCGCCGCCGCCGTCATGGCGCCCGAGCAGGCGGCGTGGATGACCACATCGGGCGACCCGGTGATGTCGCGCACCGCGTCTACCGCCTCCAGCAGCGCGGCGACATAGGCATCCATGCCCCAGTCCCGGTGTTCGACGGTCGGATTGCGCCAACTCACGGTGAAGATCTGGACGCCATGCTTCGTCACATATTCGACCATGCTCTTTCCGGGCGACAGATCGAACACGTAGAACTTGTTGATCTCCGGCGGCACGATGAGGTGCGGCCGCTCATAGACCGTGTCGGTCGCCGGCGAATACTGGATCAGCTCAAGCACAGGATTGCGGAAAACGACCATGCCGGGGGACAGCGCCAGATTCTTGCCGACGGTGAACGCCTTCTTGTCGACCTGCGACGGCAGGCCGCCGTTGTTCCTGACGTCGTCGATGAGATTCTTCAGTCCCTCCACAAGGTTCTGTCCGCGCGTGTCCCAGGTCTTTTTCAGGACGACGGGGTTGCCAAGCAGCGTATTTGTCGGGGCGAGCGCATCCGTCACCAGCGAGACGGCGAAGCGCGCCCGCTCTTTCGTGCGGTCGTCGAGCGGTGAGCGATCGACGAAGCCCTGCATGGCGTTGGTCCAGGCGACGTAGCCTTGCAGAACCATGCGATAGAGAGGGCTCGTCTGCCAGGCCTGATCGACGAAACGCTTGTCGCCTTTCGGCGGTGCAAGCTCCGACTGACCGGCCATCACCGAGATCAAATCGCGGATCAGAGCCGCCTCCTGTTCGAGGAGGAGCTTCGGATTCTGGACCGCCTGCTGCCCGAGCGCCCGGAAGCTGGCGAGGATGTCTTCAGACCGCAGCCCGATGAAGGGGTTCGGACCGAGCATGCTTTCCGTCGCCTGTTCGACCAGATCGGGCTGTTCTTTCGTCGCTTCTTCCGGAGCTGAGAGCTTTTCTGTCGCCATGTCTTCCTCCAGGGTTCGCCACAATTTCCCATTTCACCCGTCAGGCGAAAGCGCTCTGCCCGGTGATGTGACGGCCGACGATGAGGGTCTGCATCTCGGCGGTGCCCTCGAAGGTGACGAGGGCTTCCATGTCGCATAGGTGGCGCATGACGTGGAAGTCGAGCGTGATCCCGTTGCCGCCCAGGATGTCGCGTGCCAGACGGCACACATGGCGGGCCTTGACGGTGCAGAAATACTTGGACAGAGCGGCCATCGTCTCGCTCATCTTGCCCTCGTCGATCATTCGCCCGAGGCGGATGCAATAGAGCTGCATCGCCGTGACCTCGCCGAGCATCTCGACGAGCATCGACTGGACCATCTGGCTCTTCGCGATCGGCTTGCCGAACTGGACCCGTCGCTGTGCGTAGTTGAGGGCGATGTCGTAGGCCGCGACGCCATGGCCAAGCGACGACCAGGCCACCATATTGCGGGTGCCGGTCAGTACTTTGGCGACATCCACGAACGAGTTGCAGTTCTGCAGCCGGTACCCTTCGGAGAGGCGGATGTTGTCTAGGGTTATGTCCGCGTTCTGCACCATCCGCAGCGCAACCTTTTGTTGGATCTTGGTCGCCGAGTAGCCGGGGGTGCCCTTCTCGACGACGAAGGCCTTGACCTGCTTGTCGGCGACGTCGCGTGCGTAGACGACGATCACGTCGCACCACACGGCGTTGCCCGGCCAGCGCTTGCGGCCATTGAGCACCCACTCGTTGCCGTCGCGCTGGCAGGTTGCCTCGAGGATCACGGCGTCCGACCCGTGTTCGGGCTCGGTGAGGGCGAACGCCCCGATCTTCTGCAGCTTGGCCATCGGCGGCAGCCAGCGCTGCTTCTGCTCTTCCGAACCGAGGATGTAAATCGACTGCATCGCCAGCCCGACGTGCACGCCGAAGAACGTCGCGAAACTGCCATCGATCCGGCTCAGCTCGGAGCTGATCAGCCCCTGACCGACGGCGCTCATCGGCGTGGTGCCGTAACCCTTCATGGTGTCGCCGACGATGTTCAGCGCGGCGATCTTCGGAATCAACTCGAACGGGAATTCGCCGCGCTCCCAGTACGGGTTGACGACCGGCAGGACCTCTGCTTCGCCGAATTTACGCACCTTCTCCAGGATCGCGACCTCTTCCTTGGTCAGTTGCTCCTTCATCAGAAAGTAGTCGGTGCCTCGAGCAGCTCCGATATTGTCGACGAGCTTGAGCGTGGTGGGATCGGTCATTGGCGTGCTCCTTGTCTGGGTTGTGGTGGCGGGTTCTACCGAACGAACCGAAGAGGATTTCTCGGGCAGTGGGATGTCGCGAACGATTCCAGCTGTCTTCTACAGTTACCATCAATCATTCGCGCGGAACCCTCTCGCGCACGGCGGCTTTCGCTTCCTCCTCGGATTCGAAGATGTGCGGAGCTACGCCGCGCTTCGTGAGCGTTTCGCCCAGCTTGGCATGCATGAAGGCGCTGGTGGTGAAACGCGTCACGCCGTGGAAGTAGCGCTCGCCCATTTCCTCCACCGCGTCGATCCTCCACCGCGTCGAGATAGGCGTCTTCAAATTCACGGTCGACCTCGAAGCCGTCATAGTTCACGACGGCATACACTTTGTGGCCAAGCGGTTCGACGATCGATCGGATCATCTCTTTATACCGTTCGATGATCGCTTGCGTCTTCACCTGGAGTTCCGAGAGGTTGAGGAACAGGATATTGTGTTCGTGGTCGTAGTTGAAGCGCACCTCGAACGGCAGCCGCAGGATTTCCTCGCGCAACCCCATCGGCTCGGACCGGAAGATACGGGGATCCATGACGCGAGGGTGGCGCACGACCGGCTCGAAATCCATCCTGTCGAGGATATCGCGCTTGATGTCGACCCCGGGCGCGACTTCGATCAGCTCAACTCCCGCTTTAGTGAGCCGGAACACGCAACGCTCGGTGACATAGAGGACGTCCTTGTCGTTCTCGGCGGCGTACTTGCCCGAGAAGGTGCGGTGCTCGACCTGGTCGACGAACTTCTTGTCCTTGCCGTCGCGCTCGATCAACAGCTTGCCGTCGAAGACCGAGACCTCGAGGTCGCCGGCCGTGAACGTGCCGACGAAGACGACCTTCTTCGCGTTCTGGCTGATGTTGATGAAGCCGCCGGCGCCAGCAAGCCGCGGGCCGAACCTCGACACGTTGAGGTTGCCCTCCTTGTCGGCTTGCGCGAGACCGAGGAAGGCCGCGTCGAGGCCGCCGCCGTCGTAGAAGTCGAACTGATACGCCATGTCGAGGATCGCCTGGGCGTTGGTCGCCGCGCCGAAGTTCATGCCCCCGGCCGGGATGCCGCCGATGACGCCGGGCTCGGCGGTCAGGGTCATCAGATCGGCGATCTTTTCTTCGGCCGCGACGGAGGCGATCCCTTCAGGCATACCGACGCCGAGATTGACAACGCTGTTCGGCCGCAGCTCCATCGCGGCGCGGCGCGCGATGATCTTGCGCTCGCTCATCTCCATCGCCTCAATAGAGGTCATTGGCACGCGCACTTCGGAGGAGTAGGCCGGGCTGTAGACCGTTGCGTAGGTCTGCATGTGGCTCTCGGGCTTCGTCGCCACGACGATGCAATCGACGATCGCGCCCGGGATCTTCACCTGCCGCGGATTGAGCGTCCGCGCCTCGGCGATGCGCTCGACCTGCGCGATCACTAGCCCGCCCGAGTTGTGCGCCGCCATCGCCAGCGACAGCGTCTCGATCGTCAGCGCCTCGCGTTCCATGGTGATGTTGCCGTCCGGGTCGGCGGTGGTACCGCGAATGATGCCGACATTGATCGGGATCGCCTTGTAGAACAGATATTCCTTGCCCCCGACCGTCATCAACTCGATCAGATCCTCGGTCGTTTTCTCGTTGAGCTTGCCGCCGCCGAAGCGCGGATCGGCGAAGGTGCCAAGGCCGATGCGGGAGAGGTGCCCCGGCTTGCCGGCGGCGATGTCGCGGTAGAGGTGGGTGACCGGCCCCAGCGGCAGGTTGTAGCCCTCGATCTGGTTGCCGACGATGAGCTGCTGGATCCCGGGGATGAAATTGAAATGCGAACCGATGACGCGCTTGACGAGGCCCGGCTGCGCGAGGCGACTGAGGCCTGACCCCTTGAAGGGATTGCCTTGGCCGACGGTGAAGAACAAGGTTAGATCGCGTGGCTTGCCGAAGCTCGCCAATTCCTCGTCGCTTGCCGTGTAGATTTCGCCGAGCTCGTGAACCACCTCTTCGGCGAATCCGATGCCGCCGAACCCGCCGATCGCGACCGTATCGCCGGTGCGGATCAATCGCACCGCCTCGCGCGCTGTCACGATCTTGCCGGTCTCGCCCGACCGCGCGGTTGGAACGATTGACGTGGCGCTCATTTCATTACTCCCTTGAGTTACATTGCCGCTCGCGCGGTTCGCTCCCATTGATCAATGCAGCTTGATGCGCGGCTCCGTATGTCGCGCGATTAGGCTCGCCACAGTATCGAGCGCCATTTTTGACGTGCCGTGCAGCGCCTGCTGGTGCATCTTGTACAGCGAGCGGTACATGAGCCGGGCAAAGAGGCCTTCAAGGTAGACGCTGCGGTTGCCCAGCATGCCCATCACGTTGCCGACCGTGCCGTATTCGGAGAGATTCACGAGGTTGCCAAAATCGCGATATTTGAAGCGCGGCAGCGGTTTCTCGCGGAGACGTGCGCGCACCGCCTTTTGCACGAGCGCGGCCATCTGGTGCGCTGACTGGGCCCGCGGCGGCACCGGCTTGTCATCGCCCGGCAGGACGCAATTGGCGCAGTCGCCGATGACGAAGATATTGTCGTCGCGGGTGGTCTGCAGCGTGTCGCGCACCACCAGCCGGTTGATCCTGTCGGTCTCGAGCCCGTCCAGATTAGCAAGAAAATCGGGGGCCTTGATGCCGGCCGCCCATACGACCATTTCCGCCGCGATGAATTCACCGCTGGCGAGGCGCACGCCGTCCGCCGTGATCTCGGCCGCCTGCTTGCCGGTGAGCACCTGTACGCCGAGACGGTTGAGCATATCCTGCGCCCCGTTCGCCAGCGGTTCGGGCAAGGGGCCGAGGATGCGCGGTCCGGCTTCTATGATTGTCAGCTTGATCGACTTGTCGAAATCGATCTGGTCCAGTCCGTAGGCGGCCAGATCGCGCATCGTCTTATGCAGCTCCGCCACCAGTTCGACTCCGGTGGCGCCGGCGCCGACAATAGCGCAGTGCAACTGGCCGGGTCGCAGAAGTTCATACTGCGCGTTGGCGCGCACGCATGCGCTGACCATGCGCCGGTTAAACCGCGCCGCCTCTTCCGCGCTGTCGATGGCGATGGCATGCTCTTTGACGCCCGGCGTGCCGAAATCGTTGCCCATGCTGCCTACCGCGATGACGAGCGTGTCGTAACCGAGCACGCGCCGCGGAATCAACTCGTGACCCTCCTCGTCAGGAGTGGCTTCAACGTATATCTGGCGCTTGTCGCGATTCAGGCCGCACATCGCGCCGATGCGAAATCGGTATTGATGCAGGCGCGCGTGGGCGAGGTACTCGACCGAGTCGACATCGGAGTCCAGCGTGCCCGAGGCGACCTCATGCAGGTGCGGTTTCCAGACGTGCGTGCGGGTCTTGTCCAGCAGCGCGATGGAAGCCTTCCCGCGCTTGCCCAGCGTGTCGCCCAAGCGAGTCGCGAGCTCCAGCCCGCCAGCGCCGCCGCCAACGATCAGAACGCGGTGCAGCGACGATTCCTGCTCCGACCGGCTTTCCGGGAGGTTGACGAAATCAGCCAAGCTCATCGCATTCTGCCCTCGCTCCTGCGAGTTCGGTTCTGCGGACCGGCGAGCGTCGCCAGTCCTGTTTGTATTTTGGCCACCGACGGCGGCGCCGACACGCTTTAACAGGCGCCGGAGCGCCGCGCCGTCAGGCGCGGGCCAATCCTCCGGCAGGCCGAGCCGCAGCGCCCCTCGCCTCCGCCTCCCTCTCCGCCACCGCATCGATGTGGTGCGTCGACGCGGAGACGCCGTGATTGATGAATGCGACCGCGATCGCGCCGATCACGCCGACAACCGCGATCGCCGCGAAGTTTTGCTTCGGGGCCAGGTTCAGCCCGACCAGCCAGCCGATCAGGACCGGGGCGAGAATCCCGCCGATCCGCCCGGCCCCGTAATTGAAGCCGACGGCAGTGGAGCGGATCGCCGTTGGATAAAACATGCCACCGTAGGCGTTGGTCAGGATCTGGGTGCCCAGCGTAAAGGCGCCGACCGCGCAGACGATGAGGAACAGCAGACCAGGCGCAACGCCGTAACCCATGACAATCAGCGACACCGCAGCCATCGCATAGAAAGAGAACAGCCCTCCATTTGGGGTGCAGTTTGTCGAACAGCCAGCCGCCGCCGACAGCGCCAACCATCGCGCCGATATTGTAAGCGATCACGAACGTCAGCGCCGAGCCCAGACTGTAGCCGAGCGTCGCCATCAGCTTGGTCAACCAGGTGTTCAGCGCGTAGAGCATGAACAGACCGGCGAAGTTGGCCACCCAGAACATCACGGTGCTGAACGCGCGGCCATCCTGGAACACCTTGCTGACCGGTGCAGTCTCGACCTCGTCCTCATGCGGCACCAGGAACTGCTCCTGCGCCTGCAACGGATAGTTGGGCGCGATCTTCCTGACCATTTCCCGCAATTCGGCGTCGCGGTTCAGCTTGACCAGGAGCGGCAACGACTCTCGTATATATTTCAGGATGAACGGGATCACCACGACCGGCGCGCCGGCGGCGATAAACACCCCCTGCCAACCGTAACTGTCGATCAATCCCTTGCCGAGAATGGCCGCCAGAACGCCACCGGCTGCGTAGCCGCAGGAGGTGAGAGCGACGAGGCGAGCGCGGACCTTGACCGGCATATACTCGGTCCCCAAGGCAATCAGAATCGGCAACACGCCGCCAAGGCCCAGGCCCGCGATGAACCGCAGGATGGCGAAGACAATCGGATCCCGGGTGAATCCCGCCGATGCTGTCAGGAGACTGAACAGGGCTACGGCGATCGCGAGGGTCCAGCGACGACCGAACTTGTCGGCGAGAATCCCGAAGAGAACGGTGCCAACCATCATGCCGACCAGAGAGGCGCTGGCCAGAAATCCTTGTGTGGAGTCAATTTTGAGGTCCGCCATGATCGCCGGCAACGCAGCGCCGGTAATGGCGATATCGTAGCCGTCGAGCACGAGGATCAGAATGACCCATCCAATGAGCTTGTAGTGAAAGCTGTTGAGCCTGGCTTCGTCGGCCAGCTTGTGAATGTCTATCTTGTGCACGACGTCCTCCCCTGATTGTCTTCTTGTTGTCGAAGCGACCCTCAAGCGCGCATCAGACCCGTTCGAAGATCGCCGCAAAGCCCATGCCGGTGCCGATGCACATCGAGACCATTCCGTATTTGAGCTTCGGGTCGCGCTGCATGGCGCTTATAAGCGTGGCGACGCGGATGGCGCCCGTGGCGCCGAGCGGATGGCCGAGCGCGATGGCGCCGCCCAGCGGATTGACCTTTTCCGGATCAAGCTCGAGTGTGCGCAGGCAGGCGATGGCCTGCGCCGCGAAAGCTTCGTTGAGCTCGATCCAGTCGAGATCTCCTTGCTTGATCCCGGCGAGCTTCAGCGCCCGCGGGATCGCCTCGATCGGCCCGATGCCCATGATTTCGGTCGGCACGCCGGCGACGCTGTAGGACACGAAGCGGGCCAGCGGTTTGAGATTGTATTGCTTCAGAATCTTTTCGCTTACGAGGATGGCGGCGCCCGCGCCATCGGACATTTGCGAGGCGTTGCCAGCGGTGACGCTGCCCTTGGCGGCGAACACCGGCCTCAGCTTGGCGAGCGCTTCCGGGCTGATGTCAGGGCGTGGCCCTTCATCTACGTCGACAATCTTCTCGGCGATTTTCACCGCTCCGGTTCTCGGGTCGGGTGAACGGGTGCGCACGGTGTAGGGTGAAATTTCGCCCTTGAACTTGCCGGCATTGATTGCCGCGACGGCCTTCTGGTGGCTCGCCAGCGCGAAGGCATCCTGATCCTCGCGGCTCACTTGCCAGCGCTCGGCCACCCGCTCCGCCGTCAGGCCCATGCCATAGGCCATGCCGACGTTTTCCTGCTTCTCGAAGATCGCCGGATTGTAGGAAACCTTGTTGCCCATCATCGAGGGCATCATGCTCATCGTCTCGGTGCCGCCGCCGATCATCGCATCGGACTCACCGAGGCGGATGCGGTCAGCCGCCATCGCCACCGCTTGCACGCCGGAGGAACAGAATCGATTGATGGTCAAGCCCGACACGCTGTCCGGTAGGCCGGCGAGCAGCACGCCCATGCGGGCGACGTTCATGCCCTGCTCCGCCTCGGGCATCGCGCAGCCGATGATGGCGTCGTCAATCACCTTGGGATCGAGCGACGGCACCTGATCGGCCGCGGCCCGCAGCACATGAGCGAGCATGTCGTCCGGGCGAACATTGCGCATCACTCCGCGCGCCTTGCCGACCGGCGTGCGCGTGGCGGCGACGATGTAGGCGTCCTGGGTCTGTGTGGCCATGGTGTTCTCCTGCAATTCGTATGCGGTTTCACGGCTTTGAAGATTAATTGCGCAGAGGCTTGCCCGTCTCCAGCATATTCTTGACGCGCGCCTGGGTTTTCTCGGTCTTGGTCAATTCGACGAACATCCGGCGTTCCACCGCCAGCAGCCAATCCTCGTTGACCAGCGTTCCGGTTTCCACCTCGCCGCCGCACAGCCCCGTAGCGATGGCCTTGCCGACGCGATAGTCGTGCTCCGAAATCATGCCGCCGTCGCGCATGTTCGTCAGCGTCGCCTCCAGCGTGCCGATGCCGTTGCGCCCTGCTACCTTGATCCCCTCAGGCGGTAGTTGCGGTCGATAACCCGCCTCGTACAAGCCGCGCGCCGTCTGCTGGGCCACGTAGAGGATCTCATTCGGATTAAATATCACGACATCACTTTCACGCAGGAAGCCCATCTCTTTGGCATCGAGCGCGTTAGCCGACGTCTTGCCTCCCGAGATGGCCTGGAAAGGCCCGGTCAGGAACATCAACGGATCGTTCATGCTGGTCGGTTGCGCGGAACGCGCCGCCCGCACAGCGAACTCCTTCAGGCCGCCGCCGCCGGGAACCAGGCCGACGCCGGCCTCGACTAACCCGATGTAGGATTCGAGCGCAGCGACGACACGTGAACAATGCATCGCGATCTCGCACCCGCCGCCCACGGCCGTACCGTTGACGGCCGCGACCGTCGGCACCAGCGCGTACTTCAACGCCGCGGTCATCTGCTGGAAGCGGGCGATGAAGCCTTCCAACCCGGCGAAGTCGGCTTTTTCGGCAAGCGCCACAACGCTGTTCAGATTGGCCCCGGCGGAGAATGGCGGCTTCGGTTGCCAGATCACCAAGCCCTTGTAGCCGGCTTCGGCGCGGCCCACGGACTCGATGATGCCCTCGACGACATCCGGTCCGAGCGCGCCGGCCTTGCTCTTGAAGGACAGGACCGCAACATCGTCGCTGCCGGGCGCAGCGGTCGTCCACATCCGCACGGCGTCAGTCTCGAAAACCGTTTTGCCCTGCGGTGGCGCTTCGCCGAGCACCGGCTCGGGGAAATGCTGACGGTGATAGACCGGCAGCGCCGGGCGCGGTTTGATCGTATTGGCGCTGGCGGAGTAAGAGCCTTGCGGAGTGTGCACGCCGTTGCGACCATCGAAAACCCATGCCGGCAACGGCGCGCTCGCCATGGCCTTGCCCGCCGCGATATCTTCTTTTATCGCTGCAGCAGTCGCCGCCCATCCGGCCGATTGCCAGGTTTCGAACGGTCCCTCGCGATGGCCGAAGCCCCAGCGAACGCCAAGATCAAGGTCGCGTGCATTGTCGGCGATCGATCCGAGATGATAAGCGCTATAATGAAAGAGGTCGCGGAAGGACGACCACACGAGCTGCGCCTGCGGATGCGCGCTCTTTCTCAATTGAGCGAACTTCTCCGCGGGGTCTTTCAGCTTGAGGATGGCCTCGACACCGGGGTCGACCTTGGCTCCCGACGCCACGTAGTCCTGCTTGGCCACGTCAAGCACCTTGATCTCTTTGCCTTCCCTTCGATAGAGACCGGCGCCGGTCTTTTGTCCGAGCGCGCCGCGCTGGATCAGCGTCGTGATATAGGCCGGTGCCTCGTAATATTTGTGCCAGGGATCGTCGGGCAACCGGTCTTTCATCGTCTTGACGACATGGGCCATCGTATCCAGCCCGACCACATCCGAGGTGCGGAAGGTGGCGCTGGTCGCGCGCCCGATCAGTGGCCCTGTGACGGCGTCGGCTTCGTCCAAAGCGAGACCGAGAGCCTGGGTATGATGCATCACTGCGAGCAGCGAGAACACGCCGACGCGGTTGGCGATGAAGTTCGGCGTGTCGAGCGCACGGACCACGCCTTTGCCAAGCGTGGTGGTCAGGAAACTCTCCAGATCGTCGGCAAGCTTCGGGTCTGTCGTCGCCACGGGAATGATTTCGATCAGCGTCATGTAGCGCGGCGGATTGAAGAAATGCACGCCGCAGAAGCGCGAACGCAAGGCTTCCGGCAGCGCCTTGCCCATCTCCTCGATGGACAGGCCCGAGGTATTGGAGGCAATGGCGACATTCGGCGCGACGTGCGGCGCAATGCGCTTATATAGATCGAGCTTCCAGTCCATGCGTTCGGCGATCGCCTCGATGATCAGGTCGCATTCCCTGAGCTTGTCGAGATGCTGGTCGTAATTGGCCGGTTCGACATAGCCGATACGGTCCCGCGTGGCCGCCGGCGGCGGCGAAAGTTTCTTCAGATTCTCGATCGCCCGCTTGGCGACCCCGCTTGGATCGCCCTCCTTGGCGGTCAGATCGAAGAGCACGACCGGCACGTTGGCGTTCGCCAGATGCGCGGCGATCTGCGCGCCCATCACGCCGGCGCCGAGCACAGCAGTTTTCCTCACCTGCAACGTCATTGGGATGCCTCCTGCATGGCCTTGTCGTCAAACGGACGAAAGCGCCCAAACCCCTGTCTCACATTTGCGAAGTCGCTCGCCTTTGTCAGCCGGTCGCAACCGATCGAAGCGGCAGCCTCGGCATGCAACTCGTCTCGTGCGAACCCAAAAAAGCGAGGCTTCGACGACCTAGTCTTCGAACTTGAAGGAGAGCCTTCCTTCGCGCGATAAGCTTCCACCTTGCCGTTTGAAATCTGCATGTCCAACTGAACGATCTCAGCGACGCGCAGGTCTCTCAGCGTCTTCGCAGCCCGGTTGACAGCCGCAGTCGCGGCTTTTTCCCAGGATTCGGGACTGGTGCCGACCACTTCGATAATCTTGTAAACGCTCTCCGCCATATTTCTCTCCCTGTGCTGTTGGTGTGATGTCTCTGAGTTTCTTCTTGCATGCTCTGCTTCCCATGAGCCGCAGCACGATTGAACTCCACGGCGCGCCGCGGTTTTCGAACTCGGCACGCCGTGGCCCCGCCGTTCTAAACGAAAGCGCTGAGGCCGGTGATGTGCTTGCCAACAATCAGCGTGTTCATCTCACGCGTGCCCTCATAGGAATAGATCGCTTCCGCATCGGCCACGAAGCGGCCGATCTGATTTTCAAGCAGGATGCCGTTGCCCCCAAGCAATTCGCGCGCCCAGCCGACGGTCTCGCGGCATCTGACGCTGCAGAGCGCCTTGGCCAACCCGGCGAGTTCGTCGGTCATCCGCCCCTCGTCCTGCAACTGTGACATGCGCAGACACATCGTCTGCGACTGAACGAGGTTGCCGAGCATGCGCACGAGCAGATCCTGAACCAACTGGAAGCCTGCGATCGGCTTGCCGAATTGCAACCGCCCCGTCGCGTAGCGAAGCGCGTGTTCATAGGCGCCCATCTGGCAGCCCACGCCGAACCACGCCACGCCGGCGCGAGTCATCCTCAAGACTTTGGCCGTATCCTTGAAGGTGTTGGCATTCTGCAGCCGGTCCGCCTCGGGCACGCGGCAGTCCTTCAGCGTGATCAGGCCGTTCTGGACCACACGCAAGGCCATCTTGGTCTTGATCTTCTCCACCGAGAAGCCCGGGTTATCCTTCATGACGACAAAGCCCTTGACCTGGTTCGAGCTCTCCTCGCGCGCCCAGATCACGTTGATGTCTGAGAAGGTCGAATTACCGATCCATTTCTTCTGGCCGTTCAGGATCCAGGTGTCGCCCTCCCGCCGGCAAGTCGTCAGCATGCCGCCAGAGGTCCCTGAACCGACCAGCGGTTCGGTCAGGCCAAACGAACCAATCTTCTCCCAGCGCATCATCGCCGGCAGCCAGCGCTGCTTCTGCTCCTCGTCGCCACAGAGATAGATCGAGCCTGCCGAGAGCCCGGTGTGAACCCCGTAGAAGGTGGCGATCGAAGAATCGACACGCGCCAGCTCCATACAGATGATGCCGTTCAGGAGCCAGCTGCCGCCCGCCGAACCATAACCTTTGTATCCGACCCCTGCGAAATCGAGCGCCGGCAGCTTGGGGACGATCTCATGCGGGAACTCGTCCCGGGCCCAAAAGTCGGTAATGATTGGCGCCACCTCTTTCTCGGCGAAATCGCGGACGCGTCGAGCGATCGCGCGCTCCTTTTCATCAAGACAGTCGAGGATGAAGTAGTAGTCGCCATTGATCGGCGGCGGGGTGTATTCCGGCTTGCGCGCCATAGCGGCTGTCGTCATGACTTCCTCCCTCGGTCCGAGACATCGTTTAATACTCGAGTGTTCTTGTTTTTGAACGCGGTCACTTTCGCGCCATGTGGCCGAGGCTTGATCTCGAGTTTGATCTCGGCCGTTCGGCCGGGACGCGAGATGCTCGACCCGTTTGACCGATCATCTTCACAATCATCGTGAAATCAAAGGTTACAACCGGACATCCCGAACGGCGAACCGGTCATTATTCCTATTTGCGACTTCTCTCACGTCAGAACGAAATTCTTCGGCCGGATCGGCTCTGGCAAATCCTTCTCGCCGAGCAACTCCAGGACGTTGATCTCGACAGCGCGTGCCATAGCATCGAGCGGGACTACCATGAAGGTGTCAGCGAAGGGCGCTTCCAGATCGTCGGCGAGCGCATCCAGGCCGAAGAAAATGTAAGAGATGATCACAATGAGCAGCGGCGCCCAATAGCTGGCGAGATCGGAGAGACCGAACGGAAGCAGAAAGCAGAAAAGATAGGTGATGCGGCGGATGGCCAAGGTGTAGGCGAAGGGCATTGGCGTGACCTTGGTGCGTTCCAGCATGCCATAGGCCAGAGTCAGGCCGACCACCCGGTCCTCGAGGGCACGGGCCATCTGGGGCGACAACCGACTGGCCGCAGCCGCCGCCGCAATGTCGGCGCTGAAAGAGGCGAGCAGGCGGTTCGCTGGATTGCGGCTCGCCACTAACGCCACGCGCTCCTCGGATGAAAGATACGGCGCCGCGGCCTCTCCAATCGGACGATCGCGGAGGAAATCGCGCGTCACCTGCGTGAACACGATGCAGCGCAGCGCGATGCGGCGCGACAGATCGTCACTGGGAGCCGCAGCGATGTAGTTTTGCGCCTGACGCGCCAAACTGCGAGCTTCGACCACGATCAGCCCGGCGACCTTGCGCGCCTCCCACCAGCGTTCATAGCTTGCTGAATTACGAAAGGCAGCGAAGATCGAGAGTGTAGCGCCGATTACCGACAAGCCCAGCGGCGCGATGGTTGGAATCTGCGCCCAACCACGCCGGTGTAGTGCCACCAGCAGCAAGGTCAGACCCGTGACAGCCATCATCTGCGGCAGAATCCGGAGAATGACCGAGCCGCGGGAAACAAAGAACAGTTCCCAGGCTGTTGGCTTTTCGCGAACGATCACCGGACGGCACCCCGAAAACGACCTGACAACGACAACTACTAACGGACGAAATAAATCGTCCGCGATCCACATTGCTATTTATCGCAGCCCGCACCGCGAACGGGCGGTCCCACTCCGAGACCTTGCTACTCCCGCGTTGCCTCTTTCGACTTCGCTGCAGATTTCTCTCGCGCGCGGCCCTGCGAGAGCAGACCGCCGACCATATCGCCGAGCAACTCGGCCGCCCGGGGGCTTCCTGCGAACCACGTGTTCATCAGCCCGTCGGCGGAAAATTTATCCGCCTGCGCCATTACTCTTTGCTCGATCCTGGCCATGGCAGCGTCGTGCAACGGCTTTACATCAGGAAGGCCCACGAGTTCGCGGGCTTCCGATGGCGTCAGGTCCACATTAATGGTCACATTCATGGCTGATAAATCCTTATCGGCTGACGCTGGTTCGAGATTCACACCAAGACCAGCGCTCGCCCGAAAATTTTCACGCAACTCGTGCGCCCGAACCCTTTGCTCATGTGCAAAGCTACCAACGCCGTCACCGAGACCCCGCACTACTGTTCACGTGGTGAAGATCTCGGGCAACGTCAGCTCCCGTTTTCGGGAATTACCCTTAGGCGCGGCGCAAGCTGGCCCCGAGTTCATTCAGGCTTTCCCGCAATCGGTCGCGGATGATTTTCGATGCGTCGGTGGTCGTCTGGGTTGCAAGTTGGGCAACATCGCGGGTGTTCTGAACCGTGATGTCGAATGCCTTTTTCGCAAACTCCGTCTGCTTCGCGAGAACCTCCTTGGGATCTCCCGTGGGCTTGAAATCGCGCGCCATCGCCGCCGCCTCGCTAAATGCCATCTCGATGATTTCACGCTGCTTGTCGGCAAGGGATTTGGCGCCCGCCGACGCGACCTGTGCTGATTGCTCGACCGCATCGAGGTTCTTGCGATGCATTTCGATCAATTTGTCGACGTCGACTTTCGGAAGATTGAGGTCACTCCCAAATTTCTTGAGCATCTCGAGCCATGATTGTGTTGCTTCAGTCATCGTCTCCTCCTCCATATTCGAACCAGTTGCTACCGGCCCTTGCTATGCTTCAGATTTCGCAGCCTTCTTTGGAACGACAAGGGCCAGCGATTCGGCGATCAATGCAGGCTTGTCCGATCCTTCGATTTCCAACGTGTTACCGGTCTTCAGGATCATCGAGCCGTCCGTTTTCCGCTCCATGCCGATGACCGTCACACGCAGCCGGACACGCGCGCCTGACTTGACCGGCGCCAGGAACCGCACTTTGTCCAAACCATAGTTGAAGGCGGCTACTGCATCCGAGGGGATAGCTCCGACTTGCATCGAAAGCGGCGCAACAAAAGAGAGTGACAGATAGCCGTGGGCAATCGGTCCTTGATACGGACTTTCACGCTTGGCGCGCTCGACATCGACGTGAATCCATTGCCGATCGCCGCTGCACTCGGCGAACTGGTTGATGACGGATTGATCCACCGTCAGCCAATCCGATACCCCAAGCTCGCGTCCCGTATATTCCGCGATATTTGCGCAAGTGATTTCAGCCACGGCGAGCCTCCTTGCCGATCCTGCCTTTGCGATCGATTGTCCGGCCAGTCGTTGAGAAGCCGTGGTCGACCAGTGGACCGGCAATTTGGCCCCTCTCCGTTACGCTGCCGCTCAAGCCAACAGTGGTTGCTTTGCCGGCCGGGGTTTCTGAACGAACGCTCTTGCGATTGGTCATCACGATCTGACCATGCAGAGGCACCAACAATCTCATGCGCATCTCGCGCAAGCCGCCACGCATTTGCGATGTCCCCTTGGTTTCCTCGCGCGTTAGTCCGATCCAACCCCCGCTGCGTTGCAAGAACGCAAGCCCGGACTTTTCGGCCAACTTTAAACTTAGCCTCGCGCGTCTCCGCACCTTAGTGAAGGTTCTAAACGGTCGCCAACGGGTTGCATTCGGTCAAAAGGCCGAGGCATGGCGAACGTGGCGCGCAAATCAGGCTGGGCCCGTGCCGAATAAAGGCACGCTTCTGCAACGCGCCACCCGATCTCGCGCTGGCAAGGCTTCAAGAGCTGCTAACGAGGCATTGCAACTGCGAGGGCTCGCACTTCCACGGAGATGACCCATATAGCATTGCTGCGGTCAAGCGGATCGCAATCAGTTCTCGGAATGAAGCCTATAGTCAGTCGCCAGATGCTTGAACATGCTGGGTGACTCTTTGGTCCAGCGACGGAATGCATGCCTGAAATTGGCCGCATCGCTGAATCCGAGCGCGAGAGCAATATCCTCGCTCGTCATATCGGTATCTCTGAGATATTTGATTGCGACATGCGCCCTTAGTTCATCGATCAGCTCTCGAAAAGATGTATTCTGCGCTCGTAGCTGACGCCTCAAGGTTCGAGGGGGTGTCCGCAGGAGTTTAGCAACGGTCTCGAAATTTGGGCAGTTCGCGATATCCTGGAGGAGAACCTGACGCACTCTGCCCGCGACGCCGCCGCGCAGCACAATATCGACGAGAAGGTCGTCGCAAATTGCGAGCATTGCAGCATGGGTCGCTCGATTTCCAAGTGTTGGTGCCCGATCCAGCCACGCCGCATCAAATACGATCTGATTCGCCGGCTGTTCGAACAGTACTGGGCATTCAAACAATTCAGCCAGATTCCGGCACCCAGGAGGCCGATAGGTGACAGCGACTTTGTCCGGTGTAAACGAGGAGCCCATCACGTCACGCATCAATGAAATGTGGACGCCGAGCTGTATCTCGGCGATGAACTGGTAGAGCGCGGCGTCAATTCGAGGATGTGGCAGCGGGGTGATTGTCCAGATCGCGCACTTGTCGGTTACCTCAAGCGCAATCTGGGTAAGCGGCGTCGCCAACTGATGGTATTTCACCGCAAATTCCAGGATCTTTCTGAAATCGGTGCCGGAAAGCATCGCATAACCGTACATTCCGTAGGTCGAAAGATGGATGGAAGAGCCAATACGGAACGCCAGCTGCGGGTCACTCGTCAGCCTGATGGCGTTACGGCA
>WNFQ01001090.1_pt1 | contig 19090 bp, 16 predicted proteins | sample 5400171 | NCBI WGS metagenome assembly WNFQ01 (sample SAMN13153356, study PRJNA577476) | soil metagenome | isolation source: 20 cm soil under Madrone tree | place: USA:California | collected 2016-06-14 | reverse complement strand
ATCGTGCTGGGGGTGGCGCTGTTCGTCGGCGGGGGGATCTGGGCCTTCAAGAACCTGCCGGTCGAGGCGTTTCCCGACGTCACCGACACGCAGGTCACGGTCATCTCGCTGTTCCCCGGGCGCGCCGCCGAGGAGGTCGAAAAGCAGGTCACGATTCCGCTCGAAGTCGGCCTGTCCGGCCTGCCCGGAGCGGTGCGCATGTTCTCGCACACCCAGTTCGGGCTGTCGTTCATCATCCTCACGTTCGATGACCGCTACAGCGGCTACTTCGCGCGCCAGCAAGTCGTGGAACGCCTGCGCGAGGTCGAGCTGCCCGAAGGCGTGCAGGCCGAGCTTGCGCCGTTCTCCACCGCGGTCGGCGAGATCTATCGCTACCGCATAAGAGGGGAGGCGGTTTCGCCGCGCGAGCTGCGCACCTTCCAGGACTGGGTGGTGAGCCGGCAATTGCGGCTGGTGCCCGGGGTCGCCGACGTCGTGACGCTAGGCGGCCTGGTGAAGCAGTACGAAGTGCGGCCGAATCCCGCGCGGATGCGCGACTACAAGGTCACGCTGTCGCAGCTGTCGCAGGCGATACAGCGCGGCAACGCCAATGCCGGCGGCAGCTATGTCGAGCAGGGCCGCCAGCAATACCTGATCCGCGGCATAGGCCTTTTCACAGGCCTCGAGGACATCGGCAACGTGGTGGTCGCCGAGAGGGGCGGCACGCCGATCCTGGTCAAGGACATCGCGCAGGTGGCGATCGGCGCGGTGCCGCGCCAGGGCGTCGCCGGTCAGGACGACGACGACGACGTGGTGACCGGCGTGGTGCTGATGCGCCGCGGCGAAAGCCCCTCCGAGGTGCTCAAGGCAGTGCGCGCCAAGATCGACGAGGTGAACTACACCGGGCTGCCCGCGGGCGTAAAGGTCGTGCCGATCTACGACCGCACCTGGCTGATCGGCAAGACGCTGACCACGGTGTTCACCAACCTGGTCGAGGGCGCGCTTCTGGTTTCGATCGTGCTGTGGATGTTCCTCGGCAATCTGCGCGCCGCCGCGATCGTCGCGGTCACCATTCCGCTCGCGCTGCTCGCCACCTTCCTCGGCCTCACCTTCCTCGGCGTCCCGGCCAACCTGCTGTCGCTCGGCGCGATGGACTTCGGCATCATCGTCGACGGCGCGGTGATCGTGGTCGAGAACATTTTTCGCAAGCTCACGGCCGCGGTCCATGACCGCGAGAAGCTCGACGACCAGCGGCGCCGCAGCCTGATCCTGGAGGCGGCAGCGGAAGTGGGGCGGCCGACGCTGTTCTCGATGCTGATCATCATCGCCGCGCACATCCCGATCTTCACGCTGCAGCGCCATGAGGGCCGCATTTTCGCGCCGATGGCGTATTCCGTGGTCTCCGCGCTGATCGGGGCGCTGATCCTGTCCCTGACCCTGGTGCCGCTGCTTTGCGCCGTGATGCTGAAAAGCAAGCTGCCGGAGAAGGAGAACTTCCTGGTGCACGGCGCGAAGCTGCTGTACGAGCCGGCGCTCGGCTGGGCGCTCGGGCACAGGCGCTTCGTGCTCGGCGCCGCCGTCATTTCGCTCGCCCTGAGCCTCGCCCTGCTGCCGCGACTCGGAACCGAATTTCTGCCCGAGCTGAACGAAGGCGCGGTGTGGGTCAACGTCAACTACCCGACGAGCGTGTCGGTCACCGAGGCGCAGGAGCTTTCCAGGCGCGTGCGCCAGGCGATCCGCAAGTTCCCGGAGGTGGTGAGCGTCACTTCCAAGGCGGGGCGGCCGGAAGACGGCACCGATCCGAAGCTGATCAACATGGCCGAGTTTCTGGTCGACCTCAAGCCCGAGAACGAATGGAAGCGCGGCGTCGACAAGGCCAGGCTGCTGCGCGAAATGGATGCCGAGGTGTCGAAGATCCCGGGCATCACGCCGAGCTTCTCGCAGCCGATCCGCGACAACGTGCTCGAGTCGATCTCGCAGATCGACGGCCAGATCGTGATCAAGGTGTTCGGCGATGACCTGGAGGTGCTGCGCGACCAGGCGCTGGCGGTGCTGAAGCAGGTGGAGGGCGTGCCCGGGGTCGCGCGCGCCTTTGTCGACCGGCTGGGCGAGCTGCCGCAGATCCAGGTGCGCATCGATCGCGCACGCGCGGCGCGCTACGGCCTCAACGTCGCCGACATCCAGGACGTCATCGAGACCGTGCTGGGCGGAAAGCACGTCACGCGCACCTGGGAAGGCGAGCAGCGTTTCGGTGTCGCGGTGCGGCTGGACGAGTCCGAACGCGCCCTGGGGCGCATGCAGGAGCTGCTGGTGGCGACCTCGAACGGGGCCTACGTTCCGCTTTCGGAGCTGGCGAACTTCCGCACGGTCGGCGGCATGATGAACATCGCGCGGGAGAACGGCAAGCGCGTGCTCGCGATCGGGGTCTTCATTCAGGGTCGCGACATGGGCAGCGTGGTCTCCGACATGCAGGGCCGCGTCGCCCGGCATATCAAGCTGCCCGAGGGTTACGCGATCAACTGGTCGGGCGAGTTCGAGAACCAGGAACGCGCGATGGCGCGGCTCGCGATCATCGTGCCGATCTCCATCCTGGTGATCTTTCTGCTGCTGTTCGACGCTTTCAGGTCGTTCCGTTCCTCGCTGCTGATCGTCGCCAACATCCCTTTTTCGGTGATCGGCGGCATTGTCGCGCTGTGGATCACCGGCATCTATCTTTCGGTGTCGGCGGCAATCGGCTTCATCGCCCTGTTCGGGCAGTCGGTGCTGAATGGCGTGGTGATGGTGGCGCTGTTCAACGAGCTGCGCGAGGGCGGCATGGCGCCGGAGAAGGCGGTGGTCAGCGGCGCGATCACGCGGCTGCGCACCGTGCTGATGACCGCGCTGCTCGCCTCGCTCGGCCTGCTGCCGATGGCGCTTTCCACCGGGATCGGCGCCGAGACGCAGAAACCCCTCGCCGTGGTGGTGATCGGCGGACTGGTTTCGGCGACGCTGCTGGTTCTTTTTGTCCTGCCAGTCATCTACGTGATGCTCTACCGCCGCGAAGAAGGGACCAAGGTATGATGAATCGAATGGTTTCCGATGCGAATTCTGATCGTTGAGGACGATCCGTCGCTCGCCTCCGGCCTGGCGCGCATCCTGGAGGCTGAGGGCTACGCGGTGGACGTGGCCGGCCGCGGCGAGGAGGCGGTGGGCGCCGCGCGCGGGGAGCGCTTCGACCTCGTCATCCTCGACATCGGCTTGCCCGGCATGGACGGCTTCGAGGTGCTGCGCCGGCTGCGCGGCGCCGAGCATCGCGTCCCGGTGCTGGTGCTGACGGCGCGCGATACGGTGAGCGACCGCGTGCATGGGCTCGACCTGGGCGCCGACGATTACATGGCCAAACCCTTCGCCATGCCCGAGCTGGCGGCGCGCGTGCGCGCGCTCATCCGTCGTTCGCTGGCGCAGACCGGGCCGAAGATCATGCACGGGCCGCTGACCCTCGACACCGTGGCGCGGCGCGCCTACCTCGCCGGGGAGCCGCTCGAGCTCGCGGCGCGGGAGTGGGCCGTGCTGGAGGTGCTGCTCGGCAAGGTGGAGAAGATCGTCTCGAAGGAGAGCATCATCCAGGCGGTCGCCGGCTGGGACGAGGATCTTTCGCCCAACGCCATCGAGGTCTACATTTCGCGCCTCAGGACCAAGCTGGAGCGCGCCGGGGTGCACATTCGCACCGTGCGGGGCTTCGGCTACATGCTGGAGGAGTTCAAAATACGCTAGATGGCCGACGCAAGCCTCCGCGGGCAGCTGCTGCGCCTGCTGCTTCTCCCGGTCGCCGGTATCCTGGCAGTGAGCTCGGTCGCGGCGTATTACCTCGCCCGCGAACCCGCCACCGATGCCTACGACGGCGCGCTCATCGATGCCGGGATCGCGCTTGCCGATCGCATCCACGTGCGCGACGGCACGCTGGCGGTCGACCTGCCGAGCGCCGCCGAGCAGGTCCTGCGCACCGACCAGTTCGACACGATTTACTACCTGGTGCGCGACCCGTCGGGCAAGCTGATCGCCGGCGACGCGGGGATCCCGCCGCCCCCCGTCGCGCAGCGCCCGCAGGACGGCTCGGTTTTTTATGACGCAACCTACCGCGACACCAGGGTTCGTGCCGCGGCGCTGCTGGCGCCCTGCGGCGGCCAGATCTGCACCATCACGGTCGCCGAGACGACGCGCAAGCGCGACCGCCTGGTGCGCGAGATCCTGCTCGGCAGCGTCATGCCCCAGGCGCTGCTCGCGGTGCTGACGCTCGCGCTGGTATGGTTCGGCGTGGCTCGGGGCCTGGCGCCGCTCGAGCGGCTCTCCGGCGAGATCCGCAAGCTTTCTCCACGCGACCTGCGGCCGATCGAGCCTGCGCTGGCGCCGGCGGAGACGCGCCCGCTGATCGAGGCGCTGAACCATCTGCTGGTGCAGGTCGAGGAATCGAACCGCAACCAGCAGCGCTTCCTCGCCAACGCCGCGCACCAGCTGCGCACGCCGCTCGCGGGACTGCGCACGCATGCCGAGCTCGCGCTTGCCCAGCCGCTCTCGGAGGAGACCCGAGCCGAGATCGAGCAGGTGCACAGCGCCACCGTGCGCATCGCGCGGCTGGCGAACCAGCTGCTGGCCCTGGCGCGCGCCGAGCCCGGCGGGCGCGTCGAGCCGCATTCGGCGGTCGACCTGAAGGGGCTGGCGGAAGGCGCGGCCGACGAATGGGTGCACAGCGCGCTCGCGCGCGACCTCGACCTCGGCTTCGAGCTTGCGCCGGCGAGCGTTCGCGGAGACGCCTTCCTCCTGCGCGAGGCCCTCGGCAACCTGGTCCACAACTCGATCGAGTACGTGCCGCGCGGCGGCCACATTACCGTGCGCACCGGGGCGCGCAACGGGCGGCCGTTCATGGAGATCGAGGATGACGGCTCGGGCATCCCGCCCCAGGAGCGCGAGCGCGTCCTGGAGCGCTTCTACCGCATGCCCGGCACCATGGGCACCGGCAGCGGCCTGGGCCTCGCCATCGTGCGCGAGATCGCGGCCGGCCACGGTGCGGCGCTCGAAATCAGCCACGGCATGGGCGGCCGCGGCTGCCGAGTTGCGATAACATTTCCCCATGGATAGCGTCGATATCGAGGTCCTGCGCAGCGCCGAGGCGTGGCGCAAGCAGGGCCGGCAGGTTGCGCTGGGCACCATTGTCAAGACCTGGGGCTCCGCCCCCCGTCCAGTGGGGGCGATGGTCGCGATCCGCGACGACGGTCAAGTGGTCGGCTCGGTGTCGGGCGGCTGCGTCGAGGACGACCTGATCGACAAGGTCAAGGCCCGGGTGGTGGCCGCAAGCAAGCCCGAGCTGGTCACCTATGGCGTCACCAACGAGGAGGCGACGCGCTGGGGACTGCCCTGCGGCGGAACCCTGCAACTGGTCCTGGAACCCCTGAATGACCATAGCCGCATTGCGGAATTGCTCGATCGAATCTCGCAGCAGCAGCTGGTGAAACGGCGCCTGGAAATGGACAGCGGCCGCGCCACGCTCGAACCCGGGCGCTGGCAGGATGTGCTCGAGTTCGACGGCAAGCTGCTGAGCGCGGTGCACGGCCCCCGCTGGCGGCTGGTGCTGATCGGCGCCGGCCAGCTCACGCGCTATCTCGCCGAGATGGCGCACATGCTCGACTACCACGTCACCGTGATCGATCCGCGCGAGGAATACGCGAGCGGCTGGGACCTGGCCGGGGTGCCGCTCGACCGCGGCATGCCCGACGACGTGGTGCGCGAGCTGAGCCTGGACGGACACAGCGCCGTCGTCGCGCTCACCCACGATCCGAAACTGGACGATCTCGCGCTGATGGAAGCGCTCAAATCGGCGGCTTTCTATGTCGGCGCCATCGGCTCGAAGAAGAACAACGATGCGCGGCGCGAGCGCCTGCGCGAGTTCGACGTGTCCGGCGAGGAGATCGCGCGGCTGCGCGGCCCGGTCGGGCTCTACATCGGCTCGAAGACGCCGCCCGAGATCGCGGTGGCGATCCTCGCCGAAATGACCGCGGTGCGCCACGGGGTGAGCGAGCCGACCTGGGCCGCCAAGCCCGAGCGCCGCTTCGATCCTTCCGCCTGCGAAGTCAAGACGACGACTTGAAGAACATCGTCGGGCTCCTGCTCGCCGCGGGATCTGCCAAGCGCTTCGGTTCCGACAAGCTGCAACACTCTCTGCCGCACGGGGTATCCATCGCCGTGCAGGCGGCGCGCCATCTGAAGTCCGAGCTGGACCGGGTGGTCGCCGTCACCAGGCCTGGCGCCGATGAGCTTGCCGCGCAGCTCGGGAAAGAAGGCTGCGAGGTGACGGTGTGCGAAAACGCCGCCGAAGGCATGGGGGCGAGCCTCGCCTGCGCGGCCCGCGCCGCGGGTCAAGCCGACGGCTATCTGGTGGCGCTCGGCGATATGCCATTCGTGCGCCGCGCGTCGATTGCCGCGGTGCGCGCAGCTCTCGCCGACGGCGCAGCGCTGGCGGCGCCGTATTTCCGCGCGCGGCGCGGCCACCCGGTGGGAATGGCGGGAAGCTTTTACGCGGAGCTGCTGAGGCTGCGTGGCGACGAGGGCGCCACGCGCCTGCTCGCCGCGCACGAGAATCGCCTCGTGAAAATTCCGGTCGGCGATCCCGGCGTGGTGCGCGACATCGATACGCGGGACGACCTCGCGCCACCGCAGCGAATCTGACGTATGATCGCCGCCGGAGGATAGGCAAGAGCGTGGCACAGAACCCGCGGCGCGCAGTGCTTTTCGCCGACGTCTGCGACAGCACCGCGATCTACGAATCGCTCGGTGACACGAAAGCACTCGCCCTCATCAACCGGCTTCTGGGACACCTGGACAAGAAAGTCGCCGAACACAGCGGCGCCGTCGTAAAGAGGCTCGGTGACGGCATGGTGTGCCAGTTTTCCGCGCCCGACGCGGCGCTGCGCGCGGCCTGCGAGATGCAGACGGCGGCAGTCGATCTTGCGACGGGCAACACGCCGAGGCTCGCCATCAAGGTGGTGTTCACCTATGGCCCGGTCATCATGGAGGGCGCCGATGTGTTCGGCGACACGGTGAACGTAGCCGCGCGCCTGGTCGCCGTGGCCAATCCCGAGCAGGTCCTCACCACGCAGCAGACGGTCGATTCGCTCGCGCCGGAGCTGCAGGCGCGCTGCCGGCCCCTGTACCCGATGAAAATCCGCGGCAAATCCGACGCGGTCATGGTTTGCGACGTCATGTGGCGCGGCGACGACGACCTCACCGAGACTCTGCTGCGCGATGGCGGCGTTGCGAGCCAATGGAACCTGCGGCTCGCTTATGGCGGCAGCATGTTCATGGTCGAGCCGGCGGGCTCGGTGCGCCTCGGCCGCGACAAGGGGAACGACGTGGTGATCGCCAGCACCCGCGCCTCGCGCGTGCACGCGCGCATCTTCGGGCGGCACGGCAACTTCGTGATCGCCGACCAGTCCTCGAACGGCACCTTTGTCCTGATCGACGGCAGCAGCCGGGAGATGATGCTGCGGCGTGAGGAAGCGGTGCTCGGCGAGCGCGGCTGGATCGGCCTCGGTGAGTCGGCGGCGATGCACGGCGATCACGTGCTGCGCTTTCGCCTCGAGCGCCAGAAGAGTCAGTAACATAGGCGCTTTTGCGCCGCTGCCATGTTCGCCCCCAACCTCCTCGCGCAGGCCGACCCGGAACTCTGGAACGCAGTCCACCTCGAGCACCGCCGGCAGGACGACCACGTCGAGCTGATCGCCTCCGAGAATTACGTCAGCCCGGCCGTGCTGATCGCTCACGGCACCCAGCTCACCAACAAGTACGCCGAGGGCTACCCCGGCAAGCGCTACTACGGCGGCTGCGAGTACGTCGACATGGTCGAGACCATTGCCATCGAGCGCGCCAAGAAGCTGTTCGGCGCGCCCTGGGCGAACGTGCAGCCGCATTCGGGCTCGCAGGCCAACCAGGCGGTTTACGCAGCGGCGCTGCGGCCGGGCGACACGCTGCTCGGCATGTCGCTCGCGCACGGCGGCCACCTGACCCACGGCTCGCCGGTCAACTACTCGGGCAAGCTCTACAAGGTCATTTCCTATGGCCTCAGCGAGAACGAGGAGATCGATTACGCGCAGGCCGAGCACCTTGCCATGGAGCGCCGGCCGCGCCTGATCGTGACCGGCGCGTCGGCGTACGCGCCGGCCATCGACTGGAAGCGCTTTCGCGCCATCGCCGACAAGGCGGGCGCGCTATTGATGGCGGACATGGCGCATTACGCCGGACTGATCGCCGCCGGGCTTTATCCATCCCCCATCGGCATTGCCGACTTCGTCACCACCACCACGCACAAGACGCTGCGCGGGCCGCGCGGCGGCCTGATCTTCGGCGCGCCGGAGCAGGAGAAGGCGGTCAACGCGGCGGTGTTCCCCGGCATCCAGGGCGGGCCGCTGATGCACGTCATCGCCGCCAAGGCGGTGGCGCTGGGCGAGGCGCTGCAGCCGGAGTTCAAGTCCTACCAGGGACGCGTGCTCGAAAACGCGCGCGCCATGGTGAAGGTGTTCACCGAGCGGGGCGTACGCGTCGTTTCGGGACGCACCGACTGCCACATGTTCCTGCTCGACCTGCGCAGGCTCGGCATCACCGGCAGGGAGGCCGAGTCCGCGCTCGGGCGGGCGCACATCACGCTCAACAAGAACGCCATCCCCGGCGACCCGCAGAAGCCGATGGTGACGAGCGGCGTGCGCGTAGGCACCCCGGCGATGACGACGCGCGGCTTGCGCAAGCCCGAGGCCGAAAAGCTCGCCCACCTCGTCTGCGACGTGCTCGAAAGGCCCGGCGACGAAGCGAGGCTCGAGCGCGTCGCCGACGAGGTCAGGGCGCTCTGCGCGAGGTTTCCGGTCTACGCATGAAATGCCCGTTCTGCGGCTCAGCCGACACCCAGGTGGTCGACACCCGGGCGAACCTCGAAGCCAACACCATCCGCCGCCGCAGAAAGTGCGTGCGTTGCGAGAAGCGCTTTACCACCTATGAGCGCGTGGACCTGAAGATGCCGCGCCTGGTGAAGAAAGACGGCAGCCGCACCGACTTCGACCGCGACAAGCTGATGGGCAGCATGATGCTCGCGCTGCGCAAGCGCCCGGTCGCGACCGACGAGGTCGAGGCCGCCGTGGACCGGGTGATCGAGCGGCTGCGCTCGCTGGGCGAGCGCGAAGTGCCGACCAGCCGCGTCGGCGACTTCGTGATGCGCGAGCTCGCCAAGCTCGACAAGATCGCCTATATCCGCTTTGCCTCGGTGTACCGCAGCTTCGAGACGCCGGACGATTTCCGCGAGGCGGTGCAGGAAGTGAAGTCCGCGCGCAAACGGCGCAGGTGACAGCAGCCTCAGTTACCCCGTTTGGGTCGTTCGATCACGCCATGATGGGGCGGGCGCTTTCGCTCGCTGAAAAGGGCCTGTATACCGCCACGCCGAATCCGCGCGTCGGCTGCGTCATCACCCGCAACGAGGAAATCGTCGGCGAGGGCTGGCACGAGAAGCCGGGCGAGCCGCACGCCGAAGTGCTCGCGCTTCGCGCCGCGGGCGAGCGCGCGGCGGGTGCCACCGTCTACGTCAACCTGGAGCCCTGCAATCACCAGGGGCGCACTCCGCCTTGCGTCGAGGCATTGGTCAAATCGAAAGTCGGGCGCGTCGTGGCGGCGATGCGTGACCCGAACGCGGTTGCCGCGCACGGCGGCGAAGCTCTCATCAGCGCCGGCATCGCGTTCGAGCACGGTTTGCTCGCCGACGAAGCCCGCGAGCTGAACATCGGCTTCGTCTCGCGCATGACGCGCGGGCGGCCGTGGGTGCGGCTCAAGGTGGCGGCCACGCTCGATGGCCGCACCGCGCTCGCGGACGGCAAATCCCAGTGGATCACGGGACCGGAGGCGCGGCGCGACGGGCATCGCTGGCGGGCTCGCGCCTGCGCCGTGCTGACGGGGATCGGCACGGTGACCGCCGACGACCCCCGTCTCACGGTGCGCGATGTCGAGACGCCGCGCCAGCCGCTGCGCGTGATCGTCGACAGCCGGCTGCAGACGCCCGGCACGGCGCGCATTCTAGAGGGCGGCAACGTGCTGATTTTTACCGCCGGCACGGGCAAGGGGCCGCGCGGCGCAGAGGTGGTGCAACTGCCGAATCCCGGTCGGAAAGTCGACCTGCCGCGCATGCTGGAGGAGCTGGCCCGGCGCGGCATCAATGAATTGCAGGTCGAGGCCGGCTTCCGGCTGAATGGATCGCTCGTGCGCGAGGGCTGCGTCGACGAGTTCCTGGTGTACCTGAACCCGAGTTTCCTCGGCGACGCGGCGCAGGGGATGCTCGATCTTCCCGCACTCGCCGCGCTCGGGGAGAGGCGCAGGCTGAGGCTGCTATCGGTCGAGCGCCTCGGCGAGGACCTTCGAATCGTCGCGCGACCCGCATAGCGTCGCAGCCAGCAGATCCACCGCGACCTGGGCGCTGCGCCCGCCTTTGTCGAGCCGCGGGCAATATTCGACGAGCTCGACTGCGGCGAGACCAGGCCTGCTGCCGATGCCCTGCAGCGCCTGCGCCAGCTCGGCGCCACCCAGGCCACCGTCTGCCGGTACTGCCACGCCCGGCGCGTCTTCCGGCGTCACTACGTCGAGATCGATGCTGATGCCGAATCCTGCCGTGTCTTGCGATGCGATGTGCAGCGCGTCGTCGAGCGCCCTCTGGAGCCCGCGCTGGCGGACTTCTTCCATCAGGTACACGCGCACGCCCAGGCGCGCCAGCCGCTCGGACTCCTCGGGCTCATAGCTGCGCACGCCGACGAGGCAGACGTGGCGCGGATCCAGAACACCCGACGCCAGGCCGTAGAGCGGGTCGTCGTCCTGCCCGAGGAGCCAGGCGAGCGGCATGCCGTGCAGGCGCCCGGTGTGGCTGGTCCCGGGGGTGTGGCTGTCCATGTGCGCATCCACCCACACCAGGCCCAGGTCGCCGCGCAGGCTGCGCGCCACGCCGGTCCATGTTCCCCCCGCGCAGGTGTGATCGCCGCCGAGCACGCAGGGCAACCTGCCGTGGCGCAGCGAGTCAGCGACCGCGGAAGCAAGAAGGCTGCACAGCCTGCTTACGGCGACCTGCTTGCGCCGCTCGGTCGGCGACGGCCGCAGAATCGGGCCGGGCAGCGTCGGGATGCCGTACTCGCGCAGGCGCGAAAGGAGGAGCGGCGCGAGCACCGCGGGCGCGTCGGCGCACCCGGGATCCACGCCTCCAAGGCCCCAAGCCGCGCCGATCAATTCGACCTGTCGCTGCATGGCCACAGTATGACCTCATTTCTTTTGGGTTACGCTTCGCTGCCATGTTCACAGGCATTGTGGAGGCGGTGGGGAAGATCGTGCGCGTTCATCCGCTGGAGGTGGAATGCCCCGCGCTCGGTCCGGACGACATCGCGGTGGGCGATTCGATCTGCGTGCAGGGTGTGTGCCTCACCGTCACGGCGATCACCCCGCATGGATTCACGGCCGACGTGTCGGGCGAAACGCTGCGCGTCACCTCGGGGCTGGACCGACCCGGCGAAGTGAACCTGGAGAAGGCCCTCGCCATGGGCGAGCGCGTCGGCGGCCACCTGGTCACCGGGCACGTCGACGGAGTAGGCGAAGTTCTGCAGTTCGCGGGCGGCTTGCTTCAGGTTCGTGCCCCGCGGGACCTGAAACGCTACATCGCCGGCAAAGGCTCCATTTGCTTGGATGGGGTCAGCCTGACCGTGAACCGGGTCGAGGGCGACGTTTTCGAAGTGAATCTCGTCCCGCACACCCTCCAGGTCACGACGCTAGCGCGGCTCGCACCGGGTGCGAAAGTGAACCTCGAAGTGGACCTGATCGCGCGTTACGTCCATCAGGTTCTCAGTGAAATGGAAAACGCCCGCATTCGCGGGCGTTCTAGACGCATTACCCGGCGCGAACAGAATTAGGGCATCGGCTTGCCCATGTACCACCAAATCGCGACGGCGATGATGATAATGAGGAGCACTGCTCCGCCATCCGCGCCGGCAGGCAGTGACTCGAGCCTGTTGGCGAGCGCCGCGATTTCCTGATCGCTCATTGCCTGCACCCGATCCTTCGCCTGTGCGGGATCTATGCCAAGCGCCTGCAGTTGGCTCGCTACCTCGGCACGGGTGAGCATGTTAAGGACAGCCGTGCGGTCGCCGTGCTGAGCAGTCGAGGCGACTTGCTCGGTGCCGATCATTCCTGCCTGCGCCATTTGAAATGGCGTCCAGACCATCAGCGCGATCAAGATGCGGCAAAGCGTGTTATTCATTATGCGGTTCATCTGCGCTCCAGAAGTTGGTTGAGGGGAGAGGCTGCACGGCCAGCTTGCCGTGACCTGAATCTAGTTTCTGTCGTTCCGCAAAGTCAAGAACGAATGCATTTATCCAGCCGCGCCGCGAAAGGCTGTTGCGAAGTTCCGAATCCAGCCAGGCACTCTGTGACATAAGTCTCATCGTGTTACTACGCATCGATCCCGCGCTGCCCATCAACGCCAAGCGCGACGCGATCCGCGCCGCCGTGGAAAAGCACCCGCTGGTCATCGTGTGCGGCGAGACAGGCTCGGGCAAGACGACCCAGTTGCCGCAGATCCTCCTCGAGATGGGTCGCGGCTCGGCCGGCCGCATCGGCCATACGCAGCCGCGGCGCATCGCCGCGCGTTCCGTGGCGGCGCGCGTCGCCGACGAGCTCGGCACCAAGGTCGGCCTGCTGGTGGGCTACAAAGTGCGGTTCCACGAAAGCGTTCGGCCGGACACGGCGATAAAGCTGATGACCGACGGCATCCTCCTCGCCGAGACGCAGGGCGATCCCGAGCTGCGGCAGTACGGCTCGATCATTCTCGACGAGGCGCACGAGCGCAGCCTGAATATCGATTTCCTGATCGGCTATCTGAAAAAGCTCCTCGAGATCCGCAGCGATCTCAAGGTCGTCGTTACGTCGGCCACCATCGATGCGGAGCGTTTCTCCAGGCATTTCGACAACGCGCCCGTGATCGAGGTATCGGGGCGTCTTTATCCCGTGGAGATGCGCTACCGGCCGGTCGCCGGCGATTCCGAGGACACGACTCGCGAAGAGGAAGAGCAGGCGCTTGCCGACGCGGTCGAGGAGCTGTGTCGCGCGGGCGAGGGCGACATACTGGTATTCCTGCCCGGAGAGCGGGAGATCCGCGACACCGCCGAGGTGTTGAGGCGCCGGCATCTCGGGGCGGAGCTGCTTCCCTTGTACGCGCGGCTTTCCGCCCCGGATCAGGACCGCGTATTCAAGCCCGGCCGCGAGCGCCGCATCGTGCTCGCCACCAACGTCGCCGAAACCTCGCTCACGGTGCCGCGCATCCGGTACGTCGTCGATACCGGTCTCGCCCGGGTAAAGCGATACAGCTATCGCAACAAGGTGGAGATGCTGCGCGTCGAGCCGATCTCCCGGGCGGCAGCGAACCAGCGCGCCGGGCGTTGCGGACGCGTTGCGCAGGGCGTCTGCATTCGCCTGTATTCCGAAGAGGACTTCGAGAAGCGTCCTGCATTCACTGATCCGGAGCTGCTGCGCTCGTCCCTCGCGTCGGTAATCCTGCGCGCAAAGAGCCTCGGGCTCGGCAGCGTCGAGGAGTTCCCCTTCCTCGATCCTCCGGCGCCGCGCGCAATCGCCGACGGCTACGCATTGCTTGCGGAGCTCGGTGCCGTCGATGAACGCAACGAGCTGACGGAGATCGGCGGCGAACTCGCCAGGCTGCCGCTCGACCCGCGAGTCGGCCGCATGCTGGTCGCGGCGCGCGCCGAGGGCTGCCTCGAGCAGGTGTTGATCATCGCCGCGGCACTCTCGGTGCAGGATCCGCGCGAGCGCCCCCTCGAGCGCGCGACGACCGCCGACCAACGTCATGCGAAGTTCGCCGACGAACGCTCGGATTTTCTCGCTTTCCTCAAGCTCTGGAAAGTGTTTGACGGAAAGCTCGAGGGGGCTAGCCGCGAGAACTTCCTTTCCGTCCCGCGCATGCGGGAGTGGCGCGATATCCACGCCCAGCTTGAAACCACGCTCGGTGAGATGAAATGGCCCGTATCCTCGGTGAACCCCGAGAGTGCCGAGGGGTATCGTGCCATCCACCGCGCGCTGCTCGCCGGATTGCTCGGCAACGTCGGCATGCGCGACGAGGCGGAAGGCAGCTACACCGGTGCGCGCGGCATCAAGTTCTGGGTGCACCCCGGCTCGTGGACCAGGAAACCCGGCAAGTGGATCGTCGCCGCCGAGCTGGTCGAAACCACGCGGCTGTTCGCCCGCACCGTGGCGAATGTCGATCCGAAGTGGCTGGAGGAGCTCGGCGCGCACCTGCTCAAGCGCGACCGGCAGGATCCGCATTGGGAGAGGACCCGCGCCCAGGTCGTAGCGCTCGAGCGCGGCACGCTCTACGGCCTGCCTGTATACGTAAACCGCCGGGTGAACTTTGCGTCCTTCGACGCCACGCTCTCGCGTGACATCTTCATCCGCGCGGCGCTCGTCGAAGGCGATTTCGAAACGCGGGCGCAATTTTTCGCCCACAACCGCCGGCTCATCGCCGAGATCGAGCGCCTCGAGCACAAGTCGCGCCGGCCGGACATCCTGGTCGACGAGGAGCTGATACACGCCTTCTACGACGAGCGCGTTCCGCAGGGCATATCGAGCGGCGCCGACTTCGACAAGTGGCGCAAGGACGCCGAGCGCGAACTGCCAAGGCTGCTTTACCTTTCACGCGACGATCTGATGCGGCACCAGGCGGCCGGCATCACCACGGACAATTTTCCGCCGGCGCTGCAGCTCGGGCCCAACCGTTTGGCTGTCGAGTACCACTTCGAGCCCGGCTCGCCGCGCGATGGCGTCACGATGAGCGTGCCGGTCGCGCTGCTGAACCAGGTGCCGGCGGGGCGTTGCGAGTGGCTGGTGCCCGGACTGCTCAAGGAGAAGATCAGGGCCATGGCGAAGTCGATCCCGCAGCGCCTGCGGCACAAGCTCGGGTCGCTCGATGAGTTCGCCGCCGTGTTCTGCGAGGCGGTCCCGCCCTCCGACACGCCGCTCGCGGCTGCTCTCGCCCGCCACATCCGCGAGAAGTTCAATCTGGACATCCCGGTGGATTCGTTCCGGCCCGACTCTGCGCCGGCGCACCTGCATATGAACTTCCGCGTCGTCGACGACAGCGGACGCCAGCTCGGCATGGATCGCAATCTGGCGGAGCTGAAAAGAAGCCTTGGGGAAAAAACTGCCGCAATCCTGCAGACCGAAGCGCCCGCCCCCGCTGCCGAGCGCTACACCGGCTGGACCATGGGCGATCTGCCCGAAATCATGGAAATCGAGCGCGGCGGCCAGACCCTGATCGGGTATCCGGCGCTGGCCGACGCTGGTGAGGCGGTCACGCTGCAGGTCTTCCACTCTCCCGAGAAGGCGCGTGAGATCCATCGCGGAGGAGTACGGCGATTGCTGGCGATCGCATTTCGCGACCGCATTCGTGACCTCCAGAGGACGCTGGCGCGCGACGTTGCCCTCGGGCCGCTCAAAGCCGACGTGGTCACGGCGGCGCTCGAGCGCACGTTTCTCTCGGACTCGCTGCCAATGGCGCAGGCCGACTTCGCGCGCCGCGTTGAAGACGGCCGCAGCCGGCTCAATCTCATCGCCCAGGAAATCGCCCGTGCCGCCTCTGGCATCCTGGCTGAGCGCGCGGCGCTGGAAAAAAAATTGCCCCCTGCACTCAAGGCGTTCCCGCAGGCTGGTGATGACATCCAGCAGCAGCTCGGGCGTCTCCTCGCGCCCGGCTGGCTGGCTCGCACTCCATGGGAGCGCTTGCAGCACCTGCCGCGCTACGTGAAAGCGGCGTCATTGCGCCTCGACAAGCTGCGCGCCGACCCAGCGCGCGACGCGCGTCTGGCCGTGGAGCTGGCGTCCGTCGAGCAGCCTTACCGGCGGGAGCTTGCCACGCGCCTGCGGCAGGGCGCGGTCACGCTGCAGCTGGAGCAGTTCGGCTGGCTGGTCGAGGAACTGCGTGTTTCGCTGTTCGCACAGGAGCTGCGCACCCCGATCCCTGCGTCGGTCAAGCGCCTGGCGAAACTCTGGCAGACTCTGCGCAAATGAGCATCGCACGTTCGCTGTTGTACGGCGTCGCCAATCTGCTGCATCCCCGCATGCTCTGGCTGATGTTATGGCCGATGCTGATCGCGCTCGCGATCTGGGGCACTGTGGCAATCGCGCTATGGGTGCGCGTTGCGACCCTGATTGCCGGAGTGCTGCAGCGCTGGCTCGAAACGGCGATGTTCTTTGCGAGCTTCAACCTCGGCGACGCCACCCTCATCGCGGCGCATGTGCTGCTGTTCCTCGTGTTCGTGCCTCTGGTTTACCTCACTGCTCTATTCATCCTCGGTATCTTCGGCATGCAGGCGATGGTCGATCACGTGGCGCGCCGTTCCTTCCCGGATCTGGAGCGGCGCCGCGGCGGCGGGGTCGCGGGGAGCGGGTGGAACGGCCTGGTCGCGCTTTTTGGGATGCTCGGCCTTGGCATCCTTACCCTGCCGCTCTGGCTGCTGCCGCCGCTGTGGCCGCTGATCCCGGTGGCGATCTTCGGCTGGGGCAATCAAAGGCTGCTGCGCTATGACGCCCTTGCCGAGCATGCCGACCGGACCGAGATGGCGCGGATCTTCCGCGAGCGGCGCGGCGGCCTCTACCTGCTCGGCCTCCAGTTGGCGCTGCTGGCCTACGTACCGGTCCTCGGCCTTTTCGCGCCGGTGGTTTTCGGGCTCGCCTTCATTTACTACCTGCTCGGCGCCCTGCAGGCCGCGCGGCGCCACGATTAGGCTGCAGCTATTACCGCCATCCGAACAAACCATTGGCCACCCGGAACGTGCTTTCCTAGACTCCGTCTTTCCATTTTGAATCCCAGAGCCAGGAGTCAGATCATGTTCGCCAACCACGAAGGACAAAGAGTTCCTCAGGTGACGTTCCGCATCCGCGCCGCCAACGAGTGGGAAAGCGTCACCTCCGATGACATTTTCAAAGGCAAGACCGTGGTGGTATTTTCTCTACCCGGGGCGTTCACGCCGACCTGCTCGTCCGTGCACGTGCCGCGCTATAACGAGCTGGCGCCCGCGTTCTACGCTAACGGAGTGGACAAGATCGTCTGCGTCTCGGTCAATGATCCATTCGTCATGAGCGAGTGGGCGGCCGCGCAGGAGGCCGGCAACATCACAATGCTGCCGGATGGGAATGGCGAGTTCACGGAGAAGATGGGATTGCTGGTGGACAAGTCCGAGCTCGGCTTCGGCAAGCGCTCATGGCGCTATTCGATGCTGGTGAAGGACGGCGTGATCAAGAAGATGTTCATCGAGCCGGAAAAGCCCGGCGACCCCTACGAGGTGTCGGACGCAGACACCATGCTGAACTACATCAATCCCAAGGCAAAGAAGCCCGACCAGGTGGCCATACTCACCCGCGAAGGCTGCGACTACTGCGCGAAAGCGAAGGTTCTACTCAAGGATCTTGGCTACGATTACGCCGAGGTACCGCTTGACCACAGAGTCCGCACGCGCGTGATCGGCGCCATTACCGGGCGCGGTACGGTGCCGCAGGTCTTCATCAACGGCAAGCATATCGGTGGCCTTGAAGATCTGCAGCAATGGGCAAAAAAGGCGGCGTAATTTGGCATTCGGCGCGTTCATCATCGGGGATGAAATCCTCGTAGGAAAGCGCCAGGACAAGCATCTCGCCTTCCTCATCGGTGCCCTCGCGAGGCGCGGCTTGCGCCTAGTCTGGGCGCAATATCTCGGCGACGAACCCGAGCGCCTAACGGCGGCGCTCGGTCGCAGTTTCGCCTCGGGCGACGTCGTCTTCAGCTTCGGGGGGATCGGGGCGACACCTGACGATCACACGCGCCAGTGCGCAGCGGCGGCGGCACGTGTGGCGCTGTGCCTGCATCCCGATGCCGAGCGCGAGATCCGTGCGCGCTTCGGTGGCGACGCGACTCCGCAGCGGCTGAAGATGGGCGAATTCCCAGAAGGCACGCGGATCATTCCCAATCCGGTGAATCGGATCCCAGGATTCTCGCTGCGCGAGCACCATTTCGTACCGGGCTTTCCGCAGATGGCAGCGCCAATGGTCGAATGGGTGCTTGATACCCAGTACAAGCAGCTGTTTGACCGCGACCGCTGGGCGGAAAGATCAATCCTGGTTTATGAGGCTGGCGAGAGCCAGCTGATCTCGGCGATGGAAGCAGTGGGGGCGCGCTTTCCGGATGTGAAGGTGTTCAGCCTGCCCTCGATGGGGGAGGACGGAAGCCGAATTCATGTCGAACTGGGCGTGCGGGGCAACCCTGCCCGAGTAGGCGACGCGATGGAAGCATTGCGCCACGCGGTATCGGAGGGCGGTTTCCCCTACAAATGAAAAGCCCCGCCTTGAGCGGGGCTTCCTTACTTCTTTTTGGACCTATCGGGCGTTGTTGCTCTTGCCCGGTTTGGCGCTTACGCGGCCTTTTTTGGCTTCGCGAGGCCCTTTACAGTCTCGGTTGCGGCAGCAACGTTCGCCTCGGCGATCTCGGTCGCCTGCTTCGCGACCTTGGTGAGGTTGTCGTAGGCCGAATTCGCGGCGGCGAGCATTGACTTAACCGCGGCGACTGCGACGTCCGAACCGGCCGGCGCGTTCTTCGAAACCTTATCGAGCAGCGTCACGAGGTTTTCATTCCATTCGGCGACGCGGCGCTCCGCCACTTTCGACAACTCGGCATTCGCCTCGGTCGCGACTTCGTACACGCTCTTCGAGTAGGCGATGGCCTTCTCGATGGCGGGCTGGGTAAATGAGTTCTGCAGCGTAACGAACTCCTGAACATCCTTCGCGCTGAGCAGCGCACGGGTGTTGGCAACGCTGTCTTCGAACGCACTCTTTACGGCGCTTGCCTGGATGGTCGCCAGCTTTTCCAATGCAGTGAACTGCGTGTTGGCGACGGCAAGAAGTGCTTCTACAGTGGCCTTGTTGGCCGCTTGAATCTGTTCCGGTGTGACGTACATTTTCCTGGCTCCTGGTCTGGTTTTGTGCAATGCAGCAAAATGGATTTTAGGCTGATCGCGTCCAAAGTCAAGAGGCTTGTGCA
>WNFQ01001089.1_pt1 | contig 19093 bp, 9 predicted proteins | sample 5400171 | NCBI WGS metagenome assembly WNFQ01 (sample SAMN13153356, study PRJNA577476) | soil metagenome | isolation source: 20 cm soil under Madrone tree | place: USA:California | collected 2016-06-14 | reverse complement strand
ATCCCCCAGGCGCTTCGGGATATCGGCCCAGACGGTTTCATCGCACAGGAGTCCGGACAGGAGCAGGAGCGGATGCTTCACATGGGATCGCTCGTGATTTGCCATCTCTCACTGTAGCATCGGCCACGGTCAATTCGCGCGGGGAGGGCGTCGCTTCAACACTTCCCCGCCGACGCCGCGGCATCCATGGCCAGCACCAGCGCGCCGAGCACGCCGGCCCGGTCGCCGAGCTCGGGGGCGACGACGTAGTGATCGCCGCCGTCGAGGCATTCGCTGCGATCGATGTAGCCTCCGAGCCAGTGGCTCAAGCGAGGACGAATGAGGGGCAGCAGGCGCTCCTGACTCATGACGCCTCCGCCCATGACGATTCGTTGCGGCGATACGGTCATGACCAGTTGTGCGCACAATTGCCCGAGATAGTCGGCCTCGATTTCCCACTGCGGATGCGATTCATCGAGCCGCTCCAGCGACGCACCCGTGCGGGCGACGATGGCCGGACCCGCGGCAACCCCTTCCAGGCAGTCGCCGTGAAACGGACACACGCCGGCGAACGCTAGGTCCAGAGGATGCCGCCGCGGGTAGATATGCCCGACCTCCGGATGCATCAGCCCGTGAATCGGCACACCGTCGACCAGGACGCCACCGCCGATTCCGGTGCCGATGGTGAGGTACACGAGGGTGTTGACGTCTCGCGCCGCCCCCCAGCGATGCTCGGCCAGGGCGGCCGCGTTGACGTCGGTATCGAATCCGACCGGGCAGGAGAATTCCCGCGCGAAAGTACCCGCAATATCGGTGCCGCGCCATCCCGGCTTCGGCGTCTTGCCGATGACACCGTACTGGGCGGAGGTCTTGTCGAGCTCCACGGGGCCGAAAGAGCCGACGCCGATCGCCGCGAGCGTGCCGAGCGCCTGACTCCGTTGCCGCAGGAAGGCGTTCGTGGCCGCGAGCGTCGAGGCCGGATCGGCAGTGGGGAAGCGCTCGTGCGCGAGGATTTCGCCGCGGTCGTTGCCGATGGCAACGACAAACTTGGTGCCTCCGGCTTCAACACAACCAAAAACGCGCGGCACTCCCATCATGGGGCGGAAGCATAGCGCATCTCAAGCCGGCGAATAGCTCGAGAAATGGCGCCCCGCGAGAGTCAAGGAGCCGAGCGAGGGTGGGCGATTTTCGCCAGGAGATCTTCGGATCCCGGCCGCCTCGTCAGGTTGGGATAGCGCTCGCCGCCGGAGTACTTCAGTTCCAGCGTCTTGTACATATCGTCTTTCTGCACCAGCAGCGTGATCTTGCCTGTGGGATCGGGCGGCGCGGACAAGGTATCGTGCAGGAGTTCCTTGGACCATTTGTAGCCGTTGATCGCGATGAGGTGCGAGCCGGGCGACGCTCCGGCCAGATCCGCCGGGGATCTCGGCACGATGTCGCCGATGGTGGCTCCCTCATCTTCGACGTAGAACCCCAGGGAGTAGTGCAAGTCCAAATCCTTGTCATCGGCTTCATGCGCGAGGTGCATGCTGGACGGATGGGAGGTGAGCGCGAGCGACCACCCCGCCGCCTGCAATCCCTCCAAGGGCGCGCCGGGCCGCAAGCGATCGAGACGCTCGCGCCAGAATCCCGCCCAATCGTAGGCGTGCACCGCGTTGAGCGCACTGACCACGGCATCGAAGTCATAGGGCACGACCTTGGGAGGCGTGCTCTCGCCGCCATAAAACAATTTGCAGAAATCATCGAGACTCTTGCGCCCTTTGGATTCGCGCCGGATGAGCGTGTCCGCCTCCAGCCACAACAGCGCGGATTCTTGATAGAAGTCGTCTTGACGGCGCAACCGGGCAGCCCAGGCGCGGGATTGGTAGTAGAGCAGCGGCGCGGAGATCGTGGAATCCCGCAAGGATCGCCACTCACGCGCGCTATGCGAATCCATGGCGGCGGCGATCCGCGCAAACTCATCGCGAAATTCCTCTTCGGTCAGAAGGCCGCTGCGCACGGCGAGTACATCGCCCAGATATTCGGTCAGGCCTTCGTAGACCCAGAGCATTTCATCGAGCATGGGCGCCTGATAATCAGGCGTGGCCAACCCTGAGGGACGCCGATATTTTCCGTTCCACGAATGGGCATATTCGTGCGCCAGGAGATTCGCTTCCGCGCGGCGAATGGGATCGTCGAGCAAGGCGCGCAGCGGCGAACGATTGTCGCTCGACTCATGATGCTCCAGGCCATCGGGCATGATTTGATCGGTCAGGGCCCATAGAAAATCGTATTGATTATAATGAGTTGCGCCGAAAAGCTCGACTGCCTCTCGAATCAGGCGCTGGTAGTGCGCTTGCGTCTCCGCTTTCATGTTCAGGGCGACCGGAGTGTCGGCCGCGACGTGCAGAGTCACCGCCGGCGCACCGCCGAGCGGGATGTCGCGAAAATAGCGGCCCGCAAGCAGAGTCGAATCGAGCAGCGTCGTCAACGAGACCGGCGCAAACTGCGCACCGTCGGCAGTGGCGGCGGTCGTCCGCAATGCCGTGGCGAACTTCCAGCCCATGGGCAAATGCACCGATGCCTGATACGACAAATCGTCGCTGCGCGTGCCGGCGGGGTACAACATCAGCTGATGCCATTCGAGAATCAAGAGAGATTCCGTCGCCGTGCGCGGAGACTCCAAGCCCTGAACGACGCCGTCCGGCGCAGGCGCCGTGAGAATTTCCAAATCCGCCTCGAGGCTCGTGACGCCCGCCGGGATGTCGACACTGAACGCGTTCAGGTCGGCGGCATCGCGGCGCCAAGGCAGCGTCCGGCCGTCGGCTGTGAATCGCGGGCCGCCGAGAGAGGCGAGCGGGCCCGCCGGACTATGACGGCCGGGCAGCCATTTGGGGTACACCAGCGTCAAAGGCCCGGCGTTCACCGGCAGCCGCAGATGCGCGGTCATGATGCCGCGTGGCGCTTCGCGCGCATCCACCTCGATGGTCGCCGAGGTCGCGGCGGCTGCAGTCCCGGCACAGCCAATTGTTCCCAGCGCCATCATCGCCAGCACCCACAGCGGGGGAATCCATGGAGCACTGGTCGGGCGTCGATTGATTATCGGCATACGTTGCGCTCGCTCGTCGATGGGCTCGCTCGTGGATGGACTCAATAACACGTGGATGGACTCAATAGCGATAGTTCACGGCGACTTCGAAGAAGGTGCCGACGGCGCCGGCCTGATCCAGCGATGGATTGTAGTTGGTCCCACCGTAGGTTGCCGTATTCAGAGGCGGCAGCCGATTGGTGACGTTGGTGACGGTGGCGGTCATCCGCAATTGCGGAGAGAATTCGTATTGGCCGTACATGTCGAGATAGGTGAACGAAGCCACGTAGCAGTGCGGATTCGGATCGGTCAACTGAATGCAGGCAGGACCGTTCGACGGATCGACCCCGTACATGTGACTGCGATAGTTGAGCGTCGCGCCGATCGACACCGGCTTCAAGGTCCAATCGAGCGTGAACGAGCCTCGCGTTCGGGGGGTGCCGGTGGCGCCGCTCAACGCGGTAGGTCCGACGGTACCCGCATAGTGATACTCCGAGCCCTGGATGATCTGAGTGGATTCGATCAGGTAGGTCGCGTCGGCCTTGGCGGTCAAGGCGCCGTAGGCACCCAGCGGGAAAACGGTGTGCAGTTCCGCGTCGAATCCCGAGGTCCTGGACTCCGATGCATTGATGTACGGCGTTGCGTAATAAATGATGGGGCCGGGATAAGTAGTGCCCGGCTGCTGCGCGCCGCGCACGGCATTGATGGTGGGGTCGAGCGTCGAGCCGACGATCTCATTGGTGCGCTTGATGTTGAAGTAGTCCGCCGTGAGGTTGATCTCTCGGATCGGTTCCACGATGACCCCCAGCGTGTAGCTTCTCGAATGCTCGGGTTTCAAGTTCGGATTCGCCGTCGACAACACCGCAACGTAGCCGGCGCCGCAGTCGGAGGGTTTCCCCGTGGAGGGGCAGCGTGCCGGGTCAGTGGGGGCGGTGGTGCTGGAGGCCGCGCTGCTGTTGCCGCTCTCGGCAATGCCGGGCGCGCGGAAGCCGCGCGCGAACGTTCCGCGGAACGCCAATTGCGGAATGATCTTCCATTTCAGACCGAACTTCGGCGTAAAGGCAGTGCCGGCAGTATTGTAATGATCCACCCGCGCCGCCGCGCTGAGTTCGAGCTGATGCGTGATCGGCGCGGACAGCTCGGTGAAGGCCGCGTACACGTCCTGCGAACCCTTCGCATAGAAACTGCCGTCCATCAAGATATCGCCCAGGGTCGCGTAGGGCTCGCCGGGATTGTCGAGGCGCGTGAAGCGCGCATCTGCGCCCACGGCGAGAGCGAGGTCTCCGCCCGGCAACGGGGCCAGCGGCCGCGATGCGGTGGCGGAGAAGAAACTCAAGGTCGAGGTCGCGGTATCATGCGTTTCCGGGGCCAGAGTCTGGTACAGGGAAGGCGGATTCAAGTAGGCATTCTGGCCGACTCGATATTCATCGCTGGCCAGGGCCGCATTCAATGCGCTGGCGCGAACGAAGCCGGTGTAGGTCGACCGAGTCGCCGCCCTCACGAAGCCGGCGCTCAAGCTCGTATCCCACTCGCCGAGCTGAGCGTTCAGGTCCTCCACGAGCCGAATCACGTCGGTTTGATACTTGGTGATTTGCACGGGAATGTCGGTGAGCGCGCCGTAGAATAGCGCCGGTTTGCCGATGTAGTTGGCAAAATTCGCGCCGTAGAAGGCCTGCGCCGCCGCGAAGTAGGGGCTCGCCGGATTGAACGGATTGTCCGGATGATTCGCAGGCAGCACGATCTGCGTGGTGGCCGGATCGGTTTGATCGACCAGCGTGCCGTTGGCGCCCGCCCACACGAAGGGCACGGTGGAGGTGCCGTCCAAGTATTGATTCGGTTGCCGCCATTGCTCGGACTCGGAACGGAAAAACGAGGCCGCGAGACTGCTGGTCCAGCGGTCGCCCAGGCTCTGAGTCCACTTGGCCGTGACGTCCAAGCCTTCGGAGCGCGGCTGGATTTTCTTGTAGAGATTCGGATCCCAAGTGCAGCCGCCGGAATAATTGAGGTTCTGCGGTTTGCAGCCCGGCAGCAAATAAAACTGGTCGAGCTGCGACAACGCGGTATCCCCCGGAGCGATCCCGAGCGGTGCGACCTGACCCACGGCCGTGTACGTGCCGTTGTTGGGCGGGGCCTGCTGCACGATGCCGCCGCGCAAATCGTTGCCGCCGTAGGGACGCAGGTCGAGCTGATTCAAATAGGAGCGCCGATTTTCTTGCTTGATTTCGGCTTGGTGCCGATACTCGACATTGAAGTAGACATTGTGTCCGTCATTCGACAGGTTCCCGAATCCATACGTCGCCGACAGGCGCTGCTCCAGGCCGTCGCCCTTGTACGAAGAGCCGAGGTTCGTCGACACATCGAGGCCGGTGAAAGTCTTTTTGGTGATGATATTGACGACGCCGGCGATGGCATCCGAGCCATAGATCGCCGAGGCGCCGTCTTTCAGCACTTCCACCCGATCGACGATTCCGAGCGGCAGCGAGCCGATGTCGACGAAGGGCCGCTGGCCATCGTCCGCCAGCGGGTAGGTGGCCATGCGATGTCCATCGACCAACACCAGGGTGGCATCCACGGTCAAGCCGCGCAGCGAGACACCGCTGGCGCCGCCCGCCATGGCGCCGCTGAAGTTCTGGGTCAGCGTGCCGCTGTTGTCCGACGACAGGGAATGGATCACGTCCGCGATGTTGGTCATGCCGCGCTTGAGGATATCGTCCGCCGTGATGACATCCACCGGCGAGGGCGACTCGGTATCGGTGCGGCGGATATAGGACCCGGTCACCACGATGGTTTCCAAGGTGGCCTCGGGTTGTGACCCGCGCGCGGGCCCGCCGGCATCCGCGGCGCCGGCGGGGGCGGCCGCCACCAGGGCGCCAGCGATGGGAATCATCAACAAACAGCCGGGAACCCAGCTGGCAAAGAGTCGGTTCATTCGAGTCTCCCATTTCTTAAGATCATGCGAATGCCAGCCGCATCCTTTTAAATGGCGCGTACGTCCCCCGCACCCCGGCAACGGCTCCCCCGTCGTCGCCCCTTCTGAATGTAATCTCATTTATAATTCATTGCAATAACATACTCAATCCAAAGGGAGGTTCCGCGCCGTCCCCAAGACCATCGCGTTTCGCCCGAATCAACGTAGAATTCGCGCGGTGAAATCGCTGTACGAGAAAACCATCGCCTTCGTCCTGCAATACATCGACGAACAGAAATTGCGAGAGGGCGATCAACTGCCCACCGAAGCACAGTTGTCCGCCTTGGCGGGAGTCAGCCTGGTCACGGTGCGGCGGGCCCTGTCCGAACTGTCTTCGCAAGCCGTGGTTCGGCGCGAGCAGGGCCGGGGCACCTTTGTCGCGCGGCCGCGAGTCAAGGCAGAGACGACCAAAATCGGCGGGTTGCGCAACGGCCTGCACTTGGACGCCCGCTCCAAATTGCAAACTCGGGTGTTGAGCTGCGAGGCGCGCGCCTCTACCGAGGAAGAGGCCAAGCGGCTGGGCTTGTCGGCCGCCGCGACCGTCTGGGAGGTTTCGCGGCTGCGCCTATTGAACAAACAGCCGATGATCTGGGAGTCGTCGGTGATTCCGAAGATCCTGGCGCCGGATCTTGCGGGCTATTTGAACGGATCGGACAAACGCTCCCTGTATGACCTGCTCGACGAGGTCTACGGACTCAAAGAGGCCCGCGAGGAACAAACGCTGGTGTCGCGCCCGGCGCTCACCCGCGAACACGAGCTCCTCGACCTCATGAGTTTCGAGTGGGTGGTCGAGGTTTCCGGCGTGAGCTTCTCGGCGCGGCATCAACCCATCGACGCCTTTCGCATGGTGTTCGTCGCTAAATCCTTCGCGTTCCGTCTCGAAACCGCTCCGACTTTTTTCGTCGAAGCGGTCGAGGTCATCGACTCTCAGCGGGCGCGCAAAGCTCAATGACGGTGAGAGGGATGCAGAGCTAAGCTCGTCACCGGCCAGCTCACGTCCGCCACGCCGGCGTGAACGGCCGCTCGTCGCCGCGCTGACTACTCGCACAGCGTGGCCCGAGTCAAATACTGCCGATATAGGCCGGCGTAAACTCGAGCCGTGGCCTCATTCGGTTGGGTCAATGGCCGGGACCGCACGTGCCGATCGGGCGCAACCTCGACGCCCGCAATGCGCCGCGCCAGCAGGGCGGCGCCGACGGCGGCGGGCGACTTGCCGGGGACGGCGCCGACCGCGCGCTGCAAAATATCCGCGAGCATTTGCGTGCTGGCCGGCGAGTTCACCAGGTTGCCGCTGACCATGACGGCCTCGATCGGCGCCGTTTCCGCCAGCACCTCGATGCAGCGCTTGATTTCAAAGAACACGCCTTCCAGAAAGCTGCGCGCGATGTCGGCGCGAGAATGCCGCAGGCTGAGTCCGAATAGGGCGCCCTGCAATCGGGGATTCCACAGCGCCCCCTGTTCGCCGCCGGCGAGGTAGGGCGGGAAGAAGAGGCCATGCGCTCCCGGAACCGACTGAGCGGCATTGCGATCGATGTCGCCCGAGACCCACGAAAACAGGTTGCTCAGCCAGCGATAGCCCGTACCGGTTGCGAGCAAATCCATTTCGCGGCCGTACCACTCATCGTGCACATGCGGCGTCAGCAGGTACCGAGCGGCCGGGTCGAATCGGGGCGCCGCGCTCGCGCCGATGACCACCGCGCTCGACCCGAAACTGATCGATACCGCGCGCTCGTCGAGTCCCGACATGGCGAACGACGCGCACACAGAATCCGCCGCGCCGGTGCTGACGGGAATCCCTTCGCGCAGTCCGAGCAGCGCCGCACCGGCTTGATTCAAGGGGCCGGCCAGCGTGTTGGCGCCTTGTATTCTCGGCAGCAGGGCGCGCGGCACACGCCAGAAGTCAGCGAGATCCTGGCTGAATTGCCGCTCCCGCAAGTCGTAGATCCCGTAGCCGGCGGCGGTGGTGGGTTCGGTCAAGCGCTGCCCGGTCAGTTCCGACAGCAGGTAATCCTTGGCCGATAGAATGGTCCGCACCCGGCCGATGCGCTCGGCGAAGTGAAATTGCAGCATCGGGGCCAGGTAGCGGCCGTCGATCGGCATGCCGGTACGCCCGTACATGAACATTCGGCGCGCCGCGTCGACGCGGGTCGATGCCCACGCGTCCGCGCGGCCATCCTTCCACGTGATGGCGGCGCCCAGGGGTTTTGCGTCATCCAAACAGACCAACGTCGGCAATTGACCGGTGAGGCCAATGGCGGCGACTTGGTCCGTCCACCCGCCGCCGAAGCGGTGCTCGAGAGCGATTCCGAGTGCGTGCATGGCGCGGGATGCGGCCCCCAGCCAATCGGCTGTTTGCTGCTCGGCTTGCTGGGGCAGCGCGCTGTCGGTGCCGAAGCCCGCGGCGCCTTCGCCCATCACCGCGTCATCGACTCCCAGCGCCACGACCTTGACTGCCGAGGTCCCGAGATCGACCCCGAGAGTGAGCCGCTTCAGCTTCGCGTCAGACATGAGCCCGCAGCAGGCCGGCCGCTTGGTCCGCGGCCGCCAAGGTCCGGTCGATGTCCGCGTCGGAGTGCGCGAACGACACGAATAGATTTTCAAATGCGCCCGGGTGGAACAGGACGTCGCGCTCCAACATGGCTTCCCACCAGCGGCGGAAGATCTCATGATCGGCATAGCGCGCGGCATCGCGATAATTGCGAATGGGCTTTTCCGCAAACCACACTTGCAGAACGGGTCCCAAGCCGGCCACATAGGCCGGCAGTCCATGGCGGGCGAAAATCGCCGATAGGCCGGCGTAGAAACGGGAACAGCGGGCGAACAGCGCCTCATACTTTCCCGGCTCGCCCAGTTCATCGAGCGCGGCGTTCGCGGCGGCGACCGCGATGCCGTTGGCGCTGTAGGTGCCTGCCATGGACACGGTGCCGTCGGCCACGAGCTTCATGATGTCGCGCCGTCCGCCCAGAGCGGCCACGGGGAAGCCGCCGCCCAACCCCTTGGCGAACACGCTGATATCGGGTTTGATCCCATAGATGCCTTGAGCGCCGCCGTAACCCAATCGAAAGCCGGTAATGACCTCGTCGTAGATCAATACGATACCGCGTGAGTCGGCGATTTCCCTCATGGCCTGAAGGTATCCCGGTTCGGGCAGGATGCACCCGGTATTGCACATCACAGGTTCGGTGAGAATCGCCGCGATCGCATCGCCTTCGCGGGCCGCCGCCGCGCGCAGCGCATCGGCGTCGTTCCACGGCAAAATGATCAATTGCGCGCCGGCCGCCTTCGATAATCCGGGTCCCTGCGCCACGGCGATGGGATGCTGATCGGGCCCCGCCTCGTCGAGCAGCGGATGCTTGCTCCAGTAGACGCCGTCGGAAAAGCCGTGATACATGCCCTCGAAGCGAATGACTTTTTCGCGTCCCGTAAAGGCGCGCGCCAATCGGACGGCGTAGATCACGGCCTCCGTGCCGGTATTGCACAGGCGTACCTGCTCAACGCTCGGCACGGCGGCGATGATCTTTTGCGCCAAGCGCGCCTCTTGGGCGGTCGGCAACGCGAATACCGTGCCGCGATTTTGGATTTGCTCCACCACGGCGGCGGTCACCTTCGGAGGGCGATGTCCGAGAATCATCGGACCCAAGCCCAGCAGATAGTCGATGTAGGCGTTGCCGTCGACATCGTAGAGATAGGCGCCCTCGCCGCGATCCACGAACAGGGGATAGGGATCCCAACCCGACCAGGTCGCACGGGCGGTGCTGTTGACGCCGGCGGGAATCGGACCGCAGGCCTTTTGGTGCAGTTCAGCGCTGCGCGCGGAGCGCGCGGGATTTTGGTATTTCATCATATCGTCGCCGTCCTTCAGCGCGTGGCCGCGCCCTTCCTTCAAAAAATTACAAAGCATCGAAAAAGCTCACACCCATGACCCGGTGCAAGAACAGCGCCACGATGGCGCCGGCAAGAATCGAACCCAAACCATAGAGCATGACCGTGGGGGTGACCGCGCCCGTCGAGAGCGATTCGACCAGAACCCATACGCTGAACGCCACGCCGATCAGCGGCAGCATTCCGCCCAGGATCAAATTTCCCGCGCTCGATGCGAGCGTCGCGCGCTGCTGCCACAGCGCCGCGGCCGCAGTGATGCCGTAGAACACAATGGAAATGAGTCCCAGGCTGCTGGCGGCATTGGTCAACGCCGCCGCGATCGTCGAGGTCCCCAAGGCGAGGGCGAGCAGCAGCAAATTGATCGCGCTCATCGTCAAGGTCGCGGCCCATGGGCCGGCGCCGCCGGGGCTCAGGCGCTGAAAGAACTTCGGCATGACGCGGTCGCGGGACATGGCGAGTCCGACGCGCGCCGCGGAGACGACCGCGGCTTGCAAGGTGGCGAGGGTGCCGGTGAGCACGACCAGCGCCATCACCGAATCCCATGGCTCATGCATGAGCCGTCCGCTCACCGCCGACAAGACATTGCCGGCGTGCGCCTGTATTTCACCGGGCGACAGCACGCTCTGGAAGGCGAACGTCACCAGGGAATACACCAAGGCCAGCATCACGACGCTGGCCAGTGCTGCCTTTCCCGGGTTGTTCGCCCGGTCCGTGGTCTCCTCATTGACGTAGATCGACGCGTCCCAGCCCGAATACATGAAGCAGGCGATCAATATTCCGCCCATCAATCCCTTCATGCCGCCGAGCCCGGACCACGAAAACCACGTCCAGGAGAATCGCACGGCGGTGGTTCCGTGCAGCAACGCAGCCAGAGCCACGGCCGCGACGATCAGGAGCACCGCGTATTGGAAGACGACGATGACCCACTCAACGCGGGCCACCACTTTCAGCCCGGCAATGGCAAGCGCGGTGATGAGGAGATTCCAGGCGGCGCCGGCCAGGAAAATCGCCCAATGATTGTCGACGAAGGAGGGCGCCAGCAGATCGAGCGTATAGACCCCCGCGGGAATGGTCAGCGTGGTCGTGCCGAGCGTGTAATAGAGAAGGATCATCCATCCCGACAAGAATCCGAGGTAGGGATGAAACACCTTGGCCACCCAGGTATAAGTCGCGCCGGAACTCTGGTCCCACCGATTCAGACGCTGGTAGGCGATGGCGATGCCCATCATGGGCACGAAGCAGATCAGAATCGGCACGACACCGCCGTAGCCGCTGACCGCGACCAATCCCGCCAGACTCACCGCAAGCGTTTGCGCAGGCCCCGAGCTGGACAGCCCCAGAATGACGGCGTCGCCCAGGCCGACGCGGTTCCGCGGAAGTGTTGAGTTGCTCAATTGGCCGGCAGCGAGGTGGGCGATTTTTGGTCTCGAGACATTAGGTCATTATAATGAATTGGTCGGTCAGCATCAACCGGCGTCCGCGGCGGTGATGTACAGTATGGGTTTCACCGTGAGCGATTGTCATGAACGCAGTCCTCGAACCCGAGTTGCATCCCAGCCGTCCGAGCGCGGCGTCCCGCGCCATGATCGAGCGGCTGATCGGCTTCAAGACCGTGTCGCGCGACTCCAATCTCGGGCTGATCGAATGGGCGCGCGATTACCTGCAAGGCTTCGGCGCAACCACCCGGCTCACCTACGACGCGACCGGCAAGAAGGCGAATTTGTTCGCCACTCTGGGTGACTCGAAGAAACCCGGTCTGATTCTCTCCGGCCATACCGACGTCGTGCCGGTGGACGGTCAGCCCTGGGACACGGACCCGTTCGTGGCCATTGAGCGCGACGGCAAATTGTTTGCGCGCGGCTCAGCGGACATGAAGGGATTCATCGGCATCATTCTCGCCCGGGCGCCGGCATTCGTCGCCGCCCTGAACGACAACCGCCTCGATGCGCCGCTGCATTATTCGCTGAGCTACGACGAGGAAGTCGGCTGCATCGGCGTGCGCGGGCTGATTCGCGACTTGGAAGAGAACGACATCCGGCCGGCCGGCTGCGTGGTGGGCGAACCCACCTCGATGCAGCCCATCATCGCCCACAAGAGCATGAATCGATTCCGGTGCAGGGTGCTTGGATGCGAAGCGCATTCCAGTTATGTCACCCACGGGGTGAACGCCATCGAATACGCGGCCCGCCTGGTCGTGTTCATCCGTCAAATCGCCGACCGCCTCGCGCAAATCGAAACGCGCGACTACGGGTTCACCGTGCCGTATTCCACGATGTCGACCGGGCTCATTCACGGAGGCATCGCCTCCAACGTCATTCCCAAGGACTGCGTGTTCCAATTCGACATGCGCACCCTGCCCAGTACCGCGCCCGACACCCTGTATCAGGAAATCCGTGCCTACGCACAGGACTTGGCGCGCGAGATGCAGAAGGTGGATGACAAGTCCGGCATCGATCTGGAGTGGGTCAGCCAGACCGTGGGACTCGCGGCCGCGGAAACCGACGCCATCGTGCAGTGGGCAATGCAGCTGTCGAGAAACCATCAGGTGGGCAAGGTGTCCTACGGCACCGAAGCGGGTCTGTTCCAGAAGATGGGGGTTCCGTCCGTCATCTGCGGGCCGGGCGACATCGCGCAGGCACATCGGCCGAACGAATTCGTCACGCTGGAGCAACTCGCGCAGTGCGAGAAGTTCATGGATCGCATTTTGGAGAAGGGATACGCCGCATGATCGGCAGCCGCGACGTGCCGGCAAACAGCGCAACACCCTCCGCCGTGACCCTGGTCAAAGGCGCGTGTCCGCATGACTGCCCGGACACCTGCGCGCTCGACGTGCATGTCCGGGACGGCATCGCCATCAAGGTCACGGGCTCGGCCGAGCACGCGCCCACCGCCGGAGTGCTGTGCACCAAGGTGGCCCGCTACACCGAGCGCACCTACCATCCCGATCGCCTGCTGCACCCGATGCGGCGAATCGGCAAGAAGGGGGAGGGGCGGTTCGAGCAGATCAGCTGGGAGGAGGCGATTGCCGCCATCGCGACGCGTCTGAAGCCGATTGCGGCCGAAGATCCTGAGCAGATTCTCCCCTACAGCTACGCGGGAACCATGGGCTTGGTGCAGGGCGACTCCATGTCCATGCGATTCTTCCACAAGCTCGGCGCCAGCTTCTTGGACCGCACCATCTGCGCCTCGGCGGGAACCGCCGGCCACGAAATCACGCTCGGCAGCCGTATCGGGGTCGACGTGGAATTGGCCCATGAGGCCAAGCTGATCATCTTCTGGGGCTCGAACGCCATCACCTCGAGCGTGCACTTCTGGGCGCGCGCGCAGGAGGCCAAGCGGCGCGGCGCCACCCTGGTCGCGATCGATCCCTACCGCTCGCTCACGGCGGAGAAGTGCCACCGGCACATTGCGCTGTTGCCCGGAACGGATTCCGCACTGGCGCTCGGGCTCATGCACGTGCTGATTCGCGACGGTCTGATCGATCGCGACTACGTCGATCACCACACTCTGGGGTTCGACGGCCTGTGCGAGCGGGTGCGCTCGTACGATCCGGAGAGGGTCGCGTCGATTTGCGGCATTACCGGCGGGGAAATCGAATCGCTCGCTCATCTCTATGGCACCGTCCGGCCCGCGCTGATCCGCGCCAATTACGGCATGCAGCGCGCGCGGGGCGGCGGCATGGCGACGCGCAATATCGCGTGCCTGCCGGCGCTCGTGGGCGCTTTTCGCGATGCGGCGGGCGGGGTGTTCCTATCCACGTCGGGCAATTTCGACGTCGATAAGCGCGCCTTGGAACGCCCCGATCTCTTGGCCGGACGCGGACCGCGAACCATCAATATGTCGACCATCGGGCATGCGCTGCTGGACCCTGCCGCGCCGATCCGCGCTTTGATCGTCTACAACTCGAATCCCGTCGCCGTCGCGCCCGATTCCACGCGCGTGGTGCGGGGGTTCGCGCGCGAGGACTTGTTCACCGTCGTGCTGGAGCATTTCCAGACCGACACGGCGGACTATGCCGATATCCTGCTGCCCGCCACCACTCAGCTCGAGCATCTCGACGTGGTGAAACCGTATGGCCACTACTACATGGTGGCCAACAATCCCGCGATCGCTCCGTTGGGTGAATGCAAGCCCAACACGGAAATATTTCGCTTGCTGGCCAAGGCCATGGGGTTCACTGAAGCCTGCTTCAATGACTCGGACGAAACCATTGCGCAAGCTGCCGTGGCGAAGGACTGGAATTTCAATGCCGTGCGCGCCGCGGGATGGAAGCGAGTGGGCGTCCCGACCGGGGTCGCGCGCTTTGCGGATGGGGGCTTTGACACGCCCTCCGGCAAGGTGGAATTTTTCTCGGCCCGGGCCCAGGAACTCGGTTTGGATCCCTTGCCCGACTACATCGCGCCCCAGGAAGACACTCGAAGCGCCGCGGCGAGCCGCTATCCGCTGGCGATGATTTCGCCTCCGGCGCGGAATTTTCTCAATAGCTCCTTCGTCAACGTGCAGAGCCTGCGCGCCTCCGAAGGCGAGCCCTGGCTGGACATCCATCCGGACGACGCCGCCCGGCGGGGCGTGATCGCGGGCGGCTACGTGCGGGTCTTCAACGACCGCGGGAGTGTCGAGCTGCGCGCCAGAGTCACCGATCGCGCTCGCCCGGGAGTCGTCGTGGCCCTGTCGGTCTGGTGGAAAAAGCTGGCGCGTGACGGCAAGAACGCCAACGAGCTCACGAGCAGCGACACGCTGACGGATATGGGGCGCGCGCCGACGTTCTACGATTGCCTGGTAGAGGTCGAGGTTCTTTGACCCGTCGTCTTTACGCAACAACTCGCTCCAGCGAGACGGGTGTCGCGGCCTTGTAAATATTACAACGATCGGCTTATGTCGCGCCGCGTTCGCAATGGACTTTTCCTGCTGCGTTTGCCAACATTTGCGAGGGGATGATGCCTGCTCACCGCATACATTCGCGCGTTTAGCGTGGAGATATAGTCATGGATGTAAACGCAAGCGTCGCGCGCCGAAGAAAGAACGGGCATGTCGCCACTGCGTCGGAATCCGGTCCGGAACTCAACCTGAATCAATTGCTCGATGCGCTTCGCGCGATGCAGTCGGGCAATTTTTCCGTGCGCCTGCCCGGTTCGCAGGTTGGAGTCGCGGGAAAGATCTGCGACGCATTCAATACCATCATTGCCGCGAATCAGCGCATTGCGCAACAGCTCGAGCACGTCGGTGAAGTGGTGGGCCGGCAGGGCAAGACCCGTACGCGCGTGCGATTCGGCCTGTCCGAAGGCGCATGGGCTGACATGGAGTCGTCGGTCAATGCGCTGATCGATGACTTGCTATGGCCGACGACGGCGGTCACCCGAACGGTGACCGCGGTGGCGCGCGGCGATTTGCAGCAAACAGTGCCGTTGGATGTGGATGGGCGCGCGCTGAAAGGCGAATTCCTGCGGTCCGCCAACATCGTCAATACCATGATCAAGCAGCTCAGCGTGTTCACTTCCGAAGTCACGCGCGTGGCGCGCGAGGTCGGCACCGGCGGCAAGCTGGGCGGCCAGGCGCAGGTGCGCGAGGTCACCGGCGTCTGGAAGGATCTCACGGAGAGCGTGAATTCGATGGCGTCGAATCTGACGGCGCAGGTGCGCAATATCGCGGAAGTGACGATCGCCGTGGCCAACGGAGATCTGTCGAAGAAGATCACGGTGGACGTGCGCGGCGAAATCCTGCAATTGAAGGAGGCCATCAACACCATGGTGGATCAGCTCCGTTCCTTTGCCTCCGAAGTGACGCGCGTGGCGCGCGAAGTGGGTACGGAAGGCAAGTTGGGCGGACAGGCGCTGGTGCCCGGAGTGGCGGGCACTTGGAAGGACCTCACCGACTCGGTGAACGCCATGTGCGGCAATCTCACCGCTCAGGTGCGCAACATCGCGCAGGTGACGACGGCCGTCGCCCGCGGCGATTTGTCGCACAAGATCACCGTCGACGTGTCGGGAGAAATTCTCGAACTCAAGCAGACCATGAACACCATGGTGGATCAGCTGAACGCCTTCGCCGGCGAGGTGACGCGCGTCGCGCGCGAAGTGGGCACTGAAGGGCGCCTGGGAGGCCAGGCACAGGTCCCGGGTGTGGCCGGCACGTGGAAGGATTTGACCGATAACGTGAATTCGATGGCATCGAATCTCACGGCGCAGGTGCGCAACATCGCCGAGGTGTCGACCGCCATCGCGAATGGGAATCTCGCGAAGAAGATCACGGTGACGGTGTCCGGCGAGATCCTGCAGCTCAAGGAGACCATCAATACGATGGTGGACCAGCTGAATGCCTTCGCCTCCGAAGTGACGCGCGTGGCGCGCGAGGTGGGTACCGAGGGCCGTTTGGGCGGCCAGGCGAACGTGCGCGGCGTGGCGGGCACCTGGAAGGATTTGACCGAGAACGTCAACTCCATGGCCTCGAACCTCACCGGCCAGGTGCGCAACATCGCGGAGGTCACCACCGCGGTGGCCAACGGCGACTTGTCGAAAAAGATCACGGTGGACGTGAACGGCGAGATCCTCGAGCTCAAGGACACCATCAACACCATGGTGGACCAGCTGAACGCGTTTGCGGGCGAAGTGACGCGCGTGGCGCGCGAAGTGGGCACCGAGGGCAAGCTCGGCGGCCAGGCGCAGCTCAAGGGCGTGGCGGGCACGTGGAAGGATCTCACGGACTCGGTGAATTCGATGGCGTCCAATTTGACCGGTCAAGTGCGCAATATCGCGGAAGTGGCGACCGCGGTCGCGCAGGGCGACCTGTCGAAGAAAATCACGGTGACGGTGTCGGGCGAAATCCTGCTGCTGAAAGAGACGCTGAACACGATGGTGGACCAGCTGCGTTCGTTCGCCGGCGAGGTGACTCGCGTCGCGCGCGAAGTCGGCACCGAAGGCCGCCTCGGCGGCCAGGCACAGGTTCCCGGGGTCGCGGGCACGTGGAAGGATTTGACCGACTCGGTCAATTCCATGGCCCGCAACCTCACGGCGCAAGTGCGCAACATCGCCGAAGTCTCGACCGCCATCGCCAACGGCGATCTGTCGCGCAAGATCACGGTCGACGTGCGCGGCGAGATTCTGCAGCTGAAGGAAACCCTCAATACGATGGTCGACCAGCTCAACCGCTTCGCCTCGGAAGTCACCCGGGTGGCGCGCGAGGTGGGCACCGAAGGCAAGCTGGGCGGGCAGGCGAACGTCCCCGGGGTCGCGGGCACCTGGAAGGATCTGACCGAAAACGTCAACTCCATGGCGTCGAATCTCACCGGCCAGGTGCGCAACATCGCCGAGGTCACCACGGCCGTCGCGCGCGGCGACCTGTCGCGCAAGATCACGGTGGACGTGAAGGGCGAAATTCTCGAGCTCAAGAACACCATCAATACCATGGTCGACCAGCTCAACGGTTTTGCCGGAGAAGTGACGCGCGTGGCGCGCGAGGTGGGCACGGAAGGCAAGCTCGGCGGGCAGGCCCAGGTGCCCGGAGTCGCGGGCACGTGGAAGGATCTCACCGACAACGTCAATTCCATGGCCGGCAATCTCACGGCCCAGGTGCGCAATATCGCCGAGGTCGCCACCGCCATCGCGACCGGCGATTTGTCGCGCAAGATCACCGTCGACGTGCGCGGTGAGATTCTGCTGCTGAAAGAGACGCTGAACACCATGGTGGATCAGCTGCGTTCGTTCGCGGGCGAAGTGACCCGCGTGGCGCGCGAAGTGGGCACCGACGGGCGCTTGGGCGGGCAAGCCGTGGTTCCCGGCGTGGCCGGCACCTGGAAGGACCTCACCGACAACGTGAACCTATTGGCGGCGAATCTCACCACTCAGGTGCGCAACATCGCTGAGGTCACCACGGCGGTGGCCCGGGGCGATCTGTCGCGCAAGATCACGGTGGACGTGAAGGGTGAAATTCTCGAGCTCAAGAACACCATCAACACCATGGTGGACCAGCTGAATGGTTTCGCCGGCGAGGTGACCCGGGTGGCGCGCGAGGTGGGCACCGAAGGGCGGCTCGGCGGTCAGGCGCAAGTGCCGGGAGTCGCGGGAACCTGGAAGGATCTCACGGACACCGTGAATGTCATGGCGGCCAACCTGACCGAGCAAGTGCGCGGCATCGTGAAGGTGGTGACCGCGGTCGCGAACGGCGATCTGAAGCAGAATCTCACCGTGGCCTCCAAGGGCGAGGTTGCCGCGTTGGCGGAAACCATCAACAACATGACCGATACGCTTGCGACGTTCGCCGACCAGGTGACCACGGTGGCGCGCGAAGTGGGCGTCGAAGGCCGGCTCGGCGGGCAGGCCAATGTGCCGGGCGCGGCGGGAACCTGGAAGGATTTGACGGGCAACGTGAACCTGCTGGCAGCGAACCTGACCACTCAGGTGCGCGCGATCGCCGAGGTCGCCACCGCGGTCACCAAGGGTGATTTGACCCGGTCCGTGCAAGTCGAGGCGCGCGGCGAGGTGGCGGAGCTCAAAGACAACATCAATACGATGATCGGGAATCTACGCCTGACCACGGACCGCAACACCGAGCAGGATTGGCTCAAGACCAATCTCGCGCGCTTCACCAACATGCTGCAGGGGCAGCGCGATCTGGCGACCGTGGGCCGGATGATGCTGTCGGAATTGGCGCCCCTGGTCGAGGCGCAGCACGGCGTCATTTACCAGGTCCAAGCCGACGGTGCGACGCAGACATTGAAGCTGCTGGCGGCGTATGCGGACGATGCGGCCGAAGGCTACGCCCAGCAATTGCAAATGGGGGAGGGCCTGATCGGCCAATGCGCGCGCGACGCGCGGCGCATGCTGATCACCGCAATGCCCACGAACGTCGTTCCCATCCGCTCCGGCTTGTTCAGGGCGCCGCCGCGCCACGTGATCGTGCTGCCGGTGCTGTTCGAGGGCGATGTCAAGGCGGTCATCGAACTCGCGTCGCTCGGAGAATTCACGGCGCTGCAGCTGTCGTTTCTCGAGCAGCTGACCATGTCCATCGGCATCGTGCTCAACTCCATCGAAGCGACCATGCAGACCGAGGGGCTGCTGAAGCAGTCGCAGCAGCTGGCCACCGAGCTTCAGACGCAGCAGCGCGAGCTGCAGCAGACGAACGAGCAGCTCGAGCAGAAGGCGCAGCAATTGGCCGACCGCAACGTCGAGGTCGAGGCCAAGAACCAGGAAATCGAACAGGCG
>WNFQ01004929.1_pt1 | contig 19094 bp, 24 predicted proteins | sample 5400171 | NCBI WGS metagenome assembly WNFQ01 (sample SAMN13153356, study PRJNA577476) | soil metagenome | isolation source: 20 cm soil under Madrone tree | place: USA:California | collected 2016-06-14 | reverse complement strand
TGCGCGCCTTCTTCCAAGGATGGAATGTCATGCAGGCACTATACGTGCATATGGGCCTGGGTCTGTGCCGCTGACGCAGATAGTTGCTGTAGGTGGTTAAATAATGAACAAGCGCTCGAAGACTCTGCCAACTTCATGCACAATGTCAAGTTCAAGGGCATCGATGAGGACCTCACAGCACCAAACACGCCATGGATATACTACAGTGTTCGTGTGTACCCTCAGTAGCGTTTCAGGTTGTGGTAAACTGATTGTTTGTACGGCCGCTGCAGAGTTCATATGCTGGTGCGCGGGCCGCACACATGCGAGTACTCTACCCCGACCTCGTGTTCAGTGCTATGCATTGAGTGGCACGCCGCCCCGATTCCCCATCCTTCATGATCCAACACTGAACTGAATTAAATACCCCGGTTTCCCAGCGGTGACACATGCCGTTCTTACGAATTGGGAATACATGGACGTCATCCGGCTCGCTGCGGATCCGAAACGTTCCTCAAACGTCGTGAACTCGATCAACACCATAGACAGGCTACTCAAACTCGGTCGCCTGCAAGGCCCGCTGAAGAAACTCTTTTGTCTAGGTGGGCTGGAGTCTGACCAGGACTTCGTCTCAGTACACGGTGTGTCCTCTCTGCTGTGTTATGATGGTGGGGTGGTGTGATAACGTAAGTGTATGCTGGGTGAAAATAGTACCCGCTGGCTTCGTGGCAGACTCGGAATTGGGGTCCCGCTGTCGGCTCGACGACATTCGATAACTTTTGCGTGACAATAAATGGCGATAGCCAACTCTGGAAGACACCGCAAGTACTGTGTTCCTTCCAGGGTGGTTGAGCATTAATGTTGCTTTGCTCAATTACGCCAAGTGGATTCGTGAGGTATTTCATCTCTATATTCAAAGTCCCTATACCATTGCTAAATTGTCATTTTGTTAAAAACCCCGACGCACAGAACGTTGTCAACAAGCTCTGTCTGCAGGACATGAGTTTGACCGTTGAAGACTGTTTCGGTATGGATGACGACGCGAAGGATCAGGTCACGGATCTCAGTCAAGACCGGCGTCTCTGGGTCTTCCAATACTGCACACAATGGGGCTACTTGACTGTTCGTATCTCCCATTCATCTGCCCCCTTTCCGATGTCAATGTGGTCCATCCAGAGATCGCGCCTCCGCATGGCGTTCCCACGATCATCTCACGCCTTTTGGGTATTGACTATGAACGCAAGATCTGCACCCAGGCCTTTCCACCAGGAGAGCACTACCGAGTACCACTACTGCCGAACGTCACCGCTGTGAACGCACTAGGTGATTGCCATACCGCTGCGGATAGGTTGGCGTTTATTGATGGTGAAGGTATGTAGAGAGGTTCTTCTACTATCCATTTTCATACCCGCCCGATAAGCGCTGAGGGGTCCGCAGTTGATCCATGGCGACCATACACGCCATGTAGCACCTACGGTGGAGCAGAGGAACGTGATGACACATTGTTGAGACCATTCAAGGTCATCCCCGGTACGTATTGAGTTATACACATGGATGGTATCGTTTCTGCTCCTGAAACATCTATTCTAGGTGGCGTCCACCACTGGGATGAAAACGGGCTCAGAGACGGTGAGCTTGACCCCAAGGAAATTCGCCAGATTCATGGTGAAATGATCAGCTACAGTACATACAACCGCAGCAATTACAACTGTTACGGATCACGCGTGATCGTAATAGTCACTGTGGCAAACCGTCACATACCTCACGCGTCATCAGATGACCTCCTGTCGAGTTTCTATTATCCCCTGTACAGTTTCTACGACCTCCTGTCTTCCCTTATTACTATATATATATAGTCGCTCTGGATGGCCCCAAGTATACTATCTTGTCCTTTCCTCCCACTCGCAGACCGATCTCCTCAAGACCAACACGCGTAACTGATATAATAATCTATAGCTTTTTGTCATTTTGTCACAACGGTGTGTAGCACGCACCATCACCTAGTTAGGAAAGTGTGGCGGACGCCCTTACTTATGACCTGATAAGCTGACAGGAGCAGGAGTCAAGCTATCTCCTTCATCAACACTCTTCATGACCAAACGCCCCGATCCTCCTCCTAGCGACACTCCCAGAGCGGGTGTGAGACGTAGAACAGCCGAGCCAGGGGGTTATGGAGGATATGAGGTGACCGACTCGAATGTGGAAATGGCCGCCCCAGCCATCGAGGAACCTCCAATCATGCAGGGACCATCCTCTTCTGGTTCGGGCGCCAGTCAAGTCGAATTCGCAAATCCTTCAGCCCCTCAAAGTGAGCTCGTGGAGGATACGCTTTCCTTTGAACAACACGGAGAATTGGACAGGAGAATACAAAAGTCTGTACCCTGGAACGAGGACGACAGCGAGGCAGACCGTGCTGATATGCACCATTCTATCTTCATAAAAATTGTCCGAGGATATCCTGTACTGGATAGCAAATATATTGACGAAGTAGAAAGTGGTATGTTCTTAAAAAGCAACCCATGGCTTCGGTCCGTCTTGAATAAATGTTGGGAGAATGGAGGATTTCGTATTATCCGTCGACTCAGTGAGTCTTCTCTTGTCATCAACTCAGCATGTGGAAACCTGTGTTTGATCCAGAGATTCTACGGCCTGCCCCATCGTTCTGTTCCAGCTGGAGCACCTCTAGTAACTGAAGTGTCTCTGTGAGTCTTCCTACTCATCTACCCTTGTCGTGTGTCCCTGAGCCCCTCCGTAGCCACCCTTGTCGTGGGGGAGAAATTATCAAGGCAACGCAGCAGACATGCTCCTCACAGAAGTGAGCTGCGTATGCAGCGTGGACGTTGTTGCTGCATGGCGCGCATTGAGGGACTCGAGCGCTCTTTGTAGTGTGTCTGTTGTGGATTGGGAGAACTTCCTGCGGAAGGAGGCGTGTCTTTGGTAGAGAAGGAGTAAGAGAGGAGTAGACATACATGTACCGAGAGACCATCTTTGCGGCTGAATATCATCCCATCTTGTTCAAGTTCACGTATACGGACCGTATGCGAGCACCCTAATCTCGTCAGGGACCGGGAAGAGTATGGTAGATGAACATTGATGAACTGTCGTTGAAGATTATCACTGTCCTTATGTGTCTGCAGAAGGAAATGGTATGCTTCTCTTCGTACGCCGTGCTGGTTTCATTTACCGATAGGGTTTCCACCCCCGACACGGATCGATCCTCTGCTTTATTTCTTCGTTTCTGGATGTTACATTCGGCCATGTTACCCGGCACTGAATATGTCACACTTCCTATTAGTACTCGTCGTCGTCACTGTACTGTTGTCCCGTTCATTACCCACTTTCAAGGTAGCTCGTTGTCTCGCAGTATTCATGTTACGGATCACGCGTGACCGTTATTACGGTCACTGTACCAAACCCGACGTTGAAAGGACTCAAAGTCACACTGCGTGCGGCCACTCACAACACAGTTTATTTCCTCACAACGGCTTGTGAGATTTTCTTGATTTACTGATGGACGCAGGTGATGACGCCGGATGCATAATTCTGCTACCAACCACGTGGCATGACTAAGCACAAACAAGCCAAACAAGCCACTACTGATGAACTGATAAAAGCAGGAGTCAAGCCATCTCTTTCATTAACCCTAAGAATAGAATAACCCTCTTCATGACCAAAACACTCCAAACGCTCCAAAAAACGCCCAGATCCTCCTCCTAACGACACTCCCAGAACGGGTGTGAGACATAAAACAGCAGAGCCAGGGGGTGATGGAGGACAACGGGTGACCGACTCGGATGTGGAAATGGCCGCCCCAGCCACAGAGGAGCCTCCAACCATGGAGGGACCATCCTCTTCTGGTTCAGGGGCTGGTCAAGTCGAACTCGCACTCGCACGTCCGTCAATCCCTCAAAGTGAGCTCGTGAGCGATACGCTTTCCTCTGAAGAACACTATAAGTTGGATCAGCAAGTGCAAGAAGAGATCGTCCCATGGAAAGAGAGTAGAAGCGAGGCAGACCGTGCTGATATGCACTTTTTTATCGTCAAAAAGATTGTCCGAGGGTATTCTGAACTGGATAGAAAATATGACGACGATCTAGAAGCCGGTTTGTTTTTAAAAGACAACCCATGGCTTCGGTCCGTCTTAAATGAATGTTGGAAGAAGAAGGAATATCGCATGATACGTCGACTCAGTGAGTCTCTCTTGTGTTCTTCTATTGTGATCAACTCAGCATGTGATTCAGAGATTCTACGGCCTGCGATTCGTTCTGTTCCAGCTGGAGCAAATCAATCGTCTTATCTGGAAGGCCATCGTAAGTCTTAGTATTCGACTCCCCTTGATGCGTGTCCCTGAGCCCCTCCGTAGCCACCCTTGAATCGTGGGGGAGTAAATTTAAGGGCAACGCAGCAGACGTGCTCCTCAACACAATATCATCCTATCTTGCTCAAGCTCGCGTATACGGACCATACGCGAGTATTCTGAACTCCTCGGGGACCGGGAAATCGCGTATGGTGGATGAACTGTCTTTTAAAATCATCTCCGTCCCCATGTGTCTACGCGGAGGAGTTAATGGTATGCCTCTATTCTTCTCTCTCATACGTCATGCTGATTTCATTCACCTGTAGGGTTTCCACCCCTTGATGTATACCTGCGTAAATGGTTGCTCTTGCTCCAGAAGCATTCCCAACACGAGGTCACGGATCGACTCCTGTGCTTTCTTTCTTCGCTTCTGGAGGTTACATTGACCAAGCTGCGGGACATAGAAGAACGAGAGGGTAATGCACGTCATAGATTTTCCGGAAAATACACCCTGATGTCAGTCTAGATATCAAAGAGTTGACGGAGCGGATCGCCAGAGAGAAGAACCCATCTCCTGAAACCGTTCATGAACGTCAGAGGCTGTTAGCGGAGGCGTTTCGAGGCCTTATGACAAAAGGTCAAAAATTCGAGCAAGTGAATGAATATCGTCGATCATTCTTTAACCAGGTCACCGATCGGGCCGACAAGGTGGGCTTCCATGACTATCCTTCGCCTTACGAGGGTGACCAAAGAGTCTACCAAGGCCGTGAATGACAGACCTCATTCCGATCCCTCGGACCCCGCTCTAGTGAAAGATCGTAAGGTAAAGATGACAAGTGCAGGAATGTTGCTCAAGAGTTTCATCGATCCCCGTGACGTTCTTCGCAAAGAAGAAACCATGTGGAGGCCTTTCATCATCTTTTCCTTTGACGAGGCCCATAATCTTACCAATCTCATCAAGGATCAAGATTGGACGATATATTTAATACTGCGAGGCTGTTTGACCCATCTCGTTGCCTTTCCATTTTTCTTCGTTTTCCTTTCGACGGCTGGAAAATTTTGTCATTTCTCACCAGAGGCACAATGGGACCCTTCCAGTCGGGTGTCTGGTGGCGTTAATCTCGTTTTACCTCCCATCACCGAGACTGGCTTCGATCAGCTCGCACCCACCGCCTGTGAAAACCAGACTACACTGGAGGAAGTCGTGACGGACGAGTGGATTTCCCATCTAGGCCGTCCGTTGTACGTCTTCTATCTTGCCCATTCCGTTCGAGGGCTGATAGCCGATTCCACGTAGGTTTGGTTCTCGTTACGACGCTGGAGGGGACAAGAGTCATACTCAAACAGCTATCATAGATTTCGCCAAATTCAAGTTACTCGCTGGCTCCGATACGATTCAAAAGGATAAGAATGGCTCGCCCTCGGGACCGCTCGACAGGGCGCTTGCCTGCTTTTCCGTGCGGTTCCCCCTCGAGTTCAATTTTGCACATCGGGATACACGTGCTATTATGGAAAACCAGATTGAAAGCCACATGAGGCTTTGCACTGTCGTCACGAATGGATTCGAACTACTCCTCACAACAGTTGGCTCAGAGCCGTTGCTCGCCGAAGCCGCCGCGCAAGCCATGGTCGCCAGTAAAATGAGTCCCGTCAAGCTCCTATCAACTTACATGGACACCAATTGCGTATCGGTTGGCGAGCGTGGTGAACTCGTTGCGGCTCTTCTCGTCATGCGGGCACGTGACGAATTGGCAGCGTCGACTAGTGAAAGATGGGTGCGAGTCATCGACTTTATGCAAAAGCTGGTTGCGTGTCCAGAATTGCGGACAGGTTTGCCAAGATATGCGCAGGAAGGAAAAGCCCAACTGCAGTTCCAAGAAGCGTTCAAGGAATCCCGCATTTGGATGAACCACGTCCTAAAGGTCCGACACAAGGATTTAATGAATGTCAAGTATCTCTGGAGGTTCGTTTCACGCGGAGCCATGGTACTTTGCGCCAATGGCCAGCAGGCGGTCGACATTGTCATTCCCGTCGTTCATTCGGGAAGTTTACTTTCCCGTGACAAAATGACGGCGATCCTCATTCAAGTGAAGAATGACAAGAACATCGTAAATCTACGCGGCCACCTCTTTGATGACATGAACCGGTTCGTTACCAATTTTTTCAGGTCGACGGTCAGGCAGACGGTCAGGGAGCCTCCGCCACCAATTATCCGGATGGTCTTCAGCCTCGCTTCCGTAAAGGGTGGAACCGAATATCGGAAACCTCCTACTCGCGTCTCACCCAGAAAAGGCCCCGATAAGTTCACGGAATACGATATTTGGTGTTCAGGGCTGGACACAGACACTTTCCCCCTCATTCGTGACGACGACCGGCATCCATATAAGGATCTTCTGGCCCGAACCCGTGATGGCGGGCAACTATACGATATGAAGAGCCAGAGGGTAAAGTATCCGACAGGGGTAATGGAGGACAAATGCACACTGTTACGGCAATTTAATCCTCTTTTGGAGACGGGGCTGAATCACCAATCCCATTTAGAGTCAGACACGGAAGAGTCGAAGTCTGATGAAGAGTCGGAGCCTGATGAATAGTTAGAGGTACTGTAGTGTAAAAAAAGCGTTTGTCTTTCGTCAGCGCGTCAGCTCCCGGCCCTCCACACGCACGTTTCACTTGCCCCGACAAGTCACGTTGTACTTGCTTTCTGTTGTATTTAAGCGCACTTTCCTGCGCTGTTCTTTCCATGTTATAATATCCATTGAAACTGTCATTATCGTCTAGTCCGGAACTTCGTGTAACTTAGCACTTTTGTATCTCGGTTGTGCAACCCGACCGGCCCATTTCCCTCAGGTTTGGGTCGATACACACTCACAAGTCTACATTTATAGTTTCTTTTACATCGGAGAATTTCTTATTCACTGCAATTAGAGATTGGGAGGGGCATTCGTGCCCTCAGGGGTATTGGAGAACAGAATGGCCACGGTTCTGCGGTACGTGCTCATCTGCTTGCCGCCTTCGATTGCGATTTCGTATTGTCTCTACAGAGATCAACATTCGCCCGTCCACCTGTCGTGAAATGTGAAGGCGTTGAACTTGATGAACAACTCCGCAAGTACTGTCCGCGTAGCGACTTTCTCATCGCCAACTCCAATCTTCCTCGACTGTTTGTGGAGGTTAATTCCACATCAGTGAATGCCTGGCCTATGTATCCTATCCGGGTGCTTGTGACGGGAGCCTCTATCGTTCGTTTCGCGAACAAATTTGTGAGCGCATTCCGCGAGAAGAATTTCGCCGTTTGTGCCTTCTTTATTTGACACTATGACCTTGCAACTCTCTATGCTCATGTCAGCAGCAGGGTGACGACCCTGACGGTAGGACATGCTGTGCTTTGAAATGAACAAAGCTACAGACTCAGCCGTCGTAGTTTTTTCACAACAAAAAGTATATTTATTTGAATGATTCGGTTGGTCGCGTTGAGATTATGCGCCATTTGTACATCCTTCATTGCATAGAGGTAGACCTAGATCAAAGATCAAAACGCAAGGAGCGCAATTCGCGAGCCTAATGATAAGATCTCGAAACGTGAAATGAAGTCGATGCACACTAAGGACGCGATCGCCGGTAAGAAGTGTGCTCGCACAGATAGTAGTAGGGGTGGCGGCGATGATCCAGGCAGAGCGGGTAGAGGGAACCACGCACACGTCAGACTACATGGGGTGAGAGTAAGGGTCCTATTCCATGACCTCCTCCATGTCATCCTCGTCATCCTCTTCATCATCATCATAGTCATCCATCGATACGTCTGCGTTCGATGTTTGAGACGCATACAGCTGCGACATGCCCTCTGCCTTGATCTGCACCGGGAAAATAAGAAAGTTAATAGCAAACGACTGAAAAAAGGATCAAACCCACCCCATCTCCTTTAAAGCTTGGCATGAGCTCCCAAGTACCATTGAACTCTCCACTGCGATGCAAGGTCGCGATCTCGGACAATACCTCCTTCAGGTATACTTCCGGCTGCTGCGTTTTCTCGCGTAAGAGCTTGATGGGCCATTGCTCTCGCTCGCGGAAGAGCGCAAAGAGCGCATCGAGCAGTTGGTTGCGGGGCATGCGTGTCATGCGTTCATGCTGGCCTTTCGGTGGCTTGTTCTTTGAGCGCTGTGAGAAGATAAAAAGAAGGCAGGCCTGCTGTGAAGAGGAGTTAGGCAGAGAGAAATTTGCTTACCGCGATGTCGGCGAAGCCAGCTGTAGATGCAATACCACTGCTGAGCATCTTCCCACCACCGCGCCCAGCCCGCGCCCCATCCATTAGCCCTACGCGCATCGCCCTCCCATGAGCAGCTACACCACGCTCCATGAGACGACGCTCGTATCGCCCTGTCATGCGCGGGCGCAGATTACATTCGTGCTTGATCTGACCCGTCATTATCGTCGTGCGGGCACGTCCCATCCCTGATGGGGCCTTCGCACGCTCAGCAACCACGATTTGATTCTCCACGTTCTGATTGACCATGTCCAATTCGTAAATGTCTTCCTCCCCGTCGCCCCCGTCCTCTGGTGGCACGAAGACGATGATTTGTGGTGTGGCGCTCTGTGGCTTGTATATACGGATCTTGGCCAGTTGTGCTCCCTCGGTATCGAACTTTGACCAACGCTCCATCAGAAATTTTGGGATCTGGGGGTGGTATTGTTGGACATATTAGACGTAACACGTCGAAGCAGTGGTGGTTACATACTTTGACGAGCCAGACTCGGCCATGGCCTGATTCGAGCATGAGGTGCTCATCGGGATCTGGCTGCGAGTCGTCATCATTTTGAGCTCCCAGCACATCAAAAGGCTTCTCGTCGTCGACAGTGGGGTCGTCCATAAGAACGAGGACTAGGGTACATGGCTTAGTCATCCAATGTCGACTCCCGACGAGCCGACTCGTCCGAACCCCAAAGTTCCGAGTTCCGATCAATATATCATCATCCTGTCCATGGAAGTTTGCTAAGTCAATTGCAATGAGTGGGGAGTCGTCTAGCTAAAGTACTGAGGCATCTACTGATCTATTACTGAAGAAATGTGGGCTGAGAGGGTGCAGAAGAAGCCTCGAAGTCTGTACTACTGTAAATTCCGTAGTGTAACAAAGGTAATTTTTGTCATCCTGGGACTAAGGAAGAACTACGCAGTCTGTGCAGCGAAACATCAGTCAAACTGCAAGAATAGTGGACTGAGAAAAATAACGGACCGCCTCCTTAAGGTAGGTGATAACGTCCTTGCGATCCTTCTCCTTCTTGAAACCGGCAAAGGCCATGGTCGTACCAGGAATGAACTTGATTGAGCGCGCACACAAACAGGAAAATACACATTAGCGGGATTTGCACGCACAACACATACGACTGTAGTGTATACCTTTTTTGGGTTCGCGAGGTACTCATATCCTCGCTCCAGACGATAGCCTTCTTCTGGTTTGCTTCCGTGTACTTGAAACCTGCTGCCTGGCCCGTGTGCCGACCGAACAAACTATTGCCACGTCACGACGAACATCAGCGCACCGCACAACGCAACTGAGAATGGATGGCGTGTGATGGACGCACCCGTGAAGGTTAGGTCCGACTTTGTGACCTTCACCCGCGCCGACAGTATGGCACTGAGCACAGCGCGTCTTGAAGAGTTGAGCACCAGTCTTCGCGTCACCTTATGGGCATAGGCCGTGTATGAGGACAACATCCTAGAGCCCAGACTATTCCCATGGCTTACCGGGAGCGTAAGGCATTGCTGCTGAAGGGCGTGACCGAGAAGGAAAAGTAGAGCTGGCTGGAAAAAAAGAGTATGTCGAGTCGAACGTGACTTCAGGTTTTAAAGCGTTCGGCGTTTCGGTCAACACCTCCGGTCACCTCCGGTCACCTCGGATTTACCCGCAACCAATCGGAGTTTTCTTATTGTGTCATTGAATGACGTAAACTCCCGTCGGTAATTACTCTCACCTTCTCACCTTTCTCTCCTCGCACCGACCAAGTGACAATATCATCAAAAGATTCTTATCTCTTGTTATTGCAAGAGTTCAGACAGATAGATAACGTAGATGGTAAGCACTTGCCTGAGCAAGACTCTGAGACTAGTCACTCGGAATTTTAATGTCCTGGCATTTGATTGTTCACATGATGGTTCGTCTGCTGTATGGACAAACAATTGACTGATTTATGTTATGTGAACACGCCCTCTACTGTCGGCGAAGGCGACAACGATTCTCGCGTGACCTCGGTGTTACTAGTATTTCCGCTAGCTACGGAAACCACCACCGCGGTCTCAGCAGCAGGCTAGCATCAGCAGCCTGAGCAAGCTGTTGCAGTGGCTCCTGCTGCTGCTTCTGCCCCTGTTGCTGCATTATCCCTCTTCGTAGCCGTCGCTGCTCGCCGACTTTCCAAATGACATCCTTGAGTTCCTGCACAACATCCTCACCTGGTCCTCCCCACCGTTTTGACTACTTTTCCGCACCAGCGCCGATCGTACTGTCATCTCCTTGGTAAAGTTCGATCACCGACAGTCCCAGACCAGACCCTGTAACAACCTCGGCGCAGGCTGCGGTTGTTGTCGAATAGCTGCAGTGTTGCAGGATCGGTACTCATCTTGAACAACTAACACGGAATAGCAAACATTGACGTTGTACTAGTAAGATGTTCATGTTGATATAACCAGCAGAATTAAGGCGTTGGAAGAGGAGGAAGAGTCAGCAACTTGAAAGACTCGGGAGTAACTCTGCCAGCCGAACGAGCGAAGTCATCAGTCATCACGATATGATGATGATAGCGCCCGGCGCTGGTGTGGAAGAACTATGACCGTGACGGCCGCGGGGCCTCTTCTCTGCGCATAACCCGTACTACCACCGTACTACCTCACCAATGAGTACACAGTATCTCAGGCTGTTCCAAGGTGAGACGAGCCAATATTCTACCCTTTACGTGGTGAACATACACACTTTGTTCAACCCCTAAATACTCAGGACCAGATATATCAATGTTACGAATTAGGAACCATTGAGGCAACTCTGAGTCGCCCGGTATAATAGACGGGGGTACTATGGGAAGACACCAGTCAGAAAAGCTGTCCGTCTTTTTGAGAGTGAAAATTAGATACCGAGTAGGGTCAGTCCAAGCCCGGCAATTGAAACTCCCACTTCAATCCTCATTGGTACACTCCATCATTTCGAAACTTTTCTCGTTCCACAAGCGCGGCGACGCAATTTTGGCTTCTATAGCTCGCACACGTTCCATTAGCCTACGCGTGACTCTATCCTCGTCCGTATTGACGACATTTGCCGCAGTCTTGGCGCCCGATGTGTCTGCCTCTGCTTTGTTCTTGGCCCAACCACTCTCAGCATCCTTGGGTCGTAGATGGACTGCCGCCAATTCGGACTTGCTCGCCTCGAGCTCGGCACGCACTTCTGCAAGTTCTCGTTGGCTCCGCTCGTTTGCTTCAGTGGTGCGGGATGTGGCCTGCAGGGCACTTTGAGCCTGCTCGAGTGCGTGGTCGCAAGACAGCACCAATTTGTCGAGCTTCGTTTGCAATCCGCGTTGCTCCAGTCCTGCGCGCTTCTTTACTTCCATCACATTTGCCTCAGCCTGTTTAAGTAGAGCACTATTCCGTGCAAGCTCGTCAGTTAGCTGTGCAATGCGCCGGTCCCGCTCGGTTTGCGCAGCAAGCATTGCTGACTGCTTTCGTTCAAGCCCGTCAGTTAGCTGAGCCATGCGCTGGTCCCGCTCGGTTTGCGCAGCAAGCATCGCCGACAGCTTTCGTTCAAGCTCAACGAGACGCTCATGAGTAATCTGCGGGGAGGCAGGGTGGTCCAATTCTTCGGGGGCAGCTCTTTGAAAAGAGGGAGAACCATGTGCTGCGTGGGCACCCGATGAAGAGGATGTCCGCTCTTGTGGTTGTCCCTGGGTCAGACGACCCGCAGATGATTTCCGCTCAAGTTGGGTGGTCTTCTCGCTAGGATTGACATCGTTGGAGTCGGATTTCGAGGAATTGAGGTGTTCTGCGTTTTTGGATCTTGGAGGCCATCCGAATAAAATGACAAAAAAAGCACATACTTGTGTCGAGGACGTGAATAGGTTCAGGTTCATCCACCAATACGCCTGTTGATAATGCTCCTCCAAGCACAAAGACCCGTGTCCCGTCAGAAGCCATGGCATGGTACCCCCGTCCGCTTGGACTTGGTCCTATGTCTTGAAATGTGGTCCATATCTGAGCTGGATATCCATTTGAACGAGCACATGAGGCTGAATATGCAAAACCACTTACTTGACAAGTTCAAGGCAGTCAGATCACCTAGGTTGGTTCGATCGATGGCATGCCCACCGAAGACATACATAACATCATCGACGAGGACAGCGGCATGACCTACACGGGGGATCGGAATGGACCCCGTACATTGTAGCTCAGTCCATTTTCGTGTCGAAATGTCAAACGACCAAGTGTCGTTATACCGATGTGGGTAGTTACCACCACCAAATCTACAAGACATTATAATGAGGGGAGAGGGCGACGATGAGAGAGGTACGAACACAATGATACGGTCGCCGCTGGTTACCGAAACATGACCGCTCCTCGGAGGGGGCTTCCCTTCTCCGGGCGTAGGTTCATACAACTCCCAACGAGGGTTCGAATTTACTGCGAGAATATCTAGTAAAAATGGCTCATGGAAGCGAGGGGCAAACGTACAACGATTCATATCGAGTGACCAGATATCATTAGAACTCCACTTTATGGTCTGGCCACCGAAAACGAAGAGATTGGAACCAACCAAAGTCACGGTATGGGAGTAACGACCGCAGGGCCTGGGACCATCGACCGCGACGCGGGTCCACTCTCGCGATACTGGAAGGCAAGAAGCTCTGATCAGCTGGAGCGGGTGTTGACATCAAAAGATGCGACATGCCGAGGTTGAGAAGATAAAGTGAATCATCAAAGTCCGTATCTTGCCCAAGCTTCGTCAACCCACCCCAAACCAAAAGGAGAGTGCCAGTGAGCACGGCACCATGTGCTTGACGAGGGCCGGGAATCTCTCCACTGGTCTGCAAGAGAGTTGTGGAGAAATCCCGTGTTGAGAACACATATAGATCGTTGCGATAAGAGCGGTGTGCATAACCTCCAAAGAGGAACAATTCGGCAGCGGCGGTGGCAGTCGTGGAAAGCGTATGACTGAGGAGAAGGGCATGTGGGATTGGATGGTGGTAAGGCAGAGCAGAGAAGCGCGAAGCCTCAAACAAGCAACCCTGTGCCCAAGACTGGAATGTTCGGCCAGTTCCCACCCCACGAGCGCCTGTGTGGCGACCGGAATACTGTAGCCTGAGGTTCAAAATAGGCACTACTGTACAGCGACCAGTACTGGTAACTTCGGCCTAAAACGAACCCCCAAGCAATATATTGGACGTGTTTTTATAAAGAACGAGTTACGCTTGCTAGTGCTTGCCGTACATCAAAATCTTTTCCAAGTCCTGGCACCCTCACACTATCTCGTGTCTTTATACCTCTGTCCGTCGAGATTCCAAGTCTCATACAGTACTCGCTAGCTCTACTCATCTGTCCTTCCGATAAGAAAGTGCCCCGTGCACTGGCCACTGGCACTAAAACCATGGGGATACGACTCGACTTTCCCGAAGACGTCATTACCTTTCCTCTGATCGATTCCATACCAGATGGTCCAGAGGACAAACCTACTCCGGGCCCACTTCTGGTATTCCCCTTCTCATCTCTGAAACCGGAAAAGGTGTATTCTCATTCATTTATTTATTCCTCCACGACCTTCGTAGGAAGAAAAGATCGACCCACTTGATCTACCTGAACTGATCTCAGGAGCCGCGACTTGGTCACACTTTTACAACGAGAATGACAAGCTCTCCACTGATGTGCCGCTACGCACCATCCGACTTGCTCTACGGTAAGTCCCCCCTATTCACCCACGCCAAAAAAAGAGGAACCGCGATCAGGATCCACATACACATGCACACAGATACGGTATCTGCGCGTTCGACACCGCGCCTCTTTACGGCAACTCGGAAATCGTGCTCGGCACCGCCCTAAAAGCCCTCGAGACCGAATTCCCTCGCGGCGCCTACAAACTGCTCACTAAAGTAGGGCGTTATGGTCCCGATGCAACCGACTTTGATTACTCCCCTACCACCATACGTTGCAGTGTGCGTCGCTCGCTGCAGCTCCTGCAGGCGCAGTACCTGGACGTTGTATGCCTCCACGACGTCGAGTTTGTAGCTTCGTGCGTCGCTCCCCGCGCAGAGGGTAACCATGCGTCGGCGCTTTTCGCAGAAGCAGCCGCTTATGGCCTCGCTTCCGAGCAAGACGTCCCCAACGACGGCACAGGAAGCACAGACGTCCTACGTACAGCGGGCGACGACTCGGACGAGCGGGTTCTCGAAGCCATCTCGGAACTGCGCGTACTCCAAGCAGAAGGGCTAATCCGGCAAGTCGGAATATCAGGTCCGTCCTATCCGTCCGTCCTCCATCTACCATCCACCCATACAGTAACTTACAAATAATGCTAAGCAGGGTCATGGCGTGAGAATGTCTTCGGCAACAAAGTGAACAGCCACCGTCAACACCGCCGAGAGTGAATATTCTGCTTGTCTTTGCTAGAGAATGCCTGGACCGGTGTGCAATTAGTTCATGAGGAACCGGTGGGCCGTTGAGGTACGCATACTCTCCCTCTCGAAAGAGAAAAAAAAGTTGGGCGATCATTGACCTTGCTACCTGTCTCAGGCCATTCCAATGTGAGCACTGTTATCGTATGCACTCATCCATCGCTTGAAACATGACTCTGTCATCCAGCTACTACGTCGTAGGTGCTACCATACTAGGCGGCACATGGTACCTCTCCCGCCTTTCGCGTGGCCCGCATAGTGAGCTTCACACATCACCGCCGTTCTATTTCTTATTTCCGAACTTCCGTCGTATAGTCATTTGGACCAAGTCCAATCCCACCCCTTGGAACGAAGTGAAGCAGGACGAGAACGTCAAGATGATGGTTGTCAATCAGAAGTGAAGTTCGAAAGGAGGTACACTCTGTCGCCGCCGCTTTGTTTATTAGTTCTCTCATAAAATCGGTCTTACACTGTAACATCGGTGTGGTATGCAGCTGGAAACGCGATAGGCTTTAAAATCGGGAGGACCCATCGTGGTAAAGACCCCCGTTCACGTTCGCAGCACTCTCAGTTTAGCATAAATGTCTATCCTACTTTGGTTTTTGCGCATCAACATGTTTCTGTGTGACCAGCTATCCTGCAGGCGTGCGGGGACTCCCATCGGCATCGGCATCGGCATCGAACGTTAACACGGCGATTGGTACTGTAGGATTTACTTCAAGTGGATAGGCCTGCTTCCTCAACTATACAGTATCTTGTGCCACCGTAATGATGCTTTGCCCCTGAAGGGAAGGAAACCTAAGCTCAAAACTCAGCTGTACTTGCTGACAACGGCGAATTAATGTCGGCCTTCACCACGGTATCACCGGTATCACCCCTGATCAACTTTACCAGTTCTGTCTACTGCGATTTGATGCAGCTTGCAGCAATGTTGTAGACTACTCGTGCAATGCACCGTCTGCAAAGGCAAGGGGTACCATGCGTCGCCTTGGGCAGGTAGACAAGCAACGAACATGATATTAATGTCTGACGACACATTCGGTAAGGTAAGGTACTGGGAAATATCTAAGCAAGGTTCAAGGAACCTTTTTTTTTCGAGGATGTGAAGGACGAAGGTTTCTTCGTTTTTCTATTGCATGCTCTGGAACCGGAGGGAGTCGAGCTGCGCGAGAGTTCGCGATTTGCTTTTTTCAGTTCTTCCAGGGCGGTCCACAGGAACCACCTGCCCTCGCGGGGCCACTTGCTCTTGCAAAATGGGTTGAGAATGGGCGCCCCGACGAGGCCATCTCCGCATCAGGAAATTACAGTTTCGGGCTCCGAGGGACTCGCGCAGAGGAGTCCTCAGCTTGCTGTTACCAAACATCGCAAATCGGAAAGGAGGTGTCGTTTTTCTACTGTGGCAGCACCTCCGCACATCCTGCCCCTTCGAGATATACAGTATGAATGACTTACGAGAAGGCGTGGCCAACCATTGCCTTTTGCGGGGGACACATGAAGGAAACTACGGCACAATCCTCGGATCTGAATCGTGAGATCCGTTAGTCGGATTACGATGGCATTAACGAAACACAGCTTGGTCCCCTGAGCTGGATGGACCGCATACACGACGTGGAAGTGATGCTAATGGGGCTTTCCCGAGCTTTGATGATTATCTAAATGCATAGGGGTAACTCACGACTCAATAGGTTAACATTGTGACAGATCTCGCACACAAGCAATCTTGCATGTGAAGGAGAAGAGCATCGAGAGGAGAAACATTGTGTTGGCGAACTTCTTGATCTTGCCAGTGGATCTGAAGCCCAAACATCCTGAAGAACATAGTTGTCGACGTCCAAGTCCCTAAGGGCTGCTGAAAATAAGAAGTCTTCCCTGGATTGGTGCTTGATTGCCTTAAGACGTGGTCAAAGCTGTGTCAGTGCAGGATTGGCCAGGCGCAGCCGAGGGTGCCAGCGGACGCTATGGTGTGATTTACGAGACCTTTCTACCACCTACGAGACCTTCAATCGCTGGAGGTAGAAAAGAAGAGCCAAAATGCACGGGACTACTCGGGAACACTTTCATCCGTGCCCGTGAAAGCCTGTGTGAAGAAAAGACCTTGTAATCTGCGCGCGGAGGGGATACGGGATCAAGTTGATATAGTCGGCTGCAGTGGTCGTGCCAGTGAAATTGGAAGATGGCTCCAGTATCATGATGAATCGACTTTTGTTCAATCACTAGTACTGGCATTGCGGGTCATCGGTTACCACAGGACCAACTTGAACGGCTGGCGAATAGTTGCAGTATAGTAGTATCCCTTGGAACCAACACTGTGTAGCAAACATTGTCGTTGTACTAGTAAGGTGTTCATGTTGCTGTAACCAGCAGAGAGTCAGCAACTTGAAAGTCAACTCGGGGGCAACTCTGCCAGCCCGGCCCAGCCGAACGAGTGAGGTCATCATCGCGATATGATGATATGATGATAGATAGCGCCCGTGACGGCCTCGGGGCCCCATCTCCGCGCATAACCCGTACTACCTCACCACTGAATACACAATATCTCAGGTGTTCTAAGGCGGGACAAGCCAATATTCGACCGTTTACGTGATCAATATACAGTACACACTTTGCAACCAAATAATCAGAACGAGCAGATATATCAATGTTAACGAATTGGGAACCATTGAGGCAACTCTGAGTCGGCCGGTATAATAGACGGGGTACTGTGGGAAGACACCAGTCAGAAAAGCTGCCCATCTTTTTGAAAATGAAATTAGATACTGAGTAGGGTCAACTCGATTAAAATACAACTTCAACCCTATTGCGACACTCCATCATTTCAAAGCTTTTCTCGTTCCCTCGCAGCGACGCAATTTCGGCCTCCATAGTTCGCATACGTTCCGCAAGCCTACGCATGACTCCGTCCTCATCCCTATTTACGAGATTTGCGGCAGTCTTGGAGCCCGATGTGTCTGCCTCTGCTTTGTGCTTGGCCCAACCACTTTCAGCATCTTTGGGTCGTAAATGGACTGCAGCCAATTCGGACTTGCTCGCCTCGAGCTCGGCACGCACCTCTGCAAGTTCTCGTTTGCTTCGGCGGTGCGGGATGTGGCTTGCAGGGTACTTTGAGCCTGCTCGAGCGCGTGGTCGCAAGAGAGCACAAATTTGTCGAGCTTCGCTTGCAATTCACGTAGCTCCAGTCCTGCGCGCTTCTTTCCTTCCACAGCATTCGCCTCAGCCTGTTTAAGTAGGGCACTATTTTGCGCAAACTCGTCAGTTAGCTGTGCCATGCGCTGGTCCCGCTCAGTCTGGGTAGCAAGCATCGCTGACAGCTTTCGTTCAAGCCCGTCAGTTAGCTGTGCCACGCGCCGGTCCCGCTCGGTTTGCGCAGTAAGCAGTACTGACAGATTTCGTTCAAGCTCAACGAGACGCTCATGGGTAATCTGCGAGGACGCAGGGAGGTCCAATTCTTCGGGGGTAGCTCTTTGAAAAGAGGGAGAACCATGTACTACGTGGGCATCCGACGAAGAGGATGTCGGTACTTGTGGTTGTCCTTGGGCTGGCGGACTCGCGGATGACTTCTGTCCGAGTTGGGAGATCGTCTCACTGGAATTGACAGCGCTGGAGTCGGGTTTCAGGTAATCGAGGCGCTCTGTATTTTCAATATTGAAGGCTGTCCAAATGAAGTGACAAATAGAATGTACATACTTGTGTCGAGAACGTGAATAGGCTTAGCTTTATCCACCAATGCGCCTGTCGATAACATTCCTCCAAGCACAAAGACCCTTGTCCCGTCAGAAGCCATGGTATGACACCCCCTTCCGCTTGGACTTGGTCCCATGTCTTGAAATGTGGACCATATCTGAGCTGGATGTCCATTTGAACGAGCGCATGAGGCGGAACATGCCAAGGCACTTACTTGACAAGTTCAAGGCAGTCAGATCACCGAGGTTGGTTTTATCGAGGGCATGCCCACCGAAGACATACATAACATCATCGACGAGGACAGCAGCATGCTGTCGACGGGGAGGCGGAATGGACCCCGTGCATTGTAGCTCAGTCCATTTTCGTGTCGAAATGTCAAACGACCAAGTGTCGTTATACCAACGTGGGTAGTTACCACCACCAAATCTACAAGACATTATAATGAGGGGAGAGGGCGAGGATGAGAGAGGTACGAACACAATGATACGGTCGCCGGTGG